>Ga0209166_10001316_pt1 | contig 21100 bp, 22 predicted proteins | sample Coa_R1_3_FD_187151 | JGI IMG/M metagenome (GOLD analysis project Ga0209166, IMG submission 187151) | Surface soil microbial communities from Centralia Pennsylvania, which are recovering from an underground coalmine fire - Coalmine... | ecosystem: Environmental > Terrestrial > Soil >... | reverse complement strand
AATTCATAGATTACATAATCTAAGTCTGAGATTTATTCAATGTTCCGCTACCCCATATATATTAATATATATATATATATATATGGACAAGGTTTCGGTATATTGTTTAGATCCGTTAAATTTTCGGTGTAATCTCCTATTATATAAATCAGTGCTCTGTTACGAGATCATTAAAAAGTGGCCGCTTCTAAGCCTATTTCCTGATTGTATTTGGAGGAACATCCTTTATTTCACTTAACAATAATTTTGGAACCTTATTAACTCTTGTTTAGGGCTGTTTCCCTTTAGACATACACAGTTTCTCCCTGAAATGTTTATAATTATAAACAATCCTTTTAGACAACAGGCCTAAGCCTTGTTTCAAATTGAAACAAAATTAAATTCTTTTCTTATTTTTTGATATAAGTGTTTTAAGGCGTTATATAAAACTTATATCCCCTATTTGGTTTTGTTACTTTTCTTGTATCAATATTAGTAACTAAAACAGGAACACCACTAAGTTTGATACCAATTTCTCTTAAAAATTTTTTCATCAGATATTATTTTTGTTTTGCGATAAATTTAGCTGAGAGTTCATAACTTTTGAGATTATAAGCATATTTTAAAATATTATATTCAGGAATTAATAATCTAAAATAATAATTTTCTCTAACCATTAAACTGTTTTTTGAACAATATTCTAATATTTCCAGAGTAAAATTATTATGACCGTATTTTAAAAGAGCAGCGTGAATAGGTCTAGGTTTAACACCCTTATTTAATTCACTTTTATGATAATACCTAGCTAATCTAACAGATAAATTAACAGCACTACCTATATAAATAAGATTATTTTCATTGTTTCTTCATAAATATATACCAGATTTATGTTTATTTTCATTAATAATTAATTTTTTTGACTCTAAAGCATTATTATATGATTTAATAGGGCTAATACATTTTGTTTTTGTATCGTTGTTTGAATTATTAGATAGAAAGTTTGTTTTTGTTGCTTTAATAAAAAAAAATTTTTGGAATATAAAGACTTTAAAAATGATACATTCAATTTTTTCTTTAAGTTGGATTGCAAGCCCGTTAAAGCCCGAGTACTTTTCTATGTTGTACTTTGCCTCTAAGCTAACGGGTATTGACCTACATTATTTTATGTCATTACTTTAAAGCAAAAAAAGTCTAAATATTAAAAGAAAAGATTTAATTTGTCGCCTTTGCATCCTTTAGGATGAGGCTTGACTATATTTTAAGCTTGCGCCAACCAACATCTAGTCGATGAACTGCACACCCGAAGGTGCTTGGCTGCGGATAACCTATTTATACATTATTTAAATTAAGTAATACAATGTAATAAAGAATGTAATCTATTAAATTACTATTGCTTATTTATTAATATATTATCCATTTCGATTTTACCATACCACGAGTCATTACCTGTGCCACGAAATATGTTACCATTTTCGTTTGGTTGAAATGGCTTTAAGGCTTTTCCGATCAATTTGATGGTTTATTGCAGAAGGTTCACTTCTACAAAGGCAGTATGTACACCAAATAAATGTTATTTATTTACTGGATAAATTTTTATTCACCACCTTATCGTCCTATGTCCGATTATTTAATATTTATCTTAACCCTTTCGAGTGCAAATACTCTCCGATAAAATCTTCACGATCCCCCGATGTATACAAAATATAACAAATTGTTCGAGATCACAGTTCTGTACCTGCTAAGATATTAATTAAATTACCTACTTATATAGGTTTCGCGGAAAACCAGCTAAACTAGTCAGTTTTGTCTTTCACTTACTTACTATTATTCTTCGGATATCTATACAACGATAACCCGTTCGGACTTTTATAATCCTGATAATAGTAAGATCACTAGTCTTCGGGTCTAATTTTAGATACTTATTCATTATTTCATAATCGGTTTATCTAGGCAGTTTTTTACTGCTTGCATCTAATATTAACTTGCTGACCCATTATGCAAAAGGTACGCTTTTATTATTTATTTAAATTTTACTTAAGCTGCTTATAAAACTACTATTAAATAAATTCCCTCACGGTTACTATTCACTATTGCTTATAATACCATATTTAGCTTTAGAGGAAGGTTCCCCTTTATTCAAACAGATATACCATTTTACTTAAAAGCTGTTCTACTTTAGTTCACATTAATAATAGAATCTCGTTTGATTTATTTTCCTAAAGTTACTTAGATATTTCAGTTCACTTTGTTTATTACAAGATTTCTCTTAGTTTAGTTTAGTGTAATTAAACTTTGGTTTATAGCAATTTATTCATAATAGTTTCTTTTTATACTTGCCTTAATATATATTAATATATATTAAGAAATATCTTATTCCTTATCCTATGTGTGAATACAGGAAATACCGTTTCCGGTTATATTTTTTTGTATGAAAAAATATCTTTTTTAATATAGTAATAATATGTATATTACTAATTATTTATAAACGCAATTTGTTTTCAATTTTTTATTTGAAAATTATCTATTTGTCTACTATCTATTTTTAATGCATTTTTACCTAGTTCAAATACAAAACCTAATGTTAATATAAAGAAGAATATTAACATAATTATTAAACCATATATTCCATTAGAATATGCACTTACTATATAGGGATATATTAATAAAATTTCTAAATCAAATAGTAGAAATAATAATGCAAATATAAAAAAAGAAATACTAAATTGTGTTCTATTTTGACCTAAAAATGAATGAAATCCACATTCAAATGCACTATTTTTTTCCTGATAAGGATTATGAGGTGATAATATTATATTAATTGTTAATAATATTAATGCTAATATAGGTATTAATATAAAAAAAAATGTTAAACTTGTCATATTATATATTATCGGATTATTAAATGTAAATCTGAAAGTAATAATGAGAATTGTGATTTTATTAATATTTTGCATTTGTAGTTAAATCTATTAAACTATTTTCCACCAACGTAATAATAGGTACAATAATTAAAAAATGTGAAAAATATAAAGCAGTAGATATTTGACCTAGTTCTATAAATGGAGATTCCACATGTTTAGCTCCTAATTGCATTAAAATTAAAAAATTAGCTACAAATATAAAAAAGGCTATTTTACTTAAAGGTTTAAATTGTATACCTCTTAATCTAGATAAATCAGTAAATGGCATTGATAATAATGCTAATATAGCAGAAAACATTGCTATAACACCTAGAAGTTTATTAGGTATAGATCTTAGTATAGCATAAAAAGGTAAAAGATCAAAATTTTAAATTAATACATATATATGTATATTCATAATATTTCTATTATGATTGGACTATTTATTCATTTAAACATTTTAAATGTCTTGCATATAGTCTCTGAGGATCTGATAAAAATATATCATTTCCTGCTGATTGTCCTTATTCTAGTTATATAAGGAACTTTCAGCAAACAGCAAGATTAAGTGACATCTTTTATTTTATCACTCTGGTACTATTGCAGGTGGTGTTTGCATAGGATTAGCCATAACATAATTTTCACTATCACCTAAAACATTAGGCATAAAAAATACAAATATTGATAAAATTATTATAAATATAAATATCGTTATTAAATCTTTAAATAAAAAATATGGTGCAAAAGGTAATCTATCGTAATTAGCTGAAATACCTAAAGGATTACCAGATCCTGATGATTCATGTAATACAATTAAATGCATTGCAGCTAAAGCTGCTAAAACAAAAGGTAAAACAAAGTGTAAAGAAAAAAATCTGTTTAAAGTAGCATTATTAACACTAAATCCTCCTCAAATAAATTCTACTATATCTTGTCCTACTCAAGGTATTGCACTCATTAAATTAGTGATAACAGTTGCACCTCATAAAGACATTTGACCGTAAGGTAATACATACAAATTTATTGTTATAAAACTAGAGTAACTTATAAACTCTAAATTAACTATAAGTCTCGACTATACATTAAGCAACATTTCAGTTACCTATTAGTGATCTAGTCTGTAGCGATTATTTATATAACCGACGATCTTTAATTAAAATTGTTTAATATAATAATATTCAATTAAAATTATTTAATCGTTTTCACTAATATTGCCAAAGAATTTTATTCTTTATTCCACTTTATTTTTATTTTTCTATAAAGATTGCATAAAAATTTAAATTCGTGGGACTATAATATGAATTATTTTATTTACTTTTTAATTCATATCATTTTAGGCTATAGTAATAACCTAAGAAAGCCGTAGCCATCATTAAAATAAATATAATAGTTCCAATTGTTCATACTAATGTTCTTGGTGTTCTATACGATCCATAATATAATCCTCTACCTATATGTAAATATACTAAGAAAAAAAAAGCTGAAGCAGTGTTTGAATGCAAATAACGTATTAATCATCCATTATTTACATCTCTCATTATGTGTTCTACTGAATCAAATGCTTCTATAACATTAGGTGTATAATGCATACCTAATGTTACACCTGTTATTATTTGTATTACTAAACATAACCCTAATAATGAACCAAAATTTCACAAATAACTTATATTGGAAGGTGTTGGTGAATCTATTATATAAGAATTTATTATTTTTAATAAAGGATGACTTTTAAATATCCTCATTTATATTTATATTTATATATATATGTTTTCTTTTAATTAATCTTAATTTTTAGTTTATATTATTTTATCAACTTGTTTTAAATGTATAAAGCCAAATAGTATTAATAATAATTCTAAATAAATATCAGGTCTTATACCATAATATAATATAGATATATAAAATATTAAACCTATTAAAATGTATAAAGCATATGAAGTCACAACACCTGTACTTAAATTACCTACAAATTTACTTAAATTTGTTAATTTCTTTTCTAAACCATATGGTCCGAAAAGTTCAATTGAACCTTTATCCATTACTTTTGTAGTTTGGCCTCCTAATTTAAGTATAATATTAGAAATGTATTTATTATAAAAAAGTTCCATTAAAAATCTTTGATTAAAAAAACTAAATATATTGTAACCAATATTAGATAACTTAAATTTAATAAGTAATTTAGGATAAAATTCTGTGAATAATATTGATATTAAACTTAATGTTATAGTGAAAAAGAAAGGCAGTAGTTTAAATAAAACAGGTACTGCAAATTCAGTATCTAACATAATTTCATGTAGAGGATGAATAAATATACTATTATCTGAGAAAAATCCAGAACCTAATCCTATAAATATATCTTTAGTTAGATAACCAAAAAATATAGAAAATATTGCTAGTATTATTAAAGGCATACTCATAAAAATATCACCATCATGAGCAGCATTATATTGTTTATAATTTATTAATGATCCATTAGGATTAGTTAAAAAAGTTAAATATAAAACCTTAACCGAATATAATGTAGTAAACATTGCACCTATAGTAGCTATAAAATAAACTATTATACTAGATAAATAATATTGACCATAAGCTGATTCAAGTATAAAATCTTTTGAATAAAATCCTGTCATAAAAGGTATTGCTACTAAACTAAGAGAAGCTATTAACATAACTGAATATGTCAATGGTAAAAAAGCTATTAATCCGCCATATTTTCTAAAATCTTGATTATCAGCAACTGCATGTATAACTGCACCTGCACCTAAAAAAAGTAAACCCTTATAAAAAGCATGATTAATTAAATGAAATAATGCTATATTATAAGAAGACAAACCTATAGCTATTACCATCATACCTAATTGACTCATAGTAGAATAGGCTATAACTTTTTTTATATCTTGTTGAAATAAACCTATAAGTGAACTAAACACTGTAGTAATAGCACCTGTTCATAAACAAAGTAATAAAACAGTAGAACTATATTCTATTATAGGTGATGTACGCATTAATAAATATACACCTGCAGTTACCATAGTAGCTGCATGAATTAATGCAGAAACTGGTGTAGGACCTTCCATAGCCATAGGTAATCAAAGATGTAAACCTATTTGAGAACTTTTAGCCATAGCACCTATTAATAAACATATACCAATAATAGTAATAATATTATCATTAAAAAAAGGAGATAAAGAGAATACTGTATAATAATCTATATTTCCAAACGATCATAAAACAGCAAATATACCTATTGTTAAAAAACAATCACCTACTCTATTCATTAAAAATGCGGCCATAGAACTTTGATTCGCTGCTATTCTAGTAAATCAAAAACTCACTAAAAGATAAGAACATATTCCTACACCTTCTCAACCAACAAACATTAATAAAAAATTATTAGCAGTTACAAGTATAATCATCATAAATGTAAATAAGCTTAAATAACTAAAAAATCTTTGATTATGTGGATCATGACTCATATATCCTATAGAATATACATGTACTAAAGAAGATACTATTAATACAGGTATTAACATTGAAACTGTTAATGAATCAAAATTAAATCCTCAAGATATATTAAGAGTTTCTGCATCTACTCATCTAAAAACATTTATTGTAACAGGTATATTATTTAAACCTACTTCTATAAAAGCTATTATAGATAAAAGTGTTGTTATTATTATACAAGTACATGTTATTAATTGTGATCCGCTAACTCCAATTTTTCTTCCAAAAAAGCCGGATACTATTGAACCTAATATTGGTAGTACTATCAAAGCTAAATACATTATTTATATTCTATTGCTATACTACCTCTTAATCTATAAAAAGCTACTAATATACCTAAACCTATTGCAGATTCTGCTCCAGCTATAGCTATTATATAGACAGAAAAAGTTTGACCCAATATATCATCAAAGCTTAATGAACTTATCAATATTAAAAGTGTTATAGATAATAGCATTATTTCAATTGAAATAAGCATTAATATTATATTTTTTCTGTTTAAAACAAAACCTAATATCCCTATTAAAAACAATATTAGTGAAAATTTCATTATATATATTATAGATTAATTTATGACTATAATAAAACTTTAAATCATATTTAATATAATTTAAATTAAAAAGGAATAAGGAGGAATCGAACCCCTTCATAAGGATTTGCAGTCCAATGGCAAACCATTTACTACTTACTCCTTTAAGTTAAATTATATTTATTTTATAATTCAACTCAAATTTTTATTTTACATATTATTTAAATGTAAACGGGCTTTAAATAAACGTACAAATCTTGGTAAGATATATTTAGTAAACATATATATAATTAATGTAAGTAAAGCAAAATTAAATATTACTTGATTAACAAAAAAAAATGGTATTAATTGAGGCATATATTTATATTTATAATAATAATTTCATAAAAATATTGATACCCTAAATGGGATATAAATCGGTTCATTATATTTAAATTAAATTAAATAAAAATTTGTAGGAATTAAGCATAAACTGTAAACTATACAAGGTATTAATATTATAAATGCAATAATAATTGGTAATAATATAGTTCAACAGTAAGACATTAACTGATCAAACCGGATTCTAGGTAAAGAAGCTCTAGCTCAAATAAAAACAAAAATTAATAAACTAGATTTTAATCCTAACATTAAACTAGAAACTAATCCATCAATTAATAGGTTAAAAAAATTAACATTAGTTTCATTAATTAAAATATAAAATATATTTATGTTTAGATTAAAAATATAAATTATGTTTAATAAAAAATCTAATGAAAATATACTTAAATAACCTCCTAAAAATAAAATACTAGTGAATATACATATTAAAACAATACTTGCATACTCAGCTAAGAAGAAAAATACAAATATTACAGCTGAGTGTTCTGTCATAAAACCACTAACTAATTCAGATTCAGCTTCAGCTAAATCAAATGGAGCTCTATTTGTTTCTGCTATACATCCTATAAAAAATACAATAAATATAGGTAATAAAGGTATGGCAAAAAAAATGATTTTTTGTGCTTCAATATTAATAGTCATATTTAAATTACCTGTTAATAAAACAACTAATAATATAGCAGAGCTTAAGATTAATTCATAGCTAATTAATTGAGCAGTACTTCTCAATGAACCTAAAAAAGCATATTTTGAATTAGCGGATCAACCTGCTAATAATATACCATAAGTAGATAAAGAAGAAACAGCTAGCATATATAATATACCTAAATTTAAATCAGCTATAGTAAGACCTGGTCCATAAGGTATTACTGCATAACCTAATAATGAAAATATTAAAGTTATTATTGGTCCTAAAAAAAATAAAATTAAATTAGCTTGTGTAGGTCCTACGTATTCTTTTAATAACAATTTAAGAGCATCAGCAAATGCTTGAAGAGTACCTCAATATCCTACAATATTAGGACCCAATCTACGTTGCATACTTGCCATAGTTTTTCTTTCTGCTATTGTTACAAAAGCTACCGTTAATAAAGCTGGTACTATTACAATTATAACTTCTATAATTGCGATTAATGATTGTATATTTAACATGTTTATTAATTAAAATTATAAATATTATAATGTATATGTGTGATTATTAACTTTTGTTTAAAAGCTTGTAATCTACTTTTTTATATTTTTATACATATATAGTAAATTATGATCCTAATTGATCATATAATCAATATAAGAATTTACTTAATTTAACTGATTGTATAGCTATAGGCATAGAACTATGTAATATTCCACATATTTCTGAACATTGACCAAAATAAGTACCTTCTCTATTTAAATAAACTGATGATTGATTCAATCTTCCTGGATAAGCATCACATTTTATTCCCAAAGCAGGGCATGCATATGAATGTATTACATCTGCTGCTCCAACTACAAAACGTGTATGTGTTAATTCTGGAATTATTACACGATTATCTACTTCTAACATTCTAAGCTTTCCTATTTCCAAGTCATTTTCAGGTATTATGTAGGAATCATATTCTACAAATTCATCGTCATTGTTAGTAAAATCTGGATATTGATAGCTTCAATATCATTGATGACCTTCACCATATATAACTAATGATGGGTCTATAACTTCATCCATTAAATATAATAATTTAAAGGAAGGAAAAGCTATTAATATTAAAATTAAAGCTGGTGTAATAGTTCATATTAATTCTACTAATGTACCATGATTCATATATTTATTAGATATACGAGAATTAGTATAATTTATTACTATAGATGCAAATATTCAGGTTACAGCAAACATTATTATTGCTAAATAAAACATTATATTATTATGTAATTCTTCTAATGCTTCCATTTGTGGTGTAGCATTATCTTGAAAAAATAATCCTCAGGGTTCAGGAGCATCATAATTTGTAGTAAAACTATTGTTTAACAAATAATTAAAAATATATTTATTAATGGTGTTATAGGTATGATCTATCATAAGATTGCTTATAATGTTTTATTTATTTACGAACATATGTACATATTATTATAATAATAATATACAAATTAAATTTTAATTTTATTATTAAGTATTCTATTTATGATCCTCAATAATAAACAGAAATATATAAAAATAATCATACTACGTCTACGAAATGTCAATACAATATTGCTGATTCAAAACCTAGATGATGATTCTCAGTTAAATGATAAGCTAATAGACGTCAGAAACCTACTGCTAAAAAAGCAGTACCTATCATAACGTGTAATCCATGGAAACCAGTACCAAAATAAAAACAAGATGAATAAGTACCATCAGCTATAGTAAATGATGATACTGTATATTCTATACCTTGTAACGCTGTAAATACTATAGCTAATATTATTGTATAAATTAAGCCATATAATGCTCCATTTCTATTACCTTGTATCAAAGAATGGTGTGAAAAAGTAACAGTAACACCAGATGATAACAAAATTATTGTATTAAGTAAAGGTAATTCAAAGGGATTAATTGCTTGTATACCCATAGGTGGTCATTTTGCTCCTAATTCTATAGTAGGTGATAATGCACTATGAAAAAATGCTCAAAATATAGCAAGAAAAAATAATGCTTCTGAAACTATAAATAAACCTACTCCCATACTTAAACCACGTTGTACTGCTAATGTATGATTTCCTAAATAAGTACCCTCTGATATAACATCTCTAAATCATAGAGACATAGAATAAACAACACTTATAAGAGCCACAGTTAACAAATTAACACCTTTTGTAAAACCATGAAAACTTAATACTGCACTAAAAGTTGTTGCTAATAAACACAGACTTGTATTTAAAGGTCAAAGTGAAGGCGATACTAAGTGAAAAGGATGTGCTTGAAATTTACTTCTAGTTAAATTAGTCATATTTTTTGTTTTAATTATTAGTTACACTTTTAATTATTTAAAATTTAAAATTTTTATTATGTACTATTAAGACCACCTCTTATAAAAAAAGTATTACCAGTACGACCTACTAAAGCTGGTCTACCATTAGCTAATATTAATTCCCCACGTGAACCAATTAAACCTATAATTCTACCTGTAGCATTAGTAGGTTTAGGTACCCAAATACCACTATGTCCGTCGTAAAATGTATAATGAAAACTAAGTTGTCTACGCCGTGAATCTGTTTGTATATATCCAGTTAGATTAGAATTGCTAAATCTAATACCCACAAATTGTCTACCTAGTACTGTTACTCTTGTAGGGTTAGAAGCAATGAATCTAGGAGAATTATATAAAGTTAATAAATTCTCACCTGATTCTTGATTTTTATCATAAAGAACTCTATATAAACGATTACCTACTCATGCAGTAGTATAACCAACATCAACTACAGTACGATCTTCTTTTGTTGCAGGTTTATCTGTTACTGTTACTTCTGGTTTTTGTATTGTATCTTTGTTTGTATCTGTAGTTGTAATAGTAACAGTTGCTGTTTCACTTTTAGATATTAAAATAATTATACCTAATCCTATGCACATACTTATTATAATAAATAATGGTAAATTACTCATTAATATATCATATTTACTGTATTTATGATTTCAAGTATCAGAAAAAAATTTATATAATTCTTTTTCTTCAAAATCCATACTTGCAGTATCAGCCAAAGAATTAGCTAATAAATTAGATAAATTTATTGGTTCATTAGGAATCAATATAAAAACCGATATAATTAATGTTAATATTGCTAAACTAATAGATAAATAATTTGATAATGACATTTGAACGATTTTATAAGATTTTATGTATTCTTTTGTATTAAAATATATAGTTTTAATAATACTTAAATAATAAACAGCACCTATAACACTTGTTAAAATTGCAACAATAACTAATATGGTATGATTATTATTTAAAGCACTGGTTAATACCATTTGTTTACCAAAAAATCCAGCCAAAGGAGGTAAACCTATAAATGAAAATATAGTAATAATTAGACACAAAGCTAATGCAGGATTTATAGAAAAATAACCTTTTAATTGACTGATTAATTGTATTGGAGAATTATTTTTTTCTGATATATTATTATTTTCAGATATATTTGTATAATATAAATATAAACTAAAACCAATACCAATTATTACAACAAATGCATTTAAATTTGTTAAAATATATTGTATTATATAAAAAATATAGGCTTGATATGATTCAATACTATAAGCTATTAAAGCTAATAATATAAAACCAATATGAGATATTGTACTATAAGCTAATAATCTTTTTATTCTTATTTGTGTTAGTCCTAATACAGTACCAACTATAAGTGAAAGAAGACAACTTATAAATAAACTCACAGTTCATGAATAATATTGTATCATTGAATAAATAAGTGTACTTGTATAGTAAGATAATTCTAAAAAAATAACTAAAATAGCAATTTTACCTAAAATTGCTATAAAAGTTGTAACAATTGTAGGTACTCCATCATATACATCAGGAGATCATCAATGAAAAGGAGCAGCAGCTATTTTAAATAAAAAACCCACGGATATAAGAATAAGAGCATAAAAAATATAATTATGTATATATCATGTAGAAAAATTTAAATATTTTTCAGAATCCGAAATTATAGAATAAATACCATCTAAGTTAGTTAGACCTGCATTAGCATATATTAATGCTAAACCTAATAATATAAAACATGAAGACAATCCTCCTAATAAAAAATAAGTAAGAGCAGAACCTGTTGATGACTCAGAATTTCTATGCATAGCTGATATTATATACAAACTAAAACTTTGTAATTCTATGCATAAATATATAGATCCTAAATCGCTCGACGTTAATAAAAGTGTTGCTCCTGATATTACAAATATTATAATTAATGCATATTCTATAATAGTAAACTGTTCTGATGTTTTATTTATAATACTTGTATATTCTTTTACCTTATTTCATAAAGACATTGAAACACCTTTATGTTTTTTTCTCGGATAAAATCCTGTCATTAATAAAATTATTCCACAAAGTAGCAATATAAATATTTGAAAACCATGTGTTATAGGCGTTACGTGGAATAATCCACCATACAAACCTATTCCTGTTTGCAAATAAGTTATATGGAAGCTAAGCATTGTACTTATGATACTATAAAATACTATTAATAAACCTATTCTAGAATATAAAATTGATGTGTCAGGTCTTATAGTAAGACCATTTGAAAATAATAAAAGTAGAATAAAAGTTAATATCATTTTATTTAGATTTATTTATATATATATATGTTTTCTTTTAATTAATCTTAATTTTTAGTTTATTATAAACAGTTAATACTGTTTTTTAAAATTCAATTTAAATTACAGTATCAAATTTAAACAACACAGAATAAATATAATAGTGTAAACCATCAAGTATTACAACAGGATATATACCTAATATAACAGTAAATAAGACTAAAGCTAAAAGAATGTTAAATTCCCGTTTATTTAAGTCAGGTATATAATTTTTTCAGAAATAAGTAAAAAATGAACCAGCAAAAGCTATTCTATTAAACATAAATATAGTATAAGCAGCAGAAAATATAATTGAAAGAGATGCTAATGCTCCCGCTAAAGGCAATCTTTCAAAAACACCATATAAAGACATAAATTCACCTAAAAAATTTAATGTTAAGGGTACACCACAATTTGCCAACGATAATATAAAAAATAATATAGAAAATATAGGCATTATTTGAGCAATACCTCTATAATATGTTATTAATCTTGTTGAAGATCTATCATAAAGTATACCCCCAGCACATATAAATAAACCAGATGAAACAAATCCATGAGCTAATCCTAAGGTAATACCTCCTTCTATACCTTGTAAAGTATTACTAAATACACCTATAAGATATACAGCTGCATGAGATACAGATGAATATGCAATTAATTCTTTAATATCTATGGTTCTAAGTGTACTTAAACTAGCATATATAATAGTTAAAACTCCAATTAAAAAAATTATATATGTATAATACATAAAGGCCTTTGGTAATAAAGGTAAAATTAATCTCAGAATACCATATAAGCTTAATTTTAAAACAATACCTGCCAAAATTATACTACCAGATAAAGGTGATTCAACATGAGCTTTTAATAATCAACTGTTTAAGTAAATAATTGGAGTTTTAACAGCAAAAGCTATAAATATTCCATAAAATAAAAAAAGTTGAGTAGAATATATAAAATTTGCTTTTGATAAAACATCAAAATCAGTAGAACCTATTAAAGATAACATTGTTATCACAGATAATAGCATAAACAATGAACCTAAAAAAGTATAAAGAAAAAAATAAAAACTAGCTCTTACTTTTTCATTTGAACCATAAAGTCCTATCAATACAAATAAAGGAGCCAATATACTTTCAAAAAAAATATAAAATAATAAAATATCTAATACTAAAAAAACCATTAATAAAGATGTTTCTAATAATAACATTATTATTAAGAAAATAATTGTATTTTCTTTTATTGATTTTCAGTTAGATATTATAGATATAGGCATAATTATAGTTGTTAATAACACAAAATATATGGACAGACCATCTATACCTAAATAAAAATCAAAGTAATTTACTTGATAATGTTCTTGAACAAATTGAAATTGTTTACTACTACAATCAAATAATATATATATTATTAAAGATATTATTAAATCTATAATTGTTGCAACTAAAGCTGTAATTTTTAATAGTTTTATATTTTGTTCTGTTATATTATAGGTTAAAGCACCTAATAAAATAAATATAGCTATTAAAGGTATTAAAGCTAAAAGTAATAAAAACATACCTAAGTATGTTTATAATTTTCGTCTATATGTAACGCCTAACACATCTGCCGGCAAATCCAAAATGTGAAGTCGGGTTATTATGATTTGAACATAACAATTCCTCAACCCAAATGAGGTGCCTAACCAACCTGGCTCTAACCCGTAAACAAAAAATATCCGATTTGAACGGATTATTTATAAATAAATTTATATTTATAATTCAGAAAGTATGTGATTCGAACACATGAAGAATAATATTCTTAACTAGTTTCAAGCTAGTCGCTTTAAACCACTCAGCCAACTTTCTTTTTATTTTTAAACCTAGTTTATATAATATAGATTTATGCATAAAGATAGTATAATATTCTGTAAATATATTATATTTTATTATTAATACATTTATTAATATAACAACTTTTTATATTTCAAATGAATCAGTACAAAATAACAAACCTATACCATTATAATTCAATGGACCAATTTTATAAGTGTAATATCAAAATATATAAAAGGTTTTATAATTTTTGCTTTATTAAAATAATAACCAGAATATAATTATGTCATACATAGCATAGATATAATAATTATTTATGTTTTAAATCTAGATCTTCCAAAGCTAAATTTTTTTGTAAAAATAGGACATATAAGACAATAATGAGCTAATATAAATACAAAATATAAATAACCTGAATGAAATAATTATTAAGTTAATCCTAATCTTCCATTTTTACTTCTAGTAATAAAAACTATATATACATCTAATAATAATCTAATCATAATATTTTTAATGTAATAAAGCAATTTTATCATATTTAATTTATTTATAGTAAGTTTTACTAACTGTAGATTATAAGTTAGAACATTATAATATTTATAGTTATAATTTGTATTAGTAAGATTAACAAAAATTTTACTATATATTGAAAACCATTTATTACAACATAAATTATATAAAATACATATAGTTAATTTTATTTGCTTTCATATTTATTTTTAATAAAATTTTTAAGATAATATTAGATATTTAAAGTAAAAAAGTTCTAAATAAACTTTTTATGAGTTAATTTTAATAATTTAATATTTCCTGTATTTTAATTATCTTATATAAAATCATTTTAAATAAAGGATTGATTCTTCAGTGACTCGAACACTAAACTTATTCTTATCAAGAATACACTTTACCAATTAAGTTAAAGAACCTTAACAATAAATCGCTTGTTGTTAAATTTATGTATATAAAAGTAACTATCAAGAGCACTCAGACTTGAACTGAAAACACGAAGTTTGAAGCTTCTTATTTTACCTTTAAACTATACTCTTATATATGTATATATATATATAACCGGAAAAGAGATGAATTGAACATCTAAATGTAAAAATACATAATATTTAGCAAATATCTTACCTTACCAATGGTAACTTTTCCCATTTATTGGCGAGTTAAACCGGCTACGATCCGGCATCTATCTCCTCGACAAGAAGATCCTTTACCTATTAAGTTACTAACTCTTTTTAATAGAAATATAATTAAATCACACTATAATTTATTTTAAATTAAAAAAGAAAAATCATAAAATTTCCATATTATTTATATATAATATATAAATAATACAATATTATATCTAGTTTAAACTAAGGTTACTAAATAAACCCATAATATAATTACAAAAAATTGCATGTTTTACGAATTAAACTAAGATTTTAGTAATAAATATAATTAAATATTTATTGATACAAAAAATAGTTATAATAAAATACGGCTAATCGAAATCGAATCGATAATTTTCATTTGGAAGACGATTAGTTTACCATTAACTTATAGCCGCTGTCAATTAAAATATTTATTTATGTAATACTTTAAACCAGGAGAGAAATTTGAATTCTCATTATTAATGCATGAAATTAATGTTCTACCCTATTAAACTATCCTGGTATAATTCTTATCCAAGATTCGAACTTGGATCAAAATATTAGAAGTATCTTGCTCTACCATTGAGCTAATAAGAATGAAGTATTATTTATCTTTTAAAACAGTATAATTAACATATAATACGAATAGCAATGTAACAGAAATGAGTAATATATTTAAACCTATATAATAATGTTGAAATTTTCTTCTTAACTTAATTAATTTAGCTAATCTAGGATACTTTTCTTCCAATTTGTAATAAATAATCACCATAATAAGCAATAGCAATATCAAATAAACAACCAAAAATGCAGGCAAATATATGACTTATAGCTCCTGATTCAACTGTAGTATAATAATAAAAATCTTCTTTAAAGAATTATTATTAAATTCTGATCCATTAACTTTATCTACTAGTTTATTAATTTCATTTATAATATTACTAGTAGACTTAATAAGTACTTTAGAACTAGAATCTAAACCTTGATTATTATTAATAGAAATTTGATTAGCTAAATTATGAGTATTACGATCAATTAATTCTAAGTTTTGCTTTATTCTACCTAAACTAGCCACTACTTCTGTATTATTAGAAGCTATTAAATCTTGTCTTTCTTCAACTTGTTTAACAGCAGATTGATAATTTTTAACTGTATCTTGTAATAAACGATCAGATTATTTAACTTTACTATCACTGATAACAGCTCTTCTATAACCATCTAAAGTAATACAAGTCATAAACCCGATAGAGTCTCTTTTTAGTAAATTGTATGCAGTTTTCATTTTTCTATTATATTAAGTTAAAGGATTAAATATAAATCAAAAAGTAAATTAATAATGAGAATATAAAAGGTTTATATAAACATAAGGCCGACCGAACTTGAATTTTCTAATGCTAATACTCGAAAAGTTTATCATTGTTTTTTAATAAATCATTTATTAATTATAGTATTTTATTTGTATATTGAGCTAAAAATAATAAAATAGGAAAGAAGAGATTCGAACTCTTAAAAGTATATTACTATTGAGTTTACAGCTCAACCCTTCTTGCCAATAAAGGTACTTTCCTTAAGACCTATGGGATTTGAACCCGTATTTTAGCGATTAAAAGTCACATGTTTTGCCTATTAAACTAAAGTCTCTTTTTTATTTGCTTAATTGTTATTACAATTGATCCTACCATAGCTAATAAAAGTATAATAGAAGTTATTAATAATCAAATAGAATAACTTGTATACATTATATTACCTATACTCATAATATCTGTACTATCTAATATATTTCCATCTCAGTTTTTAGACGTTACATATGATACTTGTTTAGTATTAGTTATATCTTGTAATAATTTATTTAATTCAAAACCTATAATATTTAATTTACTTTTAGCATCTGGTAATAAATTGGTAAATGGAATAAAAAATGCTATTATAGTTATTAAGGCTAAAGGTAAATTATTATTTGTATCACTAATAAGTTCTGATACTCTTATATTAATTAACATTAATATAAATAAAAATAATATTGATACAGCTCCTACATAAACTAATAAATAAGATATACCTATAAATTTTATACCTATAAATATTAAATAACAAGATACACTTGAAAATAATAATATCAAATATAAAACTGATATTATAGGATTTTTAGTTATAATAATAAATATTCCTAATAGTATTGAAAGCATCGCAAATACATCTAGAAAACTTGTTGAATAACCAAAAGACATTTCATATAAAACATATAGATTTAACATAAAGTTATTATTGAATCTTTTCTTTAAAAATTTCTAAAGATATAAAATCAAAATGAATACTTATTTAATTATCTTCTTGGAATTGAACCAAAACAAACTTAAGTTTGTTTAACCTCCTAAGATAATATATAATAATAATAGTTAATTATTATCACTATATAATAAAACATAAATATTATGTTTTATACAAATTTTTAAAGATAATTAATCCCGTGCAATTTCCATTACACGAACCATATTTCGACTTAACACCAATCAGAATCACACATACGAAAATTACATAAAAACGATTATAAAATTAATTAAATATAATAAAGTAAGTATCTAATCAAACTTATTGCACATATTCCTTTCAGCGCCTGACGAGTAGTTAGTACCCATCTGAGACAAACTTCACCGTGACGTGGTGATTCACGATTACTAGTAATTTCTTATTCATGTAGTCGAGTTTCAGACTACAATTCACAAATAGTTATATCCAGTTTTAAGGATTAGCTCTACTTCGCAATATAGCATCCCTTTGTAAAGGCATATGTGGCACGTCTATAGCCCACGCTATTAAGGCCATGATGACTTGTCTTAGTCCCTTTTAACTTATCCTTTATAATGGAGAACTACTCTATAAAAACAAATAAAGTAAGGGTTTTCGTTAATTTATGGAACTAACCATAATCTCACGACATTAACTGAAGACAGCCGTGCAGCGCTTGTAATAATTGAATAATATTCAATGCATAATGTGGTAAGGTTATTCGCGGATTATCGAATTAAATAAACATACTTCACTACTGGTTTCAGAAACGGTCTAATGATTTCAATTTCGGCGTTGCCGCTTTACTCATGAGGTGGAATGCTTTCACTTTCATTTATAGGTCTGATTTACTAAATAAAAGACCTATGACATTCATAATTTTCTCCAAGGACTATTAGGGTATCTAATCCTTATCGTTACCCAAGGCTTCGTCCCTCAACGTCAGTTTTTATATAGAAGATTGCCTTCGCTGTTACCCGTCCTTCCAGTATCATAAAATATCAACTTTTCTCCGGAAATTCGCCTCTTCTCACATAAAACTCTAGAAAATTAGTTCTTATTATAGCTTGATTTTCCGTCTAGGTACCCTTTAAACCTAATAAAGATGAATAACACTAGTCTTTTACGTATTACCGCGACTGCTGGCACGTAATTTGGTCAAGACTTATAGATAAAAAGTTGTCATAATCATTTTTTTATCTAGAACTTTATACGACTTATTCGTTATACGTTCTTCCAAGTTACTGGTTCAGCCGTTAGGCTATTGACCAATATACCTCACTGCTGTACAATCTGCCGTGGGTTTTTTTCAGACCCAATGTGGTCGATCGACCTCTCAGTCTCGACTACCGGAACATGAGCTAGATTATACTAATACTCCTCCAGGATATACGCCAACATCTTAAAGCGAAATTTTCTTTTTCTTTATTATTATAAGGGATTTATACCTTACTTTAAGGTAGTTAGGTTATCATTTACTCACCTGTTCACCACTTCTCAGCAGCTATAACTGCTGAAACGTTCGATTAGCATGTGTCAAGTATTTGGACAGCGTTCATTCAGAGCCATCATCAAACTCAACTTTAATTTTAGTGGTTACTACCACTATATATAGTATTCATTTATAATTTTTTGGATATATTTAAGCTAGTTATTGTAAAAACTGTACGTGTACTTTTAAAAGCTAAATATGAAACGCCATTTTCATAATTTTCTATAAAATGTTTTTTACACATTTATTATAAAAAGCTATTATTTTCTGTTAGATTTTAAAATTTTTACCTTTGTTTTATAAATACGTATTATATAAACACATACTAAATTAGCTCTTGACTTTCCTATTTTAATATTAATAATATCATACAATATATATCACTATACTCTTGTAATTAATAGTAGATGTATTTATTAATACATTAGTGTAAATCTAAAGCATCTTTTATATAAGAAGAAGATAATACAACAAATACTTGTGCTTGTATAAATGCAATACCTATTTCTAGTCCTGAAAATGCTACTATGAATAAAAGAGGCATTAAACCTAAAAAAAAATAAACTATACCACTAGTCATTATATTATAAGTAAAACCTCCTAATATATTTAATAACATATGACCACTTAAAACATTAGCTGCTAATCTTAATCCTAGTGATACATTTCTAGCTAAATAGGAAATAAATTCTATTAGTACTAAAAGTGGTAATAGACCCAATGGACAACCTGAAGGTACTAATAATGAGAAAAATTTTAAACCATGTACCTGAAATCCTAATATTGTGGCTCCTATAACAACAGTAAAACTTATAGAGAATGTCAATATAAAATGTGAAGTAGGAGCAAAACTATAAGGTACCATACCTACTAAATTATTTATTAATATATATATAAATAATGCAGAAATAAAAGGAAAAAACATTTGACCTTTATTTGCATTAATTTGATTTACTACTATACTATAAACAGTAGAATATATAGATTCTTGACTTATTGATCAAGAATTAGGTATTAATATATTATAATTTGTTGCTAATAAATAATACATAAATACAATAAATGTTGTAATTAGTAAATATAATCCTATATTAGTTAATGATAATTGTATATCAGCTAATAAGTCTCCTTTTATACTAAATAAATCTCTTATAGTAAATTGATCTAAAGGACTCGGATTTCAAAAAAATAAACTTTGCATTTATATTTTATTATATTTTTTTCTATTAATTATTTGTTAAAGGCTAATTAATTAAGCAACATATAATAATAAGAAAGCCATCATTAATGCAAATAATCCTGTTGCTTCTGCAAATGCAAAACCTAAAATAGCATAAGAAAATAATTGTCCTCTTAAAGAAGGATTTCTTGATACACCTATTATAAGTGCTCCAAACACTACACCTATTCCTACACCTGCTCCTATTAAACCTGTTGTAGCTAATCCTGTTCCTATTATTTTAGCTGCTTGTATCATAAAAAAAATTTTTTTTTATTACCAAAAACTAAGAATAAACGTTCTTTTTTTACATATAGTAATGGACAGAAGGTTTGCACTTCCAATATTTTAGTTTTATAAAATAAAGTACTTAAATCCATTTTTTTTTTTAATAATATATAATTATTAAATAATATTACTTTGTAAAGGTAAACTTACAAAAGCATGTGGTTTAGGTGGACTATTTAAACTTCATTCAAGTGAATTATAATTTCTGCTAAATAAACTTTGAAATAAATCACTAAAATATTGAGGTGTTAA
>Ga0209166_10001315_pt1 | contig 21126 bp, 11 predicted proteins | sample Coa_R1_3_FD_187151 | JGI IMG/M metagenome (GOLD analysis project Ga0209166, IMG submission 187151) | Surface soil microbial communities from Centralia Pennsylvania, which are recovering from an underground coalmine fire - Coalmine... | ecosystem: Environmental > Terrestrial > Soil >... | reverse complement strand
TGCAAGCAATTTCGCGTTCTTGAGCTCCCGGACACACCTCAAGAAAATAATCGCATACAATTCGTCGGAGTTTGCGGTTTGATATCATCCGCTGCTTTCGTTGGCAAAAGGAATTCGCCACCACTATCGCGTGCCTCACCGAGAATTCATTCCACCAGAGAAAACCCCGCCCTAGCAAAAGAAGCTAGGGCAGGGCACCCTCGAGAATAATTTTGAAGACAACTGTTTGGGCCGGGCCACCCCCGCCCGTTCGTGGGGGGGGTGGGGGTTACTAAGTAACCTAATCTTGCGGAACGTGAAGAGGGAAAGTCGCGCGACCCTGGTGTTGGCCGGAATCAACTAATTACTACAGTTGTTTTCAAAGAGCTCGAACACTTTCGCAATCTCAATGCGATTGCAAACCATGATGTCCTATTATCGCGAGGGGATCAAGGGTTTGATACCAGAGCTCAGATTCTCTTGGTTAACAACAAAGACCTCAGCCTGGCGAAAAGAAGCCAAGTGGAACACTTGCGAGATTGATTTGTGAGGATAATTGTTTTAGGCTGGCCACCCGGCAGGGCACCCTCGAGAATAATTTTGAACACAACTGTTTGGGCGGGGCACTCGCCCTGTATCCATTCCCTAAATTATCTCCGCATCAACGGGAAAAGAACCTCGACTAGCAGCACTAAAATTGCCATTGACATATTAAACAAGACGCTGTCGATCGCACGATTCGCGGAAGACAAAGCTTCGTCGAGGACTGAATTTGATTCGACTTCGGGGTTAGCCTTCTCCATCGCAAGTCCAGACATATTCCACTCACGATCAAGCTTGTGAGCTTTTTTATGATATTGAAAAGCGGTTGTCCAGCTACCCAATATCAATGCCATAACCAATACATCGCCGAAAAATGAGGCCGACGAAGTCGGATATTTCCAAACAATGACACTGTCAACAGAAATACATCCTAAGGACATCAAAGTGATGATCAAAAAACTCCACGACCGAAATGGTGCTTCGGCCGGGAGTTTTCGCTGATTGAAATCGTTACTTGCCATCACAACCTAACCTTCGTAGCATTATCGCTTACAAGCATTTCTAATTCCTCGATTTTTGCTCTTTGCTCCAGGAAGCTCGCCCTCGGATCTAGTACATAAAGGAATACTCATCGACAAAACCCAAAACGCGACGCCAAGTAGTAGGCTCCCCCAGCGGCGCGACTACCATATTCGAACAAATGAGGAATTTCAACTGCTTCGGCTGCGGGCACAGTTGTACTAATGCCGAGTGTCGTAATTGAGCTATAGATAAAAGGCCCACCTGCACCAGTGGCGAATGCCACGGCTCCAAATTCGGCGAAATCACAAGCCATTGGGTATCGGTCGTTGAGCCTTTCCTATTATCGAGGGTCACTCTCCACTGGCTCCGCGGGAGAAAGAATAGACATGGGCCTTATCAGGCGTGGCGCTCGCCATATTGTTAAGACATTGTGACCGTCCATTAAGAGAAACATCAAGAGAAACGCCACTCCATTCCGTAGTATAGGCTGGTGAATGCTCACGAGTAGAGCGAAAAGGCATACCCCTAGAATCACCATGACCCTTCTGCTCTTGACACCCTGTTCGACTGAATCAACAGAAGCAAGCAAGGCAGTGCCGCATGTCTCACACCGGACGGGATGACCGTCGAGCTTAGCTTCACTGAGCATTTTTGTACCACACGAGGGACACTTCGCGAAACGAGGAGGGCGCAACAGCGCAGGGAAATAGCAAACAACGTTTTCGAATAACATATCCAACGGCATGGCGGCAAGATAGATACCTACCACTAAGGATGCAGCGCGTAGGCCCGCTGTGTAACAAACAACTGCCCCGAAAGCGATACGGAACACAACCCATGCCAGAAGAACGAAACTAGCGACTTTCTGAGACGACACGCATTGCTTGCAGGTACATAACCCTCTACTATAGCTTAGCCGCCACTCTGATTCGCAGCTATGGCATTTTGAACGGACAAGCTTCACGAACTTAACCTTTCAAAAAACGTTTGCACTCTTCAGGCCGCAGCCTACCGCAGCCGCGTTGACACCCCACCCAATAGCTTTTCGCGTTCCGTTCAGAAGAATCCTTAAGGGGACCCCCGCGCCCGCCGGAACAGGAATCAATTCTTCAGCTACTGCGGGCAATCCTCCCTCGACAGCTAGACCTCCGACCGCAGCCGAGGCTAGGTAGAAGCAACCTACGAATTTTGGGCTCTCAACAATTCTGGCGGTTGCTAGTGTGTTCCCGCAGTTTTGGCAATCTGGATTGTTGTAAAACGCTCTCAGGCCAGGGTGATCATCCTCAACCGGAAGAGACCAACTGAGGTTTGGCGCGTCCACCCAGCCGCCCATTAGGAACCACGTCAAATACTGTATTGACTTTATGCTGTTGGGGTCTTGGGTGCTGGGGTCGTAGAGTGGGTTCTGAACTGGCTGGATTGACCAGGCCGGCATACGGTACTGAAAATTCCCATTAGGCCCCGTTCGCACTCTGCTGCAATCGCCTGCAGGACATACAGCAACAACCTCGCCGTGGCCACTTAAGAAATGAGACACGAGATCGCAAGGCGCGTACCCGCCATCCATTGTGCAACTTCCAAGGCTATCGTCTGAATACATGGATAATAGGTCGAATCCAAACCCCCATTGAAACTCTGCGTCGAATGCAATATTGCCGTCGCAAGGAATACGCCCGTTCGTAGTACATTTCAATCCCAGCGGATCGGTCGCCGTCAGCGGAGTATTGGATACGTAGGCATAGCGGTTCCAACTCTGCGGATTGGACAGGCTTACCGCTCCCAGTCCTGCCGGGTCGGGCGAAATCCAGCGGCCCTGGGTCGGTGATTGTTCGCGGAACATGAAGTCGTAAAGACCCGGAACCGTATCTTGGTTCTGGCCGGTGAAAGAGCGATCTGTGGTTCCGGTCTCGTCATAGTTCTCGCCAAAGGGCGCATACGCACCATCGGAGTAGACGGTTCGCGCGGGTGTGGATGCCAGCCGCGAACTGCCCAGCCAATCGGCATGGCGGTAGTACTGTAATCCTGAGGAGTTATACACCGCTGTCGCTCCGCCGGGCAATCCGATAAATGCTTTGTTGAGATTCTGCCCATTCATCAGGGCGAGTTTGCCGCCGCCCGGTCCATAGAGAATCTGCTGATAGGTCGTTCCCGGGTTGGCGCAGGTTCCGCCTTTGGCCTGCTCCACCATGCGGCCCAGAGCGTCGTAGGTCAGCACAACACCATCAATGCAGGTCGCATGGCCCTCCGCATCCCAACTGTACTGGTGGCCGGTGCCCGTGCCCGATGCATCGGTCAGTAGGTTGCCGTTGGCGTCGTAGGAGTAGCCGGCGTCGGAAATGCGATTGTTGGCGTGATTGTATGCGGCGGTGAAGCTTCCGACGCCCGAATTGAGGGTCTTGGTGATATTTCCAAACGGGTCGTAGCTGAAAGACTGGCTTTGCAAGCTGCCGCAGTTGGCGGTAAGAATTCGTCCCAAGTCGTCATGCGTGTAAGTGCACGTCTGATTGTTGGCGGGCGTAATGTTGTCTGTGATCTGCAACTGTTGCAGGCTGCCGTTGGCATTCCAGGTCAGCGTACCGGTATCGGACTGGTTGTTCACATTGAATTGATATGTATGCAAGCGGCCGGTGTTGGGATCATAGGTAAACGCGTCGGAGTCGCCCGAACCCAGCGTGACTCCGCTGGGTTGCGCGGCGGCATTGTAGGAGACGTTGGAAGCGATTGCTGTCCCAAAAGGAATCGGCGGCTGCGAGACCAGGTTCGTCCTGCCCTCGCCATCCAGGTAATAGCCGAATTGGCCTATGCCATAAGCCGTCAGAATCTGCGGTGCACCGTTGGCATAATCGGTCTGGTTCACGTGGTAGTAGCCGCCCGAGTGCAGGGTTGACTCATACACATCGCTGGTTTCCCCACGCGGCGCGTAGCTGTAACCCATATCCGTAATCGGTGTAAGCGGATTGCTGCAACTGGTGCAGGTGATTGCCCTCGCCAATCGTCCTTTAGCATTGGTCATGGCGACTCCATTTACCGTTGCTGAATCGTAGTAGTAGAGCTCAGATGCCGTGCTGGGGCCGTACCCCGAGCCCCAATGGCTTACCCCCCACAGCCGATGGAGCGCGTCGAAGCCGTAACAGGTAAAGGCCCCCATCGCGTCTGTGCGACGGACCAAGTCTCCAGGGTTGTTCGGACAGAAGCTGTCGGTATCGTAGGCGTAGGTTGTAGTTCCCGTTTCGGGATTTGTTTCCTGGGTTAAACGCCCAAGTGGATCATAGAGGAACGAACGCGTCTGCTGTGGCGAACCTCCCGGCTGGGCGTTTTGCGTCACTGTCATGCGGCTGTAGGGCACAGAGTTGATGATGGCTGTGTCGTAGGTATACCGGATCAAATAGCCGTTTCTCGCAATCGATTGCCCGCAGGGACCGTTGCCGGGCGCGGTGGTGGTAACCTCGCATACCGAGGTCAGCCGGCCCAGTTCGTCATACTCATATTCCCGGCTCTTGGCCGAATCTCCATTGTTGTTGACCGAGCCGGTTGTAACCAGAACATCATTATTCCAATACTGGTAATCCACGGTGCCAGTACCCGCATCCTGCACGTGCAAGGGCCGGCCCAGGGCGTCGTAGGTGGTGGTAGTGAAAGGCGTTCCCGCCGGCGCGAGCTGATTTTGCCCAGCGACATAGGGCTGGGAAACACGATAAGGCCGCCCGTCCGCGTCATAGTCGGTTTCGACCGAATCAAAGGTGAAAATACTTTGATAGGGGCCCTGCCGTTTCTGGCTCACCCGGACCCGGCCCAGGCCATCGCGCAGGGTGTAGTTATCGAGCATGGAGGCATTGTTATTGAATTCGCCGTAAGTATCGGACCAGGTTGGAGGCGTGTTCCATCCATTGGGACTGCCGTAGTTGGTGTAGGAGACGTATCCGCTGGGATCGGTTACGCTTGAAGGCCGCCAGAAATATGGGTCATTCCATGCCGTGGTCGTGGTATTGCCATTGGCATCAGTGGTCGAGGCCGGAACGCCGCCTGCGCAATTCCAAGCGGTGTAGCTGGTCAAATCAACTCCAGCAGTTCCTTGCGGCGGCGTCACGCTCGTGGGAAAAGCATTGCCGCAGGTGGACGTGGAATCAGCATAGTTGTAATACGTAGGCTGCCCGTTCACGTCGCGATTGTCGTGCACCATTCCGGTGTCGTAATAGTCGAGGTTATGATAAAGCCAGTTTGAGCCCGTCCAAATCTGCATTTCGGTCAGATTGCCGCGCGCACCCGATACCGCTACGTGCTGCGGCGTGGTTCCCGGTGGAGTCCACAGCGCCCACTGATCGTAGTAGTAATAGGTCTGGGACAAAGTGTTGCCGCTGCCATCCTGCACAACGACGCTGGCGGGGCGATCGAGGATATTGTTGCCCAAGCTTGCATAGGTGATGGACTTCTGTTGCAGCAAGGCGTAGCCCCAATCGTAATCAGCGGTTCCCACCAGAAGGCCAAGACCGCCGCTGTCGAAATAATCATCATGCCGGGATGCCGTGTTGGGCAGTTCAGTGTACTGAACCCTGTTCTGAATGGGCGGCGTGACGGTGGCCCCGGGGCCGCAGGTGCCAGAGCTAACCCCGTTCCAGCAGGTCAGAACGGTTACCAGCCCCTGCCCTGCACTGGCAGGACCCTGCCAGACTTGCCTTTGGGTTTCGTAATTTCCAGTGAAATTAATGTTGGTTTGATTGTTCTGCGGATCATAAATGGTGGTCAAACCGCTGCCGGACAAAAAATAGAGCCACGTATTGGTGCTGGTTCCATCATAGACGTCACGATAAAAGCCCGCAGTCGTGCCATCGCCAAAGATGCCGTTCGAACCACCGGCATAACGATAGCCGATGCTGCCGCCGGTTGGCAGCGTCACGGTGGCAATTCTTCCCGTGGTGTAGCCGGGATATCCCGGCGTCGGTTCATAGCTGAACTGATAAGTGGAACCATCCGCCTGCACAATGCTGCTCACCAGCAAGAGATTACTCGTGGCAGCGAACGGAAATTCGTTGACGCCGGGGACGCCGAAGTTGGTCTGAATATTATAGAAAGAATAATTGACCTGCACCGTCGCCGTGCCTCCATTGGGCGCAGTATAGGTATAACTGTCGTACTGGGGAGGTGAACTGTTCCAGCCAACCCAGGTTGTTGTGGCTGTAAGGACTGTCGTGCCCAGGGTATCGGTAAAGGTCGTCTGGAGACCGGATACATTCGCCGTAATCACGTTGCCGTTTGAATCCTGCACAGTGTAGGGGGGACCCGCCGAGCCCGCATTCTGCGCCAGATCCTGCTGTGGCGGAACAATCGTGCCCCCGCTGGGCGTGTAAATGGTTGCATTGACCTGGGTAGTGCTGACAACTGAGGCAGACAAGGTATACCCGGAACCATCCGTGGCGGTCGCCGTGCCACTGTTCGGGCTACCGTATCCCGGACTGTAGAGCGTCATAGCAAACTTATGCTGAGTTCCAGAGGGATCAAGATACTGCCAACCGTTATACTTAGTCACGACGTTATGCAAATTGGTGATACTGGTGTACACGACAAGCCCGGTGACGGATTGGACTCGATTACTCCACCCCCCATTACTCATCTCCCAACAGGTACAACCTCGACCACCGTCTTGCACGGGAGCCCAGATTGAGCTGTCATACTGCAAAGCATAGGAAAAAGGCATCCCTCGCCCCGCGCGCGAAATTATTGGGATGGAAAAATGCGCGTTCAGATTGGCCAGGTTAATGCTGTCAAACGGCCCGCCACCGAAACTCCCGAACTGCGGTGCTCCTGTCGCCACCTGGGCGGAGACAGTGGAGGTGATGATGACCAAAACAAGCGTAATTGCGGCTACACAACCAATCTGACGTCTGTTCATGTTCTATTCCTCTCTAAGCTTCTTGGTGGCGGATTGAGATCAAGTCTTCTATCCGGGCCACTCTTTCCTTCCTATTACGTTTCAGAACTCCGAACCTCACGGGATGAAACTCATTGACTACCGAGACTCCGCCCCGTCACCTTTATATGACCAGGGACAGAAAAACCTTTCATGTCCAAAGAGCTGCTAGCCACTAGCTCCTAGCGGTGGCTGAATCAGTTGAACGAGGCGAAGGTCATTTCGTCCCACATATTGATATGGCAAAAAGCTGAAAACCTTTCGCATGAAACGGATCTGCTTTGTTCCAGAACGATTTGCTTTTGTTTTCTTGCAGTTGGCGTTGTTTTCTTGCAGGTCTTTGAAAGGCAGGCCTGAAAAGGCGTGTTTCAAACAGTTAATACCCGCGTAATGGGGCCCGGTGAAACTGCTTGTCAACTGGTCTTCAAATTGAAATCAGAGTTGAAGATTGAACTTCAATATTCCAGAATCATTTCTTGTCAAGGCTGGCTACGGAAGGATTCACCGCGGAGGCGCTGAGACGCGGAGAAAGAGAAAGCAGTAAATGCAAAAAAATGGGGAGCGTTTCCGCTCCCCGAAGGACTTGCAAATTTATTCGTTTGCTTAAGTTAGAAATTCAACCGCAGTGCAAACTGGATGAAGCGGCGCTCGTTGGGTACGCCCGCCGCCGGGTTGACGCCACGCTTGGCGAGGATTGGGCTGTTCGGTGTGGTGATGCCCGCCGCGTTGTCGTAGTTGCTCATGTCCTGCGTGCCGCCGCTCTGCACGTAGTAGTTGGAGTGATTCAACAGGTTGTAAGCCTCGCTGCTGAACTGCAGGCCGTAGCGCTCGGTAATCTGGAACGACTTGCGGACTGCGAAGTTGAAGAAATAGGCTCCCGGCCCGCGGAAGGCATTGCGGTGGGTCATGTTGGCCGGGAAGTGGCAGTTTTGTCCGGTTGAAACCGGGTCGAGGGCAGCATTAGTGGTAATGTTGCAGGTTGGCAGTTCGCCCGAGCCGGTCAGCGTTTCAGCATAAGTAGCCGATGCCGGTCCCAGGGTAATGTAGGTAAAATTGTTGGGCAAGGGCTTGCCCGTAACGGGATCAAGAGTAGGCGTGCTGGTATTACCCGTAAACGGTATGGTTGTGCCAGCAGGGATAAAGTAGCGTGCAACAGCAACGTCGCCGCCGAATACATTGGAACTGTCAAATACCGTGAACGGGTTGCCGGTGTGGGCGATGAAGATGGGATCCATCTGCCAGCCGTCGAGCACCTGCTTTACCCAGCCATGCGTTTCTTTGGCATAAGGCAGGTCCCACACCGCGCTGATGGCCACGCGGTGCCGGGCATCGTAATCGGCATTGCCTTTGTCCAAAGATGGAATGAAGGGATCGAGCAGGCCCAGGTTCTCAGTTTGCGGAGTCTCGCTGAAGGTCGAGCTCAGGTTATCAATCGTGTGTGACCAAGTGTAGTTAACAGTGAAGTTCAGCCCCTGGTGGAACAGGTTGCTGGAGGCAAAACGCGTATTCAGAGCGTTGTAATAGGAGAACCCGTCAGAGCCGCGGGTGTTCATGTTTCCGTATTGCAGGTTCAGGCGCTCAAACGGGTTGCCTGTGGCGGCGACATCTGCCCCGCCATAAACAACGCCCGCGCCCTGCTGATTCAGGTTCTCAATCGAATACAGATGAATGCCGCGCTGGCCGGAATATTCAAGTGCGAAGAGCGAGTTGTGCAGTACCTGCCGCTCGACCGAAAGGTTCCAGTTCTCCGTATACGAGGTAGGAATGTCCTGGCGCACGTAACGCAGGCTGGGAGGAGGAAGAGGCTTTACGACTCCTGAGCCCGCAAACGGTCCCAGGTTGTTCAAGCCCGCGAGCGCTATGTAGGGCGATGCTACTGTGCCACTGCCGGTAAAGACAGAGTTGAACTGCGCCGGCGGGTTCTGAATCACGTTGAAGGTCACGTTGCCGAAGTTACGTTCATAGGCTAGACCGTAACCGCCACGCAGGCTGGTCTTGCCGTCGCCAAAGACATCCCAGGCAAAGCCAACACGGGGAGCAAAGTTATGGGGAGAAGCCTTCCACAGGCCGCCCACCGGGCTCGCTGGACTGCCGGGCCTCGCTCCCACCGAGAATACCTGCCCAGTTTGAATCTTCTGAACGAGAGTGCTACCCGGGCCGAAGACAAAGTTCGAATCCAGGTTCTGGTGGTTGTTGTGCTGCACGCCGTAGTACTCCCAGCGCAGGCCCAGATTCAAGGTCAGGCGAGGCATGATCTTCCAGGAGTCCTGGCCATACAATGCAAACTCGTTGTAACGGTTGCTGCGCGAGAAGCTGGGCTGGACGGCCGGGGTGGTAATCTCGCATGACGGGGTCACGATGAGAGCCCCACTCGCATTCTTGGGGCAAGGGAAGTGCCCTTGCGGATCGATCACCACCTGGAACCATCCGGCATTTGCATTCATAAGGTTATCCAGGCCCTGAGTCAGGCCGCCCTTGGTGCCGCCCGATTCCAATCCTTCTACTGCGTTCTCATAAGCGCCGAACGTGCGGTTGTCCTGGGCGTAGAGATAGTCGCCGCCAAAGCGCAGATCGTGGTTGCCCTTGTTGATGCTGACAGCCTGGGCGAACTGGGCAATGTGCTGCGGGCCGCCGAAAGGAATGGAGTTGCCCGGCGTGGTGCAGGAGTAGCCCGGAAGGCAGGTCAGGTCGCCCTTGACTGTGGCTTCCGTGCTGATGTTGAAGTACATGCTGGGCTGTATAGGCTGCGAGGCCAGAGGCTGCAACAGCTTAATGCGGCTATAGTTGATTCTGCTATCGGTGACGATCTTGGAGTTCCAGATATGGGTCAGCGAATAGAGGAAGTTCTGGTTCAACTGTTGTTGCCCGGTATCAAAGCCGGTGTAGGGGCTGTTGTTCACTGATCCAGCAAACGCACTGCTGTTGAACACGGAGTAGCGACCGAACATCGTGGTCTTATCTGAGAGGTTGAAATCTACTTTGTTGGAGGAATACCAGGTGTTCTGGGGAATACCGCCGCCCGAATCGAACGGGGTCTGGTAGTTGACAATGTCCATTACTGGCGCACCGCTGCCGGCATAAGCCGTATAGGCAGCACTGCTGCCGGCGCCCGGCAACGCGTTCGCCTGTGTAGCATTCAGCTTCTGTAATGTGACCAAACCCGGACGAAGAGTAAATCCATTGAAATACGACTTGGTAAACGCTGACGGAGACGCCGCGATAAGTCCGGGATCAGGAATCGCCAGGACGGTGTTTGCCGCGCTGCGCACCCGCAGCCACTCGGTGCTGCTGAAGAAGAACAGCTTGTCTTTCTTGATGGGCCCGCCCACGGAATACCCGAACTGGTTGCGGGTATATTTGGCCTTGGGAACGCCGTTGGCGTTGCTGTCAAAGTCGTTGGAGGTAAGCGCGGAGACGCGGTTGAACTCGTAGAGGCTGCCATGAAGATTGTTGGTTCCGCCCTTGGTCACCACGTTCACCACGCCGCCCGAAGCCCGGCCATATTCTGCTGAGTAGTTGTTGGTGGTAACGGTAAATTCCTGCACGGAATCAAGCGGGACAACCTGTCCCACCTTCGTGGTGTACAGGTCCACGTTTTCTGCGCCATCCAGAAGAATATTGGTGCTGGCCGAGCGCGCGCCGTTGAACGAGACCCCGGTGCCGCGCGTAATCTGGTCGATTCCGCCCGAGCCCGACGACGAATCCTGGTTTACGTTGCCCAGGGTCTGAACGAAGTCATAGGGGTCGCGGGTGAGGCTGGGAAGCTCGGCGACGCGGGTCTGATCCACAATCTGGTTCAGCGATGAAGTCTGGGTGTCAACCTGCGTCTCGCTCGTACCGATGACCTCGACGGTTTCTCCCGTGGCCTGCGCCGACAGGCTCGCGTTCACCGAGGTCTTCACGCCCGGCGAGACCGTGAACTTCTGTTTGAAGTCTCCAAAACCCGTCTTCGAGACTTTGACTTCGTAGGTACCGGGCTCCAGGTTGGAAATGACGTAGCCGCCCAGATTGTCCGAGGTCGTTGACCGCGAGGCTGATGTGTCAACCGAGGTCGCTGTGACCGTAGCGCCGGTAATTACCGCCTTTTGCGAGTCGGTGATCGTGCCGCTGATAGTGCCTTTTTCGAATTGCGCGAATGCACTGACTGAAAAAGCCATCACCAGCAGCGTTGCGAGTAGAATTTTTGTGGAATTTTTCCAAAATGCGGCTATCCTCATATGCCCCTCCAAGAAAGAACTTAAGTTTTAGAACTTACAGAGGACCATCAATATTGGCCTCTGTGCTGAATGATTAGGAATTACGTTTAGAGAACTCGCGTCCGAGTGCTCTGGGATCGACTAAACGTTTTAAAGGTGCAACTCACAGTCCAAAGCCTAGCTTTCTTGTAAACAATTGTAAATAAGCGAGTTAGATAGAGCCTTGTGGGAAATATCTGCCCTTTCTTATACAAATTACTGGAACTCGCATTGGTGGGATTCCAAATTCTGTAGACTTAAGCCCCCCTCGTCTTATCGGACTATTGCTTGCGCTGGCTCTGTTGACATCCCCTGAACATTATCTAGATTTCGTCATTTCGTCATGGAGAGGGGGAAATCCAAGCGTGGTCCGATTTAAGCCGTGGGTAGTTCCCAGCGCCATCGGAGATCCTTCGCCTGCGGCTCAGGATGACACTTTCTAGGAATAACCATATTTCGAAGGATGTGGCTCCAGGTAAACTCGAGCCCTGACATATGTCTTCATCTACATGTCTTCACAGGCAGAATGCATGCGCTACCTCGCCTGATCAGCAATGCTCCGCGAACTGCGATAGAATTTGCCAAGCTGGCAAGGCATAGCGAAGTTGCGCACGACATCAACCAAACCGGAACGCAAGCTGATGCGGGTTCCCCTGCTGGATTTGCGGCGGCAGTACGCGCAGGTGCGCGAGGAAATCGTGCGGGCGCTGGAGCGGGTTTGCGATTCGCAGCAGTTTATCCTGGGGCCGGAAGTGGCGCAATTCGAAAAAGAGGTTTCCGCAACCATCGGGGTGCACGATACCGTCGGCTGCGCTTCCGGAACGGACGCATTATGGCTTGCCCTTGTGGCCGCGGGCGTGCAGCCGGGCGATTCGGTGATCACCACTCCGTTCAGTTTTTTCGCCAGCGCAAGCGCTATTGTGCGGGCGGGGGCGCGGCCGGTGTTCGCGGATGTTGACGCACGCACGCTGAATTTGGATCCTGCACAGGTGGCCGGCCGCCTCAAGAGCACGCCTAACCTGCGCGCCATCCTGCCGGTGCACCTTTATGGGCAATGCGCCGATATGGATGCCTTCCTCAGCATCGCCGCCGAGGGAAGACTTGCGCTCATTGAAGACGCCGCGCAGGCGTTCGGCGCCGGGTGGCGCGGCAAGCGCGCCGGCTCGTTGGGCAACGCGGCGGCGTTCAGCTTTTATCCGACAAAAAATCTCAGCGCGGCCGGCGAGGCTGGTTGCGTTACCACGCAAGATGCAAACATCGCCGAGCGTATGCGCAGCCTGCGAAACCACGGAAGCCGCGAGCGTTATTTCCACGACGAGATAGGCTGGAACAGCCGGCTGGATGGCATGCAGGCGGCCGTGCTCCGCGTCAAGATGAAATACCTGGAAGAGTGGAACCGCCAGCGGCGCGCGCGGGCCGGCACATACGACTCACTGTTCACTCGCGCCGGGCTTCGCCAGAGCGATGGCAACGATGCGCAATCGCCGGTGCAGTTCCTGGAATGCCTGCCGCAGGCGCAGCATATCTATCATCAATATGTCATCCGGGCGCAACGGCGCGATGAGCTCAAGCAATTCCTGGGAAAAGCCGGCGTCGGCGCCGAAGTTTATTACCCTCTTCCGCTCCACCAGCAAAAATGCTTTGCCTACCTGGGATACCGTGAAGGCGACCTGCCCCAAGCCGAACGCGCCGCACGCGAAGTGCTGGCGCTGCCTATGTTTCCTGAGCTGACCGAAGAAGAGCAAAACTACGTGGTGGAGACAGTTGCGGAATTCTACTCTTAGAGCTGTTTTAGATTTGGGGTGGACAAGCACAAAACTCGCAGGGCTAAAGAGTCTGTGTGAGAAACTTGCAGGGCGTCGTCCCTACGGGACTAGCATCATTATTGCGCACACCCAGCGCTGAAGCGCTGGGCTAGAACACGCCACCCCTTCGGGGTTGTTCATCTATCAGATCCCACAAATTCATCTCACACTCGGCCTAAAGCCCAGCAGCTTTCGGACATGACTAAGATCATGCTCTGATACATGTCTCGAAGCTGCTGTCTAAATCGGTTATGAAACCGCTATAGCCGGCAAAGCGCCGGTGGGTTCTCGAGTTGTTGTGAATCCGTTCCGGCTAAGATGAAAGCCGGCAACCGCGCGATAAAAGTGAAAAGCCCGCCGCAGCCGGCCCTCTTCATCGCTTCCCTGCATTGCTTCCGAGGCCATCTTGCAATATCCCATGCGGAACAACGCATAGGCTAATAGATAATGATGTAACCTGGACCGCGGGTTGTCGCCGCTCAGGCGGTGATAGGCATGAATAAAAAAATCTGCGGCGGCGGGCGATAGTTGCCATTCGATGATGGCGCCGGCCAGGTCCCAGGCAACATCACATGGTCCGGGGAAGAAATGGTCGTCGCCGTGGCTGGCGCCGTCGGTTTTCATCATCGCGCCGGATGGGGTGCGTATCCACTCGTGCGGCATCATGCGGGCGTCGGCGATTACGGGCCGCTCGCAGGGCAGGAATTCTCCCGCCGGGCATATGTCAATGCCAAACTCCTCGCTCGCGTTCAGACAACACATCTCCTCCAAACTGACCTCATCGGAGGCGGCCTGGGGCAAATCGCGGGCGCACTCCCGCGCGCGCCAGGCACAGTAGCTGGCAAGATTTCGCAGCACGTCTTCTCTCGCCACGTCTTTTCTCGGAACATCTTCTTTCAACACATCGCCGCTCAGCTCGCTGGTCGAGCATGGATTCCCATAAAAAGAAGATCCGTCAACCCATGCGTAGCAAATGTAGCCCTGCGAGTCGAGCGCGTGCAGCGGGTGGGGGCCGAAGCCGGCTTCGGCCAATTGCCGCGAACGGCTGACGACTTCTTTTCCGTAGCGGCCCAGACCCTCGAACTTACAGAGCGCAGAGCCGTCGCGGGAGAGATATTTGGCGCGCTCGACGTGCGTCCATGAAGCCGGCCATTCCACTTCGGGAAGATTTGTTGCCGGCAGAAGATGTCCACGCCAAAGGCCAGCTCCGAGCCATTGATCGGCGGCCGCCGGCTTTCGAGTTCCGAAAGGAATGCCCTCGCTGTGAAAACTTTTCCAGCGCCGCGCGGCATCGTGCGCCCGCAAACGCTCGGGATCAGGCTGATGGCTGCAAAACAGGGTGATTCTCGTGGATGGAACTCCCGCCGCAACCAGGGCTTCAGCTGCCGACAAAAGCGATGAGCCGCTGAGACCCGGCCCTTCATCTACGACAAAAAAATGGGCAGCGCTGTGAAGATGGGAGCGCAGCCACTGCGCCTGTTCCTCACTCAAACGGCATTGACGATCAAATGGATGCCCATGGGGACGGGTTGTGATGCGCTCGGCGAGTATGCCGCGGCCACGCAAGGCCGCAGTCACCACCGCACTCAAAGTTGTGCCGATACTGCGAAGACCGATGACCGCGGCTTGATGGATGCCGCTGCAAAAGGAATTTGCCAGGAGCGCATAGTCGAGAGGATGCAACCCATAGTAGGCAAATCCTTCAGGCTTGGAAATGCAAAGCCTTCGTGGAGGCCGCAACCGCGCAACATCTTCCAGCAGATGGCGAGGAGGTTCGGCGGACTGCAAGAGGCAACCGGCCAGGACGTCTGTGATGGAGCAGATTGCGGTGAGTTGATCGGCATCAGTTGCCGCATCGGCGAGGGCGCACTCTAATTCGCCGGCGCGGAGAAGCGCGTCTAATACCCTGTCCGGCACTCCATCCAGCACTCCGGCTTGAGGCGCGCAAGACAATGCATTGCGCAATCCGCCAAGCAAGTCCTCTCCCGGCACCACGCGGCGTTCACTGCGAAAGACGTACATGGAAATCGGCGAGAATCGTCAGGCGGCTTTCTTGCCCCTGGAGGCACGAGGCGAGCGCGCAATATCGCCATCTTTATCGATGAAATAAAGATAGTTGTTGTCGCGGTCCACGGCATGCTCCACCAGAGTTTGGGCTTCGCCTTCGCCTGTCTTGGGCTTGGCGCGCACATTGCCTGCCCCGTCAATAAAATACAGGTACTTCTTGTAGTCCCGTTCCAGGTTCAAGTGCTTCACTTTTTCTGCCATGGAGCCTCCTCTCGCAAATGATTGGATTCGGGCGGCTGCCCAGGGGTTCGCTGGAAAAAACAGTTGCCAGTTGCCGGTTGTCAGTTGCCAGTTTGCTGGAAAAAGCAGCACTCAGCACTCAGCATTCAGCATTCGGCCAAGACAGGTGAAGTCAGAAGTGCGAAGTCGGAAGTAAGAAGTTAGAGATTAAGAATCTTACTTCCTACTTCGCACTTCTTCCCACTTCTCACTTCTTACTTCGTACTTTGTGGCGGGTGGGTTTCGGTGGCTCTTCTCCCGGGGCGAGGACGCGTTTTATCATGACCCCTTTGAGCCGGTATTTCCGTTCTGTGAGGTTGCCGGAATCGCCGCGCACGCGGATGGTGAAAACCGGCAGCGTGCCCTCAGCGCCGAAATTTTCCTGGCCGGCCTCGGCCGGCAACATGCCATTCAGGTTGCGCTCGCGGTAGGCGGTCTCATAATGATGAGGGCGTTTGTTCCAGGTGAAGACCCGTATCTGGTCGAAATCGACCGGGCTGCCTTCTTTCGATTTGTTCAGCAATAAAAGATATTGCGGCACTGGCTTGCCGTTGTCATCCACCTGGTTCAGAACAAAATCTGCGATGATGCGTTGGCCTTCGGCATACTGGGCTACGTCAACGGGTATGTCTAAATCCACCATGCGGGCCAGCACCCAGCCATAGTGGTTTTGCGAGCTACGGACAAGCCACCAGTCTTCCACCACCGGCGGCGGCAGGGGAGCAGCGTTACTATCTATTGCTGTTGCCGGCTTCGCCCCGCCTTTGACGGTTTTTTCCGCTGTGGCGCGCTTGAGGAGATCAAGCTTTTCTCCTTCCTTGAGCAGATACAAATGTTCGGTGTCGCGGCCGGGCGTGGCGTGCATGTTTGCGCCGGAATCAACGCGTATTACCGCACGCGCCTGGACGGGAGCATTAGCGTATTCCTGGGCCAGCGCCTGAAAGCGGTTAAAAATTTTCTCGTCGGCAAGATAGCGCTGCTCCACCCAGCCTTCTTCTCCGTGTGCGGAACGGACGCGTACAAAGCGCCCGTTCTTGGTGCGCTCCAGGATGCTGACTTTCTCGCCGTTATCCACCGTACCGGTCTTATTGAAGACAACCGCCACACGATCGCGCAGCGTCACCTGCGCGGCGGCAACATAGGCCACTTCGCCGGGCTTTACCGAATTGCGATTGCATCCAGCAAAGAAAACCGCGAACGGCAACAGTGCCGCGAGGACGGCTATTCGCAGCCAATATTTGTGAAGAAAATAGAACATGGCCAAACAGACAAATATAACATTTCGGTTCTCAGAACCAAGTTTGGCAGGTCAATAGCTGCCCTAGACAAATCAACTACAAGAGAAATCTTGGGGAAGTAACCAGTAACTCTTTGTGAATTGCTTGACCGTCGAAATCCGCGAATATATTTGGCAGTGTCAACTGAAAACTAGAAGCAAATCCTGAAGGGAAACAGACATGACCAAAAAAGCCATTGCTGTTGCTGATTTTGTTGGTTGCTTCGTTTGCTGCTACAACGAAAAATCTTGGTATTGCCTTTTCAGACGGCGGTCCCGGCCCTGAATGTTCAGGCGGACAACGTGGCAGCCCCCGGCCAGCCCGGCGACGGACACTAAAGTTTAGACAGCCAAAAATTAAGGCAGTACTACTGCTGCGTCGACAGGAGCTTCCCTGCCGAAGGAGTCTTGCCGCACTTGGCGACCTGTTTCGCCACCTGATTCAATTCCTCGGTGTCGCTGCTGGTTAATTCCCCCTGGCGTTGCAGATTAAGACGAATATCCATGCTCTTCCGATACCAGGAGCAGGCTTCACGCCAATGCTGGCGCTGCCGGGCTACCGGAACATTTGAATCCGCCGCCAATGCGGCATAGGCATCGCCCATCCCCGCATAGACATTACCAAAATTGTGGGAAACGTAATTGCTGCTGGGCGCCGCTTTGGCTAGCTCTTGAAAAATTCTGAGTGCTTTGCGCAGCTCTTCAAGCGCCATCATGGCTTTCTTTTCCTTAACCAGCACCTCGCCTATTCGCACTTGGGTAAAACCAACGAGGCGACGACTGAAAGCATCGGCAGGATCTGCCGCCATATCTGTCTCATAGATTTTCTGGGCCTGCCTGTAGCTTTCGAGAGATTCGCTGAAATGTCCTTCTTCTTCAAGGCTGCCCCCCAGCAACCTTTGGGAACCGGCAAGATAGTTGCGAAGAGTTGTATTCGCCGGGTCTGCTTGCGATAGCGCCTGGAGAATGACTGCTGATTTTCGGGCCGCTTCAGCCGCTTCGCCGTTCTGACCCTGATGGCCCAGAACTTCAGCTATTCCGTAATAATCTCCCGCCAAGTGCGTACGCAGGGTTGCATTCAGCTTAGGATCGTCTCCTTGAGCGGCCTCATGAATTGAAGCTGCTTTGCGATACTGCTCCAGGGCGGCCGCCCAATCGCCGGTCTCCGCCAAAACTCCCGCAATGCTCCAATAGTCCCCGGCCAGATGGTCGCTCATTCGACCGTCGCCGGCATGCCAGGTTTGCTCGGTGAGAGTAAGCGCTTTGCGAAGATTCGTCAGCGAGCCGGGGAAATCGCTTACCCCATCGAGACACAAACCAATCTTCCAATAGACCCCCGACAACTCCATCTTGAGTGCGGTGTTACCAGGATCCGCATTTAACAGAGACTCCCGGATGGCCAGCTCCTTGCGATAGCTCGCAAGGGCGCCGGTGGTATCCCCAAGATTTGCGCCGTATGGATTGCCCTGAACATCTCCCACTTTCTCATAGGCAGCGGCCAGTTCCCGCTGCAATGACGTATCACTGCCAGCCTCCTTCGACAAGACATCAAGATATTCCAGCGCCCGGCTGACAACCAACTTGCGTGCCGGCGTTGCCCCGGGCAAGTCCTTAATGGAATCGTGAAACTCAAACAAAAAGGAGTTGGCGAGTTTACGCACCTCGTTGAAGTGGCGCTCGGCCCGAGCACGTTCCACATGGGCGACGTGCACCTCCCAGGAGACCACCGCCAATCCCGTAATCAGGGCAAGCAGCAGAGCCGAGGATAGCGCTACCACCGTTTTATGACGCGCTACAAACTTGCTGGCCAGGTAGCGGAACGAGCCCTCGCGCGCCTGGATGGGAAGTCCGGCCAGATAGTTCCCAATATCAGCGGAGAGTTCTTCCGCCGAAGCATATCTCTGCGCCGGCTCTTTGCGCATGGCTTTAAGAACAATGTGGTCGAGATCGCTGGAGATTGTTTCCCGTTTTCCCGCCTGGTTCTGTGCCTTTGCCAGAGCGGTGCTGGCCGTACTCGGTTTCGGCGGTTCGCTCTCGCATACCATGCGCGCAACTTCCTGCGGCGTCTTCTCTGCTGTCTTATAAGGCTTCTGACCCGTCAACAGTTCATAGAGCAACACACCCAACGAGTAGATGTCCGTGGCAGTGGTGAGAACTTTGCCCTGGACCTGTTCCGGGCTGGCATACTCGGGCGTCATGGGATTGAGGTTGGTGAGCGTATGCCCCTCAACTCCGGCCGTGGTATCCACAATCTTGGCGATGCCGAAATCCAGCAGTTTGGGAGCGCCATCTCTTGCAACCAGAATGTTAGAAGGCTTGATATCGCGATGGACTACCAGCCGCTGGTGGGCGTAGTGCACCGCCGAACAAACCTGCTGGAAGAGCGCCAGCCGCCGCCTGATGTTCAGCTTGTGGCTCTTGCAGTAGTCGGTAACGCGCGTGCCCTCGATGTACTCCATTACGATGTAGGGCTGGCCGCCGGCGGTGACTCCGCCATCGAGCAGTCGAGCAATATGAGGATGTTCGAGCAGCGCCAGAATCTGGCGCTCGCTGCGCAGCCGCTTCAGCAATTCAGGATCGTGCAAGCCCGACCGCACCAGCTTGACCGCAACCACTTGTGTGAATTGCCCATCATCACGCTCGGCACGGTAGACCGTACCCATGCCGCCATCGCCGATGCGCTCCACCAGCTTGTAAGTCCCGATGCGTGTTCCCAGAAAGGCATCGTCAAAGAAATTTTCTGGTAAATCGAAACTGCCCGCGCGCGGCTCAATGCATTTTTCTGCCGCGCGGTAGGCTTCCAGCAGCTCCTCGACTTCTTTTCTGATTTCCGGAGAGTCGGTGCAACACTGCTCTACGTAGGCGGCCTGCCGCTCGACTGGAAGCTCCAAGGCGGAGGCGAGAATGTCTTCAACGGTCTTCCAGTGTGCCGGATTCACGTCTCTAGCCTCACGTCATCCAACCGGCACCAGACTTCACTACTGCAACTTGCAACTTTAAGGTCTCTGGCGGCAGCCGCTGATTTCCTTCTCAATCCTCTTTGCACGGTCTGGATCCCAAAGATTGCCGTGCAGGATAGGATAAGCTTTGACATAGTAGGAGCACCCCTCTTTTGAGAGTAACTTGGCTTGCTGGGAAGAAGCATGCGAGGCATTCCAGCTCTTAACATTTCCCATCCCCTCATAAGCTGAGCCGAGATAGTCGCTGATGAACCCCTTGGACCCTTTCTGGGTTAGAGGCAGGGTAACGTCTATGACTGCTTGGTACTGCTCCGCCGCGGCGTTAACCCGTTCCGAATTCAGCAGGGCCTCGCCTATGCCCAGACGGTCATATGTGATACGTTCAACTAAATTCACATTCTTGGGATCAACCTTGAACAGTCGTTGGTCAATTGCAAGGGCCCGTTGATGATACTGTAAAGCCGATTGCCAGTGGCTAACGTGCGTGTAATAATCCGCCAAATAAGAGTAATCGCGACCGACAACGTACTGGGCCTCGGCATCGTCTGGACCGCTTGCTACCAATTTCTCGTCCAATTCCAAAGCTCTTTGAAGATGGGGAAGCACTGGCTCATAAAACCCGTGCTCCATCACTTAGCCCGCCAATTCCCTTTCCGCCAGTGCAACATTGTATTGCCGGGTTCGGTCGTCGGGACCTCGAGCTAAAAGCTGCTCGCATGCCGCCAGAGCTTTGAGGTGGTACTCTCTCGATTCAGGACTGTCGCTGAGCGCGCCAATGCGGGCGAGCGTAAACCAGATACCAGCCAGAGAGTGCAGATAGCTATCATCTTCCGGATGACGATCTGCGAGACGTTGACTGATCGGCAGCGCCTTTTTCGCCGTGTCCGCCGCCTTTTCCACCTGGCGCGTGTCAAAATAGAGGGAGCTCAAAAGACGATAGCAGCGCGCAAGCTGCAAGCTGGCATCGTCGCGCGCAGGGTCCTTGTCCAGAACAGCTTGCAGCAAAGTCTGGGCGCTGGTGTAAGCCTGTTCCGCTCCAGCCATTTCACCGAGCTTTCCGAATTGCGCGCCTCCTTCCACTTGCCCCAGCCGGATGTAAGCATTGGCCAGTTCAATCTGCAGATCGGCATCTCCAGAGGACTCCTTGGAGAGGGAATCCAGATATTCAGCAGCTCTTTGCACGATTAATTTGCGCACAGGAGTAGAGCCCGGCAAACCCACCACTCCGTCGTGGACCTCAAAGATCAGTGAGTTAGCCAGCTTACGCACATCATTGAAGCGGCGTTGCGCGCGCGCGCGCTCCACGCGGGCAACGTGGACTTGCCAGGAAACGAGAATTAATCCCGCAACCAGCGCTACGAATAAAGCAGAAGAAAGAGCGGTTGCCACCTTATATCGTGCTACAAATTTTCCGGCGCGATAGCGGAACGAGCCCTCGCGCGCCTGGATGGGGAGTCCGGCCAGATAGTTTCCAATATCAGCGGAGAGTTCTTCCGCGGAAGCATATCTCTGCGCCGGCTCTTTGCGCATGGCTTTAAGAACAATGTGGTCGAGATCGCTGGAGATTGTTTCCCGTTTTCCCGCCTGGTTCTGTGCCTTTGCCAGAGCGGTGCTG
>Ga0209166_10001312_pt1 | contig 21150 bp, 18 predicted proteins | sample Coa_R1_3_FD_187151 | JGI IMG/M metagenome (GOLD analysis project Ga0209166, IMG submission 187151) | Surface soil microbial communities from Centralia Pennsylvania, which are recovering from an underground coalmine fire - Coalmine... | ecosystem: Environmental > Terrestrial > Soil >... | reverse complement strand
CTATCGCTATGGCGGAAACAAGTTTCAGATTCTCGCGGTAATCGCGATAGTCCACGTAAGACGTGGCCACCAGATGTTCGCCACTCGAGGTCTGGGTCTCGATGAGCGCGAGCCCTTGCGTGTCATTCACGCCCGGATACGGATTCAGCACGACGCGGTCAATCCAGCTGAAGATTGTGGAATTGACTGCGATGCCAAGCGCAAGTGTGAGCACTGCGACCAGCGTAAATTTCGGATGGGAAATAAATACTTTGAAGCTGAAGCGGATGTCCTGCCACCAGGACTGCAGAAATTGCGGCAAAGAGGACAGACGAACGTTCATGGATGGCATCACTGAGCTCGCACGCGAACCAGTACTTAATATTCTCGGTGGGATCGATGCTCGGGTCTGTGATGGGAGTCACTTGAGGGAAATGCAAGGCGACGCAAGGTAGCGCCGGCGTCTCGCCGGCGGTCGCGGAGGCGTCCCGCCCCCAAGCATTCTTATCTTTGCATCCTCGCGTAAGAAACGCGACACAAAGCGACGCCCGCCTGCCGGTTGAGGATTAGCCCTGCTCCTTGAGTTTCAGTTTCGACTTGTTTTCTTCCATGAACTGCTTGATGTTCTCAGCGGCGTTGAGCAGGCGGTTCCATTGCTCGTAGTAGAGGGTGACGGGAAAACGGCCCAGGCCGTAAACGCTGACGCCACCTTTTTCTCCAACTTTGAAGATGAGGTCTCCACTGCGCTTCTTGACTTCGACTTCCTTCTCCAGTTGCGCCAACTTCGCTTTGAGTTCTTCGTAACTTGGTTCTGCCATGCTTGCCTCGTATCGATATGAGTGCGAGCGGAAATCTGCACGCCTTTTTCTATAGTAACTTGCCCGGCAGTGCCTTGGCTTGCCTAACCGTCGGCGAACGATCACATATCCCGAAGCGGGAACCCTCAACCTCACCGCCCGCGGATTCATCGTGCAGTTCCCCACATGTAAATGAATGTAAAAAACACGGTCGTAACCAATGATGTACTCCAGGCATTGGTAAAATGAGAACTAAAGATCCACTGGCAGCATCTAAGAATTTCATCGGGGGGATGATCGTCCATGAAGTTTGCCGCACGACTGGCGGCGCATTTTGCGCTGGCCAGCTTCTTTACATTGCTGATGGCAGGACAGACCACGCCATCGCCGAGCCCATCTGCGCCGGACCAGTCAGCCCCGCAGGAGCAAACCGCTCAACAGCCATCGGATAAAGACAAAGACAGCAAGGAGCAGAACGCTCCGGGAGCCGTGGATCAGCCTACGCCAAGGCCGGAGCCCGCAATCGAGGAGGAGCACACACCTCCGAAGCTCAATGCGGCGGGAGAGACGGTTCCCATTTCCAAACAACAGCCCCAGCGCATCCTGGGTCTCATGCCGAACTTCCGCGCGGTGAGTGCGGGCGCACTTCCTCCGCCGCCGACTCCCAGACAATCTTTCATAATTGCGACCAGGAACAGCTTCGATTACTCCTCGTTTGTGTTTGTTGGCATCACTTCAGGCTTGGCGGAGGTCAGCGAGGCACATCCTTCCCTTGGCGAGAACGGCTTGCCGGCCTTTGGGCAATATTATTGGCGCGGCCTTCTGGACAAAACGATCGGCAATTATATGGTGATCTGGGCATTGCCCAGCGTTTTGCACCAGGACGAACGCTATTACGCCAAGGGCGAAGGACCTTTCCTGATGCGCGGAGTTTATGCCGCCACGCGTATTCTGATTACACCGGACTATCACGGACACAACACCTTCAACGCCTCTGAGGTTTTTGGCAGGGCACTCGGTCAAGGAATCTCTACGACCTACTATCCCAAAGCTGACCGGACGGCTGGGGCACTGGCGGTGAAATTCGGCTGGGCCATGGGCCGCGATGCCCTGACCAACGTCTTCCGCGAGTACTGGCCAGATATCGCCGTGCACGTACTTCATCGCCATCCATGAACTTCCCCCTTCTGCTCCGGAGCCCGAGTTGTGAAACGTACCGATGGCGTTTCGCGAGCCGTATTCTCTTGAGCCTGGTTATGGCAACGGCTGCGTGCTCCTATTCTGAGTCCCAGCAAATGCCGTCAACAAACCAGCAGAATAAGCCGGCAGATCCAGTCCCAGGCGCGCTTCGATCGCAGACTCGCTCTGCCGCTGACAAATCTGCCCAAGAAAAGGAAATCGAAAAGCAAGAACAATCGCGGCGAGTGCTGGGAGTGATTCCAGACTTCGGAGTGACCAACCGGCAGAATGCTTCGCCGCTCACCACTGGGCAGAAATTCCATCTGTTTTTCACAGAAGCTCTCGATCCTGGCACCATCGGAGTCGTCGCTTTTCAGGCCGGACTTAGCCAGGCGGAAAATGAATTTCCCGCCTACGGGCAGGGCGCGCAAGGGTACGGCAAGCGCTTTGGGGCGTCTCTCGCCGATGAAGTGTCCGCTGGTTTTTGGAGTAACTATGCTTACCCGACGCTGCTTAAAGAGGACCCGCGATATTTTCGGCTGGGAGAAGGCAGCGGCATGCACCGTGCCTTTTATAGCGTGAAGCAGGAGTTTGTCTGCCACACAGATAAAGGCGGACGGTCGTTCAATTTTTCTGCCGTGCTGGGAGCGTTTACCAGCGGAGCGATTTCCAACCTTTATTATCCCGGAAGATCTTTGATCCGGACGATTCCCGCAACCGCGACAACCCCTGCGATTCCTGTTTACGAAAATGACCGAGGAGCGGTGCTCACCTTAAGCCGAGCCTCGATCGCGCTGGGGTACGGGATGCTTGGAAGTCTGTTCGACGAGTTCTGGCCCGATGTTCAGCGTAAGGTGTTCGGCAAACACAAACAAGAAGACCCGGCACCTCCGCCGATTCGTTAGTTTGTTTTCCCCGCAATTCGCTACATCCGCTTGGGCTCTAGCGGACGGTCCGTCACTAGTTCCGGATGTAGGCGGCGGAAGCTCTCCGCGACATGACAATTCCAGCAGACGGGCTGGTGCGTGGCAAAAATGTCGGGAAGCTCTTCCGGCCTGACATACTTCCATTCCGTGGTTCTGAAGTCGGGACCAAGCAGCGCCGGGGCATGATCCACGTGATGGAGCGAGCCAATCGGCTTGCGGCAGAACACGCAGCTCTTGCCTTCATACCATTTCGAAACGATGTTCCACACCAGGCAGTTCTGCGGATCCGCTTCCACTTGTTGCAGGCAGTCCTGCCCGCAGTTCTGGCGTTCAGGCCACCGCGAGCACTCGCGCAGACGCATGGTAGGCTCGGAGAAGAACGCGCCAATGCCAGCTTCTCCCGCGGCAACTTGGACCGCCGCAGCTTTCTGGGTCTCTGGGCAAGTGACCAGGCGCTTGCCGCGAAAGGTGAAATAGGCGCGGACTCCGGGAACGGAGCGAGCAATGAAAAGCCCCGCAGCCAGGACAAGAACGACAACGATAATGGTGAGAACGGAGACCGTCATAGGCCACCTCCCCGGTTCGCTTGATTCCAGTCTGTGGGCAAGAGCGTGGAAGGGCGGTGTCTCTCGTCACCGGAAAATGTGATTACGATCACACCGGAGCTGGCGGCTCACGATATGGCTGGATGGCACCCCGCGAATGCTGGCGGAATCCCTGGAGGGCTTTCAAGGCACGCGCCGCTGCTACGCCTTTACATGGTTGGAGCGCAGCTGCATCTTTACTGCGACCGACAGGCGGCGGATGCCTTCGCGAATCTGCTCCGGTTGCGAATGGGAAAAATTCAGGCGCATGTGGCGGCTGCCTTCGTGGCCGTTGTTGGCGTAGAAACTGTCTCCGGCAACGAAGGCCACGTTTTCCGCAAGAGCCGCTCGTAGCAGGGTCTCCGAGTCCGTTCCTGCCGGCATGCTCACCCAGAGGAACAGGCCTCCTTTGGGGTGAGTCCACGTCACTTCAGGAGGGAAATACTCGTGCAGGGCCTGGAGCATTGCATCACGGCGCTCGCGGTAGACCTGCCGAATCAGTTTCACGTGCTGGTCAAGGAAGCCGTCACGCGCAACTTCGTAGGCCACATATTGATTGAAGGTGGACGTGTGCAGGTCCGCGGCCTGCTTGAGTTGCACCAGCTTCACGATGACATCTTCAGGCGCGACGATCCATGCCAGGCGAATTCCGGGCGCCAGGGTCTTCGAGAATGTGCTCAGGTAAATCACGTTGCCCAGAGTGAAACCATTGTCGCGGCGGAGGTTTTCGCGATCGAGCACCACCAGCGGCGCGATGTGCTCCCCTTCATAGCGAAGTTGGCCATAGGGATCGTCTTCGATGATGGGAATACCATATTTGTCGGCCAGAAGAATCAATTGATGACGGCGGCCCTCCGACAGGGTCACTCCTGAAGGATTCTGGAAGTTGGGTAGCACATACATGAATTTCGGTCCGGCGCGCAGGCTGGAATCGAGTTGCTCGGTGAGCAGGCCATCGTCGTCCACCGGAACCGCAACGTACTGCGCGCCGTAGACGTTGAACGCCTGTAGCGCACCGAGATAGGTGGGGGCTTCGACCAGGATGCGGTCTCCCCGGTTGATGAGCAGCTTCCCGATCAGATCGAGAGCCTGTTGCGAGCCCGACGTAATCAGGACATTGTCGGCGCTGGCCACGATGCCGTAGCGGGCGAGGTTGCGGGCGATCATCTCGCGCAGCGGCTGGTAGCCCTCGGTCGTGCCGTACTGCAAGGCTTGAGCGCCCTGTTGGCTCAAGACCTTCTGGCAGGCGTCTTCAAAGCGCTTTACGGGAAATACGTCGGGCGCGGGGAGGCCGCCGCCAAAGGAAATGATTTCGGGCCGCTGAGTGACTTTCAGCAGCTCGCGGATGGCAGAACTCTTGATCCCCAGCGTGCGCTGGGCATACCGGGACTTCCAGAGCGTCGACATTCAATCCTCCTGCTGTTGCCACTTAGATGCAAAACGGCTGCAATCAGGCGTTGCCAGCGGCGGAGGCGAGACGCCCTCCGCTACAGCCGACGGGACGCCGGCGCTACTTCTACTAGCTTAATCTTCGCCAACTAGTTCTGGCTCGACCGAGACGTGCACATGTGGATGCGCATAGGTGTCGTTTTCCTGTGCGTCGACCACCGCGATTGCGGCCACATTGACGACTTCTTCCACCGTAGCCGTGCGTTGCAGGACGTGCACCGGGCGACTCATGCCCATCAGAATCGGGCCAATCATTTCGCTGCCGCCTACTTTTGCTGCCAACTTGCACGCGATATTGGCAGAGGCCAGGTCGGGGAAGATCAGCACATTAGCGCCGCCCTTTAACGAACTGAACGGGTAATGCTCCTCAATGGCTTCTGGCGAAAGCGCCTCATCCGCGCTGATCTCGCCATCGATGATCAGGGTGGGGTCGGCATATTTGATCAACTCCACCGCTTTGCGGACTTTGGTGCAAATGGGGTGATCCACGGCGCCGAAGCTGGAGAACGACAGCATGGCGACCCGCGGGGTGAGATCGAAGCGACGGGCCATGTGCGCGGTGCACAGGGCGATCTCGACCAGGTCATCCGCGGTGGGCTCGATGTTCACGCTGGTATCGGCCAGGAAGAAAACCTCGCCTTTGCGGGTGATGATCGCATAGCAGCCGGAGACACGGTGCAGTCCTTCGCGCATACGGACGATCTGCAGGGCCGGGCGAATCGTGTCAGAGAAATGCTGGGTCACGCCGGAGACCAGGGCGTCGGCATCGCCCATGTGTACCATCATTGAGCCAAACACGTTGCGATTATTGATCAGCGTTTCTGATTCCTGCAGTGTAATCCCGCGCCGCTGGCGCAGCCGGAAGAGCTCATGTACGTAGACTTCGTGATGTTCAGAGGTCAGCGGGTCCACGATCTGCATGCCTTCCAGGTTCACTCCCAGATCGCGAGCCCGGGTCTGAATCTTGCCGGCATCGCCGAGCAGGATCGGTTTGGCAATTGCCTCTTCTACCAAGGCGTGGCACGCGCGAAGGATCTTCTCGTTGTCTCCTTCCGGGAATACCACCTGTTTGGGATTCGCCTGCGCCTTGTGAATCATGGTGCGTGACACTTCATACGCCTTGCCCAGCCTGCGTTCGAGTTGCGCGCGGTAGGTATCGAGATCCACGGGTTCCTGGGCGACTCCAGAGCGCATGGCGGCTTCGGCGACGGCTGAGGCTTCCCACATCAGCACGCGCGGATCGAAGGGCTTGGGGATGAGATACTCGCGGCCAAACTGCAGCCGTTGCACGCCATAGATGCGGCAGACGGAATCGGGAACGTCTTCCTTGGCCAGATTGGCCAGCGCGCGCGTTGCGGCGAGCTTCATTTCTTCATTGATGGCAGTGGCGCGCACGTCGAGCGCCCCGCGGAAAATGAATGGGAAGCCGAGTACATTGTTCACCTGGTTGGGATAATCGGAACGCCCCGTTGCGACGATCACGTCTTTGCGGCAGGCTTTCGCTTCCTCGTAGGAAATTTCGGGATCAGGGTTGGCCATCGCAAAAACGATCGGGTCCGGCCCCATGGTGCAGATCATCTCGGACGTCACCGCGCCTTTTACCGAAAGGCCGGCGAACACATCTGCGCCGACCAGCGCTTCGGCCAAGGTGCGCAGGTTAGTCTCCTGCGCGAAGCGCTCCTTGTACTTATTCATCCCTTCCTTGCGGCCGCGATAGACGACACCTTTGGTGTCACAGAGAATGATGTTCTCGCGCTTCACGCCCAGCCGGACGTAGTGTTCGGCGCAGGCGATACCTGCTGCTCCGGCTCCATTGAAGACCACGCGTACTTTGCGGATGTCCTTGCCGACCACTTCCAGAGCATTCAGCAGAGCCGCACCGGAAATGATGGCGGTGCCATGCTGATCGTCATGGAAGACCGGGATCTTCATCGTCTTGCGCAGAGTTTCTTCGATCTGGAAGCAATCAGGCGCCTTGATATCTTCGAGATTGATTCCGCCAAAGGTCGGCTCAAGCAACTGGCACAGCTTGATGATTTCTTCCGGATCGTGGCTGTTGACCTCGATATCGAAGACGTCTACGTCGGCGAATCGCTTGAACAGCACAGCCTTGCCTTCCATTACCGGCTTCCCGGCAAGCGCTCCAATATCACCCAGCCCCAACACCGCCGTTCCATTGCTCAGCACCGCCACCAGATTGCCGCGGCCGGTGTACTTGTAGGCATCGTGCGGATTCTTCTGAATTTCCAGGCACGGCTCGGCGACTCCCGGGGTATAGGCCAAGCTGAGATCGCGTTGCGTGCGGCAAGGCTTGGTGGGCGTCACTTCAATTTTTCCCGGACGCGCCCCATTGTGATAATCCAGGGCTTGCTGCTTGCTGATCAACATAATTTCCTCCGTACTCGATTGGCGCAGGGTTATGACTTCTCCGCCGCGCTTGCGGTTCGACCCGCGAGTGTCGTGCCTAGACCCCAACTCCTGCCCGTTCCCGTGTGAACTGCACCAGAATCTCGGCCAGTCCGGGATGGCTCAAATCCTCGACTTCGTAGGTCACTCGCAGGCTCGGCTTGTTTAGCTTGACCAGGTGTCCCAGATCTATCGGAGTCGCCACCAGAACCAGATCGCAGGGAACGCGATTGATGGTCTCTTCCAGTTCGTGGCGCTGGATGGCGCTATAACCCATCGCGGGCAGCAGGCTGGTCAAATGCCCATAGCGTTCGAACGTAGAGCGGATGGAGCCCACGGCGTAAGGCCGCGGGTCCACCAATTCAGCCGCACCACACTGGCGGGCGGCTACGACCCCAGCGCCATATGGCATTTCGCCATGCGTGAGGGTGGGACCGTCCTCGACTACCAGCACCTTGCGCCCCTTAATCAACTCAGGCTCGGAGACGGCAACTCGGCAAGCGGTCTGCACGACGGCAGCTTTCGGATTGCAGGCCTGGATGTTCTTGCGCACGGTTTCAACGTCCTGCGCCGCAGCTGTGTCGACTTTATTGATGACGACGACGTGGGCGCGGCGAAGATTCACTTCGCCGGGGTAGTAAGCCAGCTCGTGTCCGGGCCGATGCGGATCGGCAACCACGATCTCTAAGTCGGAAGCATAGAAGGGAGTGTCATTGTTGCCGCCATCCCAAAGGATAATGTCGCCTTCTTTTTCCGCCTGCCGCAGAATGCGGCCGTAGTCCACTCCGGCAAAAACTACGGTGCCTTCCCGCAGATGCGGTTCGTACTCTTCACGCTCTTCGATGGTGCACTGGTGCTTGTCGAGGTCGGACATGACAACAAAGCGCTGCGCCGCCTGTGCTGCCAAGTCGCCGTAGGGCATGGGATGGCGCACCACCACCGGCTTCCATCCTTCGCGCCGCAATTCGGAGGTGACGAAGCGCCCAATTGGACTCTTGCCGCATCCGGTGCGAACGGCGCAGACCGAAATCACCGGCACTGAGGACTTGAGCTCGGTGCGCCGGGAACTGAGCAGCCAGAAATCGGAGCCAGTGGCGACGACGCGAGATGCGATGTGCATCAAGTTCGGATAGGACACATCGCTGTAGGAAAACACCGCCGCGTCGATCTCATGCTCGTCAATCAGACGCTCCAGATCCTTCTCGTCGAAAATAGGAATGCCGGCAGGATAGAGCGATCCGGCGAGTTCGGTGGGATAACGCCGCCCGGCGATGCCGGGAATCTGCGCGGCGGTAAAGCCGACCACGTTGTATTCTGCGTTTCCGCGAAAGACGACGTTGAAGTTGTGGAAGTCTCTGCCTGCCGCACCAAGAATCAGAATCTGTTTCGCCTTCATGGGAATGCCTTTCATAGCAAGTTTCAAGGTTTCAAAGTTTCAAGGTTTCAGAGTCAACCCTTCGACTGTGGTCCAGACAGCACAACGTTGAAACCTTGAAACGTTGAAACCTATTCCTTCGGGCTTCTCCGCCACATGGGCACACACGGATTCCAGCTATGAACTTCCTTCTGGAAATCACGTCCCACCTGAGAGTTGCCGACCGCGCTTAACTCTTCGACCGGCGACTTCAAAAGCTCAGTGACGTAGCCTTCAATCTGTTCGCGCAAACGGGGGTTCTTCAGAGCCTCCAGCAGTGCCGGATGCTCAATGTGGGTAAATCCGCCGCATAGCGGACATTTGACAACGTCGTCGTTAACCATGGTCACCCTCGATTGATTGGGGAATCGTTACGAGAAGCAGTGCCGCTCAGCACCTTGGTCTCCACGGTCCCATTAGAAGGTGAGGGCGGCTTTGGGACAGTGACAAGGGTCGCTGCAGATTGTGACCGTGGTCACAGGCGGGTGGAGGCGGAATTTCGATTCACCACGGAGGCACATAGACACGGAGAATTGCAACCGATTACCTCTGGGACTTCGGTGGCTCCGTGGTGAAATTTACGGTATGACTCGAAAGGGAACGTTGCTCCTCAGCATAATCGTGGGAGTCACGACTTCGACTTTCCCCGTGGTTGCGCCGGTTGGCACAGATGCTTTGATTTCGGTGTTCGAGACAATCGTGAAGGTCGCCGCCGTACCGTTGAAGCTGACGCTGGTCGCGCTCTTCAAATTGTTGCCTAGGATCGTCAAACTCGCTCCGACCTTGGCTGCGATAGGAAGGGTCTCGACGAACGGCCGAAGTCCCATAGAAAGATTGTAGATGAGGCCTTCATTGTTGAGTCCGCCCACGAAAGTCGTTCCGTAGAGTTTGCCGTTAGTGGCTTGCACAAGGCCAGAAAAGGCACCGCTGCCATCCGCGCAACTCGCTTGAGAACAAAAGTTGTACAACACTGTGAAGATGCCAGCAGGAGTGATTTTGAACGCGGTACCACCAACGTTAGCCCCGGCGTAGGCGGTGCTCCCATACAGGTTTCCATCGCTGCCTAGAATCAGACTGGCCTCAGGAACTGCGCCATCAGAAGAATCAAAGCTGTGCAGCGTTGTCAGATTGCCGGCTGCGGTGATTTCAAACACCGTACCCGACCCGTTTATACCGCCTTCCGTCGTGGCCCCGTAGAATTTCCCGTTGCCGGCTTGCACCAGCCCTCCATAAGGATAGTTACCGTCGGTGCAGGAAGTCTGCGAGCAAAAGTTATAGAGCGTGAATAATTTGCCGGCTGGTGTGATTTTGAAAACCGTTCCGTAGCCCTGAGTTCCGCCCTGGTCGGTTGTCCCGTAGAAGTTTCCGTCAGTGGCCTGAATCAGAGCACCGAAGTCAGGATTCGCCCCATGGGTGCCGTCGAAACTTGCGAGCGTCGTCAGCACACCGTTTGGGGTTATTTTGAACACCGTCCCATTGTTGTAGACACCTCCTTGAGCCGTTGTTCCGTAGAAGTTCCCGTCGCTGGCCTGGACTAGCCCTGCCGAAGGACCACTGCCGTCACGGCAACCCGACAAAGTACAGAAGAGGTAGAGCGTGGTCAACTTCCCCGACGGCGTGACTTCGAAGATCGTGCCCGAATAGTTCGTCCCTCCTGAAGATGTTGTGCCGTAGAAATTGCCGTTTGTGCCAAGCGCGAGCTTCCCGGTTGGGATGGCGCCATCGAGGCAACTGGCCTGAGAACAAAAGTTGTAAAGCGTTGTCAACTTCCCCGCCGGGGTCATCATAAAAAGCGTACCCTCGTTATTTGCTCCGAAGGAAGCTGTTGTTCCATAGAAGTTCCCGTTCGGGCCTTGAACAGGAAGGGATCCCGGATAGTCGGGATAGGCGCCGTTTGAGCCGTCGAAACTTACAAGTGCCGTTAATGTCTGCGCGGGGGCGCTAATCGCGCCTGCAGCACAAAACAGAAACGCGAGGCAGGCGATCTGGGCTAGTTTGAGCTTCTCCACAATGTCTCCTATCCGGCTTACGTGTCGATGGAATGGGTGCGACCCTGGAACGCGCCCCTACAGTCCAGTTGCCCAGCCAGTAGCGGGCCCCTGGCGAGTGCTAGGATTTTCCCCGCAGGCAAACGCCGCGTCAAGGTGAAATATCTTGCATAACACTCATGCTGTTTGAAGAACTCTGAACTGTGGCTGGAAGATCCCGCGTTCTGTCGAATCGGAGTGCACGGTTGTCAGTGACGCGACGCACTTCGTTCCGTGATCGGGACGAAGGTCGAACAAAAGTAATCCCGTCAACGTTTACGTCCATTCCACTTCCCTGCTAACATCATTGGTTTACCACTTAGCCGTAAACGAAATCTGTTTGACGCCTTCATAAATTTCTAGGGAGGAAACATGGCAATCAAAGTTGGTATCAATGGCTTCGGACGAATCGGCCGCAACGTGCTGCGGGCTTCGCTGAAAGATCCCAATCTCGAATTCGTCGCGGTCAACGATCTGACCGAACCGAAGACTCTGGCCCACCTGCTGAAATATGACTCGGTGCTCGGCAATTTGCCGAACCAGGTCTCAGCCGGCGCCGACAGCATCACCGTCGACGGCAAGACCATCAAGGTATTCAAGGAAAAGGATCCGGCGGCGCTGCCCTGGGAATCGGTGGGCGCGCAAGTTGTCATCGAGTCGACTGGGCGCTTTACAGATGCTAACGATGCCAAGAAGCATCTGCGCGGGCCGGTGAAGAAAGTCATCATCTCGGCTCCGGCAAAGAATGAAGACGTCACCGTGGTGCTGGGCGTCAACCACGAGAAGTATGACGCCAAGAAGCACAACATCATTTCCAACGCTTCCTGCACCACGAATTGCCTGGCGCCGGTCGCCAAGGTCGTCAATGACGAATTCAAGATTGTCAGCGGCACCATGACCACCATTCACTCCTACACCAACGACCAGGTGATTCTGGATTTCCCGCATAAGGATCTGCGGCGCGCGCGGGCCGCTGCCCTTTCGATGATTCCGACCACGACCGGCGCTGCCAAGGCGTTGAAACTGGTGATCCCGGAACTTTCGGGCAAACTGGACGGATTCTCCATGCGGGTACCGACGCCGAACGTCTCGGTGGTCGATCTGGTGGTGTGGGTTGAAAAGAAGACGACCAAGGAAGAAGTGAACGCGGCGCTGAAGAAGGCGTCTGAATCAGGATCGCTGAAGGGATATCTCGGGTACGAAGAGCATGAACTGGTATCGTCGGATTTCAAGGGCGATAGCCGCTCTTCCATCGTGGATGCCCCGTGCACCCTGGTGGTCGGCGGCAACTGCGTGAAGGTGATCTCGTGGTACGACAACGAGTGGGGATACTCCTGCCGCGTGCGCGACCTGATCAACTACATCGCCAGCAAGGGCCTGTAATACAGTAGCGCCGGCATCTTGCCGGTTGTCGCGAGGGCGTGTCGCCCTCGCAGCGGGACGGCGGCGCTACCTTCCAATCTCTGTTTGAGGACTCCTGCCATGTCCAAGCTTTCCATTCGTGATCTTCCCCTGAACGGCAATCGCGTCTTCATGCGCGTCGACTTCAACGTGCCGCTGGATGACGGCCGCGTCATGGACGACACCCGCATTCGCGAAACCCTGCCCAGTATCGAATATGCCCTGCGCCACGGTGCGCGCCTGATCCTGGCTTCGCACTTGGGCCGCCCCAAAGGCAAGCCCAATCCCAAGATGAGCCTCAAGCCGGTAGCCGAGCGGCTGCGCATGCTGCTCGATAAAGAACTGGCGCGCGGAGAAAATGTCGGCTTCTGTCCCGAATGTGTTGGACCTGAGGCCGAAGAAGTCGCCACTCAACTGGAGAAGGGTCAAACTTTGCTGCTGGAGAACCTGCGCTTCCATGCTGAAGAGGAAGCGAACGACGAGAAATTTGCTAAGCAGCTTTCCAATCTGGCCGAGTTTTACGTTAATGATGCCTTCGGATCGGCCCACCGGGCGCACGCTTCCACCGCGGGCATCACGAAATTCATGAAGCAGTGCGCCGCGGGCCTGTTGATGGAGAAAGAACTGAAGTATCTGGGAAAGGCGCTGGAGCATCCCGAGGAGCCGTTTGTTGCCATTCTTGGCGGCGCCAAAGTCGGCGACAAGATCGGCGTGATCAAGAACCTGCTCAATAAAGTGAATTCGCTGATCATCGGCGGAGGCATGGCTTACACGTTCCTCAAAGCGCAGGGACAGGAAATCGGCAAGTCGCTGCTGGAAGCTGACAAGGTCGATCTGGCCAAGCAACTGCTGGCCGAGGCGAAGAAGCGCAATGTGAAGTTGCTGCTGCCCATCGACCACGTGGTTGCCATCAAGCCCGAAGCCAACGCCGTGGTGCAGCAGATTGGCGAAGGCCAGCCGATTCCCGCCGACAAGATGGCTTTGGATATCGGTCCGAAGACGATCGAACTGTTCTCGGAGGAAATCTCCGGGGCGCGCACGATCGTGTGGAACGGACCTATGGGAGTGTTCGAGGTGCCGGGATTCTCGCGCGGAACATTCAAAATCGCGCACGCTGTGGCGGAGAATGCGGGGGCAATTTCGATTGTGGGCGGAGGCGATTCGGTGGCTGCCGTGCATGCCGCCAACGTCGCCGACAAGATGACGCATATCTCGACCGGAGGGGGCGCGTCGCTCGAATTCCTGGAAGGAAAGAAGCTGCCGGGAGTCGAGGTGCTCACCGAGAAGAAGTGAGCGGGGCTAAAGCCGGTCGAGTGTCAGGCGATCCGGCACTGCTCCGAAGTACTTTTGCAGCGCTCTCAGAAAGATGTCGTCATCCGGTGAAACCTGGGCGAAGAGCGTCATTGAAGACCGGAACTTCATGTCATCAGGGGATCCAAAGATTTCTTCGACGGAGCGACCTTCGACCAGCAGAACCAGCCGCGTACATTCCTTTAGACGTGGGCCAAGGACTGGATGCTGCAGGTAGGCGCGTGCTTCGTCCCGCGAGGAGATTGCGAATTCGATCGAGATTGGGCTTCGTCCCAGTCCTCTGATCTGAGGAAAGATGAACCACATCCAGTGCCCCGTCTTTACTCCGGATCGCAATTCTCCAAGAACCCGCTCGAAGACGGCAGCCTGGGCCTGCACGAAACGGTCCAGATTATATGGGTCCGCGGATGAGCGCTCTGAACGGCTGGTGGACATAGTTTGTTGATACACCGAGTCTTTAAGTTTATGGCAGGAACTCCCGCTTCACCAGCAAAGCGGGACTGGGCGAATTTATACGAAAGGCTGACTCATGAGAACAAAAGTAATGGCCGCCAATTGGAAGATGTACAAGACGCCTGACCAGGCTCGCGACTTCTTCCGCGAATTCCTGCCGCTGGTTTCCGGGCACACGCGCGACGAAATCGTGGTGTGCCCGCCATTTCTCGACCTGCCTGCGGCGATCGAGGCGGCCAAGGGATCGAACGTGGCCATTGGCGCCCAGAATGTTCACTGGAAAGAAGAAGGCGCGTTTACCGGAGAGACCTCTGCCGCGCAACTGCTCGCTCTCGGCGTGACGCATGTGATTATTGGGCACTCCGAGCGCCGGCAATATTTTGGCGAGACCGACGACACGGTGAACTTGCGGCTGAAAACTGCGCTCGAAGCCGGGCTCATTCCGATCTGCTGCGTGGGCGAAGTGCTCGAGGAGCGCGAGGCCGGCATGACCGACGATGTCCTCCGGCGGCAGTGTGTCCGCGCTTTCCACGCAATCTCTGCCAAGAAAGCTGCCAAGCTCGTGGTCGCCTACGAGCCAGTCTGGGCCATCGGTACCGGCAAGACTGCCACGCCCGAACTCGCTGCCGAGGCCCACGCGGTGATTCGCCGCGAGGCTACGGAAATTTTTGGCGAGGAATTTGCCGGGAATCTACGCATTCTTTACGGCGGATCGGTGAAGCCGGACAATGTCTCGTCGCTGATGGCGCAGGAAGAGATTGACGGCGCATTAGTAGGCGGAGCTTCGCTCGATCCTAAGTCATTTGCGAAGATTGTGAAGTACTGAGTTTCCGACGGGTCTTTCGCTGTTTCTTCTAACACCGGTAACCTTGCACCGGGAGTTCCTTCTCTTCGCCTGAAAAACGGCTCCGCTCGGGATGACGTCACATTCCAGTGATCGGGCGCACAGAATTCCTGCGTGCATTGGACATAGACTTTCTGCAGCATCACAAACTGCGCGTCAGGCCCCTCAACCTACATCCACCCAGCGAGGAGGTCGTATGCCGCTGTCCAAGCTTCGTGAATTTCTGGATTCTCACAACGTCAAATATCTAGTCGTCTCTCACTCCCTCGCCTACACCGCTCAAGGCGTGGCAGCTCTGGCCCATGTGTCGGGCAAGAAGTTGGCGAAAACCGTGATCGTCAAGATCGATGGCATCCTGGCGATGGCGGTCATTCCCGCCTCATCCCATGTGAACCTGGAATTGCTGAGAACGCTCACGGGCGCACAGACGGTGGAAGTTGCATCGGAAGACGAGTTCAAGCATGCGTTCCCCGATTGCGAAACCGGCGCGATGCCGCCGTTCGGCAATCTCTACGATATGGCCGTTTATGCCGATGCCAGTCTTGCGGAGCACGATGAGATTACGTTCAGCGCGGGCACGCATCGCGAACTAGTGCGAATGAATTGGAGCGATATGCAAAGGCTGGTGAATCCGACCGTGGACGAATTCACCTACCGCCGGCCAGTCGCTGCCATTGCATGACGACGATAGGCTGCTCGCAAGACCCAGGGTGAAATCACTGCCTCTATTTTTGTCCGATGGCCATCACGTGCGCCGACGCGCCTAGCACCGAAGGCTCGCGCTCTACTTTGCGCACCGCAGCCAGCAGGCGCTCGCGTTGTTGCGGATCCTTCCACAAGCGATCGAAATCGCGAGCCAGCCAGCCGGGGCCCTCGATCGCTAGTACCTCCAGGACGCGAAACCCCGCTGCCAGAAACTCGCGCGACAATTCGCCCGGCCGGTGAAAATAGGCGTCGGTGAAGTACAGCGGGTTCGGCGTGGGATTGCGATGCTGCCCATTCTCTAAATCGCCTTCCAGAATCGACGCGAACTGCGGATCGTCGAAGAATCCATGTGTGAGGGAATCCAGTAACGATGCGAAATGGCTGATCCCGGCTCCCCACAAGAACCCTCCGGGACGTAAGACGCGGTGCGCCTCGCGCAGGCAGGCCAGCCGGTCTTCTTTCCCGACCAGATGATAGAGAGGTCCCAGCAGCAAGACGGCATCGGATGAGCCGTCGGCGTGGGGCAAGTGCCGCGCATCGCCCACTTCGGCTGAGGCGAGCGGATACCCGGGTTGTTGCGCCGAAGCCGCCCGCGCCTGCTCCACGTGTTTAGTTACCGGATCAATCAGGTGGACTTGATAACCGCGGGCGGCCAGCCAACAGGCGTAGACACCGGCGCCTCCCCCGGCGTCGATGATGGTTGCGGGAGCGGGAGGCAGATGGCGCAGAATCAGTTCCCGCGTGCGCGCCTGCTCCAGTTGAAACCATCCACTACTCAGCCGCGACGCTTCATCAGCCTCGCTGTAGTAACGAATCACCTGCCCGGTGGAATCGGTCTCACTCATGGGAATCTTGGGAAAAGTAAGGCGGCGCTATCCGCTTGTGGCGCGGCGATGTGGGGCGCGATATCCCAACTGCATGGAGATGTGCCGCGCTGCATCTTTCAGGTGCTCCAGAATGCGCGGCATGGTCTGCTCGTTCACCTGGTGAGTGGTCCCGCTCAGTCCCAGACTGGCTTCGATCCGGCCCTGCTGATTAAAGATGGGAGCGCCGACGCAACGCGCGCCTAGATTATTTTCTTCGTCGTCCACGGCATAGCCTTGCGTGCGCACCTTCTCCAACTCCTTCAGGAGACGCGGCAGGGTGCAGATCGTTTTCGGCGTGCGCCGTTCCATGGCACGGTCGGCCAGAATCTTCTCGAGTTGCGGCTGCGGAATGTGCGCCACCAGCGACTTCCCTACGCTCGTGGCATGAACTCGCATGCGGCGTCCGACCCAGGTATCCATGCGGATGAATCCGGTCGGTTCGACCTTCTCGATGTACACCGCTTCCGGGCCGTCCAGAATCGCGAGATGGCAAGTGAGGTTGGTCTTGTCCACCAGGTGACGCATGATGGGCAGCGCCACTTCGCGAACATCGATGCCGCTGAGCGCGCCGCGGCTCAGGCTCAAAATCTTCAGGCCAACTCTGTACTTCCCACTCTCGCCGTCGCGATGCAGATAGCCCTGCTTCTCGAGGGTGCGCAGGATGTAGCTGGCAGAACTCTTCGGGATCTGCAGCTTGCGGCTGATTTCGGCGTTGCTAAGTCCTTCCGGCTCATGGGCAACTGCTTCCAGCATGGCCAGCGCTCTTTCTACAGCGACGGAAGGAGATTCGTGGTTTTCGGACATACCGAATCGTTATGGTAACAAACCCCTAAGCCGCCAACAAAATGAATGTATGTTCGATATATTGAACAACGCTCTTGACCGGCCTTGGAGCCTCTCCTAGGATCGGACAGCATTACGAATCATTGTTCAGTATATTGAACAACGAGGAAATCCGATAGGAGCTTTAGGAACATGTCCACGGCAGTAAGCACCCCGGAAACCGGAAATCTGATCAATCCCGTCAACCATGCGCCCGCTGATCTCGATCCTTCCCGCGACCTGCCTGCGGGCTTTATGGAATTTTTCCTGCCGCTGCATCGAGTCTTCACTCCGCGCCAGCAGGAACTGGCGGCAAAGCGCCTCGAAGTGCTGCAGCGCTCTCTGGAAGGCGACAAGCCCAATCACAGCTTCCCTTCCGATACGGTGCGCAATGGCTGGCGCATCACGCTGCCGGAGTGGTGCCAGGATCAGCGCAATCAGATGACCGGGCCCGCGGACGATGCCGAGCTTTGCGTCAAGATGCTGAACTCAGGGGCGCCGGGCGTCATGCTCGACCTGGAAGATTCGTGCGTTAATGAGTGGTCGCATCATCAAACGGGCGTGGCCAACATCCTGGCCTGCCTGCACGGAGAGCTCTCGTACTACGACAAGAAGCGCGACCGCACCGTGCCCATTCGGCCGAGCAGCACGGTGATCTTTACACGCCCTCGCGGCCTGCACCTGAATCAGGCAGGAGTCATTCCGGGCGAACTGGTTTCAGCATCGCTGATCGATGTCGCGCGCGTGTTCTACGGGATCGATCCTGCGAAGCTGAAGCACCCGCTATGCATCTACATTCCGAAGTCGGAGTCGGCCCAGGAAGCGCTGTGGTGGCGCGACCTGTTCCAGGCATTGGCCAAGTGGCGCGGACTGCCGCACAACTACATCAAGTGCATGGCGCTGGTGGAATCGCACCCGCTGGCGTTCCAGATGGAAGAGTTCACCTACAATCTTCGCGAACACATCATCGGGCTCAACCTTGGCCGCTGGGACTACATGGCCAGCCTGATTCACTTCAATCTCGACGATCCCGACTGGGTACTACCCGATCGCAACACCATTCCGCATAACGTTGCGTTCTTCCAGAACTTGCGGGAACTGATGCCTGAGATTTGCCATCACCGAGGAATTCTGGCGATTGGCGGCATGACGGCGCTCTATCCCAGCCGTGAAGATGCGGAATTGAATACGCGCGCGCTGGCGATTCTGGAGAAAGACAAGAAGAACGAAGCCGACTGCCTGATGGATGGCGCGTGGACCGGACATCCCGATCAGAATGCGATTGCGGTTGCGCAATTCCCTCACCCGAATCAGCTTCATTCGCGCCCGAAGAACGTAAGCCGGTATCCCAATTTGCGCCCAGTGCCTTCTGGCGTGGGCGCTCGCACGGTCAACGGCACGCGCGCGGCGGTGCGCACGGTCATTCGTTATCGCCACGGCGTGCTCAGTGGCAATGGCGCCAGCCTGCTCGATGGCTACATGGAGGACCTGGCGACGGATCGCATTTACCGCTTGATGATCGCGCAGCGCGTCATGCATCGCGACCTGGTGCGTGTGGAAGATGCGCAGGGAAATCCCGTAAAACATACGCCCGAGTTCATCACGCAGTTGTTCGATGAAGAACTCGAGCGCTTGCTCAAAGAACTTCCCGTTAACAGCGCGCCCGAAGAAGCCGATCGCTTCCGCCGTGCCCGCGAGATCAGCGAAGCCATGATCGTCAACGGAGAATTTAACCCGGTTTAGTTCCTACTCACCCTAGAAAATAGTCAGGAGAAAGTACATGTCGGCCAACGGAAACGGAAGCAAGCAAACGTCAACTCACAACTCACACCCGGAACACCCGTTGAGCGAGCAGGAACGCGTCTCGCAATACGCTCTGGCAGCGGCGGCAATCGCGCAAGACTGGAAGACGAATCCGCGCTGGAAGGGTGTGGAGCGTCCCTACACAGCCGAAGACGTGCTGCGACTGCGGGGTTCGATTCACATCGAGCACACGCTGGCGCGCATGGGGGCGGAGAGACTTTGGGAACTTCTGAAGACGGAACCCTACATCCACGCGCTGGGCGCGATGAGCGGCAACCAGGCCGTGCAGCAGGTGCAGGCCGGATTGAAGGCTGTCTACGTCAGCGGCTGGCAGGTCGCAGCCGACGCCAATAACGCGGGCACCATGTATCCCGACCAGAGCTTGTATCCCTCGGATAGCGTTCCGAATCTGTGCCGGCGCATTAACAACGCACTGCAACGGGCGGATCAAGTGCATCACGTCGAGGGCAAAGTCGCCCCGGGGCAGACGTGGTTCGCGCCGCTGGTGGCCGACGCCGAAGCGGGATTTGGCGGGACACTGAACGCCTTCGAGCTGATGAAAGGAATGATCGAGGCTGGGGCGGCCTGCGTTCATTACGAAGATCAGCTTTCGTCAGCCAAGAAGTGTGGACACCTGGGCGGCAAGGTGCTGGTTCCGACTCCGGAAGCGATTCAGAAGTTGGTGGCGGCAAGGCTCGCGGCTGACGTGATGGGCGTTCCCACCCTGATCATGGCGCGCACCGACGCCGACAGCGCCAACCTGCTCACCAGCGACATTGACGAGCGCGACCGCGCCTTCTGCACGGGCGAGCGCACGTCAGAGGGATTCTTCCGCATTCGCGGCGGAATCGAATCGGCGATTGCTCGCGGGCTCGCCTACGCTCCATTTGCAGACCTAATCTGGTGCGAGACTTCGCATCCTGATCTGGAAGAGGCGCGCCAGTTTGCCGACGCTATTCATGCCCAGTATCCCGACAAGATGCTGGCCTACAACTGCTCGCCGAGTTTCAACTGGCGAAAGAATATCGACGAGGCCACGATCGCGCGCTTCCAGACCGAACTCGGGCGTATGGGATACAAGTTCCAGTTCGTGACTCTTGCCGGCTTCCACGCGCTGAATCTCAGCATGTTCGAGCTGGCGCGCGGATACAAACTTAGTGGCATGACCGCCTACTCTCGCTTGCAGCAGAAGGAATTCAGCCGCGAGACGGAGTACGGATACGAAGCCGTGAAGCACCAGCGTTTCGTGGGCACGGGATATTTCGACCGCGTGCAGCAGGTGATCAGCAGCGGCCTGTCGTCCACTACGGCGCTGACCGGGTCAACTGAATCTGAGCAGTTCACGGAGAAGGAAATTCAGATTCGGCCCGAAAAGGGGCCGGATGCGGCGTGCCAGCCGATTCTCGGGAACTGCCCGCATACACCGCCGGTGCAGATTGATCTGGGTCCTGATGAGATGCTGTTGCCTTCTGGGGATTGATCTCTCAGCCTAGCTTTAAAAAATCATGAACCACTAAGGGCGCGAAGGAACACGAAGGAATACTTCCTGTGTACCCTTCGCGTCCTTTTTGGTTTGCTGGGGTTATCTTTCCTACGACACCTCTGGGGCCGTGACGGCTTCCTGTTGAACACTCCGGTGTTGTCCGCGCGCCCAGAAGAAATACACGGGGATCCCCGCAACAATTAAACCCAATCCCGCCAGAGATGGCACCGGGCGGGTCACGATCATGTTGCCCAGAAACCATCCTGTGATTGCCAGAAATAAGACCGGCGTCACGGGATATCCCCACATGCGGTACGGGCGCTCCAGATCGGGACGCTTCACACGCAAGATAATCACTCCGGCAACCATCGCGCCGTACGACAGCCAGAGCGCGAACATCGCGTAATCGAGGAGCGACTCGAACGATCCTGTCACCAGCAACACCGCGGCCCATACGGCTTGGGCGATAATTGCGAAGCTCGGCGTCTGATGCCTGGGATGTACAGTCGCGAATCGGCGAAAGAAAAGTCCGTCCTGCGCTTGGGCGAAGTAAACTCGCGGACTCGTCAGGAAACAGCCGTTCAGCGTTCCGATAATCGACATCAGAATGATCAGGGAAACCAACTTCCCCCCGCCGCTGCCCATCACGCGCGCGGCAACCGCCGCAGCCACATGATCGCTGGCAGCAATCTCGGGAATCG
>Ga0209166_10001310_pt1 | contig 21174 bp, 18 predicted proteins | sample Coa_R1_3_FD_187151 | JGI IMG/M metagenome (GOLD analysis project Ga0209166, IMG submission 187151) | Surface soil microbial communities from Centralia Pennsylvania, which are recovering from an underground coalmine fire - Coalmine... | ecosystem: Environmental > Terrestrial > Soil >... | reverse complement strand
TGATGGGGTTGTGAAGAAGTATAACGGAGACGGAGACGGCGAGGAAGTGGTTTCACCGGCCAGAAAACAGAAGGGCGTGATGCCCTGGCCCTTTCGAGGAGCGCGACTCGATTCACGATACCTGCGCAAACGGGGTTCTGGGAAGCGTAAAGATGAGGTTCTGGGCGAGTGGTCGGCAATCGGGAAGTAATCCCGAAGCGATGGTTCCTGGATACCCAATTCCTGCCTGGCTTCGTCCCGTGGTCCAGAAACGGGCTTCTCGGTAATTAGAACAGTACGGCAGCGACCCAAAATTTGGAGTGATCAGCGGGATTTAGGGTGCAGGGAGCCTTGGATGAACAAAGGTGTGAGTGAAAGTGAACGCCCGTGCTGCTGTGAGCCTTAGAAAAAAGGCGCGATCCGCAGATCGCGCCAGGGGAGGGCATGCAAGCAATCGACTTCTATGAGCTTCTTCGGGGCCGCGTGGTCATGTCCCGGATCTGGCCAAGAATGCTGGAGCATTGCATGGCATTCAGCTTTGAGACATAGGGAACCAGCTCAGCAATAAACGGGTCGGCCAGCAGTTCGCGGATCTCATCCTGTTGCGTGCGCTTGCCTCCATTCAGCAAGTCGGGCACGTGCACCTCCAGGGCCCTGGCCAAACGCTGCAGGGATGAGAGAGTAGGCATGGCTTTTTCGTTTTCGATCTTGGAAACGTAGGTGCGCGGCACTTGCATGCGCAAGGCCAGTTGCCGCTGGCTTAATCCACTGCGCTGCCGCAGGGTACGGATGGCGGAGGCAATCTGCAGATGCTGATGTCCGTTGCCATTCCCGTTGGAAGGCACAGGCATCGGCGGCGCTACCTCCACCGGGGCCGGTTCCTCCGGATCCAATGAGGTGTGGCACCTTCTGCAAAGGTGGTTGTTGGTTTGAAATTGAACTAAGTGGCAACGGTCGCAACGAAGTACTTCACGCGAATCTACGGGCGCGAGATTTGTGGCCATTCAAATTGTGCGTCGACGCCAGAGCGGGCACGACGTACCGGCCACAACTACACTTCTGGCCGTGTAACCTTCGCATCATACTTTGCGGTATAGATACCGGAGATGTCAAGCCTTTTCTGACATAAAACCGGTAAAATCTCGGAGTCAAGATGCTTGATATCCGAAGAAAACCGGAGAAAACATGGAGAATACAGGCCAAAAAGCCAAACTTGATCGCGCTGCCGCCTGGCAGTTACTCTGCGAGCACACCCAGTCAGAAAGCCTGCGCAAACACATGCTCGCCGTCGAGGCCTGCATGCGTGCTTATGCCCGCAAATTTCGCCAGCAGGGAATTGATCCTGCGGCAGACGAGGAAACCTACGGCATCACCGGCCTGCTGCACGACTTTGATTACGAAAAATATCCCACCCCGGCGGAGCACCCCTTCGTGGGAAGCAAAATATTAGAAGAACGCGGATATCCCGAAGAGCTGCGTCGCGCCATTCTCTCCCACGCCGATTATTCCAACGTTCCGCGCATCACTCCCATGGAAAAAGCGCTGTTTGCCTGCGACGAGCTGGCAGGATTCATTACCGCGACAGCCCTGGTGAAACCCAGCAAGTCCTTGGCCGAAGTAGAGGCCAAATCCGTGCGCAAAAAAATGAAAGACAAAGCCTTCGCCCGCAGCGTCAGCCGCGACGACATCACCAAAGGCGCCGCCGAACTTGGCATAGACCTGGAAGAGCACATCGCGTTTTGCATTGAAGCTATGAAGGGAATTGCGAAGGAATTGGGATTGGATGGGCAGTAAGACAATTAACCGCGGAGGCGCAGAGTCGCGGAGGAAGAAATTAAACACGGAGACACGGAGGCGCGGAGAAGATTGAGCAATTGTGTAACTTGGTAATTGTGTAATTGAATCTGTGCGCAAAATCACAATTACCAAATTAGGCAACCTGTCCCGGCCTGCCATGGATTACCCGATGACCCCATGACTCAATTTCCTCCGTGTCTCCGTGCCTCCGTGGTGAAATCGCTTCCCGTATTTCCGGGGTGAAACCTCTTCCTCCGCGTCTCCGCGGCTCCGCGGTGAAAATCAACTCAAAGCTTCTACCAGCTTGCCCGAGGCCAGCACCTCGGCCACTCGCACAAAGTCCTCCGCCAGCACGCGGTCCTTCTCCACAAAAGCCGATACTTTGCGGATGGCGCTATGCGCCTTCTGGCCGCGCGCGCTGGTTTTCAAGGGCGCCAGAAAATCCAGGGCCTGGGCCGCAGCCATGGCTTCAATGGCCAGCACGTTGGTTGCGTTCTGCACATTTTTTTTCAGCTTGATGGCCGCGGTCATCCCCATGGAGACGTAATCTTCTTTGTTTCCCGAAGTGGTAATCGAATCCACCGATGCGGGGTGGGCGAGCACTTTGTTCTCGCTGACGAGCGCGGCGGCCGTGACCTGGGCCATCATGAATCCGGAGTTCAGTCCTGCGCCGGCGGCGAGAAAGGGCGGCAAGCCTTCATTGAGCGCAGGGTTCACCAGACGCTCCAGCCGCCGCTCAGAGATTCCGGCAAGCGCCGTCAACGCAATAGCCAGAAAGTCGAGGGCGAAGGCCAGCGGCTCGCCGTGGAAGTTGCCGCCAGAGATAATGGCGCCGTTATCGATGAACACCAGCGGGTTATCCACCGCAGAGTTCATCTCGATCTCAAAAACCTCGCGGCAGTGGGCCAGCGCGTCGCGCACCGCGCCGTGCACCTGGGGCATGCAGCGCAGCGAGTAGGCATCCTGCACGCGGCTGCACGCGCGGTGGGATTCGCGAATCTGGCTGCCCTGCAGCATGCGGCGCAGATTTTCCGCGGTGCGCATTTGCCCGGGATGCGGACGCGCCTTGTGGATGCGCTCATCAAACGCTGCATCAGTCCCGTGGAGCGCATCGAGAGAGAGCGCGCCAATCACATCGGCGGAATCCACCAGGATGGAAGCCGTCAGCAGCCCCAGGGTTCCAACCGCCAGCATGGCTTGCGTGCCATTGATGAGCGAGATGGCCTCTTTGGCTTCCAGGCGCAACGGCGTGATCTGGGCTTTTTTCAGGGCCTCGGCACTTGCCATGCGCTTGCCTTCAAAGGCCGCTTCGCCTTCGCCGATCAAGGCAAGCGCCAGATGAGCCAGGGGCGCCAGGTCGCCGCTCGCTCCCACGCTGCCCTGCGAAGGGATCACGGGATGCACGCCGCGATTGAGCAGCTCGCATAGAGTGTCAATCACTACAGGCCGCACGCCGGAGTATCCTTTGGCCAGCGAGTTGGCACGCAGCAGCATGAGCGCCCGCGTCTCCGCCTCCGAGAGCGGCTCGCCCACGCCTACGCAGTGCGAACGAATCAGGTTGACCTGCAGCTCGCGAATCTGTTCGGGGGGAATGCGTACATCGCTGAGCTTGCCGACGCCGGTGGTGATGGCATAAGCAAGCTGATTGTTGGCCACCAGTTCGTCCACGACGGCGCGGGCCTTTTCTACCACCGCGCGAGCATCTGGAGCGAGCAGCACCGGGCGTCTTTCCTGCGCCGCCTCCCGCAGGCCAGGCAGCGTAAGGGAGTTTCCGTCAATATGGAGAGCTTGCATGCAAAGATTTTCGAGTTTTCCTTCGTGTCCTTTCGTCAGCCTTCGTGTCCTTTGTGGTTAAGCATTGCAATTTCAGCGAAGGCTTTCCGGTATTTTTCCGGCAGTGGGGTCTTTTCAATCTTGCTGTTCACTGCGATGTGGGTAGACTCGCCGTCGGCGAGCAGGGCGTTGTCAGAGGCGCGCACAATTTCGTAGCCGAAGTGCAGCAGGGATTCGCGCATGTTCTTCAAGCTGGTGCGCACCACAATTTCATCATCATAGCGCGCCGGCAGCCGGTAGCGGCAGCGGACATCCACCACAGCGATGTGGCAATCGTCTTCGATTTCCATGTCGCGATAATTAAATCCAAGCTGGCGCAGCAGCTCCACCCGCCCCACCTCGAACCAGACGAGGAAGTTGGCGTGATAAACCACACCCATCTTGTCGGTTTCAGCATAACGAACCCGCAGGCGGGCTTCACCGATGACTGGCTTGCTCATAAGTTCTTTTACCACGGAGGCACGGAGGCACGGAGGATTTCAATTCTTTATGAATTTAAATTTTTCAGAACTAGACTTGCTTTTTAGGTACAGCAATCAACCCAAGCTTTTGTCTTTTCTCCGTGTCTCCGTGTCTCCGTGGTGAAATTTTCTTCTCGTTCTTCACATTTCCGCGGTGAATTACTTTCCCTTCCACACCGGTTTACGCTTTTCCAGAAATGCCGCGATGCCCTCGCGGAAATCCTCGGTGGAGCGGATCCAGGAATTCTCGTCGATCGCTTTGCGCACCCGGCGCTCTAATTCTTCATAGGTGTAGCTGGTGAGCAGCTTCTTGGTGGCGCGCAAGGAGACGGGGCTGTTTTCGATCAGTAGTCTGGCGGTTTCATGGGCGCGCGGCATGACCTGGTCCGACGGCAGGATTTCGTTCACCAGCCCCAGCCGGTACGCCTCGGCCGCATCGAAAATGCGCCCGGTGAGCAGCAGGTCGCGCGCCCGCTTCTCCCCGATTTGCCAGATCAGGAAGATGGAAACGATGGCCGGCATAAAGCCGATGCGCACCTCGGTATAGCCGAATTTGGCCTCGTGCGAGGCCAGGGTGAAATCGCACAGCGTAGCAATGCCGCAGCCGCCGGCGATGGCCGCCCCATTCACGGCGGCAATCGTGGGTTTGGGAAATTCGTAGATCGAGCGAAACAGCCGCGCGATGGTTTCTGAGTCTTTTACGTTCTCCGCGGGCGAGCGCGTGGCGAGGGCTTTAAGATCGTCAAGGTCCATCCCGGAGCAGAAGGCCTTGCCTGCCCCGGTCAGGATCACCACGCGTATGGATTCTTTTTCAGCGGCTCGCTCCAGCGCCAGCAACAGGTCGGCCACCAGTTCGTGACTGACGGCGTTGCGCTTGTCGGGACGGTTCAGCGTGATGGTGGCCACGCCCGCAGATTCTTCGAGCTGTATTGCTCTTAGCTTCATTGTGATTGCCTCGCGGGCTTTGATGGCTGAGCAACGGCATCGACCCGGAACGTTGCCAGCCAGCGATAGAATTCCTCCACACGGCTTTTGTCTCCGGCGAACACAATGAGTGCTCGTTGATCGTTAATGGCGCAGGCTGAGAGCCACATTCCGGAGTTCTGCCTAAACTCGGAGCAGTCGCAGGTGTGACCGGCTACATCGAACGAGCGGGCGCCCTGATAGCGAACGCTCATCTGTCCTTTTTCAATCGCCCGCACCATGGCGTCACGATACCTTGCTGTGTTGTAAATGTAGGGCAGGGTGCGCATGTTGGCGGTGGCGGTCCGGCGGGCGGAGGATATGGAACTGAGGTCCCACAGCATCAACGATGCGCCCTGGTCGTAGGCAACCCAGCCGGCTGGAATTTGGAAGACTAGCCCGGCATATTTCTTTTCGCCAGAACCCGAGAAGCGGCCCGAACGTTTGGCCAAATACCAGACTCCGGCAATCGCTGTAAGGAAGATGGCCAGCAACAGCACCGCCACAATCGCGACAATTTTGGCGGCTTTCCGTTGCGACCGTGCACTGACCGGAGGAGGACCCAGGATTGGTTCTGGCAATGAAGTCATAATTTGAAACCGAGCTTGCTGAAAAAGACTCACTTAAATTTTGCGGCAATTTCCGATGATCGCGACTCAATTTCTTTTATTGATTTCAATATCGGCGCTGGTTCGTTCTTAGTCATCAGCGCCTCCAGCGCACGTTCGGTGGGAATATTTCCCACCAACGTATCCTGGGCAAAAGGACAGCCGCCGAGTCCGCCAATGGCGCTGTCGAAGCGGCGGCAGCCGGCATCGTAAGCGGCCAGGACTTTTTGTTCGGACACCTCCGGGCGGCTGTGCAGATGCACGCCGATCTCAAGATCGTCAAACTCCGAGAGGACCGGCTTCACGATGGAAGCAATCTTCTCTGCCGAAGATACGCCCACGGTATCGGCGAGAGAAATAGTACGCACATCCATGTCAGAGAGAATTCGCACGCCCTCGATGACCTCCTCTTCATTCCACAAATCGCCGTAAGGATTGCCGAATGCCATGGAAATATACACCACCACGTCCAATCCGTTCGCGTCGGCCTGAAGCTTGATTTTTTCCAGCACTTCAATGGCCTCTTCCAGCGACTGGTTCTGATTTTTCTGCAGGAAAGTAGGCGAAAGCGAGTAAGGGAACCCCAGCGTGCGCACTGCTTCGGTGGTAATGGCCCGCTCGGCGCCTTTTTCGTTTACCACGATGCCGATAATTTCCACGTCATCGGGCGGATCAAGTTGCTCAAGCACCAATTCAGAATCCGCCATTTGCGGAACCGCCTTAGGAGAGACAAATGAGACCGCATCGATGTGCTTGAATCCGGCCTGAACCAGAGCCCGCAGATAAGCAACTTTGACGTCAGTCGGAATCTGCCCCTTCAACCCCTGCCAGGCATCCCGCGGACACTCGATGATCTTTACACCAGAATTCTTTTCACCACGGAGGCACGGAGACACGGAGGTCATAAGACTTTTCGTACCAATCCGCGAGAAAGCACGGCCACATTGAAGTTAAAAATGAAGCCAACTTTCTTGCCTGTAATTTTCAAGTATGTGAACAATTGAGCTTCGTGAATAGGAAGGACCTTTTCAACACACTTCAACTCCAAGATCACTGCGTCTTCAACAATAATGTCGAGCTTGTAGCCACAGTCTAACTTGAAGCCTTTATATTCCACCGGCACAGGAACTTGGCGCTTGAAAGAGATTTCCCGTAGATGTAGTTCATGGCAAAGGCATTCTTCATATGCAGATTCAAGCAAGCCCGGGCCGAGTTGTTTGTGAACCTCGATAGCAGCCCCGATAACCTGTTCGGTCAAATCTTCAAGAACAAGTTTTCTCCGTGCCTCCGTGCCTCCGTGGTGAATAATATTTTCAGGGTTCATGTCTGCAAAACCCCCACCTTAAACTCCGGCACATCGGGGTTCAGTGACGCCGCTTCCAGCGCCATGATGATCGCATTACGGGTTTCCATAGGATCGAGAATGCGGTCAACCCACAGCCGCGCGGCGCCGTAGCGCGGGTCGCTCTGCTCGTCATAGGTCTTCTTGACCGACTCGTAAAGTTCTTTTTTGTCGGCATCGGTTAGTTTCTTGCCGCTGCGCTCCAGTTGCTTGATTTTGATTTCCACCAGCGTACCCGCCGCCGAGGCGCCGCTCATGACGGCGTAACGCGCCGAAGGCCAGGCAAAGACAAAGCGGGGATCGTAGGCCTTGCCGCACATGGCATAGTGTCCCGCGCCGAAAGAGCCGCCGGCGATCACGGTAATTTTGGGGACCACCGAGTTAGAGACCGCGTTCACCATCTTGGCCCCGGCGCGGATGATGCCGCTCCACTCCGCATCGCGGCCCACCATGAAGCCGTTCACATCGTGTAGAAAGACGAGCGGAACCAGGTTCTGGTTGCAATCCATAATGAAGCGGGCGGCTTTTTCCGCCGATTCGGTGTAAATCACCCCTCCAAACTCGACGCGCTTTTCGCCTTCATGGCTGATGGCCTGCTGATGTGATTTCTGATTGGCTACAATGCCAACGGCGAAGCCCCCAATGCGGGCATAGCCGCACAACAGCGTTTTGCCATAGTCGGGTTTGTATTCGTCGAAGCGGCTGCCATCCACAATGCGGGCAATCACTTCTTTCATGTCATAGGGCTTGGCGGCGTCGGCCTCGAAGATGCCGTAGATTTCTTCGGCCGCATATTGTGGCGCCTCAGTTTTCTTGCGGTCGAAGGGGCTGGTTGGCTTGCGCCCCATCTTTTCCACCAGCGAACGGATGCGCGCAATGCAGGCTTCATCGTCAGCTTCGCGGAAGTCCACCGTGCCGCTGATCTCGGAGTGCATCCTGGCTCCGCCTAATTCTTCGGCTGAAACTTTCTGGCCGATGGCGGCCTGCACCAGCGCCGGACCGGCGAGAAAAAGCCCGCTGCCTTCGGTCATCAGGATGTGATCGCACATCAGCGGCAGGTATGCGCCGCCGGCAACGCACATACCCATGATGGCCGCGATCTGAGAGATGCCCATGGCCGACATCACGGCATTGTTGCGGAAGACGCGGCCAAAGTCGTCGGTATCGGGGAACACATCTTCCTGCAGCGGCAGAAAGACGCCGGCGGAATCAACCAGGTAGATTGTCGGAATGCGGTTTTCGATGGCAATGTTCTGCGCGCGTATGACCTTCTTCGCCGTCATGGGAAAGAAAGCCCCGGCTTTGACGGTGGCGTCATTGGCAATCAACATGAACAGACGCCCGTGCACGCGTCCCAGGCCGGTGACCACTCCTGCGGCGGGCGCGCCTCCCCATTCTTCATACATGCCGCGGGCGGCGTAGATGCCCAGCTCAAAAAATTCCGTGTCCTCATCCAGCAGAAGCTTAATGCGTTCGCGCGCGGTAAGGCGTCCTTTGGCGTGTTGCGCTTCAATGGCCTTGGGACCGCCGCCTTCGCTGATCTTCTCCTGCTCGGTGCGGACCGCAGCCACCAGCTCGGCCATGGCGCGCATATTTTTCTCAAAGCGGGTTGAAGTAGGATCAATGCGCGATTCCAGCCGGTTCAACGCAGAAGCAGATTTCGTATTTGTGCTTTCGGGCATGCAAGACCCTCAGGCACAACCGTCTCCGGCTGTGCAGATGCAAACTCTTTACGATAAATGAGCCGTGCGGGTATTCGCAATGCGCAAGCCACAAGAACGTGAGACGCCACCTTTGCACAAGGATCTCTTTGAAGATGCAAACCCTGCCAGGTTTACATCCTGATCCATGAAACTAAAGAGCTGTCATCCTGAGCCTTGCGTTTTTTGCAAGGCGAAGGACCTCGGTAGAGTATCATCCGCGACAGGCCTGAATTGGACCACATAGACCTTTTAAGTTGCCATCGCGACTGCCCGTTCGAGTGGATCTTCGGCTATGGCATTGATCAGCCCTATCTGCAAAGCCTCATTGGCATCCACCTTCTCGGCGGCGCAGAACATTTGCAATGCGCGACCTTTGCCAATCAGCCGCGGTAGGCGCTGCGTGCCGCCCCATCCTGTGATTAATCCCAAGGCAGCGCCCCGATGGCCAAACACTGCGTTAGGAGCTGCGATGCGGTAATCGCAAGCCAATGCCAGATCAAGCCCGCCACCTAGACAGTAACCTTCGATCGCTGCTTAGACCGGAGCAGGGAAGCAGTCAACAGCATTCATGAGAGCCTGTCCCATTTTTGCGAATTCGCAGGCTTGCGCGCTGCTCAGAGCGGCAACTTCGTGCAGGTCGGCGCCGGCAGAGAAAAAGTTTTTGTTGCCGGTGAGGATGAGGGGTTTGCGCCTTTCGGCTAATTCGCAAATCACCTTCGTGAGTGCGCAAACTCTGGCGCGGGTAAGCCGGTTCGTCGAATCCTCGGATTTCAATCGAATCAGAGAAAAATGTTTGTGTTCTTCCAGCGAGTCCTTCTCGTCGTCGAGAATGTCATCCTGAGCCCGGCGTTCTTTGCCGGGCGAAGGATCTGGCGAAACCTTTCGCCTGACGATACCGGTGGCAGAAGTACGAGCGGGAAGCAGCGGGACCTTCTTGCCCCAGTCTTCGCTCAGATCTTTCCATTTTGGATTTTCCGCGTTGATCAGCGCTACTTTCCTGGATCGTAGCCAGCCTTTGAGTTCTTTCTCCCGAGCAATTGCGGTAGCGATATCGGAATAGGTTTCGAAATAAACTAGTTTGTGAATTCGATAATGCGCACTGAAGCCATCGGGGAATACTTCATGTTTATGCTGCCATACACGGTGCTCCAGTTTGCTGGTAACGCCGATGTACAAAACACGCCGGTGACTCGCCATGATGTATACGTAGTAGACCCTCACTGTCTTCATGCACGCAACCGACATCGAGAAAGAAAGTTCATCGCCAGATCCTTCGCCTTGCAAAAAACGCAAGGCTCAGGATGACACCTTGGAATTTCATAGGCTCTTGGCTGAGTGCTGAATGCTAAGTGCTGCTTGCTCTCTCACACCGCCACGCCGCGTGGTTTCACATTGGCGCGGATGAACTGGACGATTTCATCCATCGGTGTGCCCGGGCCAAAGATGCCGGCCACGCCGGCTTTTTTCAGCAAGTCTGTATCCTGTTCGGGAATGGTGCCGCCCAGCAGCACCAGCACGTCGTCCATATGATTTTGCTTCAGCATGTCCATGATGCGGGGAACAATAGCGTTGTGCGCGCCGGAGAGAATAGAGAGGCCAATCACGTCCACGTCTTCCTGCAGCGCGGCGCTGACGATCATCTCCGGGGTCTGCCGCAGGCCGGTGTAGATGACCTCCATGCCGGCATCGCGCAGCGCGCGGGCAATTACCTTGGCTCCGCGGTCGTGGCCATCAAGGCCGGGCTTGGCCACCAGGACGCGGATTTTTTTCTCGGCAGTCATAGCAGGAAGTTCGATTTACGAAGTAAGAAGTTCGATTTTGCAATGAACCATTGTACTTCCTAAATCTCACTTCATACTTCATACTTCCTGAATCAGATTTCAATTTCGCCGTCCATACTGCGCCACAGATACCACGCTGCCACCGAGCAGTAAGGATGCCAGCTTTTCGCCAGCTTCTCCATGGCAGCCGGCGTGGGCAGCTTGCGCTTGCGATACGCGCGCTTGATGGCCGAGCGCACGCCATAGTCGCCGGTGGGCAGCACGTTCGGCCTTTGCAGGGCGAAGATGAGGAACATGTGCGCTGTCCATTCTCCAATGCCTTTGACCTTGGTCAGTGTGGCAATTACTTCTTCATCGGTAAGCAAAGGCAATGCGGCAAAATCAACCTCTCTCGCGTGCGTGCGCTGCGCCAGATCACGAATATACGAGAGCTTTTGCTTGGAAAGGCCGGCGGCCCGCATCCCGGCTGGGGTCAGTTTCAGCATGGATTCCGGTGTGACTGCTCCGCCGGCAGCCGCGACCAAACGGTCGTAAATGGTACGTGCAGCCTTGCCGTTAAGTTGCTGAAAGACAATCGAACGCACCAGCGCCTCAAAGGTCGGATCACGGTATTGCATACGGAACGGACCCACGCGCTCAATGATGGCGCAAAGAATTGGGTCCGATTTCTTGAGATGATTAAGAGCCTTGCGCATGAAATTATTCTGGTTGGTAGTGGGTGAGGGTGCTGCCCCCTCCCGGCACGCTAATCTGGCGTTTTCCAGGGCTTATAAAACCCCGCTGCACGGCTGGTGCTACCCACCGCGCTAACGTATCAACGGAATGCCAGAAACGTGTGACATCTCTACTATTTTACAACGAGTCAATTACGCAACTACCAAATTACCCAATTTGCAATTACGTGACGCTTACCTCTTCATACGTCCCATACGCCTCACGCAGGGCATCGCAAATTTCGCCTACGGTCGCGTAGGCGCGCACGCAATCCAGGATGTAAGGCATCGTATTTACGTCAGAGATTTTGCCCGCTCCAGCCGCTTGCGGTTGCTGCCCAGCGGCTTTCTTCAGGGCATCGAGTGTGCGGCGCACGTCATCATTGGAACGGCGCGATCGCAGCGCCTTGAGCTTCTTGCTCTGGTGTTCGGCGACGGATTCGCCAATATACAAAATCTCCGGCGGCTTTTCTTCGATCACAAATTCGTTGGCGCCGACGATGATCTTTTCCTTGGCTTCGACGGCACGCTGATACTGATAAGAAGACTCGGCAATTTCTTTCTGCGGATATCCTCGCTCGATGGCCTTCACCATCCCGCCCATCGCGTCGAGTTTGTCGAAGTAATCGAAGGCGCCCTTTTCCATATCGAGTGTTTGGGCTTCGACAAAAAAAGACCCGCCCAATGGGTCTACCGTCTGCGCCGCACCGCTCTCGTAGGCGATGATCTGTTGCGTGCGCAGGGCGATGCGCGCGGCCTCGGCCGTGGGCAGTGCCAGGGCTTCGTCGTAGGCGTCGGTATGCAACGATTGCGTGCCGCCGAGCACCGCGGCCATGGCCTGAATGGCCACGCGGGCAATGTTGTTCATGGGTTGCTGGGCGGTCAGTGACACGCCGGCAGTCTGGGTGTGAAAGCGCATCAGCCAGGTGCGCTGGTTCTTGGCTCCGAAGCGGTCTTTCATCAGCCGGTACCAGATCTTGCGCGCGGCCCGGTACTTGGCAATCTCTTCAAAGAAGTCGTTATGCGCGTTGAAGAAGAAGCTGAGGCGCGGACCGAAATCGTCGACATCAAGTCCGCGGCGGCGCGCCCACTCCACGTATTCCACGCCGTCGTAAATGGTGAAAGCCAGCTCCTGCAAAGCGGTCGATCCGGCTTCGCGGATGTGGTACCCGCTGATGGAGATGGTGTTGAACTTCGGCGTAAAGCGCGAGCCGAACTCAAACGTATCAATCACCAGGCGCATCGAAGGCGCGGGCGGATAAATGTATTCCTTCTGCGCGATGTATTCCTTCAGGATGTCATTCTGCGTGGTTCCGGAAATTTTGTTCCAATCCGCGCCCTGCTTCTCCGCCACCGCCAGGTACATCGCCCACAGCACCGAGGCTGGCGAGTTGATGGTCATTGACACGGTGGTTTTTTCGAGATCGATGCCGTCGAAGAGGATCTCCATGTCTTCGAGGGAATCAATGGCGACGCCGCACTTGCCGACCTCGCCTTCGCTCTGCGCGTGGTCTGAGTCGTATCCCATGAGCGTAGGCAGATCGAAGGCGACCGAGAGCCCGCCTCCGCCGTGGGCCAGCAGGTATTTGTAGCGCTGGTTGGTTTCTTCCGGCGATGCGAAGCCGGAGAACTGGCGCATGGTCCACAACCTGCCCCGGTATCCGGTGGCGTGGATGCCGCGCGTAAACGGCGGCTCGCCGGGATGATTTAAATATTTTTCATACGACCAGTCTTCCGGCAGGTCGGCCTCGGTGTAGAGCCGGTGCACCGGATAGCCGGAGATCGTCGTGAAGCGAGCATTCCCGCGCTCATCAAGATTTGTGCCAGTAGCCGCGCCAATGGGCTTCTCCGGAGATTTTTCCAGCGCCGGCGCGAGCGTTTTCTCTGCCCACTGCTTTTCAGATTCCGATGGATGGCGCCCCTCAAAGACGTCGTGAATCAAACTCTCGGCAACGTCTTTTTTCTTCTCAGGCATGGGCGGCTTAGCTAATGATAGCAGTGGAAGAAGGGATTTCACCACGGAGGCACGGAGACACGGAGGGGAGTGGGGAATTGAGTAATTGTGTAATTGGGTAATTGAGGTCTATGCAAAATAGCAATTAGCAAATTACCCGATTACCCAATTCTCCAATGATCCGATGACCCAATGACTCAATCCTCCGCGTCTCCGCGCCTCCGCGGTGAATCAGCACTTCTACTAAGCTCCCAGACTTTTGTATATTTCCAGCTCACATAAACAGCGTGATAGAAGTGCAGCAGCAGTCCCTCTTTGCCGTCCAAAAATCCCAGGCGCAGAAAATAGTTGTAGAAGAATGTGAGCTTGGGACGGATGACGATGTTGATAAAGCTGAAGCCGCGCTTGCCTTCCTGCACGGCCATCTGGGCGCCCAGCGAGGAATATTTGTTCATGTGTTCGATGTAGCCGGCAAGAGTCGGATAAGCATAGTGCAATAAATCTCCCCGGAGTATCCCGCTCGGCCCTTCTACTTTGACGGTCTCATGCACCAACCGGTCTTCAACTCGTCCGCGTCCACGGCGGAAGAGGCGCAATTTGCGGTCAGGATAAAAACCGCCATGCCTGAGCCAGCGTCCCAGGAAAAGATTCTTGCGCGGTATCCAGTATCCGGCCGCGCCACCATCTTTCTGCTGCGCGATCCGCTGAATTTCCAGGGCCAGCTCTTTGCTCACGGCCTCGTCGGCGTCGAGCAACAGAGTCCAATCTCCGCTGCATTTCTCAATCGCTGAATTCTTTTGCGCGGCGTAACCCTTCCACGGCTCCACAAACAGCTTGGCTCCATAGCTCTTGGCTATGTCAATTGTGCGGTCGGTGCTGCCGGAATCTACCATGACGATCTCGCCGCCGGCTTGCTTCACCAGTTCCGACACGCTTTCCAGCGTGCGGCCGAGGTTGGCTTCTTCGTTGAAGGCGATGATGCAGACTGAGAGACTCATTGTAGATTGAGTCATTGTGTCATTGAGAGATTGAAGACGGGAAGTGGAAACTAAAAGCGAACCACAAAGGACACGAAGTCGCCCAGAGAAACTTCGTGTCCTTTGTGGTGAAACCTACTGCGGCGGTGGTGCTTGCTGTTGTGGTTGCTGTAGCTGCGGCTGTGGCGGCGATTGCGGTTGGGGCTGCGACTGGTCGGTTATAGGCTCGGTGCGCGGCACTACGTTGGGAGTCACCGGCATCACGTTCACCACCCCTACTTCGGCATCGGCAAGCTGAATATTGTTATGTTTGAGGATGTTTCCCGTTACCTGGTCCAGCTTGACCCGCGATTCTTCATAAGCAGACCTGGCCGCTACCGTGTTCGACTCGGCCTGGGCAAGATCGCGCTGCGCCTGCAGGACAAGCGTAGTGGTCGAGGCTCCGAGGGCATATTTCTTCTGCTCCGCGTCAAGCGATTCCTGCGCCAGCCGCTCGCCTTCCTGCGCGGCCACCACGCGCGCCTTGTTCTGTTGCAGCGCAAACACCGCGTTGCGGACGTCAATGCCAATCTGGTTCTTGAGTTGCTGCAGGCGTAGTTCCGCCTGGCGATATTCCAGCTCCGAGCGCACCTGGTCGGCCTGGGCGGCGCGGTTGCGGATGGGAATCGTAATGTTCACTCCCGCGCCTTTGTCCGGCGCGCTGCTGTTGAAGAGATGGGAAAAGGCATTGGGATAGCCGTTGCCAATCCCTGGAGGGACGCAATTATTAGCATTGGCTCCAGGAGTGCCGCATACTAAAGCCAGACCTAACACCGGCGACCGTGCTGCGTCGCCGGCGAGACCGCTGCCGCCATAGAAGCCAAACAGGTCTACGGTGGGCAGCAGGGCATTGCGCGCAGCTTTCTTGGTGATGTCGCGGTTCACCAGGTCTATACCTGATTGCTCGATCTCAGGACGATTGGTGAACGCCTGTTGCATCAAGTCATCCACTGACGGTAGGCCTTCGTCGCTGGGCAGAGCCATGGTGTCAGTTGGAATCACAGGAGCATCTACCAGCGGCGATCCCTTCGGAAGATCGCGGGTGATGGCAGTCTTCATCAGCGATTGCTGCAACTGCAAAGCGGTTTGCGATACGATGAGGTCCTGCTGGCGGGCGGCGGCGTCGCTTTGCGCGCGCACAATTTCAATTGGGGCAAGCGTCCCAATCTCCACCTGTTTGCGATTATCTGCCAGGGTTTTATTGGCCAGCGCCAGGGAACGCTCTTTGACCTTCAAATCCTCGTAAGCATTGACCAGGTCCCAATAGATGTTCTGAATTTGGGCCACGGTAGTTTCGATCTGTTGCCGAAACGCAGATTCGGAGATTCTCTTGTCATTCTTGGCGATGCGGATAAACCGAGTCTGGCTGTTAATCCCGATTCCCTGCAACAGGTGTTGTCGAATCGTAAGACGAAAATTGGAAGTAATAGTAGGTTGCAGGATGGAACGCTGATTGTTGCTGATTGCCCGCTGATTGTTAAACCCCAGTGACATGGCGGTTCCGGTGGCCCAGCCTTGTGAATAGCTGAAATCCGCGGTGGCCGTATTCTGGTTCAAGGTGGGGACGCCGGTAATAAAAAGAGTGTTCTGCGGAGAAACCGAGTGCTCGAGCTGCAAATTCCCGCTGACAAATGGATCAAAAGACTCCACCGAAGGCCCCACGCCCGAAGTGGATGTCACGATGCCGCCCGCGCCCGCGCCTGCTCCGCCTGTGCCCACAGTCGTGCCGCCTGGACCGGCGCCGCTCGCCCCGGTCCCGAATCCGCCGACACCGCCCCCCTGCGTGCCTTGCACGATTCCCGTGGCCACGCCGCGAGTCGATTGCCCGGCCTTGGCGCGCAGAATATCGGTATCTGCAATGCTCAGGTTGTAACGGGCAATGGCAATATCAAGATTGTTTTCCAGGGCCAGCGCAATGGCGTCGTCGAGAGAAAGCATGATGGTGCCGTTCTGAACGATCTGCTCGATGCGCGGCGAGTTCTGCAGTGAGGGCTCAGGCACATGCCGCGGCAGATAGGGCGCAATGGGATTAAAGATGTGCGAGCGCGGCTTGCTGTAGTCAACCAGCCGCATCGGCTTGGCGGCGTTAGCTTGCGGCTGCGGCGCCGAGGGCGGGGCGCCCTGGTTCTGCGCCGCCGGCTGCTGTGGCTGTGCCGCGGGTTGCTGCGCCGGGGATTGCTGCGCCGCTTGCGGCTGCGAACCGGCAGCGCCTGGGTTGGAGTCTTGCGCCATCAACGCCGGCCCCCCTCCCAACATCATCAGGAAAATCAGAACTGAACTGAAAAAGCCACGCACACAATGCATCATCTTCTCCAAAGAAAATAAAATGTGGGTACATCCGACTGCAAAATGAAGGTTACGTTCCAGATACGGAATTCACTGGGATTAAGTTCAAAGTTCAATAAACACTTAGTGTACCAACGTTAGACGCTACTTTCGTTTGCACGCTTCAGTAAATTTTTGTGAAGCGAGATAAGTTACATCTGTCACCCAGGCACGGTTACATTTGTCACCATGTTCTGTGGAGATATGCTCCCCTGTGCAGGGCAAGCATTCCGGGGGAATCTCATAGCGATTTCAAAGTTACTGTATCCGCTACCGTGGAAGAGCGGGCCGTGAGACCCGCGATGAAGATGCAAATGGGCTTTATTGATCCCTGCAATGATAGTGTCCTTTTCGCGCCGCTTGCGGCGCACGGTGGGAGACCCCGGCTTTAGCCGGGGGTAAGGCTCGTAGAGTTTTTGGGCTTTAGCCCCGGCTTCTTTGCGGTCAGGGAAATTATTTACGCAGGCATCAATGACCCCAGCGCTGGGAGGATGCACCAACTCTGGAAGGGCCAACAAAAGCCGGTCTGGCCCCGGTCCTTTTTTCGAAATCTGCGTTGGGTTGTGCTCAAATGTCTACGGGATGGCCCGAAACCTCAAGCTCACATTGGCCTACGATGGCGCTGATTTCCACGGCTGGCAGGTGCAGCCCGAGCGCCGCACCATACAAGGCACGCTGGCCGAGGCCATTGAACGCGTTACAGCCGAGCGCGTTCTGCCCCAGGGCTCCGGACGCACCGATGCCGGCGTGCATGCGCTGGCCCAGGTGGCCTCGTGCGCTCTGGCGTCGCCCATCCCAGCCCGCAATCTGGTGAAGGCGCTGAATGATGTGTTGCCGGCCGCAATCCGCATTTTGGCGGTGGAAGAAGTGGAAGACGGATTTCACGCCCGGCACTCGGCCATTGCCAAGACCTACCGTTACCGCATCTATCGTGGGGAAATCTGTCCGCCGCACCTGGCGCGCTATGTGACCCACTATCCCTTCCCGCTCGACGAAAGCCGTATGCAGGAGGCGGCAAGGCTGGTCAAAGGCCAACATGATTTCGCCTCGTTCGCGGCCGTTGATCCGGAAAAAGGAAAGACAGCAGGTCCGCAAGAAAAAAAAGACGAAGAAGAACCCTCCAGCATTCGCACCGTTTTTTCCTCGCGATGGGAGAGGCAAGCCGAGGAGCTGGTTTACACCGTCGAGGGCAACGGCTTCCTGCACCACATGGTGCGCAATCTGGTAGGCACGCTCTTGCTCGTAGGCAAAGGGACACTTTCCCCTGCCGATATGCGCCGCATCCTGGAATTGCGCCAGCGCTCCGCCGCCGGGCCCACAGCGCCCGCCAGCGGCCTGTGGCTGGTAAGCGTGAAATATTGAATCATTGAGTCATCGAGTCATCGGATCATTGAAGAATTGGGTAATCGGGTAAGTGCGTAATTGGGCAATTTGCTCTTTTTTGCATAGACCCGATTACCAAATTACACAATTACTCATTTCTGCAATGACTCAATGATCCGATGATTCAATGACTCAATTTCTCCGTGTCTCCGTGCCTCCGTGGTGAAATTAATTCTCAAAAGCGGATAAGCGGCGGAGTTAGAATTCATCATGCGATGCCGCTAAAACATTCCAACCTGATTTACGACTGGAATAACCTGCCCGAGGCCGCCTTTCGGCCCGCTGGGCGCGTGCTTCTCAACGACGAATCGTTGCGTGACGGATTGCAATCGCCCTCGGTAAAAGACCCTTCCATAGAAGAAAAAATCGCGATTCTGCATCTCATGGAAGCGCTGGGTATCAACTCACTCGATCTGGGTCTGCCGGGCGCAGGTCCGAGGGCTTATTCGGATGTTGAACACCTGGCACGCGAGATCGTGGGCTCCAGGCTGAAGATCGGGGCCAACTGTGCAGCGCGCACCCACCAGAACGACATTCGTCCCATAGCCGAAATTTCTCAAAAAGTGGGGCTGCCCATTGAAGCCGCGACCTTCATTGGGTCCAGCCCTATCCGGCGCTACACCGAGAACTGGACTGACGACTTTCTGCTCAAGACCACCGAAGATGCGGTGAATTACGCCCGTTCCCTCGGGTTAGAAGTTATGTACGTCACCGAAGACACCTCGCGCTGCGATCCCGAGACGGTCAAACGCCTCTACACCGCCGCCATCGAGTGTGGCGCGCGCGCCATTGTGCTTTGCGATACCTGCGGCCACTCCACTCCCAGCGGTGTTGCCGCGTTAATCAAGTTTGTGATGGATGAAGTAGTCATACCATCAGGTGAAAAGATACGCGTGGATTGGCACGGCCATTGCGATCGCGGCCTTGCCGTGGCAAACTCGCTGGCCGCGCTGGCAGCCGGGGCAGACTGTGTTCATGCTACTGCTATCGGCATCGGGGAGCGCGTGGGCAATACGCAGATGGACCAGATGCTGGTAAACCTGAAGCTCATGGAAGTCCCGCCCTGGGCGCAGCAGGATCTCACAAGACTGAAGGATTATTGCCATGCTGTCTCGCAGGCGACTGGTGTTCCCATTCCTAATAATTATCCCGTGCTCGGCGACGATGCCTTCCGCACGGCGACAGGGGTGCACGCCGCCGCGCTGATCAAGGCTTACAAGAAAAACGACCTTGAGCTGGCCAACACGGTTTATTCCGGCGTGCCGTCACACTATTTCGGCTTGGAGCAGATCATCGAAGTCGGGCCCATGTCGGGCAAATCGAACATCCTGTTCTGGCTTGAGCGCAGAGGCATACCCGCAACCGACGAGGTTGTGGAGCGCATCTACCAGCGCGCCAAGAGTTCAGACCGCTTGCTGACCGAAGCGGAAATCCTGGAATTGATTCATTGAGTCATCGGGTCATTGCAGAATTGAGTAATTGTGTAATTTGGTAATCGGGCAATTGAGGTCTATGTAGAACAACAATTACCAAAATTACGCACTTACCCGATTACCCAATTCTTCAAATGACTCAATGACTCAATCCCCCTCCCTCCGTGTCTCCGTGCCTCCGTGGTGAAAACCTGTTTTGATTCCTCCGCGTCTCCGCGTCTCCGCGGTTATCCGCCGTTCCTGTAGAATCTCTATTCTCTATGTCTTCCGCGAAAAGCCGAAGGCCGGTTCGTGACCTTGCCCAGCCCCGGCAGGCGGTGGCGCAAATTGCCGAAGAACGCGCCGTTCACCAGGCCTTTGCCTGGTTTCGCGCTAACGAAGCTCTCCTGAGCCGGTGGCAGATGGAGGTCACGCGCATCCCCGCGCCGCCTTTTGGCGAGGCCGCTCGCGCCCAGTGGCTGAAGGCGCGTTTTCACGAGCTCGGACTGCAACAGGTAGAAGTAGACGAGGCCGGTAACGTAACCGGAATTCACGCCGGCGCCTCCGCCGAGAATCCTTTGATCGCCCTGACCGCTCACATGGATACGGTCTTTCCGGAAGGGACTCAGCTTGAAATCCGCCGCGAGGCAGGCAAGTTGTTGGGGCCAGGAATTTCGGACAACGGCTCCGGCCTGACAGCCTTACTGGCCACGGCAGCCGCCCTGCAAGCCAGCGGTCTGGCACATGCATCGCCGCTATTGTTTATCGCGAACGTAGGCGAGGAGGGGGAAGGCGATTTGCGCGGCATGCGCCACATTTTTTCCAGCCCCAGGTGGAAAGATTCCATCGCCTATACGTTGATCGTGGATGGCGCGGGCACAGACACGCTCGTCACCCGCGCGCTCGGCAGCCGGCGCTTCGAGGTCACGGTGCGCGGCAAAGGCGGCCACTCCTGGAGCGATTTTGGAGAGCCCAACCCCATTGCCCTGCTCAGCCGCGCCATTGCCGAGTTCTACAAGACTGAAATTCCATCCAATTCCAAAAGAAGGTCGGCTTACAACGTAGGAGTAATCCGCGGCGGGACTTCGGTCAACTCAATTCCCGAATCCGCTTCCATGCGTGTAGACCTGCGTTCGGAGCTGGCCGAAGAGGTTGAGCGGCTGGAGAGCGAACTCCGGCGCTGCCTGGCGAGTGCCGTCACCAATGGCGCTATGAGTGCCAAAACAGCCTCCAAGCCGGATGGTCCCGCCTCCGCGGCGGGGGTGCAGTGCGATATCCGCCGGATTGGCGACCGCCCCTGCGCCGAATTAGCAGAGGATGCGCGTATCCTGCAGGTGGTGAAAGCGGTAGACCAGCACCTGGCAATTCGCTCCCGCCCACACTGCGCCTCCACCGACGCCAACATTCCACTCTCCCTGGGACGCGAAGCCGTAACCATAGGCGCCGGCGGCAACGGCGGCGGCGCCCATACCCTGAACGAATGGTTTGACCCGGCAGGCCGCGACCTGGGATTGAAGCGCATCCTGCTGGCCCTGCTGACACTGGCGGAGTAAACGCATTGACCGCAGAGGAAAAACCAAAACCTTTCGCCGCAGATAAACGCAGATCAACGCGGATTCTTCCGCATCTGTCATGCTGAGCGCGGAGCGCGAAGCATCCCATTTCATGCGCGAAGCGCGTGTGTCAGGGCACGGATTCATCCGTGCCGCCAAGATCGTGTATGATAGCCGGCTTTAGCCGCTGAGGTTCTATGGCAGTGCCCAAAAGGGCCCCTTTCGGGAGATCCAACCAGACATATTTCGTTACCACGAAATGCTTTGCCGGGCAGCAATTATTGCAATCGGAACGCTGCGCGCTTCTTTTGATCGACACTCTTTACCGTTATCGCGAACAAGGGAAATTTG
>Ga0209166_10001309_pt1 | contig 21192 bp, 24 predicted proteins | sample Coa_R1_3_FD_187151 | JGI IMG/M metagenome (GOLD analysis project Ga0209166, IMG submission 187151) | Surface soil microbial communities from Centralia Pennsylvania, which are recovering from an underground coalmine fire - Coalmine... | ecosystem: Environmental > Terrestrial > Soil >... | reverse complement strand
GGCGATTACCGCGTCATCCCCCAAGCCTCGGCCTTCAGCCTCGCCTGCGCCCGGCTCGGCTGGCCCATGGCCGAGGTGACCTTGGTTTCGGCGGTCGGCAAGCCGCTCGATCTGATGCGTGTCGCGGTCCAGCCCGGCCGGCGGCTGGCGCTCTACGGCGCCGTCGCGGCCGAGGTCGCGGAGTTGCTGACAGAAATGGGCTATGGCGATAGTGGCATCACGGTGCTGGAGCGGCTGGGCGGCCCGGCCGAGGCGCGGGTCGACGGCATCGCGCGCCATTGGGCCCATCCGGCCGGCGCCGATCTCGCCGTGGTCGCGGTCACCTGCGTCGCCGAGGCCAGGACGCGGCCGCTTCCGACCGTCGCCGGCCTGCCCGACGACGCGTTCGACAGCGACGGGCAGATGACCAAGCGCGAGGTGCGGGCGGCGACCATCGCGCGCCTGGTGCCGCTGCCGGGACAGCTCTTGTGGGATGTCGGCGCCGGCACCGGCACGATCTCGATCGAATGGTCGCGCACGCACCCGTTCTGCCGTGCCATCGCGATCGAGCGGCGTGCCGACCGGGCCCAGCGCATCGCCGGCAATGCGCGGACGCTTGGCGTGCCGATGGTCCGTGTCATCGAAGGCGAATTGCCGGGGGCGCTCGACGGCCTGCCGGCGCCCGACGCGGTGTTCATCGGCGGTGGCGTCGGCACCGAGGGCCTGGTCGAGCGCTGTTGGGCGGCCCTGCGCCCCGGCGGCCGGCTGGTCGCCAATGTCGTGACCGTCAACGGCGAAGCAACGCTCGCCCAATGGCAGCGGCAGCTCGGCGGCGAGCTGGTCCGGATAGCCGTCTCGCGGGCAGAGCCCGTGGGCGGCATGCTCGGCTGGAAAAGCCTGGCGCCGGTCACCCAATGGGCGGTCGCGAAGCTATGATTCAGCGCGCCATCGGCATCGGCGCCGCCTCCGCCGCGCGGCTCGACGATGTGCTGGCGTTGATCCAGGCCACGGTCGGCTTCCGCGGCGCGGGCGCCTGCCTCGCCACGATCGACCGGCGCGCGGAACTGGCGGCGGCCGTCGCCGATGCGCTCGACCTGGAACTGCGCCTGTTCCCGGCCGAGCGGCTTGCCGCGGTCTCCGGCACCGTTACGATTTCCTCGCGCTCGGCCGATGCGGTCGGCAGCCCCAGCGTGGCGGAGGCCGCGGCGCTTGCCGCCCTCGGGCCCGCGGCCTGGCTCGCTATCCCGCGCCGGACCGGCATCCTCTGTACCTGTGCGCTCGCGGAGCTTCCATGATCGTTCATTTCATCGGCGCCGGCCCCGGCGCCGCCGACCTCTTGACCCTGCGCGGCCGCGACCTGATCGCGGCGTCGCCGGTCTGCCTCTATGCCGGCTCGCTGGTGCCGGCGGGCGTGCTGGCCCATGCCCCGGCTGGCGCGCGGCTGGTCGACACCGCCGAGATGCACCTGGACGAGATCGTTGCGGAGATCGTGGCCGCCCGCGATGCGGGCCAGGACGTGGCCCGGCTGCATTCGGGCGACTTGTCGGTCTGGAGCGCTATGGCCGAGCAGATGCGCCGGCTCGACGAATTGGGCATCGCCTATGATGTGACGCCGGGCGTGCCGTCCTTCGCCGCCGCTGCGGCCGCGCTCGGCCAGGAGCTGACCCTGCCCGAGGTCGCCCAGACGCTGATCCTGACCCGGACCTCGACCCGCTCGACCGCCATGCCGGCGGGCGAGGACCTGAAGAGCCTGGGGGCGACTGGCGCCACGCTCGCCATCCACCTGTCGATCATGAACCTTACCCAAGTCGTCGCAGATCTGACCCCGCTCTATGGCGTCGATTGCCCCGTCGCGATCGTGTTCCGGGCAAGCTGGCCCGACGAGCGGGTGCTGCGCGGCACGCTCGCGACCGTCGCCGGGCTGGTCAGGGAGGCCGGTATCGACCGGACGGCGCTGATCCTGGTCGGCCGCGGCCTCGGGCGGCCAAGCTTCGGCGCGAGCCACCTCTATTCTGCCGAGCGCGACCGGCCACGGCGCAAGGCGTGAGCGGCGGCGCGCCCCTCACCCCAACCCTCTCCCGTTTGCGGGAGAGGGAGTATTCTTCCCCCTCGCCCGCTCGCGGGAGAGGGAGGGGCCCGCGTCAGCGGGAGGGTGAGGGCTTAGCCCGCCCGGCCGACCGGGTTGCCTTCGCGGTCGACGACCAGGATGTCGACTGCGATCGGGGCCCCGTCGAGGGTGGCGAGCGCGGTGGCACGCGCGCGGGCCGCGATGGCGTCGCCCAGCGGCAGGCTCGCCGCCTGGGCCAGGCGCAGGGCGCCGAGGCCGGTGTTGGCCGCGGCAATGTCGGCCACCAGCGCCGGTCCGGCGCCGATCTCGGCCGCCAGCGTCGCCAGCCAGCCGAGGTCGACCTGGGACCGGCCGGAATGCAGGTCGAGATGGCCCTGGGCCAGCTTCGTCAGCTTGGCGAAACCGCCGGCGATGGTCAGCCGCTGCACCGGATGCCGTTTCAGGTACTTGAGCATGCCGCCGACGAAATCGCCCATGTCGATCAGCGCGCCCAGGTCGAGCCCATGCAGCCTGGCGACCGCCGCTTCGGAGGTCGATCCCGTCGCGCCCGCGACATGGGTGAGGCCAGTGGCGCGCGCGACATCGATACCGCGGTGGATCGAATGGATCCAGGCGGAACAGGAATAGGGCACGACGATGCCGGTCGTGCCCAGGATCGACAGGCCGCCCAGGATGCCGAGCCGCGGGTTCCAGGTCTTGGCCGCGATCTCGGCGCCACCGGGGATCGAGATCTCGACGATGAGGTCGCCCGGGTCGCCGAGCGAAGCCGCCAGCTCGGCCACGGCCGTGCGCATCATCTGCCGCGGCATGGGATTGATCGCGGGCTCGCCGACGGCCAAGGGCAGGCCTGGCTTGGTCACGGTGCCGACGCCGGGCCCGGCGCGGAAGGCGACGCCGCCGCCCGCGGGCCCGCGCCGCACGGTCGACAGCACCAGCGCGCCATGGGTCACGTCCGGATCGTCGCCGGCATCCTTGATCACGCCGGCCATGGCGCTGTCGGTGTCCCGGCGCTCGCGGGCGAGCGCGAAGCTCGGCCGCTCTCCACCAGGCAGCAGGATCTCGACCGGGTCGAGGAACTGGCCGGTGACAAGGGCGGCATAGGCCGACTTGGTGGCGGCCGTCGCGCATGCGCCGGTCGTCCAGCCGCGGCGCAACGGTCTGCCGTCGTCGGGTCGCTCGTCCGTCATGGCGCGGCCCCGTGATTCGCGTGCTGATATTGGGGGGCACCGGCGAAGGCGCCGCGCTCGCCCGCCATCTGGCGGGCCGGCCGGAGCTGGAGATCGTCTCGTCGCTCGCCGGCCGGGTCGCCGCCCCGGTGGCGCCGCCGGGCGCCGTGCGCATCGGCGGCTTCGGCGGCGTGGACGGGCTCGTCGCCTATCTGGCGCGGGAACGGATCGACGCGGTCGTCGACGCGACCCATCCGTTTGCCGCCCGGATCAGCGCCCATGCGGCCGAGGCCTGCCGCCGGGCCGGCGTGCCGCTGCTCGGTTTCGTGCGGCCCGCATGGGTCGCCGAGCCGGGCGATCATTGGCTGCCGGTCGTCGACATGGCGGCGGCGGCGGCGCTCTGCCGGGGCCGCGTGTTCCTGACCGTCGGTCGCCAGGAATTGGCGGCTTTCACCGATTGTGACGCCTGGTTCCTGATCCGCACGATCGACCCGCCCGAGGGGTCGCTGCCCGCGGCCCACGAACTGCTGCTGGCGCGCGGGCCGTTCGGCCTGGCCGACGAGATCGATCTGCTGCGCGCTCACGCGATCGACATGATCGTGTCCAAGAACAGCGGCGGCCCGGCGACCTATGCCAAGATCGAGGCAGCGCGCAAGCTCGGGCTGCCGGTGGTGATGGTCGAGCGGCCGCCCCGCCCGGCGACGGACGAGGCCCGTAGCCTGGACGAGGTCGGGGCCTGGCTCGACCGGCTGCATCACACCCCGTAGCGGCGCGGCGTATAGACGACGGGCTTGCCGTCGGCGCCCTCGAAACGTCGGGTCTGGGAATTGCCGATCAGCAGAATGGTGCGCATGTCGACCAGCGCGGGGTCGAGGCCGGCGAGGTCGGTCACGATGATCCGCTCGCCGGCGCCACCGACATCGCGGGCCATGACCACCGGCGTCTCGGGCGCGCGATGGCGCGTCAGGATCGAGCGCGCCTCGCCCAGCTGCCATTGCCGCTCCGACGAGATCGGGTTGTAGAGCGCGAGCGCGAAATCCGCCTTGGCGGCGGCGTCGAGTCGTTCGACGATCGTCGGCCAGGGCTTCAGGCGATCGGACAGCGAGACGACGCAGAAATCATGGCCGAGGATGGCGCCGACCCGGGCCGACGCCGCCTGCATCGCCGAGATGCCGGGCAGCACGCGGATGTCGAGCGCGCGCCAGGCCTCGGGGCCGGCCTCGACCTGCTCCAGGACTGCGCTCGCCATGGCGAAGATGCCGGGATCGCCCGACGAGACGACGCAGACCCGCCGGCCGGCCAGGGCCAGCTCCAGCGCATGGCGCGCGCGCGCGGCCTCGACCTTGTTGTCCGAACCGTGGCGGATCTGGCCCGGCTGCGGCGCTACCCGGTCGAGATAGGGCTGGTAGCCGACCAGATCGGTCGCATCGGCGAGCGCCTCCCGCGCCTCGGGCGACAGCCATTCGGGCGCACCGGGACCAAGCCCGAGCACGACCAGCCGGCCGACGGCACCGGCAACGCATTTCACCGGCACCACGTCGGCGCCGGGCACCAGCACCAGCGAGAAATAGGGCACTTGCGCCGGGTCGACCTCGGCCAGCGGGATCGCCCGCTCGGCGCCCATGGTCGCGCGCTCGATATAGCGGGCGCGGGATGAGGCGCCGGCCCGCTCGATCGCGCGGCGCACCTTCGCGAAATTGCGGCCGAGCTTCATGATCGCGACTGCCTGGCCCTGGGCGAGGCGGCGGACGAGATCGGCCTCGGGCAGGGTGCCGGGCAGGATCGCCAGTTCCGTATCGCGCCGCACCAGTGGCTGCCCGAGCCGGGCGGCGCCGGCCATGACCGACGAGACGCCGGGGATGACCTCGGTCTCGTAGCGCGGAGCCAGTCGATCATGCAGGTACATGTAGGAGCCGTAGAAGAACGGATCGCCCTCGCACAGCACGGCGACATTCCGGCCGGCGTCGAGCTCGGCCGCGACCTGGGCGGCGGCCTCGTCATAAAACTGGGCGATGGCGCCGTCATAGCCATCGGGATGGTCCGTTGTCTCGGTCGTCAGCGGGTAGATCAGCGCCAGCTCGCGCTGGCCGCGGGTCAATTCGCCGGCGACGATGGCGCGGGCATTGCTGCGGCCGTGACGGGCGGCCAGGTAGGCCACCACGTCGGCGCCCTGCACGGCCTTGAGCGCCTTGACCGTGATCAGGTCCGGGTCGCCCGGACCGACGCCCACGCCATAGAGCCGTCCCGGCTTCGTCCCGCCCGTCATTCCGCCTCGCTCGCCAGCGCGTTGATCGCGGCTGAGGCCATGGCGCTGCCGCCGCGGCGGCCCAGGATCGTGATGAAGGGAACGCCGCGGCTGTCGGCCTTGAGCGCCTCCTTGGATTCCGCAGCACCGACGAATCCGACCGGCAGGCCCAGGATCAGGGCCGGCTTCGGCGCGCCGGCGTCGAGCATGTCGAACAGATGGAAGAGCGCGGTCGGCGCATTGCCGATCGCGACGACGGCGCCGGCCAGATGGTCGCGCCAGAGCTCGAGCGCCGCGGCGCTGCGGGTCGTGCCGAGCCTGGCGGCCAGCGCCGGTACGTCGGGCGCGTTGAGCGTGCAGATCACCTCGTTGGCGGCCGGCAGGCGCGCGCGCGTCACACCGGCCGCGACCATGGCGGAATCGCACAGGATCGGCGCGCCCTTGCGCAGGGCCGCGCGCCCGGCCTCTGCGGCGCCGGGCGAGGCGGCCAGATCGTGCGGCAGATCGGTCATGCCGCAGGCGTGGATCATGCGCACGACGGTACGGGCGAGATCCGGCGTGAGGCCGCCGAGGTCGGCCTCGGCCCGGATGATGGCGAAGGAGCGGCGATAGATCTCGGCGCCGTCGGTCAGGTAGTCGCGGGGCATCGTCGTCACGGTGTTCGGGGCGCTTTCGTCGGGTAGGCGGTGCGTGCGGCGGCAAGCGCCCGGTCGGGCGCCAGGCCGCGATGGGCGAGCGTGCCGTCGAATAGCACATCATAGCCGTTTTGGGTCGCGATCAGATCGATCTTCGCCCGGCCGCGCAGCGCACAGCGCTTGGCGCAGCCGGCGAAATGGACCGACCAGTCGGCCGGCGGCACCGTGCCGGCCAGGCTGGCTGCGAACCGCCGGGCATCGCCACGCACGTCGGCGAGGGCCGCGGCACAGCCCTCCGCGCCCGCGCAGGCGGCCAGGCCGGCAAAGCCGTCGCGCCCGTCCAGCGTCAGGCCGAGCGCCGCCAGGTCCCGAGACAGGGCGGGGACATCCGCCCGGTCGACCCGGCACAGCGCCAAATTGCGCCAGGGCGTCAATCTCATATCGAAGCCGAAATGATTGGTGAGGCGGGCGAGCGCCATGGCCTGAGCCGCGGTCAACCGGCCGAGCGGCACCGTCGGGAGCAGGCTTGCCCGGTCGGGCGTCGCCTCGTCCAGGATGCCGAAGGCAGGTGCCGGGATCCGGGGCTCGGGCGCGGGGCAGGCGGGTGCCTCCAGCCGGCCGATGAAATCGTCGAAGGCGCCGGCGTCTTGCACGATCGCCCGGCCACGCGCCGGCAGCTCATGGCGCCCGCCGACGGCAAGCAGCGCCTGGGCCGCGCGGATCAGCAGCGCCGTCGCGTCGGCCAGGCCCACGCCGAGGCCGGTCGCCCGGCCGGCCAGGCTCAGATGCAGGCGCGGACCGGCCGCGGTCCTGACCGCGGTCAAGGTCAGGTCGCCGCCGCCCGGATCGAAGCCCCGGCCGCCGCCGTCGAGGGTGAAGGCGAACTTGGCCGGCAGCCGCGCGAGATCGGCATCGGCGATCAGCGCCCGGTCCAGTTCGAGCGCCAATGGGCCGAGCTCGAGCAATTCGGTCGGGTCAACGCCAGTGAACGGGCTCGCCAGGATATTGCGGACCCGGTCATGGGCGGGCGAGGGCAGCAGGCCGGCGCGGCGGAGGCCGTCGACCAGCGGTGCCAGCCCGTCCGGCCGGATGCCGCGCAGCTGAATATTGGCGCGGGCAGTCAGGTCGAGCGCGCCATCGGCATGGCGCCGGCTGAGATCGGCGATGGCGGCGAGCGTTGCCGGCGCCAGGGCGCCGCCGGGCAGCCGCAGGCGCATCAGCAGCCCATCCCGAGCGGGGACCGCATGGAGGATGCCGGGACAGAAGTCGGCGAGAGATTGGGGCTCGGTCATGGGCGGCGATCGCTCTCGTCGAGCCGCCGCCAGCGCCGGATCAGCAGAGGGAAAGGGCGCGTCATGGTGGCGCCGATCATACCGGCTCGGTCCCGGCGCGCAATGCTGTTCCCGGTCGCCAAGCCCCACCCGCTATAATAGGGTCGCGCCATGACCCGCGCCCTCATCATCGCCGCCCCCTCGTCGGGGGCCGGCAAGACGACCGTGACGCTCGGCCTGCTGCGCGCGCTCAGGCGGCGCGGCGTCGCCGTCGCCTCGGCCAAGGTCGGGCCGGATTATATCGACCCGGCGTTCCATGCGGCGGCCAGCGGCCGACCATGCCGCAACCTCGATCCCTGGGCGATGCGGCCGGAGACGCTGCGCCACCAGTTGGATCGCGCGGCCGAGGGCGCCGAGCTGCTGCTCGTCGAGGGCGTCATGGGACTGTTCGACGGCGCCGCCGATGGCGGCGGCTCGACTGCGGAGCTGGCGGCCCTGCTCGGCCTACCGGTGCTACTGGTGCTCGACGTGCGTGGCCAGACGGTCTCGGCCGCCGCCGTCGCCAAGGGCTTCGCGGGCTTTCGCGACGATGTCCGGATCGCGGCCGTGCTGCTGAACCGGGTCGGCTCTGGCCGCCACGCGGAATTGATCCAACCGGCGTTCGATGCGCTCGGTCTGCCGGTGCTGGGCGCGCTCGCCCGCCAGGACGGCATTGCCGTGCCGTCGCGCCACCTGGGGCTGGTTCAGGCGGGCGAGCAGGCGGATCTCGAGGGCTTTCTGGAACGCGCCGCGGATGCGATCGATGCCGCGGTCGATCTCGACCGGCTGATGGCCGCGGCATGTCCCATTGCGGCGCACGGCCAGCCGTCCGTCGCCATTCCGCCGCTGGGCGGCCATGTCGCGGTCGCGCGCGATGTCGCCTTCGCCTTCGCCTATCCGCATGTGCTGGACGGCTGGCGCGCCGCCGGCGCGGAAGTGAGTTTCTTTTCGCCGCTGGCGGACGAGGCGCCGTCGGTCCTGGCCGATGCGATCTATCTGCCGGGCGGCTATCCGGAACTCCATGCCGGCCGGCTGGCGGCGGCCGAACGGTTTCGCCAGGGCGTGCGGGTCGCGGCCGAGCGCGGCGCCGCCATCTATGGCGAGTGCGGCGGCTACATGGTGCTGGGCGCCGGCCTGGTCGATGGCGATGGGAGCCGGCACGAGATGCTGGGCCTGCTGCCGGTCGAGACGTCCTATGCGGCCCCGCGACGGCACCTGGGCTATCGCCGGATCACCCTCGCGGCGGATACGCCGCTCGGGGCCTCCGGCACCCGCTATCGCGGCCATGAATTCCATTTCGCCAGCGAGACCGCGCGCCGTGACGTGCCATTCTTCTGCGCGAGCGATGGCCACGGCACCGCGGGCGCGATCGCGGGCCGGGTCTTCGGCTCTTTCCTGCATTTGATCGATCGCGCCGGCTGACGCGGCAATCCTTGCGGTCAGCGGGCAACGGCCCGTAAGATCGTTCCGGTGCTGAACGATTGGGACGGCCGATGACCGGAGCGGCGCGGAAGGCGGAGAAGGGTGGTGTGGCGGCTGCGGGTGACGGGGCCGAGCTGTTTCAGCTGACGCCGGCCGACGTCGACCTCGACATCCTGCCCGAACTGCTCGGCTATCAGCTGCGCCGGGCCCAGGTTCGCGTGTTCAATTCCTTCCTGAAGCGGCTCGACGAGCTCGACGTCTCGCCGGGCGAGTTCGGCCTGCTGGTGCTGGTCGGCGCCAATCCCGGCCTCAATCAGAACGCGCTCGCCAAGGCGATCGGCAGCAACCGCTCGCTGCTCGTGCCGATGCTCGACAAGCTCGAAGCGCGCGGCCTGGTCACGCGCGAGAAATCGGCGGCCGACCGTCGTTCGCATGCGGTCGTGCCGAGCCGGGCGGGCCAGGTGCTGATTGCGCGCCTCAAGGGCGTGGTGCGCGATCACGAGCGCCAGGTGACGACGCCGCTCAACGACGAGGAACGGCAGACCCTGCTGCGCCTGCTGTGCCGCCTGAACGGGCAAGAGGCGGAGTAGTCCGCCGCGATGGCCGGCCGCCTGCTCGCGAGCGTGGTGACGCCGCATAGCCCGAAGCTCGCCGACCCGGCCACGCTTCCAGACCAGGCCAGGGGCATCCTGGCGGGCGCCCAGGCGCTGGGGGCGGCCGTGCGGGCGCTCGAGCCGGACCTGCTGGTGGTGCAGAGCTCCCATTGGGCGACGCCGTTCCTGTGGTTCGTCTCGACCCAGGCCCATCACCGCGGCATCTGCCGGGATCCGGATGCGAGCCTGGCGCTGGAACTGCCCTATGACCGGCCGGGCGATGCCGTTTTTGCCCACGCGCTGATCGACGGAATTCAAGGTGCCGGCATGCCGGTGGCGCCGGCGCCCGCGGATGGTTTCGCCCGGGATTACGGCAGCGCCGTACCGCTGCAGACGCTCGATCCGGCGAATGGCCTGCCGGTCGTGCTGCTCAGCACCTGCATGATCGCGTCGCTCGACGAGGGCCTGCGCATGGGCGGCCTGATCCGGCGCGCGGCCGAGGCCACCGGGCGGCGGGTCGTGTTCGTCGCCAGCACCGCCTTCGCCGCTCGCATGGTGCGCGGTCCCCAGGCCTGGCCGCCGGCGGCGGCGCTCGCGGCCGATCGGCATTTCCTGAAGCTCGTCCTCGATGGCGAGATCGCAGCGGCCAAGGCGGCGCTGCCGGCCTATGCCGAGGCCTCGCATGTGGAGATGGGGGCCCGCCCGCTCGCGACCTTCCTCGGCTGCCTCGACGAGACGCAAGAACGCCATCGCGGCGAGCGCTTCGGCGACTATGGTGCCATCGCCGGCAGCGGCCATGTGTCGATCGCGGTGATGCCGGAATAGGAGACGCTTTTGCCTTCGGAAACCTCTGCGCTGCAGCCCTGGCGCACCCTGTCCAGCGCGGTCACCTATAGCGACCGCTGGCTGACCGTGCGCAGCGATCGATGCGAGGCGGCCGACGGCACGATCATCGCGCCGTTCCACGTCATGGAGCTTCCCGACTGGCTCAATGTCGTGGCGCTGACCCGGGCCGGCGACATCGTGCTGGTTCGGCAATATCGCCATGGCGCCGGGCGGCTCATGCTGGGCCTGCCGAGCGGCACGATCGAGCCGGACGAGACGCCGGAGGCGGCGGCGCGGCGCGAGTTCGAGGAGGAGACGGGCTATGTCGCGGCCCGGTTCATGCCGATCCTGACCTGCTATGCCAACCCGGCCAACCAGATCAACCGCGTCTTCTCGTTCCTGGCGCTCGACGCCGAACCGGCCGGTCGCCGCCAGCATGATCCGACCGAGGCAATCGAGCTGATCGTCAGGTCCTATCGCGGCTTCCTCGCCGACGTCACGGGTGGCGGCATGGAGTTGCAGGGACTGCATCTGGCGTCCCTGTTCGCCGCCCAGGCGGCCGCCGCCGACTATTTGGGCGATTAAGCCAGCGCGCGCGCTGCGGCCACGACCCGATCGACCACGGCGCCGGCTTCGCCCAGATACCCGGCCGGGTCCAGCAGCCGGTCGAGTGCCGCCGGGTCTAGCCGGGCGGTGACCTCGGCATTCTCGCCCAGGATCTCGCGCAAAGGCCGATCCTCGGCCATCGCCGCAAGGCAGGCGGCCTGGACCAGATGATGCGCCTCGTTCCGGCCGAGATGATCGGCGAGCGTCATCATCACCCGCTCGGCCATGACCAGGCCGTTGGTGATGGCCAGATTGGCGCGCATCCGTTCCGCATCGGGGTGCATGCCCTCGGCGACACGGCGGGCCTGGGCGAGGGCGCCGGCGGTCAGCGCCAAGGCCTGGGGCAGGGCCAATGCTTCCGCCTGCCAGGGGCCGACGGCGCGCTCCAGCTGATGATGCTGGGCCGCGAGCAGCAGCGGCACCTGCGCCTCGACGCCCATGGCCGCGGCGACGATATGCGTGCTGATGATCGGATTGCGCTTCTGCGGCATGGTGCTGGAGCCGCCGCGGCCGGCTTCGGTGGTCTCGACCAACTCGCCGACTTCGGTCTGGGCCAGCAGGATCACGTCGCCGGCGAATTTTGCCAGGCTGCCGGCGACCAGGCCGAGCCACGCGCCCAGTTCGGCGATCGTGTCGCGCGCGCCGTGCCAGGGCGCCGTCGGGCAGGCGAGGCCGAGATCGGCCGCCAGCCGTTCAGTCACGGCGCGGCCCCGGTCGCCGAGGGAAGCGAGCGTGCCGACGGCGCCGCCGAACTGCACCTGCAGCAGCCGCGGCCGCAATTGCCGGAGCCGCTCGGCATGGCGCAGGAGCGGCGCGAGCCAGACCGCGACCTTGTAGCCGAAGCTGACGGGCAGGGCCTGCTGCAGGAAGCTGCGCCCGGCCATGACCAGGTCGCGGTTGGCCTCCGCCTGCGTCGCTAGCGCCGCGATCAGCGCCTTGAGATCGCGTTCGATCAGATCGAGGGCAGCGCGCAGCTGCAGGACCAGGGCCGTGTCCGTCACGTCCTGGGTCGTGGCGCCCCAATGGACCCAGCGCCCGGCCTCGGGTCCGGCGGCCTTGGTCAATGCCTTGGCCAGGGCCATGACCGGCTGACCCGCCTTCTCGGTCTCCGCCCCGATCTGGGCCAGGTCGAGCTTCGTCGGGTCGGCGGCCCGGGCGATCGCGGTCGCTGCATCCGCTGGGATGATGCCAAGCGCCGCCTGGGCACGCGCCAGCGCCACCTCGACTTCGAGCATGAAGCCGAGGCGGCGCCGGTCGTCGAACAGCGCCCGGATCTCATCGGTGCCGAACAGCCCGCCGAACAGGGCCGAATCGGCGGGGTTGAGGGTCATATCCCGTCTCAGATGTCGAAGAACACGGTCTCGCCATCGCCCTGGAGGCGGATGTCGAACCGGTAGGTCGGCACTGCGGCACCGGCGACCGGCGTCGCGATCAGGGTCCGCCGGGCCGCCGCGTCGGGCACGAGCGCCAGCACCGGATCGGTATCGTTGAGCGCCTCGCCGTCGAAATAGAGCCGGGTCGTCAGGTGCAAGAGCAGGCCGCGTGCGAAGATCGACACGGCGACGTGCGGCGCCTGCAGGCTGTTGCCGCGACCGGGTACGGCGCCGGGCTTGATCGTTTCGAACCGGTAGAGGCCGGTGGCGTCGGTGGCGGCGCGGCCGAAGCCGTGAAATGCCGGGTCGACCGGCTTGTCCTGGCTATCGGCCGGATGGTCGTAGCGGCCGGCGGCATTCGCCTGCCACAGCTCGATCATCGCGTCGGCGACCGGCGTGCCGAGGCCGTCGGTCACCTGGCCCTCGATCACGATCCGCTCGCCCCGAGTTTCCGGCCTGACCATGTTCGACTGGCCGTCGCGCATCAGGCCCAGGTGGAAATAGGGCCCGACCGTTTGGGAGCTCGTCAGTCCGGGCATGTCAATTCTCCATCGGGGTGGCGTGCCGGCCGCGCAGCACGATGTCGAAGCGGTAGCCCAGCGCATATTCCGGCTGGGTGACCTCGATGTCGAAATGCGAGATGAGCCGCTCGCGCGCCGCGGCATCGGGGATGCAGTTGTAGATCGGGTCGAGCGCCAGCAGCGGATCGCCCGGGAAATACATCTGGGTCACGAGCCGGGTCGCGAAGCCGGGTCCGAACAGGCTGAAATGGATATGGTTCGGCCGCCAGGCGTTGTGATGGTTCCGCCACGGATAGGCGCCCGGCTTGATCGTCTGGAAGCGATAGCTGCCATCCTCGCCGCTCGTGACCCGGCCGTTGCCGATGAAATGCGGGTCGAGCGGCGCGTCATGCTGGTCGACGGCATGGGCGTAGCGGCCGGCGGCATTGGCCTGCCAGATTTCCAAGACCACGTTCGGCACCGTACGCCCGTCCTGGTCCAGGACGCGGCCGGTCACGATGATGCGCTCGCCGACTGCCTCGCCGCCGTTGGCGCGGCTGAAGTCGGCCTCGGTCGGCCCGACGACGTCGGGGCCGGGCCGGGGGCCGGTGATTTCGGTCAGGGTCTGCGGCAGGCGGATGAGCGGGCGCGAGGGCGCCCGGTTGAGGGTCGACTTGTACTCGGGCGAGTTATAGGCCGGGTGCGTGCCACGCGGCACGTCGTTGAAGCTTTCGGGGGCGCTCATGGCTGCTGCTCCATTTCGGCGAAGGTGGCTTTGGCGATGCGGAAGGCGCTGTTCGCCATCGGAACGCCGGCATAGACCGCGACATGCATCAGGGCTTCCTTGACCTCGTCGGCGGTGACGCCGGTCTGGCGCGTTGCCCGGATGTGCATCGCGAGTTCTTCTTCATGGCCGAGGGCGGCCATCAGCGTAATCGTCAGCAGGTGCTTTGTCTTGCGGTCCAGGCCCGGCCGGTCCCAGATGGCGCCCCAGGCATGGCGGGTGATGTGCTCCTGAAACTCGCGGTCGAACTCGGTGATCTTCTGGGTCGCGCGGTCGACATGCGCATCTCCCAGCACCGCGCGCCGCACCTTCATGCCGCGGGCATAGAGTTCATCGTCCATCCCGGCTCCTCCCGTCATCTGATCGGATGATTGGTCCCGATGATTTGGTTGTCAAACATTTCAGTTTAAGGCCATAACTATTTTCGGCCATCATCGGCCACCCGGGGGCCGGGCTCAAGAGGGAAAAATGGCGCCGGTGATCGGGTGCTGACGAAACTGGGTGTCGACCGCCACCCCGGCCTGAGTCGGGGGATCCAGGCCGTCGGAGAATGTGCCCTCGCCTGCGCGAGCGATGTCCTGGGGAGGCGCGTGGATGCCCGGATCAAGTCCGGGCATGACGTCAACGAAGTATGTGTCGACCATCATTGTCGCGGAAGGCGGTGTCCGAATTTTAAATCGCCATCCCCGGGCTTGACCCGGGGATCCACGTCGTTGGGTAATGCACGCTTGCTTCCGCAAGAGGCTTCCCGCGGAAGCGCGTGGATGGACGTAAAAGAAGCATGAGTCGGCCCCCGCGCGTAGGGGTGGATGGTCTGAAGGAGAGCGAACCATGGCGTTCATAATGGTCAACGGTCTGTCGGTTCATTATCGGATCACAGGCCCCGTTTCGGCGCCGCCGCTGCTGCTGATCCACTCGCTCGGCACCTCGCTCGAGATGTGGGCGCCGCAAGCCGACGCCCTGGCCGAAACCCACCGGGTAATCTCCTACGACCTGCGCGGCCACGGCCTCAGCGAGACGAGCGACGGGCCCTATACGCTCGAACTGCTGGCCGGCGATGCCGCGGCACTGCTGACGGCGCTCGGCATCGAGCGTGCACATGTCGCGGGCGTGTCCTTGGGCGGCATGATTGCGCAGACGCTCGGTATTGAACACGGCGCGCGGGTTCGGTCGCTGGTGCTGGGTGACACAGCCAGCGTCATCGGCCCGAAGAGCAACTGGGACGCCCGCGCGGGCGCCATTCGTGCCGACGGCATGGCCTCGCTCATCGACGCCATTCTGGCGCGCTGGTTCACTCCGGCTTTCATCGAGACCGCGGCGCCGGAGATCGCGCGCGGCTTCGGCGCCATGCTGCTCCGCATGCCGGCGGAGGCCTATATCTCGGCGGCCTTTGCCGTCCGCGACGGCGACACGACGGCGAGCCTCGGGCGGATCGCCTGCCCAACCCTGGTGCTGGTCGGCGACCAGGATGTCTCGACCCCGCCTGCCGCGGCCGAGGCGCTGCGCGTGGCCATCCCCGGCGCTAAGCTCGTGACCATCGAGAACGCCGCCCATATCCCGACCGTCGAACGGCCGGAAGCGGTGACGACGGCGATGCGCAGCTTCCTCGCGGGGCTCTGAGGCAATGCGGCTTCGTTCCCTTGCTGCCGCCTGCCTGCTGATCCTGGCGTCGCCGGCCGCTGAGGCGGCGACGCAACTCCGCATCGGCCTGCAGGACGACCCGGACACGCTCGATCCCGCGCTCAACTGGAGCTATGTCGGCCGCCACGTGCTGCAGTCGCTGTGCGACAAGCTGGTCGACATCGATGCCGGGCTCAATCTCGTGCCGATGCTGGCGACCGCCTGGCAATGGTCGGACGACGGCAAGACCATGACCATGACCCTGCGCGAGCATGTCAAGTTCCAGGACGGCACGCCGTTCGACGCGGCGGCGGTCAAGTTCAACCTCGACCGCGACCTGACCCTGCCGGGCAGTCGGCGCAAGGGCGAGATCGACGCGATCCAGTCGGTCGAGGCGACCGGCCCGTTGACCGTCGCGATCCATCTCTCGAAGCCGTCGGTGCCGCTGCTCGCGGCGCTGGCCGACCGGGCCGGCATGATGGTCAGCCCCAAGGCCGCGACCGAGGCGGGTGCCAATTTCGCCCAGCATCCGGTCTGCGCCGGCCCCTATCGCTTCGTCGAGCGGGTCGTGCAGGATCACATCACGCTCGAACGCAATCCCGACCATTGGCGGGCGGCGGACTATGCGTTCGATCGCCTGGTGTTCGTGCCGATCACCGATTCGACCGTGCGCCTCACCAACCTGCGCTCGGGCCAGCTCGATCTGGTCGAGCAGGTGCTGCCGACCGACATGGCGGAGGTCAAGAAAGACAAGGCGCTGCAAGGCATCGAGGCGACGGGCCTCGGCTACAGCGGCATGACGATCAATGTCGCGAACGGCCCCAAGGCGGATAATCCGGCCGGCCGGTCCAAGGCGGTGCGTCGGGCGATCAGCCTGGCGATCGATCGTGAGGCCATCAACCAGGTCGCCTATGACGGCCGCTTCGTGCCCGGCAACCAGCCGTTCCCACCCGGGTCGCCCTATTACGATACGGCCTTTCCGGTGCCGAAGCGCGATCTGGCCGGAGCCAAGGCGGCGCTGGCCGCGGCCGGCGCCGGGCCGGTGACACTCGACCTCTTGATCCCGACCGACCCGGTGCGCGCGCAGATCGGCCAGATGATCCAGGCCATGCTGGCGGAGGCCGGCATCACCGTGAACCTGCAGCAGACCGAGTTCGTGACCCTGCTCGATCGGGCGCGGCGCGGCGACTTCCAGGCCGATCTCCTGGCCTGGAGCGGCCGGGTCGATCCCGACCTCAACATCTCGCCGCTGCTCGGCTGCGGCGTCGCCGGCAACGACGGGCATTTCTGCAGCCGGTCGCTCGAAGCGGCACTCGCGGCCGGCCGCGCCTCGCCCGATCCGGACCAGCGCAAGCCGGCCTATGCCGAGGCCGTCGCCGTGCTGCAGGACGAGCTACCGATCATCTATCTCTACCACACGCTCTGGCTCTATGCGGCCAAGTCCGGCCTCCAGGGCTTCAAGCCGCTGCCGGACGGCATCATCCGCCTCGAAGGGGTGCGGCTCGCGTCCTGACCGGCCCGTCCGAACAGGCCGCGAGCGGAAGCGCGTGGATGCCCGGATCAAGCCCGGGCATGACCGCAGATGTATAGCGGTCGACGGCGGGCTGACCTGCCTCGCCGGGTAGGAAGGACCGTTGCGCCTTCCTCTCCCGTCATCAAGTCAGTTGGTTAGGTTCCAAAAATCGTCATCCCCAGGCCTGACCCGGGGATCCACGCGTCTCAGCCGATACCGGCTACGCCCCGATCAAGCCCAGCTGCGGGCTCGACGGCTCGGCGAAGTCGCGCTTCGGGATGCGGCCGGCGGCGCGGGCGAGCCGGCCGGCTTCGACCGCGTGGCGGAGTGCCCCGGCCATGGCGACCGGATCATTGGCCTTGGCGACCGCGGTGTTGACCAGCACGGCGCTGCAGCCGAGCTCCATGGCGAGGCACGCATCCGTCGCGGTGCCGATGCCGGCATCGAGGATGACCGGGACCGGCGACCGGGCGCAGATCCGCTCGATCGCGCGCGGGTTCTCGATGCCGTTGCCGGAACCGATCAGGCTGCCCAACGGCATGACCGCGACGCAGCCGACATCGGCCAGCTTGCGGGCTGTGATCGGGTCGTCGTTCGTGTAGGGCAGGACGGCGAAGCCCTTGTCGACCAGCTCGCCCGCGGCGCGCACCAGCTGCTCGACGTCGGGATAGAGCGTGTCGCGGTCGCCGATCAGCTCGAGCTTCAGCCAGTTCGTGCCCAGCGCCTCGCGTGCCAGCTCCGCCGTCAGCACCGCGTCGCGCACGGTGGCGCAGCCGGCGGTATTGGGCAGCAGGTGGTAGCGATCGCCCAGGCTCTCGATCAGGCTGCCCTCGTAGCCGTCGAGGCTGATGCGCCGGACCGAGACGGTGACGATGCCGGTGCCGCCGGCCTCCAGCGCGGCCATCAGGCTCGACCGGTTCGGATAGCCGGCCGTGCCCATCAGCAGGCGCGAATGGATGTGCGTGCCGGCGATCTCGAATCGGTCGTTCATGCTCACTTCCTTCATCGTTCAGCCGCCCTGCATCGCCCGGATCACCTCGATCCGGTCGCCGGCCGCGAGGGTCGCGGCGGCCCATTGCGCACGCGGCACGACTGCGCCGTTGAGGGCGACGGCCACGCCGCGCGCATCGGCGGCGAGGCCAAGGTCGGCGACGAGCGCCGCGACGGTTGCCGCGTCGAGCGCGCGGTCCGTTCCATTCACGCGGATAGTTGCGGTCATCGCTTGCTCTCCTTGCCGAAGCGATCGATCCCGAAAGGCCGGGCGTGCGGCGAGATCTCGCCGGTCAGGATCAGGTCGGCCATGGCCGTTGCCGTCGCCGGCGTCAGCAGGATGCCATTGCGGTGATGGCCGGTCGCGACCAGCAGCCCGTCGATACCGGTCGTCCCCAGCATCGGCTGGTCGTCCGGCGAGCCCGGCCGGAAGCCGGCCCAGGTCTCGAGGATCGGCAATTCCTCGATGCCCGGCAAGCTGCGCCAGGCGTCGTCAAGCAGGCCCAGCAGGCCGCCGGCCGTGATCGTGTCATCGAAGCCGCGTTCCTCGACCGTGGCGCCGACCAGCAGGCGGCCGTCGGCGCGCGGCACCAGATAGCAATGGCCGCCCCAGATGACATGGCGCACGAGCGGGGCGTCGGCCGGCATGCCGAGCGCCAGCATCTGGCCCTTGATCGGCCGGGTCGGCGGCCGGTCGCCGACCGGCAGGCCCGGGACCGAGCGGCTCCAGGCGCCGGCCGCGACCACGGTCAGGTCGGCCGGATAGCGCGTGTCGCCGGCGATGATGCCGGCTGCCCGGCCGCCGGCCAGATCGACCGCGGCCTCAGTGCCGGTGACGAGCTGCCCGCCCGCGCGGCGGAATGCCTCGGCGAGTGCCGTCGCCAGCCGGCGATTGTCGACCTGATGGTCGTTCGGGCTGAAGGCGGCGGCGACCAGGTTGGGCGCCAGGCCGGGCTCCCGTTCGCGCGCGGCGGCGGCGCCCAGCCATTCGAACACGCCGCCCAGGCCGCGCTGGAACGCGATGCCGTGCCGGAGCTTTTCCGCCTGGTCGCGGGTGAAGGCGCAGACGAGCGTGCCGGTCGCGTCATAGCCGACAGGCAGGCCCGAGGCCGCTTCCAGCTCGGCGGCGAAGCCGGGCCAGAGCGCCTGGCTCCAACGCGCGAGCGTGAACAGCGCTTCCTCGGTCGGCTCCGCCTCGATGCCGGCGGCGAGCATGCCGGCGGCGGCCCAAGAGGCGCCGCGGCCGGTCTCGGCCTGCCGTTCGACCAGGGTGACCGGGCAGCCGGCCTCAGCCAGGCGCCAGCCCAGGGACAGGCCGATGACGCCCCCGCCGATGATGGCGACGGTGGGCGGGGTGGCGGATGAATTTAACTGACGAGCGTTGTGCAACTCGTGCATCCCTTCGCTGGCATGACCCAGATCAGGTGTTGTGGGTATGATCTCAGCCGCCGGACGATCCGATGGCACCCCATGACACGTTGGCGCGGACCGTAGCACTGGCGGGTGCCCGGCTTCAATGGCCGGAACCGCCGGCAATCCTTCCATCCAATTTCCGCATCCGTCGGAGACCGCTTGCATGATCACGCCGCTGCGCACCCATCCGCGACTGTTCGTCGCCGTCGGTCTCGGTTTCGTCGCGGGCCTGTTGCTGCCGCCGGCCTGGCCGCGCAGCCTGCGCATGATCGTCGGCTGGGACGTGGCGGCCGGGCTCTATCTCGTGCTCGCCTGGATCATGATCCTGCGCGCCGACATCAAGCACATCCGCGCGCGGGCCCGGATCGACGACGAAAGCCGGTGGGTCATGCTGATCATGTGCGCCGGGGCGGCGACTACCAGCCTGGGCGCCATCGTCAGCCTGCTCGCCGACTACAAGGATCTGGCGCCGGGCGTGCAGGCGGCCCATCTGGCGCTCGCCGTCTGCACGATCCTGGTCTCATGGTTCTTTCTGCACACGGTCTTCACGCTGCATTACGCCCACGAGTTCTACGGGGCGGCGCCGGGGGCGGCCTCGACCGACGAGAAGAAGCAGCGCGGCGGCTTCGATTTCCCGGGCGACGCCCGGGCCTGGGGCTATCTCGATTTCGCCTATTATTCCTTCACGATCGGCATGACGGCGCAGACCTCGGACATCGCGGTCACGACCAGCCACATGCGCCGCCTGACGCTGGCCCATGCCGTGCTGACCTTCTTCTTCAACACGGTCATCCTGGCCTTCAGCGTCAATATCGCGGCAAGCCTGCTGTGAGCGGGCGCCGGCTCGGGAGCGCTCAGCCCGCCTTGGCTGCCTGGTTGAGCGCCACGGCCACGGCCGGGTTCATCGCGTCGACCATGGCGGTCGGCATCAGGATGGTGGCGCCGCGCTCCTTGGTCGTCTCGTAGATGATGTTCATGGCGCGCAGCTGCAGGGCGGCCGGGTTGCCGGCATAGGTCTCGGCGGCCAGGCGGAACTGTTCGGCGACGGCGGCCTCGGCCGAGCCCAGGATGATGCGTGCTTCCTTCTCGCGCTCGGCCTGCGCCTGTCGACTCATGGCGTCCTGCAGGCCGATCGGAATGGCCACGTCGCGGATCTCGACCGACAGGCACGACACGCCCCATTCGGCCGTCTTGGCGCCGATCACCTGCTTCAGGCGCTCGTCGGCCGCGCGCCGTTCGGCCAGCAGGACCGACAGCAGCGAGGCGCCGATCGTCTCGCGCAGCGAGGTCTGGGCGACGCGCTGGATCGCGCGCGCGTAGTCGGTGATCTCGAGCGCCGCGCGCTCGGCGTCATGAACCTGCCAGAACACGATGGCATCGACGCCGACCGGCACCGTGTCCTTGGTCAGCGCCTGTTCGGCGTTGATCTCGGTCGTCTGGATGCGCTGGTCGATCACGACCGTGACCCGGTCGATGAACGGCACGATGAAGAACCAGCCCGGCCCCCTGATGCCCTTGAGCCGCCCGAGGCGCAGCACGACCGCCTTCTCCCATTGATCGGCGATCATCAGGCTCTGCGGCACCAGGATGGCGAGCAGGATCAGCGGGGCGCCCACGATGGTCAGGCGCAGCACAATGATGCAGGCGACGCCTGCCAGCAGCAGCAGTCCGGCGAGCAGGGTCGCAGGCGCATTCACGCTTCTCATGTCGATTGCTCCAGTCTGGCAAGGATGGCCCGCGCGATGTCGGCCGGATCGAGCCCGACCGCGCGGGCGGCGGCGATGGTCTTCGTGGCGAGCGCCTGGGTCTCCAGCTCGTGCCGGGCCGGGTCGAGCGGCGGCGGCGGGTCGGCGACGAAGGTGCCTCGGCCGCGCGTGGTCACGAGCACGCCGTCGCGTTCCAGCTCGGCATAGGCGCGCTGCACCGTATTGAGATCGATTTTGAGCGCGACCGCGACCTGGCGCATGGTCGGCAACTGGGCACCAGGCGCCAGAACCCCGGCGCCGATCGCCCTGAGCAGCTGCTCGCGCAGCTGGATATAGATCGGCACGCCCGTGTCGGCGATGTGCAATCGGTCGAGCATGGATTGCTCTATTGTATTAGTGATTTCATACAATATGGACGCGTTTATACCGCGCGTCAATCTACAT
>Ga0209166_10001308_pt1 | contig 21298 bp, 8 predicted proteins | sample Coa_R1_3_FD_187151 | JGI IMG/M metagenome (GOLD analysis project Ga0209166, IMG submission 187151) | Surface soil microbial communities from Centralia Pennsylvania, which are recovering from an underground coalmine fire - Coalmine... | ecosystem: Environmental > Terrestrial > Soil > Unclassified... | reverse complement strand
AACCACGCCCTACGGAGCTTTCTAGGCCGGAACCACGCCCTACGGCGGCACTGCGCGAACTGGACGGGCAGGCACTGCGGGACCGGATCGCGGCGGAACTGGCCGCCGCCCGGGCGCGCACCCTCGGGCTGACCGGCTGCGTGGACGACGCCGACCTGGTCCGCCAGCATTCACCGCTGATGTCGCCGCTGGTCTGGGACCTCGCGCACATCGCCAGCCAGGAGGAGATGTGGCTGCTGCGCACGGTCGGCGGGCAGCAGCCGATGCACCCGGAGATCGACTCGCTCTACGACGCGTTCGAGCATCCCCGGTCCGAGCGGCCGAGCCTGCCGCTGCTGGCCCCGGCGCAGGCCAGACGGTACGCCAGGCAGGTGCGCGGCCGGGCACTGGACCTGCTCGAAGCGGCGCCGCTCACCGGTTCCCGCCTGGTCACCAGCGGGTTCGCGTTCGGCATGATCGCCCAGCACGAGCAGCAGCACGACGAGACCATGCTGGTCACCCATCAGCTCAGGAAGGGCGCGCCGGTGCTGTCCGCGCCGCCGCCGGGACCGCCGCCACCGGACGCGCTGGGCTTGCCGCCGGAGGTGCTGGTACCCGGCGGGCCGTTCACCATGGGCACCTCAACCGAGGCCTGGGCCCTGGACAACGAGCGCCCGGCGCACCAGGTGCAGGTGGCGCCGTTCTTCCTCGACACCGTGCCGGTGACCAACGCCGCCTACGCGGAGTTCATCGCCGACGGCGGCTACGGCCAGCAGCGCTGGTGGAGCCCGGCGGGCTGGGAGCACCGGCAGCGGGCGGGCCTGTCAGCGCCGCTGTTCTGGCGCTGGGACGGCCAGTGGGTCCGGACCAGGTTCGGCGTGACCGAGCCGGTGCCGCCGGCCGAGCCGGTGATGCACGTCTGCTGGTACGAGGCCGACGCCTACGCCCGCTGGGCCGGGCGCCGGCTGCCCACCGAGGCTGAATGGGAGAAGGCCGCCAGGTTCGACCCGGCGGCCGGGCTGTCCCGGCGTTACCCCTGGGGAGATGCCTCGCCCGGGCCGGAGCACGCCAACCTGGGCCAGCGGCACCTGCAGCCCGCCCCGGCCGGATCGTACCCGGAAGGGACGGCGGCCTGCGGGGCGCGCCAGCTCATCGGCGACGTCTGGGAGTGGACGGCCAGCGATTTCCTGCCCTACCCGGGATTCTCCGCCTGGCCGTACCGGGAGTACTCCGAGGTGTTCTTCGGCCCGGAGTACAAGGTGCTGCGCGGCGGGTCGTTCGCGGTGAGCGCGGTGGCCTGCCGCGGGACGTTCCGCAACTGGGACTACCCGATCCGGCGCCAGATCTTCGCCGGGTTCAGGACCGCCCGCGACGGCGAGGCAGAGCATCCGGGCGGGAAACACCGGACACCGAGGGAGGTGCGAGCATGACCGGGCTGCGGATCGACCGGCTGCTGCCGGAGGACTTCCTCGCCTCGGCGCTGCGCGAGGACGCCCGGGCGGGACTGACCGCGTCACCGAAGTCGCTACCGCCCAAGTGGTTCTACGATGCCACCGGCAGCGCACTCTTCGACAAGATCACCGAGCTGCCGGAGTATTACCCGACCAACGCCGAGCGGGCGATCCTGCGCTCGGCCGCCGGTGAGATCGCGGCGGCCAGCCAGGCGCGCACCCTGGTCGAGCTCGGCTCCGGCTCGTCCGACAAGACCCGGCTGCTGCTTGACGCGCTGCGCCAGGCCGGCACGCTGCACAGCTACATTCCGGTAGACGTCAGCGAGGCCGCCCTGGCGGCCGCCGCCCGTGGCCTGCTGGCCGAGTACCCCGGCCTGTCCATACACGCGCTGGTGTCCGACTTCGACCGGCGCCTGGGCCTGCCCGAAGCCGGCGAAGCGAATTCGCCGCGCATGCTCGCCTTCCTGGGCAGCACCATCGGCAACATGGTGCCGGCCGAGCGGGCGGAATTCCTGGCCAGGAGCCGGGCGGAGCTGCGCGCGGGTGACACTTTGCTGCTCGGCACCGACCTGGTCAAGGATCCGGCCACGCTGGTGGCCGCCTATGACGACACAGCCGGAGTCACCGCGGCGTTCAACAAGAACGTGCTCGCGGTGCTCAACGCCGAGCTGGGCGCCGACTTCGATCTGGACGCCTTCGAGCACGTGGCGCTGTGGGACCCGCGGGCCGAATGGATCGAGATGCGGCTGCGCTCGGCCTTCACACAGCGGGTGCGGCTGCCCGCCATCGACCTGACCGTGGAGTTCGGTGCCGGGGAGGAAATGCGGACCGAGATCTCGGCCAAGTTCCGCCGCGAGGGAGTGCAGGCCGAACTGGCGGCCGCCGGGTTCACCCTGCGCTCGTGGTGGACGGATCCGAAGGGCCTGTTCGGCCTTTCGCTGTCGACGCCGGCCTAGCTGTCTTGCCGGCCAGCACCTTGCCCGCTGGGGCCGGGGGGTTCGCAGTCAGGCTGGCGTGCTGCCGGCGGTATCTGATCGCCTCGATGCCCAGCAGGTCGTCGGCGAGAGCGTCGGGCACCTCGGCGTCGAACCGCCTGAGCGCGCGGGTCCGCCATGCACCGGACACGACGAGAACGAGCCCAACGGCACAGGCGGCGTAGAGCAGCCCGATCGCCCGGGCGGGCCCGCCGCCGAAGACGGCCCGCACGGTGTCGCCCACCGGCCCGCTCGCGGTCATCACTGGGCGCAGCAGCCGCGTCCCATACGGTCCTACGACGGCGAACGCGATGGGCTGGGTCGCCGCGCCCACGGTCAGGTTGATGGCGAACATGCGGCCCTGCAGCCGCTGCGGGACCTTGGTCTGGACGATGGTCGCGACTGTGCCATTGGCCAGGCCGAGCGAGAATGCCATGCCGAAGGCGCCCACCATGACCAGAACCAGATCCGGCCGCAGGCCGGTGAGCGCGCCGAACAGGGCCACCAGCAGCACGCTGACGCAGACACCGGCCATGCGGCGCTGTCCCGGTCCGCCCCATACGCTCATGGCCAGGCCGGACAGGACTCCCCCTGTGCCCGCGGCCACGGTGACAGCCGCGACCTCCGGAAGCCGGGCAAAGGACAGCACCAGCGGTGGGAGCAGGATGAAGAACGGCGTCAGCACCAGGTTGATCGCCGCGAAGAAGATGAGCATCGCCCGGAAGCTGCGCTGGCCAAGGGCGAAGCGGAAGCCGTTGACGATCTCGGCCAGCAGCGACTCGGCCCGCTGCAGCGCCATCAGCGGCGGGAACCTGACGAACAGCAGGATGCCGACGGCGATGGCATAGCTGGCCACGTCCACCGACAGGATCCCGCGCAGGCCGATCGCGGCCAGCAGCCCGACACCGGTCAGCGGCGCGATGAGCTGGCCGAAGCCGAGCCCCACTTGCACCATGCCGTTCGCATGGCCGAGATAGCGCTTGGGCACGATCTGCGGGATGGCCGAGGCATACGCCGACCGCTGGAATGCCACGGCGGCGGACAGGAGGCCGGTCAGCACATAGATGTTCCAGAGCTGGAGCCCGCTGATCCAGGACAGCACGAGCAGCACGACCTCGGCGGCTCCAGCCGCGAGGCCGCTCGCGATCATGATCTGCCGCCGGCCGCTGCGGTCGGCCACGGCTCCGGCGAGCGGCCCGAGCAGCAGGCCAGGCAGGACGCCGATGGCCGCGAGCAACCCGAACCTTTGCAGCGAGCCGGTATGCAGGTAGATCCATACCGGCAGTGCGAACCCGGTCAGGGTCGATCCGGTGATCGACACCAGCTGGCCGAGCGCGACCGCGACGAACCGCCGCATCCCAGGGGGGCGATGACCGGGGTGTGTCCCCGGCCCGGCGGTAACGCCGGGATGAACGGCCGTACCGGGTTCGGTGCCCGGCCCGTCCGCGACCGTGACGCTGTCATGCAGCCACCAGGTCGCGCCCGGCCCACGCCCGCTCCGGGTGAGAGCGGCGGTCTGTCCCGCCGGGATCGCCTGGTGGACCTGGGTCACGATCTCGGCCAGTTCGGCAGCGCGGTGGCCGGTGAAGAAGTGGCCTGCCTCGTCCAGCACCACGGCGGAGACCGAGTTGGACAGGAAACCCCACTCCAGGAAGCGTTCCTGATAGTAGTCGGTTCCCGGATCCCGGCTGCCGACCACGGATATCACCGGTGCTCGCAGCCTGCGGGTCCCGGTGGCCAGCAGGCGGGTGAAGTAGGACAGCGCGAGCCGGGCGTCCCTGCGCATGGCGCGGATCATGAAACGGCGCTGGTCCGGCTCCAGGTCAGCGATGTCACCGCCCATGCCCAGCAGCCAGTTCGCGTTGCTACGGTCGCTGTGCAGCCGTTCGGAGTCGAGCAGGCGGCTCAGCGGGCCAAGTATCCGGCCGGACGGCTGCGCGTACGGGAAGACGGCGCCCAGGTAGAGGGCGTCGACCGGCCGCCCAGCGGCTTCGAGGCGCTGCGCGATGGATACCGCGAGCGCGCCGCCGGGACCGCAATGACCATAGAGCACCAGCCGCCCGTGGACCTGCTCGAGTATTTCGGCGACACACCGCTCGGCCACCTGGTCGACCGGCAGGTGCCCGCCGCCGACCGCGGCGTCGTGGCCGGGAACCTCGATCGCGTACAGCGAGCAACCGGCCGGCAGGTTCTTGGCCAACGGCTGAAACACGCTGGCGCTGGCGCCGCCGTAGGGAGCGCACACCAGGGAGAGCGTCCGTTCCCCGCTGGTGACCGGCGGTGTGAGCTCGTACAGCAACCGGCGCCCGGCCGGCTCGCCGTGCCCGGCGGCGAGCAGCGCCGCGAGCCCGGCCACCGTGGGGTGGGTGAACATGTCCATGACGCTGACCGGCCGGGCGGCACCGTCGAAGGCCTTCCGCAGCTCACCGGTCACCCGTGTGGCGAGCAGCGAATGGCCGCCCAGATCGAAGAAGCTGTCGTGCACGCCAATCCGGCCGATGCCGAGCACCCGGCTCCAGATGCCGGCGATCGCCTGCTCCACGGCGGTTCGCGGTGGGGTGAAGTCCGGGGCCGCGTAGTCCGGGACGGGCAGCGCCGCGCGGTCCAGCTTCCCGCTGACGGTCAGCGGGAAGGCCGGCAGCACTAGCACGGCCGAGGGGACCATGTAATCCGGCAGCAGCCTGCCCACCTCCGCGCGCAGCGCCGCGCCATCCGGGGGCGGGGCGCCGGCCTCGGGGGTCACGTAGCCGGCCAGCCGCTTGTCCCCCGGCCGGTCCTCCCGGACCACCACCACAGCCCGGCCCACCCCGGGCGCCCGGGCCAGCACCGCCTCCACCTCGCCCAGCTCGATGCGGAAGCCGCGTATCTTCACCTGGTCGTCGGCCCGCCCGGCGAATTCGAGCTGCCCGCCGGCTCGCCAGCGGGCCAGGTCGCCGGTCCGGTACATCCGCTCCCCGGCCGGGCCGAACGGGCAGGCCACGAACCGTCCCGCCGTCAGGGCAGCCCGGCCCAGATATCCCCGGGCAAGCCCCGGCCCGGCCAGATACAGCTCGCCCACCACCCCCGGCGGCACCGCCTGCAGCCGGCCGTCGAGCACGTAGGCCCTGCCGCCCGCGACCGGCCGCCCGATCGGCGGATCCGCCGTCGAGCCACCCGTCAGCGGCTCGCTGATCAGGCAGGTGATGGTCGTCTCGGTCGGGCCGTAGGAGTTGAGCATGATCCGGCCGGGCGACCATTGGTTCACCAGTGCGGCCGGGCAGGCTTCGGCGCCGGCGTTCAGCACGCGCAGGCTGGGCAGCGGATGCGGCGGCAGGCTGGCCAGCACCGAGGGCGAGATCTCGAGGTGGGTGATGGAGTGTCCGTGGAGGCAGTCGGCCAGTTCGCCGCCCGCCAGCACGCCGGGCGGCGGCAGCACCAGGGTGGCTCCCGCCCCGAACGCGGTGAGCAGATCCTCGGTCGCGACATCGAAGCTGAGCGAGGCGAGCTGCAGGATCCGTGCGTCCCTGGTCACCTGGGACACGGCGAGCTGGCTGGACAGCAGGCTGGCCAGGCCGGTGTGGGTGACGACCACACCCTTGGGGGTGCCGGTCGAGCCCGAGGTGTGGATGACATACGCCGGATGGGCCGGCCGCAGCGGGGCCGCCCGGTCCGCGTCGGTCAGGTTCCGGCTGGGGCAGGCCGCCAGGGCCGCCACCGTCGCCGGGTCATCGGCCAGCACCCGGGCCGGCCGCGCGCCGGGCAGCAGCGCGGAGGTTGCCATGTCGGTCACGACCAGGACCGGTGCGACGTCGGTCAGCACAGCTGCGATCCGGGCGGCCGGGAGCCGGGTGTCGATGGGCAGGTAAGCGGCACCGGTCTTGGCCACAGCCAGCAGCGCCACGATCGCGGGCGCGCCCTTGGGCAGCGCCAGCGCCACCACCTGCTCCGGTCCCGCGCCAAGCCGGACCAGATGATGGGCCAGCCGGTTCGCCCGCTCGTTGAGCTGCGCATAGGTCAGCTCTCCGGCCGCCCAGGCCAGCGCCACCACCCCCGGGACCTGCGCCGCCTGCGCCTCGAACACTTCCGGGAACGTCCGCGGCGGGACGGCCGGCGCCGTGTCGTTCCACCCCTCCAGGACCCGTTGCCGCTCTCCGGGCGCGAAGATGTCCACCTGGCTGACCCGCACTGCCGGATCGGCGACCACCGCCTCGAGGACCCGGACCAGCCGGGCGGCGATCGACTCGGCCGTGCCCCGGTCGAACAGGTCCGCGGCGAATTCCAGCTCACCGGCCATCCCGTCCGGTGCGCCACCGGCCGTTCGCGTCTCCACCAGGTCGAATGACAGGTCGAACTTCGCAATGCCGGGATCGAGCGGTTCCGGCGCGCACCGTGGGCCGGGCAGCCGCAGGACCATGCCATGCGCCTCGCTGACCGAGACCATCACCTGGAACAGGGGGTTGCGGGCCAGCGACCGGCCCGGGTTCAGCACCTCCACCAGCCGCTCGAACGGCAGATCCTGATGCGCGAACGCCGCCAGGTCAACCCCGCGCACCCGCTCCAGCAGCCCGGCGAACCCCGGATCCCCCGACGTATCGGTCCGCAGCACCAGCGTGTTCACGAAAAAGCCGACCAGGTCCTCGAGCGCCTCATCCCCCCGTCCCGCCACCGGAGATCCCAGCGGAAGATCACACCCCGCACCCAACCGCGTCAGCAACACCCCCACCGCCGCCTGCACCGCCATGAAAACCGTCACCCGGCATCCCCGCGCCAGCTCCACCAGTCCCCCGTGCAGCCAGGCAGGCACCGCAAACCGCACCCGCCCGCCCCGGTAGGACGCCACCGCCGGCCGGGGCCGGTCCGATGGCAGCGCCAGTTCCTCCGGCACCCCCGCCAGTTCCTTCGCCCAGAATCCAAGCTGGCCGGCGATCAAGCTTTCCGGGTCAGACTCATCGCCCAGCAGATCCCGCTGCCACAACGCGTAATCCGCATACTGCACCGGCAACGCATCCCATTCCGGCGCCGCGCCGCCGCACCGTGCCCGATACGCCGCCGCCAGATCCCGCCCGAGCGGCCGCATCGACCAGCCATCCGCCGCGATGTGATGCACCACCAGCAGCAGCACATGCTCAGCCGGGGACAACGCGAACAGCTTCACCCGCAGCGGCGGCTCCACCGTCAGGTCGAATCCGTGCGCCGCCGCCTCCGTCACCGCCGCCGCAAGCTCCGCCTCATCGCCGGCCTCCACCACCTCCACCCCCGCCCCACCCGTCAGCACCCGTTGCCACGGCACGCCATCAGCCTCGGGAAATACCGTCCGCAAACTCTCATGACGGCCCACCACATCCCGCACCGCCAATTCCAGCGCCACCCGGTCCACCGCCCCGCACAACCGCACCGCCACCGGAATGTTGTACGCACCCGCCCCGCCCTCCAGCCGGTTCAGGAACCACAACCGCAACTGCGCGAACGACAACGGGACCCGGTCAGGGCGCGACCCGGCGGCCAGCGGCCGGCGGGCCTGCCCGGCGCCCGCCACCACCCCGGCCAGGCCGGTTACCGTCGGCGCCTCGAACAGCGACCGGATGCCGAGTTCTGCGCCCAGCACCGCCCGTATCCGGCTGACCAGGCGGGTCGCCAGCAGCGAATGGCCGCCGAGCTCAAAGAAGCTGTCGTCCACCCCAACCCTGTCCACCCCGAGCACCTCGGCGAACAACAGGGCCAGGATCTCCTGCTGCGGGGTCCGCGGCGCCACGTACTCCCCGGCCGCACCCGCCCCGTAGTCCGGCACCGGCAGCGCGGCCCGGTCCAGCTTCCCGTTCACCGTCAGCGGCAGCCCGGCCAGCACCACCACCGCGGCTGGCACCATGTAATCCGGCAACCGCCCGGCCACCCACCGCCGCAGCCGGCCGCCATCCAGTCCCGCGGGAGCCACATATCCCACCAGCCGCTTGTCCCCCGGCCGGTCCTCCCGCACCACCACCGCCGCCTGGCCCACTCCCGGCGCCTGCCTCAGCACCGCCGCGATCTCCCCCGGCTCCACCCGGAAGCCCCGCAGCTTCACCTGATCATCGGTGCGGCCCAGGAAGTCGAGCTGCCCGTCGGCCCGCCAGCGCACCAGGTCGCCGGTCCGGTACATCCTCGCCCCGGCCGGGCCGAACGGGCAGGCCACGAACCGTCCCGCCGTCAGGGCAGCCCGGCCCAGATAGCCGCGTGCCAGTCCCGGCCCGGCGACATACAGCTCGCCCGCGACGCCGGGTGGCACCGGGCTCAGCCACTCATCGAGCACGAACACCCGTGCATTGGCGATAGGTCCGCCGATCGGGGGCGCCGCGCCGCCGCTGGCCGGCCGCAGCGTGGCCCACGTCGTGGCCACCGTCGCCTCGGCCGGCCCATAGATGTTGATCATCTGCCGGCCGGCCGACCACGTGGCCGCCAGCTCGGCCGGGCATGCTTCACCCCCCACCATCAGGCACTCCACCCCCGGCAGGGAGCCGGCTGGCACCCCCGCGAGCGCCGCAGGTGTCGTGGGCGCGTGCGTGATCCGCAGTTCGGCCAGCACGCCGGCCATTTCCTGGCCGGCCAGCCGCCCATGCCGGGGCACTGCCAGGCAGGCCCCGGCCGGCCAGGCCATCAGCAGTGCCAGCACCGCTGGGTCGAAGTTCAGCGTCGTCAGCTGCCCCACCCTGCTGGCCGGCCCGACCCGGAACCGCTGCCGCGCCGCACTCGCGAGGCTGGCCAGGCCGGTGTGGGTGACGACGACACCTTTGGGGGTGCCGGTGGAGCCCGAGGTGTAGATGACGTAGGCCGGATGCGCCGGCCGCAGCGGGGCCGTCCGGTCCGCGTCGGCCAGATCCCGGCCAGGCCGGGCCGCCACGGCCGCTGCCACAGCCGGGTCATCGGCCAGCAGCCGCGGCGGGCCACCATCGGGCAGGACCGCGGAGGTTGCCCGGTCGGTCACCACCAGTACCGGCGCCGCGTCGGCCAGCATGAGCCTGATCCGCGCGGGCGGCAACTCCGGGTCGATGGGCAGGTAGGCCGCGCCGGTCTTCATCACCGCCAGCAGCGCCACGACCACCGGCTCGCCCTTGGGCAGTGCCAGCCCGACCACACGTTCCGGCCCGGCGCCCAGGCCGGCCAGGTGATGGGCCAGCTTGTTCGCGCGTTCGCTGAGCTGTGCGTAGGTCAGCTCCCCGGCCGCCGAGGCCACCGCCGTCGCACCCGGGGTCCGGGCTGCCTGCGCCTCGAACAGGCCGGCGAACGTCAGCGGCGCGACCGCCATCGCGGTGTCGTTCCACTGCTCGAGAACCCGGTGCCGCTCCCCCGGTGCGAACACGTCCACCTGGCTGATCCGCGCCGCCGGATCGGCTGCCACGGCTTCCAGCACGCGGACCAGCCGGGCGGCGACGGACTCGGCGGTGGCCCGGTCGAACACGTCCACCGCGAACTCCACCTGCCCGGCCATACCGCCCGGGGAACCATCGGGCGCCCACGTCCCGGCCAGGTCAAAGGTGAGGTCGAACTTGGCGACCGGGAGCTCTACCGGCTCGGCCGAGCAAGTCAGACCGGGCAGCGCAAGCGGCACGCCGGAGGTCTCCCGCGTCATGACCATGACCTGGAACAGCGGGTTGCGGGCCGGCGACCGGGCCGGGTTCAGCACTTCCACCAGCCGCTCGAACGGCAGGTCCTGATGCCCGAACGCGGGCAGATCCACTCCCCGCACCCGCGCCAGCAGCTCGTCAAAACCCGGATCGCCGGACGTGTCGGTCCGCAGCACCACCGTGTTCACGAAGAACCCGACCAGGTCGTCCAGCGCCTCATCGTCCCGGCCCGCCACCGGTGTCCCCAGCGGAAGATCCGTCCCGGCTCCCAGCCTTGTCAGCAACACCGCCACCGCCGCCTGCACCACCATGAACACCGTCACCTGGTGCCGCCGGGCCAGCTCCGTCAGCGCACGGTGCAGCCCGGCCCGCACCGCAAACCGGACCCGGTCACCCCGGTAGGACGCCACCGCCGGGCGCGGCCGGCTGAACGGCAGCACCAGCTCCTGCGGGATCCCGGCCAGTGCCTCCCGCCAGTACTCCAGTTGCTCCGCGGCCAGGCTCGCCGGGTCTGCCTCGTCGCCCAGCAGCTCCCGCTGCCACAGCGTGTAATCGGCGTACTGCACCGGCAGCGGCTCCCAGTCCGGCACCTGTCCCGCACACCGCGCCCCATAGGCCGCCGCCAGATCCCGGCCGAGCGGCCCCATGGACCAGCCATCCCCGGCGATGTGGTGCAGCACCAGCAGCAGCACATGCTCGGCCGGGGACAACGCGAACAGCCACACCCGCAGCGGCAGCTCGGCGGTCAGGTCGAACCGGTACTCCGCCGCCCTGGCCACCGCCGCTGCCAGCTCCGCCTCACCGTCAGCCGCCACCAGCTCAAGCTCCGGCGCACCCTCTACCACCCGTTGCTGGGCCACCCCGTCAACCTCGGGAAACACCGTCCGCAAACTTTCATGCCGGCCCACCACATCACCCAGCGCGAGCCGCAGCGCCACCCGGTCCAAGACCCCGGCCAGCCGCACCGCCACCGGGATGTTGTAGGCCGCCGAACGTTCCTCCAGCCGATTCAGGAACCACAGCCGTTGCTGCGCAAACGACAACGGAACCATCAAAAGGCGCCCCCCTCGGCTGGGGGCTGGTTGGCGGCCGGTGGCGGAGTGAGCGGTGCGTCCGGTCCTGGTCCGCCGGCCGGCCGCCGCATCGGCCGCAACGCTGGCCGGGCCCGCCGGGTGCCATGGCCGGCCAGCCGTGCGGTCAGCCGGGCCACCGTCGGCGCCTCGAACACGTCCTGGACCGACGCTTCCAGGCCCATCGTTGCCCGGATCCGGCTGACCAGCCTGGCCGCCAGCAGCGAGTGGCCGCCCAGCTCGAAGAAGCTGTCGTCCACACCAATCTTCGCCATCCCGAGCAGGGCCGCCCACACCGCGGCCATGGCCCGCTCGGCCTCGGTGCGCGGGGGCACGTACGCCACGGTCTGGTAGCCCGGCTCGGGCAGCGCGGCCCGGTCCAGCTTTCCGTTCACGGTCAGCGGCAGCTCCGCCACGACGACCACGGCCGCCGGGACCATGTAATCCGGCAGCCGCCCCGCCGCCCACTCGCGGATCCGCCTGCCATCGAGCCCACCCGCGGAACCCCCGGCAGCCGGAACCACATAGCCGGCCAGCCGTTTGCCGCCCGCCCGGTCCTCCCGCAGCACTGCCACCGCCTGGCCCACCCCCGGCGCCCCGGCCAGCACAGCCGCGACCTCACCGAGCTCGACCCGGAAGCCCCGCAACTTCACCTGGTCATCGGCCCGGCCAGCGAACTCGAGCGCACCGCTGGCGGTCCAGCGGACCAGATCCCCGGTCCGGTACATCCGTGCCCCGGCCGGCCCGAACGGGCACGCCACGAATCGCTCCGCGGTCAGCCCGGCACGGCCCAGATACCCGCGCGCGAGGCCCACCCCGGCCACATACAGCTCACCGGTCACCCCGGGCGGCAGCACCGCAAGGCGGTCATCCAGCACGAATACCCGGACGTTGGTGATCGGCTGGCCGATGGGCAGCGGGCCTGGCCGGGTCGCGTCCGCTGGCCGTACCAGGTGATGCGTTGCGGCCACCGTGGTCTCGGTCGGGCCGTAGCCGACCAGCATCGTGCGCCCGGCCGCCCATGGACCGGCCAGCGACGCGGGGACCGCCTCGCCGCCCACGGTCATCGTCGCCACGCTGGCCAGCCGGCCCGCAGTCATCGCGGCCAGCACGGCCGGCGGTACCCAGGTATGCGTGATGCCGTGGTCGTCCACGAGCTGGGCGAGCTGCTCGCTGCCCATCCGGCCGGCCGGCGGGATGACCAGGGTGGCCCCGGCGGCCAGGGCCCGCCAGATCTCGGCCGACGAGGTGTCGAAGCTCAGCGACGCGACCTGCAGCACCCTGCTGTCCGGGCCGATGGCATGCATGGCCACATGGGTGGCCACCAGGTTGACCAGAGCGGCCTGGCTCACGACGACGGCCTTGGGGGTGCCGGTGGAGCCCGAGGTGTAGATGACGTAGGCCGGGTGGGCCGGATGCAGCCGGGCCAGCCGGTCCGCATCGGTCAGATCCCGCGCCGTGCATCCGGCGGCCGAAGCCTTCACCGCCGGGTCATCGAGAACGACCGGAGGTGGCCCGGCCGCTGGCAGGGCCGCCGAGCCCGCCGCGTCCGTCAGCACGAGCACCGGCGAGGCGTCGGCCAGCATGAACGAGATCCGCGCCGCCGGGAGGCCCGGATCCACCGGCAGATAGGCCGCTCCGGTCTTGGCCACCGCGAGCATCGCCACGATCACCGCCTCGCCACGCGGCAGCACCAGCGCGACCACTCGCTCCGGGCCAGCCCCCCGGCTCATCAGATACCAGGCCAGCCGGTTCGCCCGCTCGTTCAGTCCCGCATAGGTCAGCTCCCCGGCCGCCGGAGCCAAAGCCGGAGCCGGGACCGGAGCGGCCGGTATCACAGCCAGGGCCACCGCACCCGGCGTCCGCGCCACCTGCGCCTCCACCAGTCCCGGCAGGGTCGAATCCGGCACTGCCGAGGCGGTGTCATTCCACTCGGTGAGAATCTGCCGCCGCTCACCCGGCGCGAGCAGATCGACCGCGCCGAGCCGCACCGCCGGGTCGGCCGCCACCGCCTCGAACACCCGCATCAGCCGGGCCGCCATCGACTCCGCCGTGCCCTGGTCGAACACGTCCAGGGCGAACCGCAGCTCCCCGGCGAGCCCACCAGGACACCCGCCCCCGCCCGGCATCTCGCTCAGGTCGAAGACCAGGTCCATGTTCACCGTGCCGGTCGCCACCGGCACGGGCGTGCAGTCCAGCCCGGGCAGCCCAAGCGCGCTGCGGCCCTCGCCCGCCCCAGCGATCAGCATCACCTGGAACAGCGGGTTGCGGGCCAGCGACCGGGCCGGGTTCGCCGCCTCGACCAGCCGGTCGAACGGCAGGTCCTGATGTGCGAACGCGGCCAGATCCACCTCCCGCACCCGCTCCAGCAGATCGCTGAACTGGGGATCTCCAGAGGTATCGGTGCGCAGCACCAGCGTGTTCACGAAGAACCCGATCAGGTCATCGAGCGCCTCGTCGGCCCGCCCGGCGACCACCGTGCCGATCGGGACGTCCCTTCCCGCGCCCAGCCGGGTCAGCAGCAGCGCCACCGCCGCCTGGGTGACCATGAACGCCGTGGCGCCGTGACGGCCGGCCACGTCCACCAGGGCGGCCGGCACCGCGAACCGGGCCAGCCCGCCCCGCCGGGAGGGCACCGCCGGCCGGGGCCGGTCGAACGGCAGCACCAGTTCCTCCGGCGCCCCGGCCAGCGTCTTCGTCCAGTAGGCGAGCTGCCCGGCGACCAGGCTGCCGGGATCCCCCTCGTCGCCCAGCAGTTCCCGCTGCCACAGCGCGTAGTCTGCGTACTGAACCGGCAGCGGATCCCAGTCCGGTGCCTGCCCGGTGCACCGCGCCCCGTACGCGGCTGCCAGGTCCCGGCCCAGCACCCCCATCGACCAGCCGTCCCCGGCGATGTGATGGATCACCAGCAGCAGCACATGCTCCGCCGGGCCCAGCTCGAACAGCCAGGCCCGCACCGGCAGTTCGGCCGTCAGGTCGAACGGGCCACTCGCCGCCGCGGCCAGCTCCCCGGCCAGCTCGCCGGGATCAGTCCCGGTCACCCGCAGCCCGGGCAGCCCGGCCGCACCGTCAAGCACTCGCTGCCACGGCACCCCACCGTCCTCGGGAAACACTGTCCGCAGGCTCTCATGCCGGCCCGCCACATCACCCAGGGCCAGCTCGAGCGCCGCCCGGTTCAGCGGCCCGGTCAGCCGCGCCGCCACCGGGAGGTTGTAGGCGGCGCCTGCCTTGCCGGAACCATCCCCGGCGGCCGGCTCCCTCACCCGGTTCAGGAACCACAGCCGCTGCTGGGCGAACGACAGCGGCATCCGCTCCGGGCGGTGACCGGCGGCCAGCGGCGGCCGCACGGGGCCGCCCTCCCGGCCGGCCAGCACCGCCGCCAGCCCGGCCACCGTCGGCGCCTCGAACACGTCGGGCATGGTCAGCTCGGCCGCCAGCGCCGCCCGCACCCGCCCGATCAGCCGGGTCGCCAGCAGCGAGTGACCACCGAGGTCGAAGAAGCTGTCCTCGATTCCGGCCCGCTCGATGCCCAGCACCTCGGCAAACAACCGGGCCAGGATCTCCTCGCGCGGCGTCCGTGGCGCCACGTACCGCGATGCCGCACCCGCCGCATAGTCCGGCTCGGGCAGCGCGGCCCGGTCCAGCTTGCCGTTGACCGTCACCGGCAACTCTGCCAGCACCACCACCGCGGCCGGCACCATGTACTCCGGCAGCCGGGCAGCCAGCGCATCGCGCAGCACCCTGCCCCGCAGCCCATCCACCGCGTCGCCGTCCGGGCTGACATAGCCGGCCAGCCGCCGGTCACCAGGCCGGTCCTCCCGCACGATCACCGCCGCCTGCCCCACCCCCGGGCAGGCCAGCAGCGCCGCCTCTACCTCACCCGGCTCCACCCGGAACCCGCGGATCTTCACCTGCGCATCGGCCCGGCCCGCGAACACCACCCCATCAGCGGTCCACCGGCCCAGATCCCCGGTCCGGTACATCCGCTCTCCCGGCTCGCCGAACGGGCAGGCCACAAACCGCTCCGCGGTCAGCCCCGGCCGGTTCAGATACCCCCGCGCCAGCCCCGGCCCGGCGATATACAACTCCCCCCGCGCTTCAGGCGGCACCGGCTGCAAAGACCCATCCAGCACATACAGCCGGGAGTTCGCGGCAGGATGGCCGACTGGCACCACGCCGTCCGGGATGGCGTCTTCCGGCCCGATACGGTAGCCCGTGCAGCCCACGGTGGCTTCGGTCGGGCCGTACTCGTTGATGATCGCGACGTCAGGGTGACGGAGCCGCCACCCGGTGAGCATCTCGCCGGTGAGCTGTTCACCCCCGACCACCAGGTCCCCGGCGGGAATCGCCACCGGCAGAGCGGTGAGCGGGGCGAGGTGGCTGGGGGTCACCTTGACGAAAAGCGGGGAATCACCGTCGAGGCCGCGGTGTGCCTGCTTGTCTGTGAACGCGCCGACGTGGACGCAACCGCCAGCTGTCAGGGGCGTGAACAACGCGGTCACGGTGAGATCGAACGATACCGGCGAGTGCAGCCAGGAACGGTCCCGGGTGCTCGGGTAGGCATCCGCGGCGTACCGGACATAGTTCGCGACGGACCGGTGCTCCACCGCGACACCTTTGGGCACCCCCGTTGACCCCGAGGTGTACATCACATACGCCAGATCCCGCGGCCGTACCCGCGACGCCAGGCCGGCCAGCCCATCGCCCGGGCACGCGGCCACCGCCCTGGCAACCACCGGATCATCCACCACCACCCGCCGCACCCCGCTGCCGGCCGGCATCCGCCCGGCCGTCGCCAGGCTGCACACAACCGCCACCGGTCCCGCGTCCGCCAGCACGAACCCGGCCCGCTCCACCGGATACTCCGGCTCTACCGGCACGTACGCTGCCCCCGCCAGCATCACTCCCAGCACCGCCACCACCAGGCCGGCCGACCGGTCCAGCACTACCGCCACCCGCGCGCCCGGTCCTGCCCCCGCCCCCGCCAGATACCGCGCCAGCCGCGCTGCCGCCGCCCCCAGTTCCGCATACGTCAGCACGGTGCCACCACAAGCCACCGCCACCGCGTCAGGGGTCCGGGTCACCTGCGCCTCGACCAGTGCGGGCAGCGTCTGCGGCGCGACCGGCGCCACCGTGTCGTTCCAGTCAGCCAAGGGCGGATTGGGCAGAAGATCCTCCCACGCACGCGCCCGACGTCTAAGGCACTTGGTAACAACACGGTAACAGGGTACGGCGAGTCATCTCAACAAGGCATATTTACACATAAACGCAGCAACGGCTCCGGCCCTGGCGGCGCCGCACCCGGCCGGGGCCCGGTTACTGGCTGGCCAGCTCCGCGCGCTGCGCGGCGGCGATGCCGAGCAGTTCCTCCGCGTGCGCCTGGCCGAACTCCGAATGCTCCAGCCCGGCCAGCATCCGGGACAGCTCACGCACCCGGCCGGCCCGGTCGAGCTGGACGACCCCGCTGCGGGTCACCGAGCCGTCGTCGGACTTCGCCACCACCAGGTGCGTGTCCGCGAACGCCGCGACCTGCGGCAGGTGGGTGACCACGATCACCTGGGCCAGCCGGGCCAGCCGGGCCAGCCGCCGCCCGACCTCCACCGCGGCCTTGCCGCCCACCCCGGCGTCCACCTCGTCGAACACGAACGTCGGCACCGGGTCCGCCCCGGCGAACACCACCTCGATGGCCAGCATGACCCGGGACAGCTCGCCACCGGACGCACCCTTGTGCAGCGGCAGCGGCGGCGCCCCCGGATGCGCGGCCAGCCGGATCTCGACCTCGTCCCTGCCATAGGGCCCGGGTTCGGCGGACTGCGTGATCGCCACGGTCAGCCGGGCATGTGGCATCGCCAGCGCGGCCAGTTCGCCGGTGACCGCACTGGCGAACTTCTCCGCTGCCTGCTCACGCAGCCCGGTCAGGTCCGCGGCCAGGCCGTCCACGGTGGCGGCCAGCGCGGCTTCCCCGGCGGCCAGCGCGGCGATCCGGTCGTCGTCGCCCTCCAGCTCGGCCAGCCTGCCCGCGGCCTCCTTGGACCAGGCCAGCACGGCGGCCAGGTCACCGGTGCCGCCGCCCCGGCTGCCGAACGTGCGGATCAGGCGGGCAAGGTCGGCGCGGCGTTCCTGGACCACGGCCAGCCGGGCCGGGTCGGCCTCAACCGACTGGGCGTAGGAGGCCAGTTCCACGGCCACGTCGGAGACGATGTAGGCCGCCTCGGCCAGCCGGTTCGCCGCAGCGCCGAGGACCGCGTCATGTGCCGCGACCGCCTCCAGGGACTGTTTGGCGGCGACCAGCAGCGCCGTGGCGTCGGCGGTCTCGTAGGAACCGGCGGACGGGTCTCCCACCAGCGCCTCGTGCGCCGTGGTCGCGGCGGCATGCAGCGCGTCGGCGTGCGCCAGCCGCTCCTGCTCGGCCAGCAGTTCCTCGTCCTCACCCTCGGCCGGGTCGAGGCGCTCCACCTCGGCCAGGCCGTCGCGGAGCTCGGCGGCCTGCTCGGCCCGCTCCCTGGCCCTGGTGGTCAGCTCGGCCAGTTCCTCGCGCACCTGGCGGTGCCGCTGGTAGGCGCGCTGGTAATCGGCCAGCACCGCAGACAGCTCGCTGCCGGCGTAACGGTCAAGCGCCGCTCGCTGCCGGCCCGCCTTGAGCAACTGCTGCTGGTCGGCCTGGCCGTGCACGGCGACCAGTTCGTCCGCCAGGTAGGTGAGCAGGGACACCGGCACGGACCGGCCACCCGCGTGCGCCCGGGATCTGCCCTCGGCGGAGACAGACCGGCTCACCACCAGCGCGGCGCCGCCGTCGTCGAGTTCGCCGCCGGCTTCGTCCACCTGCTGCGCGACGTGACCGCCCGGCTCGATGCGCAGCCGTCCCTCCACGGTGGCGCGGTCGGCGCCCGGCCGCACCCGCGCGGGGTCGCCACGGCCGCCGAACAGCAGGCCGAGACCGGTTACCACCATCGTCTTGCCGGCCCCGGTCTCCCCGGTGACCACGGTCAGCCCTGGGGACGGTTCGAGGACGGCGTCGTCGATCACCCCGAGCCCGGTGATCCTGACCTCCTCAAGCATTGGCTCGCGAGGCCTCCTCTCCGCCCGATACAGCGCCTGATCCTGCCTGCTGCCTGCCGCGCCATCCGGTCACCGGCAGCCCGAACTTCACCACCAGCCGGTCGGTGAACGGGGCGCCGGCGCCGAGGCCACCGGTGGCCGTCTCGCTGCGGTGCGGCCTGGCCAGCAGCACCGGGCGCTCGCCGCGCCGCACCTCGACCCTTGCACCAGGCGGCAGATCTACGCTACGGCGACCATCGCACCACAGCACGGCGCCTGTCATCTCGCCACGCCAGGATCCTGAGTCCAGGCCCAGGCCGGCAGGCCCGGCCGGTGCGCGGGCGGTGCCGCCGAGCACCTCAACCGCGAGCGTCGAGGCCGGGGAGACCAGCATCGGCCCGGCGAACAGCGCGTGCGCGCAGATCGGCACCAGCAGCAGGGCCTCCACCTCCGGCCAGACGATCGGGCCGCCGGCCGAGAACGCGTAAGCGGTGGATCCGGTGGGCGTGGCGCAGATCACCCCGTCACAGTCCAGGTTGGACAGCGGCCGGCCGTCCACCTCGGTGACGACCTCCAGCATCCCGATCCGCGGCGTCTTCTCCACGGTGGCCTCGTTGAGTGCCCAGGTCTCGGCGGTGACGCCACCGTTGTGCCGGACCGTCACGTCGATGGTCATCCGGCTCTCCACCTGGTACTGGCGGGCGACCACGCGGTCCACGGTCTCGGCCAGGTCGTCGGGATCCGCCTCGGCCAGGAAGCCGATGTGGCCGAGGTTGACGCCCAGCAGCGGCGCGCCAGCGGGCCTGGCCACCTCGGCCGCGCGCAGCAGTGTTCCGTCACCGCCAATGACGATCACCACCTCCGCGCCCCGGGCCGCCTCCTGGCTGGCCGGGACGACCTCGGCCGGGCAGTCGATCTCGGCGGCCTCGGTGGCGAGCACGCGCACGGTCAGGCCGGCCGCGGTCAGCCGGTCCACCACGAACCGCGCGCTGGCCACCGCCTGCGGCCGCCCGGTGTGCACGACGATGAGCACCGCCCGCCTGCCGTCCGTCATGCCGTGCATCCCTTCCGGTGACGACGCCGCGGCCTACTGTGGGCCATCTTCGATCGCCTGCTGAAGCTCGTGCTCACCGAGCGGCGGCGCGCCGCGGCGCAGCCACAGGAAGTACTCGACGTTGCCGGCCGGCCCGGGCAGCGGGCTGGCCACCATCCCGGCGACACCCAGGCCGAGCCCGGCCGCGGCGCGCGCCACCCCGGCCACCGCCTCGGCCCGCAGTGCGGGATCGCGCACCACACCGCCCTGGCCTACCCGGCCCTTGCCCACCTCGAACTGCGGCTTGACCAACAGCACGAAGTCCGCGTCCGGCGCCGCGCAGGCGGCCAGCGCGGGCAGCGGCGTGGCCAGCGAGATGAACGAAAGGTCGGCCACGACCAGGCCGGGCGGCGGCGCCACCTGCTCGGGGCGCAGCTCACGGACGTTGACCCGGTCCAGTACGGTGACCCTCGGATCGCTGCGCAGCGACCAGGCGAGCTGGCCGTACCCGACGTCCACCGCGACCACGTGCCCGGCACCGGCCCGCAGCAGCACGTCGGTGAACCCCCCGGTGGAGGCGCCGGCGTCCAGGCAGCGGCGGCCTGCCACGCTAAGCTCCCCGAACGCGGCCAGCGCCCCGGCCAGCTTGTGGCCGCCGCGCGACACGTATTCGGGACCCGGCGCGCCCGCGACGGTGATCGGCACGTCCCGGCCCACCTGGCTGGCCGGCTTGCCGGCGACCAGGCCGGCCACGCTTACCCGGCCGCTGGCGATCAGCTCGGCCGCCTGCTGCCTGGAGCGGGCGAGCCCCCGCCTGACCAGCTCGGCGTCCAGCCTGATCCGGTTGCCCACGGCTGACGGCATTCCGCTCAGCGCCCAACCCCGGACCCGCGGGCGGAGCCCGCATCGGGGGTTTCCGGGGGGTCGTCGAGCTGGCTGAGCACCTGCCGCAGCCCGGCGTGGATGTCCTCGAACACCGCCACGTGCTCTTCCAGCGGCAGGCCGTCCAGCCCGTCCAGCCGGGCGATCACCGCGTCGACCGGCGGTTCACCCGTCGGCACAGCCTGCGCCCGGCCGGCCGGCGCCTCAGCGCCGGTGTCTGGTGGGCACCGCAGGGAAGAGTTCTCTTCCTGGTTTGTATCTGGCATCAGCCTCTACGCTCCTACGCTTCTCCGAGGAACGCTACCGTCCGATTCCGACAGCCCGGTGCACTGTGCTTTACCTGCCGGACCCACACCCTACGGCGCTTTATTTGCCGGACCCACACCCTACGGCACCGCCCGGTGGCGCCATTACCAGGGAACTGCTGGCAGGATGGGGCACCAGCCAAGGAGGGTGAGAGCAGGATGGCGACCGCGGAAGAGTGCCGCAAGGCGCTGGAGGGCCTGGTGGGGCGGATCGCCGGGATGGATCCCGCCGACCGGGCGGCGCATTTCCCCGACCGGACGATGAGCGCCCGGATTCCCGACCTCAATCTGCTGTTCATCACCCGGATCGGGCCGCACGGCGCGGATCCGGTCGTGGCGGCGCCGCCCGGCACCAAGCCCGCGCAGGTCAGGTTCACCGCGAACAGCGACGACCTGGTCTGGATCGCCGAGGACCCGGCCCGGTTCGCCCGGGCCTGGCTGACCGGCAAGCTCAAGGTCGAGGCCAGCCTGCTCGATCTGCTCCAGCTCAGGAAGTTCCGCTGAGCTGGGCCCGGTCACGCAGCCGCGGCCGGGCCTTCTCCAGCCGGCACGTTGACGCAGTCAAAACTGCGCGAAGTGCTGCCGCCGCGTGCGAGCCGCCAGCCGCAGGCCTTGCCAGGCTTCCGGATATATCACGCCCGACAGCGCCTGGAGGCACGATGTCCCACATGATGGAAGAGGACGATCCTACCGGTCAGTCCGGTGAAAGCAGCCAGACTCCGCTCCCCTCGACGGCTGTCAATCAGCAGACCATGGAGATCATCCAGACGAGTGCCACGAACTTCACCGAGGCGATAGTCCAGAATCCGGGAGCCCAGCAGAACATTGGCCAGATCATCACCAGCTACGCCCCCATGACCGGTTCCTTCACCTCGGAAATCATGGTGCCCGAAAAAATGGAGGAAGAGAAAGAGCTGACAATTATGTGCGTGGTGTGCCAGGAAGAATACGCACCTGCTAAAATCTCATTTAGCTGCACTAAATGTGTG
>Ga0209166_10001307_pt1 | contig 21301 bp, 19 predicted proteins | sample Coa_R1_3_FD_187151 | JGI IMG/M metagenome (GOLD analysis project Ga0209166, IMG submission 187151) | Surface soil microbial communities from Centralia Pennsylvania, which are recovering from an underground coalmine fire - Coalmine... | ecosystem: Environmental > Terrestrial > Soil >... | reverse complement strand
GCGTAGCCCTGGCCGAACCAGGCGTCGTGCTCATTGGCGGCGCGTACGTGCGGCACGCCGAAGGCATCTCTGGCGATCGTGATCGCCGCCAGCGGGCCCGGCACGCGCAACTCTCCGTCGCGCCGCGGCATCGCTCCGGCCAGGTCGAGCCGTTCGTGCAGTTGCGTCATCGCGTCCGCCTCCGCGTGGCTGGAGTCTGCCGCCGCATCAATCAACGGATGCGCAGTGGCGATCTCAGCGCCAGCATACGCGCTCAGCCGGCGCTGGCGGGAGGCGCAGCCGCCGCTGCCGCTCGCTCGTGCCGTATGATCGGGCAAGGCGAGCGTCAGGGGAGCCTGGCAGCGAGGGATGAGCGTGCGTTTCCTGCGCCGACACGGCTACGAGCATGACCATGACGACGCGCACGACCGCGGAGTCGCGTCGCCGCGGGCACACGGCCACAGTCACGGCGCGGCCGGCGGCCTCGACCTGCGTACGGCCGAGGGCATCCGCGCCGCGCGCTGGAGCAGCCTGGCGCTGCTGGTCACCGGTGCGATCGAGCTGGTCATCTTTGCCCTCGGGAACAGCGCCGGCCTGCTGGCCGACGCGATGCACAACCTGGGCGACGTGACGACGACGCTCGCGATCTGGGCCGCCTTCACCTTTGCGCGGCGCGAGGCGAACGAACGCTTCCCCTACGGCTACCATCGCGCCGAAGACCTTGCCGGCATGTTTGTGCTGATCGTGATGGTGGCGAGCGGCATCGCCGCGGGCTACGAGTCGCTGCAACACCTGCTGACGGGTTCGCACCCGAGCCACCTGGCGCTCAGCGCCGTGGCGGCGTTCGTCGGCTTCGCCGGCAACGAGCTGACGGCGCAGTACAAGACGCGCGTGGGCCGGCGCATCGGCTCGGTTTCACTGGAGGCGGACGGCGCCCATTCCCGCGTCGACGGGCTGGTCTCGCTGGCGGCGCTGGCGGGTATCGGCGGCGTGGCCGCGGGCTTTGAGCGGGCGGACGGCCTGGCCGGCGTGCTGATCACGCTGGTGATCGCCGGCGTGATCGTCAGCACGGCGCGCGGGGTGATCGGCCGCGGCATGGACGCCGTCGATCCGGCGCTGACCAGCCAGGTACGAAGCGTCGCCGCCGCGGTGCCCGACGTGCTCGACGTGCACGATGTGCGCCTGCGCTGGGCGGGGCGGGCGTTGTTTGTTTCGCTCAGCATCGCCCTGCCGCCGCAGCTGCCGCTGGCGCAGGCGCACGACGCGGCCGAAGCCGTGCGCCATGCCCTGCTGCACCAGGTCGAGGGCGTGCAGGCCGTGGACGTGCACATGGACCCCGCCGCCGAGCACGAGGCCGCGCACAGCCTCACGGCGCACCACGACCGCGATTGAAGCGCCGGCTGTCTATTCGGCCAGGTCGGTGAGCGTGGCGCGGCCGGCCGTGACCAGCGCGTCGGCCGCAAGCAGCAACTCCAGCCCGCGCATGCCGGCGCTGACACCGATCGTCTCGTGCCGCTGTGCGCTGGCGTCGAGGAAGAGGGGATAGCCCTTGCGGGCGCCGAGGGGCGAGACGCCGCCCCGCAGGTAGCCGGTGAGGCGGTGGATCTCCTCCACTTCGACCAGCTCGCAGCGCTTGTTGCCGCTGGCGGCGGCGAGCTTCTTCAGGCTGAGCGTGCCGCTGCCGGGCAGACAGGCGAGCACGACGCCGCCCCGATCGCCGCGCACGACCAGCGTCTTGAAGACGCGGTCCAGCGGTAGGCCGAGCTTGTGCGCCGCCTCGTCCGCGCTCAGCGCCTCCTCTTCGTAGGCGCGCAGCTCGTAGGGCAGCTTCAGTCGCTCCAGGATCTTGACGGCGGCGGTCTTCACCCGCCGAGCGTAGATGGCGGTTTCGCCGGCGGCAAGTGTCCGGCCGCGGACGAAACCTCGCGCAGCCAGGCGGCGAAGGCCGTCATCAGCGGCGTCCAGGGGCGGCCCTCGCGGTTGACCAGGCCGAACTCCGTGGAGGGCGGCGGGCCGGGCAGGCGCAGGGGCGCCAGGCCGTTGAAGGCAAGCTCGCCGGCGTAGGGCGGCACGAAGATGCCGAGCACGCCGAGGCCCGCGCGCGCCGCCAGTACCCGCGCCTGGATGCCGTCCACTTCGAGCGCCACCCGCTGGCCACGCAGGCCGGAGGCGCGCAGCAGCTCGCCGTAGGCCACGGTCTCGGCGTCGCCGATCGGCGCGATGATGATGCCGGCCTCGGCCACCGCGGCGGCGGTGACATCCCGCCGCCGCGCCAGCGGATGGCTCTGGGCCGCGACGAAGACGAAGTCGGCGCGGTGCAGCGGCTCGTACTGCACGCCCGCCGGCAGCCGCCAGTCGAGCACGATCGCCAGGTCCAGCTCGTGCTCCAGCACGGCCCGCGCCAGCCGCATGCTGTGGCCGAAGCGCAGCGAGAGCGCCGCCCGCGGCCGCTTCCGCGCGAAGGGCGCGACCACCCGCTCGAAGAAGAACGGCTGCTCGAAGGCCATGCTGGCGCCGAGCGTGAGCGTGCCGTCCTGCCCGGCCTGGATGTGCTCGATCGCCTGGGCGAGTTGCTCGCCGTCGCGCAGCATCGCCTTCGCCGTGCGAAAGAGCGCCTCGCCCTCCGGCGTCAGGTGCACGGCTCGATCCCGGTAGGTCACCAGGCGGGCGCCCAGCGCGCGCTCCAGTGCCCGCACGTGAAACGAGACCGTGGGCTGCGCCACGTCGAGCTGCGCCGCCGCGGCCGAGTAGCCGCCGCGCTCCACCAGGGTGACGAACACCTGCAGGCGGAAGAGGCTCAATTCACCGAGCACGGCGGCCTCCGGCTGTATCAACAATCCATATGGAAGCATACAGTTGGCCTTCTTGTCATTGATAGCAAAGGGTATAGGGTAGAGGGCAGGGCGGCGTGGCCGCGGCCGGTTGACCGCGCCCGCTGTGTCGCGCGAGCGCGAGTGACGAGTGAGAGGAATCGACGATGGAATCCGCGGATCCGGGCATCTTCCGCATTCAGCCGCACGGACGTCTGCAGGAGTGGGTGGCCGACGAGCAGGGCTATTTCCACGACGAGGGGCTCACGTACGAGTTCGTGGCCGGCGGCTTCTTCGGCAGCACGGGCACGGTGCAGTCGGCCGGCATGCACGGCGCCGAGGTCAAAGACGGCGCCTTCGAGTCGATGGAGGCGGGCCGCGCCTGCGAGGTGAGCGCGGCCTGCCACTGGGCCGTGAACATGGCCTCGTCTGCCGAGCACGGCAAGATGTGGGGGCACGCCTATTCGGTCACGCCGGGCGGCATCTACGTCGCGCCGGAGTCCGCGGTGCGCAAGCCGGGCGACCTGGCGAACGTCGCGATCGGCGTGGGCTACCACTCGGGCAGCCACTTCTCCGCGCTGCAGGCCTTGGAGCGTGTCCTGACGCCGGAGCAGACGAATTTGCGCTTCATCGGCCGGCCCTTCGACCGGCTGAGCCAGTTGCTGGAGCGCGAGATCCCCGCGGCCAACATCTTCGGCGGGCCGCTCTACGTGCTGGAGCAGCAGGGCTTCCGCAAGGTGATCGACACGACCTTCATGATCGGCTTTCTCGTCACGGGCGACGCCACGCAGGAGCAGGTCGGGGCCTATTTCCGCGCCCTGCAACGCGCCCAGCGCGACATCGATTTGGAGCCGGAGCTGTACAAGCACTACTTCCTCAAGGAGCTGCCGGAGCGGTACCACGCCCTGGTGGACGTGAGCGCCTTCGGTCCCGGCGAGCGCATCGTCTTCGAGCCCTACACGCGCGAGATGTACGAGCGCACGCACCGCTGGATGGAGGACCTGAAGCTCTTCCCCGCCGAGCAGGTGGGCCACGCGGACTACGCCCAGGCGGTGCTTGTCTGAGCAAGGCCGGGCGGCGCCACGGAGATCGCCGATGACTCCGGACGGCGCCGCCCTGCTCGACTACCACCGGCAGACGGCGCTGCGGCCGGGCGAGGCGTGGCTCGCCGTCGAGCCGTGGAACCGGCCGCGCCCGTTCAAGCTGTACGAGGACCTGGAGTCGTTGCGGCTGCCGCCCGTGCCGAGCGCGGAGGCGCACGGCCCGGAACCCGCGGGCGAGCCGCCCATCGACGCCCCCATGCTGGCGTCGTTGCCGCACTGGTCGGCGGGGATCACGCGGCGCCGGCGGCTGCCAGACGGCACGGTGATGCCGTTCCGTGCAGCCTCGTGCACCGGTGCGCTCTATCACATTGAGACGTACGCCGTCTGCGCGGAGCTGCCGGGATTGCCTGCGGGCGTCTACCACTACGCACTGCAGAACGAGACCGCGCGCCGCCTGCGCCCGGGCGATTGGCGGGCCTCGTTGCTCGCTGCAGGCGGCGCTGATGCTGGCCTTGCGGCAGCGCCGCTGGCGCTGGTCCTGAGTAGCGAGTTCTGGCGCAACGCCTGGCGCTACGGCGAGCGGGCATACCGGCATGCGTTCTGGGACGCGGGCACAATCCTGGCGAACCTGCTGGCGCTCGGTGGAGCATATGGCTTGCCCACTCGCGTCATCACCGCCTTCGACGATGCCGCGGTGAACGTTTTGCTCGGTCTGGACGGTGTGGGCGAGGCGGCACTGGCCGTGGTGGCGCTCGGCGGCGGCGCGCCGATCCTGCCCACGACCACGCCGCCGGAGCCGATCGCGCCGCGCGTGGCGCCCAGCAGCCCGCGGCCGCGCACGCCGCCCGCGATCGCCGCCGCGCATGTCGCCTCCTCGCTTGCCGGCTCGGAGCATGTCGTGAGCTGGCGGGCGGCAGCGGCCGCGTTCAACGCGGCAGGCGCGCCGCAGGCTGAGCCGGCGGTTTCGGAAGGCGGCCTCAGCTCGTTGCCCGCGGTATCCGCGTGTTCTGATCCGGTCGAGGCGATCATCGTCCGGCGGGGTTCGGCGCGGCGCTTCAGCGAGGAGTCGATCTCGGTTGAAGCACTCGCTGCCGTCTGCCGGGCCGCGGCCGCGGTTCCCGGCGGAGACGCCTGGCCCGCGGGCGCGCCGCTGGCTGAGACCCTGCTCGTGGTTCAGGCGGCCGCCGGCATCGCGCCGGGCGTCTATCGCCTTCGCGGAGAGACGACGCTCGAGTTGCTGGCCGCGGGCGAACGGCGCAATCAGGTGGCGTCGCTCGTACCCGACGCCCGGCGTGCCGGCGCCGCCGCCGTCACGATCTGGTGGCTGGCCGACGGCGAACGCGTGCTGTCGCGGCTGGGCGGACGCGGCTACCGCGTGGTCCAGCTCGATGCCGGCTTGGCGCTGGGGCGGCTGTATCTTGCGGCCACGGCGGCCGGCCTCGGCGCGACGGGCCTTACTTTCTTCGACGACGAAGCCGCGGGCTTTTTCGCGTCCTGGTCGCCGCGGCGGCAGGTGGTGCTCGCCGCGGCCGTGGGCAGGACGGCGCCGCGCTCTACGCCGGCAGGCTGAAGCCGAAGAACTCCGCGGCGTTCAGGCCGAGGATGCGGGCGCGCGTTTCATCGGGCAGGTGGCCCATCGTGCGCTCGATCGCTGCGGCCGAGTGCGGCCACGAGCCCTCGTGGTGCGGGTAGTCGTTCGCCCACATGAAGTTCTTTTGCAGGCCGTAGCGCTCGACCAGGTCGATGCCCGGCGGGTCTTCCTGGAAGGACGAGGCGCCGTGCAGGCGGTAGTACTCGCTGGGCAGCAGCTTCAGCTTGGGGAAGGCCCACATGTGGTGCTTCTGGTAGGCCTCGTCCATCGCCCGCAGCAGCCACGGCACCCAGCCGATCCCCGCCTCGATCGTGGCGAAGCGCAGCCCCGGAAAACGCTCGAGCACGCCGGACGAGCAGAGGTTCGCCACCGGCTCGGCTGTCGGCGCCAGCGAGTGGATCGCGTAGTTGATCACGGCGCCGCCGAAGCCCTTGGCGCCGCGCGGATCCTTGCCGGTGGAAACGTGGAAGGTGATCGGCAGCCCGCTCTGCTCGATCGCGGCCCAGAGCGGGTCGAACACGGGCAGGTTGTAGTTCGGATCCTCCGGCCGGCCGGGACCCCACGTGGGCTTGCAGGGCAGGCTGAGGCCGCGGAAGCCGAGCTTGGCCACGCGGTCGATCTCGGCGATCGCGCCGTCGATGTCGCCGGAGGCGATGCAGGCCAGCGGCGAGAGGCGGTCGTAGTACGGCCCGAAGACCTCCCAGGCCCAGGTGTTGTAGACGCGGCACATCGCCTGCGAGAAGAGCGGATCCGGCGTGGCCCACATCTGCAGCCCGCGGTTGGGGAAGATGATCTCGGCGTCGATGCCGTCGCGGGCGTGGTCGCGCAGCCGCTCCTCGGGGTCGCGGTTGCCGACCTTCGAGCGCTCAAGATCTTCGCCTTCCAGCTTCAGATCGCGCAGCTTGGTCGGCTTGTAGCCTTCTACGACCGACCACTTGACGCCGTTGGCATCGACTTCGATGCGCGGCAGGCGATTGCGGTACTGCGGCTCGATGCGCTCGACCCAGAGGTTCGCCGGCTCGTTCACGTGGCAGTCGGCCGAGACCATGAAGTACTTGTTCGTTGCGCCCGGCGTAGCCACGCGCGGCCAGCCCTCGTGCCCGGGCGTATTGGTGCGGTGCTGTGGGATTTCGGCTGTGGTCATCTCATCCCCCGGTCGTGTCTACTCTTCCACGAGAAGGCTGAACGGCTGCCGGCGGTCGAAGTCGAGCGCTTCCGCATCCAGCTTCTGCAACCGTCGGAGATCGAGCACATCGGCATACTCGGCGTCGAAGCCCTCGTTCGGCCAGCGGCGGATGCGCAGCCCCGTGGCGCCCTGCGGCACGGGATAACGACCGCGCTCGCCGCCGCGGCCGCTGTAGAACCACGCCGCTTCGTCGCCGGCGCCGCCCACCAGCCAGCTACCGAACCAGAGCATGCGGCCGCCGTGCTCGTTGACCAGCGCCGGCCAGGCGATCTCTACGTCCACCGTCCGCCTCGTGCCTGCGGTTTCGCCTATAGTAGCACGCCGGTGCGCGGGGAAGCGCCGCCAGATGCGTCTGCCGCGACGGGATCCGCAGCGAGGTCCGCCACGTGTTTTCCAGCGCGTGTCCGTGCCTATAATGCGACGGGCGCCGACAGGACGGCGACCGCGCCCGGCGCCGCTGTCTCTCACAGCCGCGCCGGAGATCGAGGAGGCGATCCGTGGGTAACTCACTCGAGGGCAAGGTCGCGGTGATCACCGGATCGGGCCGGGGTATCGGGCGCAGTTGCGCCGAGCTGTTCGCGTCGGAGGGCTGCCGCGTCGTCGTCAACGACTACGGCGTGGACGTAGACGGGCGCACGCCGCGCTCCGACCCGGCGGATGAAACCGTGGCCAACATCAAGAAGGCCGGCGGCGATGCCGTCGCCAACTACTCGAACGTCGCCACGATGGAGGGCGGCGAGGCGATGGTCAAGCAGGCGCTGGACAGCTTCGGCCGGCTCGACATCGTCGTGCACGTGGCGGGTATTCTGCGCGATCGCATGATCTTCAACATGACCGAGGAGGAGTGGGACGCGGTCATCGCCGTGCACCTGAAGGGCTACTTCGCCGTGACCAAGCCGGCGTCGATCCTCTTCCGCCAGCAGCGCTCCGGCCGCGTGATCGGCTTCACCTCCGGCTCCGGCCTGCGCGGCAACTCCGGCCAGGCGAACTACGGCGCGGCGAAGGCGGGCATCGCGGGCATGACGCGCGTGGCGGCGAAGGACCTGGGCCGCTACGGCGCTACCGTGAACTCGATCTCGCCCTCGGCCAGCACGCGCATGACGGCGACCGTGCCGGACACAGCGCGTGAGGCGCGAGCGGCGCGCGGCATCTCCGGCGCGGCCGCGGGCGCCCGGCCGACGTCGAACCCGCCCGAGCAGGTGGCGCCGATGGTGGCGTACCTGGCCAGCGACGCCGCCTGGAACATCAACGGCCAGGTCTTCGCCGTGGGCGGCGGCAACATCTCGCTGCTGTATCACCCGACGCCGTATCGCACGCTCTTCCGCGACGAACAGTGGACAATCGAGGATCTGCAGCGCCTTGTGCCGAGCGTTTTGATGCAGGGCGTGGAGAACCCGGCGCCGCCCGCCGAGGTCGCTGCGAAAACGTAGGTGTACGGTCGATCCCCGGCACAACGTTGACAGAGAGGGCGGCGGAAGCGATCTTCCGTCGCCCGTACAATCAGACTGCGCCAGAGGCTGCCGCGCGGCGCGCTCATGAATCAGCGGCCGCATGATGGAGAGGCGAAGATGACCGAGATTCATGGCGTGTGCGACGAGCGCTTCGCCGCGGTGCGCGAGGTGATGGCGCGCAACTTCGAGCAGGGGCTTGATGTCGGCGCCTCGGTGGCCGTCACGTTGGGCGGCGAGTTGGTGGTCGATCTGTGGGCCGGGCACGCCGACGAGGCACGGACCACGCCGTGGGAACGTGACACGATCACGAACGTCTGGTCAACGACAAAGACGATGACGGCGCTCAGCGCCCTGCTGCTCGCCGATCGCGGCGCCATCGATCTGCACGCGCCGGTGGCGCACTACTGGCCCGAGTTCGCCGCGGCCGGTAAGAGCGCGGTCGAGGTGCGCCACCTGATGGGCCATACCTCCGGCCTCTCGGGCTGGCAGGAGCCGATCACGGTTGAGACGCTCTACGACTGGGAGAAGGCGACGGCGCTGCTGGCGGCGCAGGCGCCCTGGTGGGAGCCGGGCAGCGCCTCGGGCTACCACGCGATCAGCCAGGGCTATCTGGTCGGCGAAGTGATCCGCCGCGTCACCGGGCAGACGGTGGGGCAGTTCTTCGCGGCCGAGCTCGCCCGCCCCCTGGGCGCGGACTTCCACATCGGGCTCGACCCGTCGCAGTTCGGCCGGATCGCCAACGTGATTCCGCCGCCGCCGCTCGAAGTGCCCAACGTCGATCCGAACGGCGTGGCGATGCGCACGCTGGCGAACCCGCCGATTGATGCCGCCTGGTCATGGACGGCACCCTGGCGGCGGGCGGAGATTCCCGCGGCGAACGGACACGGCAACGCCCGCTCCGTGGCGCTGGTGCAGGCGGTGCTGGCCTGCGGCGGCGAAGTCGGCGGCCGTCGCTTCCTCTCGGAGAAGGGCTGCCAGACGGTGTTCGAGCAGCAGGCGTACGGCACCGACCTGGTGCTGGGCGCGCCGATCCGCTTCGGCATGGGCTACGGCCTGAACAGCCCGGAGATGCCGATCGGCGCCAACGAGCGCGTCTGCTTCTGGGGCGGCTGGGGCGGCTCGCTGATCGTGGTCGACGTCGACGCGCGCCTGACCGTCGCTTACGTGATGAACCGCATGGGCGAGGGCACGCTGGGCGACACGCGCGGCGCCGGTGTGGTGGCGGCGGCCTACGCGTCGCTTGCCGCATCCGCGGCGACGGCGTAGGCGGGCGGGGAGGAAAGGCGCGGTGGGCGTGCCCCGGCAGCACGCCCGCCGTATGACCTGCAAAAGCCCGAGACTGGATTTCCGCTCAAACCGGGTGCAGCATCTGCCAGCTATTAAACAGCGGTTCGGCGAGTCATCTACATAAACGCGGCGGACCGGAGGAATTCCTTCAGGGCGGCAAGAGAAAGCGTGCAGATTCATTGCAGTGAGCGGCGCTGATTCGCGCGACGCCTGTGCGGGCCACGGTGCAACCCAGCGCCGCCAGTTGCCGTGCCTCGGCGATGTTCCCGGTCTCGGCCAACAGTCGCAGCCCCGGTCCTGCCACCGCCTTTGTCGCGGCGCCGAGCAGACGGCGGCCCCGACGCCCGCCGATCAATCCGGCAACCGCGTCTGGCGCGAGTTGCAGCTCGTCCACCGCCAACGCCCGCAACGCGTCCGGTGAGACCTGGCCGGGATCGTAGCCGGTGAGCGCGAGGCCGAAGCCGGCGGAGCGCAATCCCGCAAGGCCGGCCGAGCTTGCGGCAGCGGTTGGCCACACCGCTGCCACGGGCAGCTCCAGGCACAGCCTTTCCGGCGGTGCCTCTCGCTCCGGCAGCCCGCGAAGCTGCGCCGGCAGGGTCGGGTCGCGCAGCAGCCGCGGCGAGCGCGCGGCGCACAGCTCCTGCTCCGCGCCCGGCACGTGCATTCGTGGGTCCGCCAGCGCCGCGCGAACCAGGCGGTGCGTCAGTTCGCGACTCAGGCTCGCGTGCTCTGCCGGCGGCACAAAGCGCTCGGCCGGCAGCGCGCCGAGCCGTGGGTGCCACTCGGGCTGAAGGCGTAGACGCGCGGGCAGCCCCGGCGCGGCCTCGCCCGCGTCTCCCAGGCGGGCGCCGGCGAGGTCGGCGCCCAGCCCGCGGCGCAGGTCGGCGGCGAAGGCGACGCGGCTGGAGCTGGGCTCGTCGCGCTCAGGCGCGGAGACGGCGACGCCGCCGCCGCGGCGCTTGGCGGCGTACATGGCCATGTCGGCGCGTCGCACCAGCGCTTCCGCGTTCGCGCCGTGCTCCGGATAGACGGCGATGCCGATGCTGGAGCCGATCTCGATGCGGTAACCGTCCAGCAGAAACGGCTCGCTCAGCCGGGCGATCGCCTTCTGCGCCAGCGCCAGCGCCGCCGCCGCTCCGGCGGCGGGCAGCAGCATGGCGAACTCGTCGCCGCCGAGCCGGGCGACGGTGTCGGAGTCGCGCAACGCCTCGCGCAGGCGCGCACCAGCGCGCTCCAGCAGCCGGTCGCCGAACTGGTGCCCGTGCGTGTCGTTCACCGCTTTGAAGCGGTCCAGATCCAGGAAGAGCAGTGTGAACGGCTCGCAGGTGCGCTCCGCCGTGTGCATCGCCTGCCGCAGCCGGTCCTCAAACAGGCTGCGGTTCGGCAGGCCGGTGAGCGGGTCGAGCAAGGCGAGCCGGCGCAGCGTCGCCTCGGCGGCGCGCGCGGTCTGCGCTTCGAGGCGCGCCGCTTCGAAACGCCTTGCGCGTTCCAGCGCCAGCGTCAGCGCCTCGGCCAGCCGCATCAGCCGGGCGGCCAACTCCGTCGGAGCCGGCCGGCCGGTGGCCATGCGCACACCGATAACGCCCAGCACCCGCGCCCGCGACATGAGCGGAACGGTCAGGTGCGCTGCCAGAGTCCCCTGCTCTTCCTCACCAGGTACACCGTCGCCGCGCTCGTCATCGCAGAGGGCCGCGTGCGTTTGCCAGGCTCTGCCGGCGGCGCCGAAGCCGTAGTTGATGCGCACACCGGCGCAGCCCGCGAACGGCCCGCTGCCGGAGACGACGCGCATCGCCGCCTCCTCGGCGTCAAACAGGGCGACGTACGCGCCCTCGGCGCCGAGCAGCGCCGCTGCACGCTCGGCGCCGACCTCGGCCAACCGCGGAGCGGTGTCGCAGGCAAAGAGCGCGAGCGTGGCCTCGTGCATGGCGGCGCCCGCAGCCGCCGTCTGTCCGAGAGCGGGGCCTGAGTCGTGGCGGCGGCAACCGGCCGCGGTCGACGGTTTAGGGCTGAGGCGGAAGCGGACCGTCGTGCGCCGCGGCGAGGCGAAACCGGCCCCGCTCGCCGGCCGCATGCGGTCGTCTGCTGATATCGGGAGCGCGATCGTGTCGGCGGTCACCATCAACACCTCCGGTCTGTTCCGGCACTACCCTTGCGGGCGGTGCTGTTAGTCTGTGATCGCCGAAACGATCCGACCACGCGGGAACCACACGAGGCGCCCACATCTTTAGCGCGGCGATCGTGTGCGTGGCGGGGCGCGAGGCGTCGCCACGCTGGGTTTCCGGTGTGAGACGATGCGGCCGCGCCGGGCCGTGCCGAAACGCGGCTCGATGGTGGAGCCCGCACGTGCACCGCTTCCATCTGCCGAAGCTGCACGAGCAGCAGACCTTCGCCGCCGAGCAGGTGCGGCAGATTGGGCGCGTGCTGCGGCTGCAGCCGGGCGATCGGGTCGAAGTGTTCGACGGCCGCGGACGAACGGCCGAACTGCGACTTGAGAGCGTGACGCGGGAAGCCGTGACCGGCGCCCTCGTGCCCGGCAGCGAGCGTGAAGTCCCGTGGCCGTCGCCGGTGCGGCCGCTCCTGTACCTGGCGCTGATCCGGCCGCAGCGCTTTGAGTGGGCGATCGAGAAGGCGACGGAGCTGGCCGCCTGGCGCATCGTGCCGCTGCTGACGCAGCGCACGGCGCACGCCGGCGCCGAGCTGGGCGCCGCGCGGCTGCAACGCTGGCAGCAGATCGCGGTCGAGGCCGCCGAGCAGTGCGGCTCCGCCTACCTGCCCGAGGTCGCGCGGCCGCTGCCGCTGGCGGCGGCGTTGTGCGAGCCGGCGGCGCTGCGCCTGTTCGCCTGGGAGGGCGGCGGCGCTCGCCTGTCGATGCGGCGCGCCCTGCACGGCGCGCCGCGGGATGCGCCCGCTAGCGGCGACCTCGGGGGCGTTCCCGCGGTGGCCGTGTTCGTGGGGCCGGAGGGTGGCTTCAGTGAGGCCGAGGTTGCGATGGCGCGGCAGGCGGGCTGCCGCCTGCTGACGCTGGGGCCGCTGACGCTGCGGGCCGAGACGGCGGCGGTGGCGGCGCTGGTGGCGCTGAGCGAGGCGTTGCGGGATTCGCCAAAGCCCGAATGAATGGTATCCTCCGTGATGCGCGGAGCAGCTCCGCGAGGCGCTTTGAGCGACGTTTGGCGAAGCTGGGGAGTCGGCAGCGGGCATGGCAGTCGAAAAGATCACGATCATCGGCCTCGGTCTCGTTGGAGGCTCGATCGGCCTCGCGTTGAAGGCGGCGAAGCTGCCGAACCTGCGGGTCGTCGGCCACGACCTCGAGGCCGACGCGATGAAGGAGGCCCTGCGCCGCGGCGCCGTGGACAGCAGCGAGCGTCACCTCGAAGGCGCGGTGCAGGATGCGCGGCTGATCATCATCGCCACGCCGCCGCTTGCCGTGCGTCCCATTCTCGAAGACCTGGCCGAGCTGGCGCCCGAGGGCTGCATCGTCACCGACGTGGCCAGCACGAAGGCCGACGTGATGCGCTGGGCGAAGCAGATCCTGCCCGATGGCATCAGCTTCGTCGGCGGCCACCCCATGGCCGGCAAAGAAGAGTCGGGCATCGCCGCGGCCGAGGCCGACCTGTTCCACGGCAAGGCGTACGCGGTGATTCCCGCCACGTCCGCCACCGAGGGCGCGGTCAAGTCGGTGCTCGGCCTGGTGAGCGTGCTCGGCGCCGATCCCGTCTTCATCGACGCCGAAGAGCACGATCAGTACGTTGCGGCGATCAGCCACATGCCGATCGTGCTCTCCACCGCCCTGTTCACGCTGGTGCGCAACAGCCAGGGCTGGAACGAGATCGCGCCGCTGGCTTCTTCCGGCTTCAAGGACCTGACGCGGCTGGCCTCCGGCGATCCGTACATGAACCACGATATCTGCGCGACGAACCCCGATGGCGTGGTGCACTGGCTGGATCGGATGATCGCCGAGCTGCGCCGCTACCGCGACCTGATCATGGACAACCACGAAGAACTGTTTAATACCTTCAGCGCCGCCCAGCTCCAGCGCGAGGCGTTTTTGAGCGGCGCCGATCGGCCGCAGCGCGAGCGTATAGAGCTGCCGTCCACGGCCGACCAGATGAATGCCATGCTCTTCGGCGGCTGGATGGCCGACCGCTACAAGAAGTACGAGAAGATGATGCGCCGCAGCGAGAAGCGCGGCGGCGCCCCGTCCGGCCCAGACGACGACGATGACGACGAGTAGTGACGCGGCCGATACCCGCGTCATCCGGCCGGCGCCACGGCTGCGCGGCGAGATCTGGCCGCCAGGCGATAAATCGATCTCCCACCGCGCCGCCATGTTTGGGGCCATCGCCCGCGGCCGGAGTGTGGCCGAAAACTTCCTCACCGGCGAAGACTGCCGCTCGACGCTGGGCGTGCTCGCGGCGCTGGGGGTCGAGTCCCACGTCGAGCCGGGGGCGGACGGGCGTTCGCGCCTGATCGTGGAGGGCGCGGGTCTGCACGGTCTGCGCGAGGCCGGCGACGTGCTCGACTGCGGCAACTCGGGCACGAGCATGCGCCTCTTCTCCGGCCTGCTGGCGCCGCAGCCGGTGCTCTCGATCCTCTCGGGCGATACCTCGTTGCGCTCGCGGCCGATGGCGCGCATCATCACACCGCTGCGCCAGATGGGCGCTCACCTGCACGGCGCCGGCGGCGACCGCACGGCGCCCTTGGTGATCAGCGGCGGTGCGCTGCGCGGCGTCGAGTACACCACGCCGGTGGCCTCGGCCCAGGTGAAGTCGGCGATCGTGCTGGCCGGCCTCTACGCGGAAGGGGAAACCGTCGTACGCGAGCCGGCGCCCTCGCGCGATCACACCGAGCGCATGCTGCGGGCGATGGGCGCCGCGATCGGCTCCGACGGCCCCGAGGTGCGCGTGCGCCCGCTCGATCGCGAGTTGGCGCCGCTGCAGCTGCGCGTCCCGGGCGACGTGAGCGCCGCGGCCTTCTGGCTGGTGGCGGCGCTGGTGCATCCGGACGCCGAGATTACGCTGCGCGGCGTCGGCATCAATCCGACGCGCTCCGGCATCATCGACGTGCTGCGCCAGATGGGCGGCGAGATTGTGGTCGAGGAGGAGCGCGAGCAGGGCGGCGAACCGGTAGCGGACCTGGTGGCGCGTAGCTCCCGCCTGCATGGTGTCACGGTCTCAGGCGATATCATTCCTCGCCTAATCGATGAAATTCCCGTGCTTGCGCTTGCAGCCGCCTGCGCCGAGGGCGATACTGGCGTGCGTGACGCCGCCGAGTTGCGCACAAAGGAGAGCGATCGCATCGCCTCGACCACCCGCGAGCTGCGCCGCTTCGGCGTCGAGATTGCGGAGCTGGCGGACGGCCTGCTGGTGCACGGCAGCGGGGCACGGCTGCGCGGCGCGGCGGGCCGGAGCGACGGCGATCACCGCCTGGCGATGACACTCGGCGTGGCCGGCTTGCTGGCGACGGGCGAGACGACACTGCAGGGCGCCGGCTGCGCCGCCGTGTCCTATCCGAACTTCTGGGAGGATTTGGAGCGCCTCTCGGGTACGCCCGCCGCGGTCTGAGCCGTCGGGCTATTCTTGCCGCGGACCCCATCCCCGGCCTTTCCCCCATCCCGTTCACCGGGATCGGTGAGGGAAAGCATGGGATCGGAGATCACAGCGTCTCCCTCCCGCGAACGTGCGAACGAAACGGGGAAGGGGTCCCGCCAGAGCTGAGGGAGTGCATGGCCACCGAGCTTATTCACGTCGGCTTCGGCAACGTGCTCGCGGTCAACCGCGTGATCGCAATCGTCGCGCCGAACTCGGCGCCCACCAAACGCCTGATCCAGGAGGGCAAGACCAAGGGCCTCACCGTGGATATGACCAGCGGACGGCGCACCAAGGCCGTGCTGGTGATGGACGACGGCCATATTGTGCTGGCGGCGATCACGCCGGAGACGATCACCAACCGCGTCGGCCAGCAGCGCGGCGGGCCGCGCGTGCTCACGGCCGAGGATGAGTGAGCCTTTGCCTGCCGAACCTGGTGCGGCGGTGAGCCCGACGGCGGGCGCAGACCCGGCCGCGGTCGAGCCGTTGCTGGTGGTGCTCTCCGGTCCCTCCGGCGCGGGCAAAGACGCGGTCTTGCAGGCGCTGAAGGGCCGCGGGGCGCCCTATCACTTCGTCGTCACGGCCACCACGCGCGAACCACGGCCGGGTGAGCGCGAGGGAATCGACTACCACTTCCTCAGCGAGGCCGAGTTCCTACGCCTGCGCGACGCCGACGGGCTGGTGGAGTACGTGCTCTACCACGGAACGTACCGCGGCGTGCCGAAGGACCAGGTGCGGGCGGCGCTGACAGCGGGCCGCGATGCGATCATGCGCACGGACGTGCGCGGCGCCCTCGCGATCAAGCAGATGGCGCCGGGCGCGGTGCTGATCTTCATCGCGCCGCCGAGCCTCGAGGCGCTGCGCCAGCGCATGCAGGCGCGCGGCGAGGCGCCGGCGGCGATCCGCGAGCGGCTGGCGCTGGCCCGCGCGGAGCTGGACGCGGCGCCGCGCTTCGACTACGCCGTGCTGAACGAGGACGGCCGGCTCGATCGCGCCGCCGACCAGGTGCAGGCGATCGTCACGGCCGAACACTGCCGCATCGGCCGCCGGCCCCCATCCCCTTCATGAGAGGTCTCCAACGGTTGCGCTGCGCTACGCCCCCAATCCTGGGGAAGGGCGATCGGGCGCGGCGGCGCCGCTTGCCAAGCCGGCCCCGAGCCGCTAGAAGAGAGGTTGCCGGGGCACGCGAGGCCCGGCGGAGGTGCTCTGTGCGGCGGATCAGCGAGCATGTCTACGCCGAGATCTATTTCTGGGGCTGTAATCCGGGCTTCGTTGCGTCTAGCGACGGCGTGCTGATGATCGATACGCCGCAGCAGCCGATCGACGCCGTGCGCTGGCGCGAGCGGCTGCTTGAGCACGGCCCGATCCGCCATCTGGTCAACACCGAGCCGCATATCGACCACATCCAGGGCAACGCCTTCTTCCCCGGCGTCGAAGTCATCGGCCAGGCAGGGCTGCGCAGGCGCTACCTGGAAGCCGTGCCGCAGTTCGCCGAGCGGCTGGAACCGATGAAGCAGGCCGATCCCGACAGCGTCTGGCTGTTCGGCCACCCGGACTACCCGCCGAACCCGCCGACACGCACCTTCGAGGAGGAGCTGACGCTGCAGCTGGGCGAGCTGCGCATTCAATGCCTCCACGTCCCCGGCCACACGGCGCCGCAAACGGCGGTCTTCCTGCCGGAGGAAGGCGTGGTGTTCACGGGCGACAACGTCTTTCACCGGGTGAAGAGCTTCATCCAGGAGGCGGACCCCTGGGAGTGGCTGGCGGCGCTGAAGCGGATCGAAGCGCTGGGCGCGCAGACGATCGTGCCCGGCCACGGCGAGCCCTGCGACCACGGCTACCTGGCGGAGCAAGCGGAGATCATCGCCGCCTGGACGGGCGCCGTCGAGGACTTCGTGCGCCGCGGCATGAGCGAGGCGGAGGCGCTGCAGCAGCCGGCGCCACGCGTCGATCCCTACCCGATCGGCCAACGGCTCTTCCCGATGAGCGACCGCGTCGATGCGATGAACGTCGGCAACCTCTACAAGCGCATTGTGGCGCGGCAGCAGGCGACGCAGCCGGCGTGAGCCACCGGACACGGCGCAAAATCCATGCCCTGCAGCGGAAAGGACATCTCCGATGACGACGAATGTGAGCCAGTTCCGCCCGCGACAGCGGCCGCCGGCCTCCGGCCGCGTGCTGCCGCCCGTGTTGCCCGAGTTCCTGCGGCGCTACATGGCAGACGGCGACGCGGCCGTGGCGCAGCCGTTCCGCGGTGTGACCACGGCCGGCACGAGGGCGCCGGGGCTTTTTCCGCTGCGCAAGACGGGGGTGTCTACCCGGCCGATCGCTGACGCGGCCGACGGCTTCCTCGCCGCGCTGAGCGCCGAGCAGCGGGCGCAGGCGCTGTTGCCGCTCGACAGCGATGCCTGGCGGCGCTGGAGCAACATCCACATCTACGTGATACGGCACGGCGCCCTGCTCGAAGCGATGAGCGACGCGCAGCGCGAAGCGGCGTTCGGCCTGCTGCGCGCCAGCCTCAGCCCGACGGGCTTCCAGACCGCGCGCGACATCATGCGGCTGAACGAGACGATCGGCGAGATGACGGAGAAGCCCGAGGAGTACGGCGAGTGGCTGTACTGGCTCAGCGTCTTCGGCACGCCGACGCCCGAGGCCGCGGCGCCGTGGGGCTGGCAGATCGACGGCCACCACCTGATCGTCAACTGCCTGCTGCTCGGCGACCAGCTGGTGATGACGCCGCTGTTCATGGGCTCCGAGCCGTGCGAGGCGCCGTCCGGCAAGTACGCCGGCACACGCGTGTTCGAGGCGGAAGAGCGCGACGGACTGGCGCTGATGCAGTCGCTTTCGCCCGAGCAGCGCCGCGTGGCGTTGCTCTCCGACGAACTGCCGCACGAGGTCTTCACCACCGCCTTCCGCGACAACTTCGAGCTGACGTACGAGGGCATCCGCTTCGACGCGCTCTCAGACGCGCAGCAGCGGCTCCTGCTGCGGCTGATCGAGACCTACACCGGCCGGGCGCGTGCCGATCAGGCCGCGGTGAAGCTGGACGAGGTGAAGCAACACCTGGGCGAGACGTACTTCGCCTGGATGGGCGGCTGTGAGGACGACAGCGTCTTCTACTACCGCGTGCACAGCCCGGTGATCCTGATCGAGTTCGACCACGAGTCGGGCATCGCCTTCGACAACGAGGCGCCGACGCGCCAGCACATCCACACGGTCGTGCGCACGCCCAACGGAAACGACTACGGCAAAGATCTGCTGCGCCAGCACCACGAGCAGGTCGCGCACGAGCACTAATCGGCGCGGCTCCATCGCCGGCCCCGCCTGCGAGAGCAGCGATGGAGCCGCGGTCCGGCGCCTCCAACGTTCAGGTCAGAATCTCGACCGTGTCGCGGTCGCGGACCGTGTGCTCTCGCGCCACCTGCTGGCCGTCGAAGCGGGCCGACGGTCCCCAGACGCGGGCGCCGCGGAAGCCCGCGGCGAGCTCCTTGTGGATCGCCGCCGCGACATCGGTCACCGTGGCGCCGGCAGGCAGCGCCAATGGCTCGGCGTCCACCTCGGCGCCGCGGCGCAGATAGACGCGTACCAACCCGGTCAGCCGCCAGACGGCCTCGCGGAAGCCGTCAAGGCTCTCGTCGTCCAGCACCGAGACGCCGACCACGGGGAGATCGGGTACGGCCGCCTGCACGCCATTCAGGGCGCCGCCGGCTGCTTCGTCCAGCTTGGTGACGGCGATGATGGCCGGAAGCGCGATGCCGGCCGCGGCCACCTCGGCGCGCACGTCCCGCAGCGGCGCCAGCGGCGCCGTCACGTCGTGGCAGAAGACGATGGCGTCGGCCTCGCGCAGCACGCCGAGCAAGGCGCGGCCGCCCCCGCGGCCCTCCGCCGCGCCGGCGAGCAGGCCGGGGATCTCCACGAGCTGTACCAGCACGCCGCCGATACGGGTCAGCGCGGGCACGGGGCGCAGCGTGGTGAAGGCGTAGTCGCCCATCTTGATCTGCAGGTGCGAGAGCGCGTGCAGCAGCGACGACTTGCCCGCGTTCGGCGGGCCGACCAGGGCGATCTGCGCGGCGCCCTCGCGGCGCACGGCGATGCTGTCGCGGTGCACGACGCGGGCGCGCAGGCGTGTGCCCTCGATCTCGTTCTGCAGCCACTGGCGGATCTCGCCGTAGGGGCCGTTCTTGTAGCCGGGCAGGTCGTCGAGGAAGGTGCGCAGCACGCGGATGCGTTCGGCGCCCTCCGTGCCGACCAGGCGCCGCTTGACCCGTTGCATGTAGGTGCGATGGGGCATGGGCATGACGAACCGCTCCTGAAGCTGTGGAAAGCCATGCAGGAGGGTGCGCCGATCCGCCCGCGGGTACCGTCAATCTCCGGTTGCGGGCGAGCCGTGTGCGCCTCACTCCCGCTGCTTACGCCGACGCAGGCTTGTGTAAGCAGCGGTCTAGCCGTTTTTGCTGGTCGCCGTCAGGCGCCAGACGCGTTCGTACGCGTCGTACATCGCCGTTGTCCTTGTGCTGGGTTGCAGGTCCGCAGCCTAAAGCGTAGCACACGGACGGGCGGGCCTGTGTGCGGGCTCACACTGCCTCGCACGGGCCTCGACGTCGGTCTCACCAACGGTGCGGTGCGGCGCTCCGGCTCAGCCGATGCCCAGCAGCGACTTGATGCGGCGGAAGGGGTCGAGCGCGGCTTCGGCCTTGAAGGCGGTGTGCCAGGTTTCGCTCTTGCGCCAGTACCAGCGTTCGCGCAGCGCGTCGAGCAGGCCGGCGGTGTGGCCGGCGCCGTAGATGATCAGCGCGTTCTGATCGGCGGGCAGGGCGTCGAAGGCGGCGATCGCGGCCTGGTTGCGGCGCTCGATCAGCACGTCGCCGAAGCGGCGCAGGGTGGGAATGAAGCCGCGCAGGCCGTTGAAGGCGGAGAGGATGCGCGGCATCTGCAGGAGCACGGCGGCAGCCATCTTCTGGCTCTGCTCGCGCTCGAACAGCTCGGCAGGCAGGTGCTCGAAGGGCAGCGGCGGCAGATCGCGGTCGGCCCAGATGCCGAGCAGTTGCTTGAGCGGCAGGTCGGCGTTGATCCAGTGCTCGCGGTCGTAGTGCAGCGCCTTGCCCTGGAAGACGAGGCCGAGCGGGCCGGCGAACTTTTCGTAGAGGTCGTGAAGCGGGGCCAGCCGCTCGTAGATCGCGCGCTCGCGCGGGGTGAGCGCGGCGATCTCCTCTTCGCTGAGGCTGCCGATGCCTTCGTAGAGCACGGCGCCGTCGTGGCGGGCGATCAGGTCATTCAGCTCGTCATAATACGACTGCAGGCCGATGTGGATGACGGAAACGATGCCGACGGTGCGCGGGCTGCGCGTCTGATCGAGCACGGTGACGGCCGTTTGCAGGCTGGCCTCGACGTGGTCGGAAATCGTACGAATCACGATGGCTCCTTGGGGGAGGCGGTGAGCAGCGGGCAGCGGGAAATTTTCGCCGCCGCCGCGGTCTGCACGAGCCGGTTGACTCCATTGTAGGGCCGCGGACCGTGTTGGCCTTAGCACGAGCGGCGTAGGCGCCAGACGGTTGCCCCTGCTTGACGGCGGGAGCCAGACCGCCGCGACATTCGCCCCGGCTGTGCGCTGCGCGGACAAAAGGAGACCGCCCTCCCGAGGTCGAGAGGGCGGTCAGGAAGGCTGGCGGCTGCCTATTTTCCACACCGCCTCGCGGCGGCAGTATCGTCGGTGCTGCAGCGTTTCACGGCCGTGTTCGGGATGGGAACGGGTGGGTCCGCTGCGCCGAAGACCACCAGCCGGTAGCGGGAGGGGGATTCGAACCCCCGACCTTCGGGTTATGAGCCCGACGAGCTGCCGCTGCTCCATCCCGCGCCGGATGCCCGTTCCGCCGGTACACGGAACGGGCGGCTGAAGAACGCTGTAGTGAACGGGGCACTTCGTGTCGGCCGGCGCGCCGCCGGCTGTGGGCAGTTCTGCGTGCAGGTCAAGCCCTCGACCATTAGTACGGCTCAGCTGAGACGATTGCTCGTCGTACACCTGCCGCCTATCAACCGTGTGGTCTACACGGGGTCTTACCCGGTTATCCCGGTGGGAGACCTCATCTTGGGGTCGGCTTCGCACTTAGATGCGTTCAGCGCTTATCCGCTCCGGCCCTGGCTACCCGGCACTGCCGTTGGCACGACAACCGGCACACCAGCGGGCCGTCCACCCCGGTCCTCTCGTACTAGGGGCAGCTCCCCGCAAGTCTCCTACGCCCACGACGGATAGAGACCGAACTGTCTCACGACGTTCTGAACCCAGCTCGCGTACCGCTTTAATGGGCGAACAGCCCAACCCTTGGGACCTGCTCCGGCCCCAGGATGCGACGAGCCGACATCGAGGTGCCA
>Ga0209166_10001306_pt1 | contig 21316 bp, 21 predicted proteins | sample Coa_R1_3_FD_187151 | JGI IMG/M metagenome (GOLD analysis project Ga0209166, IMG submission 187151) | Surface soil microbial communities from Centralia Pennsylvania, which are recovering from an underground coalmine fire - Coalmine... | ecosystem: Environmental > Terrestrial > Soil >... | reverse complement strand
GCTCAAGCCCACCGACGCCGAGGCCCGGCTGATCTCCTCCATCGCGATCGTGTGCTCGAGATAGCCGAGACCGGCGCCGCCATATTCCTCCGGCACGGTGATGCCCAGCACCCCGAGGTCGCCGAACTTGCGCCACAGGTCCATCGGGAACTGGTTCGTCCGGTCGATCTCGGCCGCCCGCGGCGCGATCTCCACCGCCGCAAAGCTCAACACGCTCTCCCGGATCGCCTCCGCCGTCTCGCCCAAATCGAAGTTCAAGCCCGGCATCTGGTTCGACAGCATCAGCGATTCCTCCGAGGAAAAAGAAACGGTCATACGTTTGTTTCTTGTAGGATGCCCAAATTCCGGCCAAGCTGCAAGCGCTGAAGTCGACTGATTGAAGTCGGGGAGACGAACATGTCGCGCACGGCGGGATCGCACGGTCCGGCGACCTTGGCGGCGATCCGGAAATCGGGTCTGCGGCTGATCTACGAACATGGCTACGAGGCGCTGACCCTGCGCGAACTGGCGGCCGACGTCGGCATCCTGTCCGGCTCGCTCTATAACCACATCAAGACCAAGCAGGACCTGCTGTTTACGCTGGTGCGCGACCACATGACCGACCTGTCGGCCAATCTCGACCAGGCGCTGGCCGGCCGGGACGACCCGATCGAGGCGCTCACCGCCTTCGTGCGCCTGCATGTGACCTATCACATGGAGCGGCGCTACGAGGTCTATATCGCGAATTCGGAGCTGCGCAGCCTGGAGCCCGCCAATCGCGCGGCGATCGTCGCCATGCGGCATGCCTACGAGCACCGGCTGATCGCCATCCTCGACCGCGGCGTCGCGGCCTGCCGCTTCCGGGTCGAGGACACCCGCATTGGCGCCTTCGCCATCATCGCCATGCTGACCGGCATCTGTACCTGGTACCGGCCGGACGGCCCGCTCACTCCCGAGCAGATCGTGCAGCTTCACACCGACCTGGTGATGCGGGGGCTGACGACCGCAGCCTGATTACTCGACCGTCGAGCGGCAATCCGAGACGAGCTGGAGCGCGCGGTCGACCGAGCCGCCGATCGCCCGGCCATCGACCGTCGCGATCGGCCGCAGCCCCAGCGCATTGCTGATGAACCCCGCCTCGGCAACGAGCAGATCCGCGAGATCCAGGGATCGCTCGACCGCGCCGCACCGCTCGATCAGCAGCCCCCGCATGATGCCGGGCAGCGCGCCGTCCGCGACCGGCGGCGTCACAAGCTGCCCATCGATCGACAGGAACAGATTGCCGATCGTCGCCTCGGCCAGACGGCCTCGCGTGTTGAGCAGCAGCGCCTCGTCGGCGCCGCGCGCCGCCGCCTCGCGCCGGGCCAGCACATTGTCGAGGAAATTGAGCGACTTCACCCGGGCGAGCGGCGACAGCTCGTTGCGGCGCGTGCCGGTCGCGACAACGGCATGGGCCGGCCGGGCCGGCGGCGGCATCGTGCCGGCAGTTATGAGGACGGTCGGCGTCGGCTGCCCGGGCGGCAGCACGCCCCGGGGCGCCGGTCCCCGAGTCAGGGTCAACCGAACCGCCGCATCCGCCAGGCCGACCGTCCCGAGCAGCCGCTCGATCGCCTCGGCGATTTCCACATCGCTCCAGGCGACGGGAATCCCAAGCAATTCAGCCCCCTCGTGCAGCCGGCGGAGATGCCGATCGAGCAGCGTTGCCCGGCCGCCACGGGCCCGGATGGTCTCGAACAAGCCGTCACCGAGCGTGAAGCCACGATCGGCCGGATCGATCCGCGCGGCCGCCCCGTCGATCAAATCGCCGTTCAGCCAGACGATCACGCCGGCACCCGCCCGAGGGATCGCAACAGCGGCAATACCTTGACCATCATCTCGTCATACTCGTCCGCCGGGACCGAATCCGCGACGATGCCACCGCCGGCCTGGGCGACGACGAGTTCCGGCGTCACGCTCAGCGTGCGGATCGTGATGCTGCTGTCCATGGCACCATCGAAGCCGAGCCAGGCGATAGCGCCGCAATAGGCGCCGCGCCGGGCCTCCTCGAGTTCGGCGATGATTTCCATGGCACGGATCTTCGGTGCACCGGTGATCGAGCCGCCGGGAAAGGTCGCCCGCAGCAGATCGACAGCACTAGTCCCCGGCCGGAGCTCCGCCTCCACGGCCGAGACTAGATGATGGACCGAGGCGAAGCTCTCGACGGCGCACAAGGAGGGCACGCGCACGCTGCCGGTCTTGGCGACCCGTCCCAGATCGTTGCGCATCAGATCGACGATCATCAAATTCTCGGCACGGTCCTTGACGCTCGCAGCAAGCTCCTCGGCCAGCCGCTCGTCCTCGCCCGCCGTGCCGCCGCGCGGCCGGGTGCCCTTGATCGGCCGTGTCTCGACCCTGCCGTCGGCGCCGAGGCGCAGGAACCGCTCCGGGGACGCGCTGGCAAGCGCCAGCTCCGCACCGCAGGCGATATAGGCCGCGAACGGTGCGGCGCTCTCTGCCCGCAACGCGCGGTAGATCTCGGCCGGACGCAGGTTCGGCGGTCGCGGCAGCAGATGCCGCATGGTGAAATTGGCCTGGAAGATGTCGCCGGCCCGGATGTAGTCGAGCACCCGGGCGACCCGCGCCTCGTAGTCCGGTCGGGTCAGCTCGGCATGCCACAGAAGGTCGGATCGTGGCGCCGGCGTCAGATCCGGCGCCGCGGCATCGAGCCGGCTGAGCGCCGCGGCCGCGCGCGCCGCCGCGCGCCGGCTCCGCCTGCCGGGATCGATTTCCGGAAAGCCTGACGAGATGATCCAGGCACGGCGCTCGGCGTGATCGAAGGCAAACACCAGATCATAGAGCGCCATCACCATGTCCGGAACGGCGAGGCCAGCCGGCGGCGCCGGCGGCAGACGCTCCAGATGCCGGCCCAGTTCGTAGCCGAGAAAGCCCACGGCCCCGCCCATGAACGGCACGGGCGTCGGACCGGGCTCGACACGGAAGCGGGCCAGCTCCCGTTCCAGCACGTCGAACGGGTCGCCCGGTACCCGCAGCCCGTCGACGCGCACGGCATCGCCGCGGGCCTCGATCAGGCGAAACGGCTCGATTGCCAGATAGCTGTAGCGGCCACGGGGGGCGCGCTCGGCGGCGCTGTCGAGAAAGGCGAGATACGGTTCGTCAGCCCACCGGGCGAACACCGTGAGCGGATCGCGATAGGCGATCTCCCGGGCAAGCGTCATGCAGAGCTGTCAGACGATCCGCTCGAGCTCGCCGCGCTCGAAGTCGAAGTGCCAGCCGTGGAGATGGAGCAGGCCCGCCTGGACACGCTCGGCGACCCAGGGAAAGGTCATGAGATTGTCGATCGTGATCCGGATGCTCTCGCACTCGCACAGATGCTGGGCCGTCTCGTCCGCGGTCGCGGCGGCGGCGAGCGCGCGTTCGCGGGCCGGGGCCGCGATCTCCATCCAGCGGCCGATGAAATCGCCCTGCTCCCCCCCCTGCAGCAGCGCGCGGATGCCGCCGCACTGGGCGTGGCCCAGCACGATGACATGCTCGACCTTGAGCGAGCGCACGGCGAATTCGAGCGCGGCCGAAGTGCCGTGATGGTCGCTGTCGGGCGCATAGGGCGGCACAAGGTTCGCCACGTTGCGCACGCAGAAGATCTCGCCCGGCTTGGCATCGAAGATCAGCTGCGGATCGACCCGCGAGTCGGCGCAGGTGATGACCATGGCGCGGGGCGACTGCCCGGCGGCCAGCGCCTCGAAGACCTCCTTGTGTTCAGCCCAATAGGTCTCGCGAAACCGGCGATAGCCTTCGATCAAACGTTCCATGCGCGTCCTCTTGCAAGTCGTGAATTCAGGGACGAGCGGGCATGTATGCCGTCTCGGCGACCCTACGGCAATGATTGTTGTCGCAAGTGTTTTACCGGTTACCGCAGTGCACCATGCCCAAGCAGGATCGGCCACGAGAACCGGCGCGCGGCCTTCGTCTTGAAAAAACCCATATCAGATCATATCCGATATCGGATATATACAAGAGACCTTCCCCTCAACATCCAGCCTCCCTCCCCGCCCGCATCCGAGGCGCCCATGATCCAGTTTGCCGAAACGCCAGAGAGAGCCTTGCCGCTGTTCACCGTCGCCGGGCGACGCGTGGTCGCGCTAACCGAAGCCGACGCGCCCCGGCTGCAACGGCTGTTCGACCGTTGCGGCGACTATTTCGCGCTGCTCGAAGGCCGGCCGGCCGAACCGGCCGCGGCACTCGAGGAACTGCGCGACGGCCCGCCGGAGCGGGTGCCCCACGACCTGTTCACGCTCGGCATCGACGGCGGTGCGGGCGAGCTCGCCGGCTACATCGGCACGCTGCGCCATCATCGGCGGCCGAACCAATGGTATCTGGGCTTCCTGCTGCTCGACCCGGCCTGGCGCGGCCACGGCTTCGGCTCGACGGTCTATTGGGCATTCCAGCACTGGGTCGCGGGCCAAGGCGCCGACTCGCTGCTGCTGGCCGTGCTGGCCGAGAACGAGCGCGGCCGGCGCTTCTGGCAGAGCCTGGGCTTCGGCCTGCCGCGCAGCTACCCCGCACGGCAGATCGGGCTCAAGCGCCACATCCTGATCGAGTACGAGAAGGATCTCGCCGGCTAAAGAAGGCCTGACCGGACGTTACCAGCCGCCCTTCTCCAGCCAGAGGTCGACCTGGTCGAGCCGGTCGTGGCCCCAGAATGGCTCGTCGTCGACGTAGAAGAACGGCGAGCCGAACACCTCGCGCTGGATCGCCGCATCGACCTCGGCCTTGACCAGTTCCTTGGTCTCGTGGGCCTGGATGCCGGCCTGGATCCAATCCGGATCGAAGCCCAGTTCGGCGGCGATGCCGACCACCGCCTCGACCGGGCAGATGTTGCGGCCCTTGCCGAAAGCGCTGTCATAGAGCGCCCGGGCGAGCCGGACGGCGCCCTCGGGATCGCTCTGCGCCACGAAATAGAAGGCGCGGCAGGCCGTCACCGTGCCGAACGGGAATTCCGCCGGCAGCTTGAACGGCAATCCCAACGCCCGTGCCGAGCGCGGCGCGTCACGGACGAAATAGCCGCCCTTCAGCGGCAACCCCGGCAAGGGCCCGGCGCCGGTGATCTTGAACACGGCGCCCAGCAGGATCGGCCGCCAATGCACCGGCACGCCATGCCTGCGGCCGATTTCGTCGATCCGTGCCGTCGCGAAATAGCCGTAGGGCGAGGAAAAATCGAAGTAGAAATCGATCGCACGGGCCATCGGTCGTTCGCTCCCCAGGTATCTTAGTTTTTACCGCCGTCGTTCGCGAGCTGGCGGGCGATCACCAGCCTTTGGATGTCGCTGGTGCCTTCGTAGATCTGGCAGACCCGGACGTCGCGATAGATCCGCTCGACCGGGAAATCCTTCAGGTAGCCGTAGCCGCCATGGATCTGGATCGCGGCGGAACAGACCGCCTCGGCCATCTCCGATGCGAACAGTTTGGCCATCGCCGCCTCCTTGAGGCAAGGCAGACCCGCATCGCGCAGCACCGCCGCCTGCAGATAGAGCAGCCGGGCGGCCTCGATCTTCGTCGCCATGTCGGCGAGCCGGAAGGCGACCGCCTGATGGTCGCGGATCTTGACGCCGAACGCCTCCCGCTCGCCGGCATAGCGCTCGGCCGCCTCGAACGCCGCCCGCGCCATGCCGACCGACTGGGCGGCGATGCCGATGCGCCCGCCTTCGAGGTTGGCGAGCGCGATCCGGTAGCCGTCGCCCTCGCGCCCCAGCATCAGGTCGGCATCGAGCGCCATATCCTCGAAATTGATCTGGGCCGTGTCCGAGGCGTGCTGGCCCAGCTTCTCCTCGATGCGGGCGACCCGGTAGCCCGGCGTCGCGGTCGGCACAATGAAGGCGGAGATGCCGCGCTTGCCGGCGCCCGGGTCGGTCACCGCGAACACGATGGCCACATCGCCGTTCTTGCCCGAGGTAATGAACTGCTTGGTGCCGTTCAGCACCCAGCGGTCGCCGTCGCGCCGCGCCCGCGTGCGGATGGCCGACGCGTCAGAGCCCGCCTGCGGCTCGGTCAGGCAGAAGGCGCCCAGCATGCGGCCCCGCGCCATCGGCTTCAGGAACCGCTCCTTCTGCGCATCCGTGCCGAATTTCAGGATCGGCATGCAGCCGACCGAATTATGCACGCTCATGATCGTCGAGGTCGCGCCGTCGCCGGCGGCGATCTCCTCGATGGCGAGCGCGTAGGCGACATGGTCGGCGGCGGCGCCGTCGAATTCCTCCGGCACCAGCATGCCGAGGAAGCCGAGCTCGCCCATCTGGGCCAGCGCCTCCCGCGGGAAGCGATGCTCCCGGTCCCAGCTTTCCGCGAACGGCGCCAGGCGCTCGCGCGCGAACGCGCGCGCCATGTCCCGGACCATCGTCTGTTGTTCGTTGAAGATCATGATCTCATGCTCACCAGGGCAGTTCCGCCCCATCGTAATTATAGAAGCGGCCGGTGTCGGCGACCGTCAACCGCTCGATCACCTGGCGCATGCCGGCGACGCTCTCGCTCGGCTCGATATCCGCGTCCTTGCCGCCCATGTCGGTGCGGACCCAGCCCGGATGCAGCACGGCCATGGCATAGCCGGTCGCGGCCAGGTCGAGGGCGAGCGAATGCCAGGCGGCGTTCAGAGCCGCCTTCGACGAGCGATAGGCGTAGCTGCCGCCCGAGACATTGCCGCCGATCGAGCCCATGCGGCTCGAGACTGCGATCAGCTTCTTATGCCGGGCCTTTTCCAGATTGCGCTTCAGCGCGCCGACGAGCGCGACCGGCGCCACGGCATTGACCGCGAAGGTCTCGAGCCAGCTGTCCCGGTCGATGTTGTCGGCGGTCATGCCGCGCGGCCCGATCACGCCGGCATTCGCGATCAGGATGTCGAGCGGCGCGAAGCCGAAGGCCGAGACGAGCGCGTCGATCGAGCGTTTCTCGGTCACCTCGAGCGGCAGCACGATGATGTCGCCCTTGAGGCCGGCAAGGCCGCCCGGCCGCGTCACGTCGCGGCAGGTGGCGTAGACGCGCCAGCCTTCGTCTGCATATTGCCGGGCGAATTCCAGGCCGAGGCCCCGGCTGGCCCCGGTGACGAGAACGCTGCCGGCCATGGCTCAGATCCGCTCGACGGCGAGCGCAGTCGCCTCGCCGCCGCCGATGCAGAGCGAGGCGACGCCACGCTTCAGCCCATACTGCTCCAAGGCCGCCAGCAAGGTCACGATCAGCCGCGCGCCCGACGCGCCGATCGGATGGCCCAGGGCACAGGCGCCGCCATGGACATTGACCTTGTCGTGCGGCAGGTCGAGTTCACGCATCGCCGCCATGGTAACGACGGCGAAGGCCTCGTTGATCTCGTAGAGATCGACGTCGCTCGCCCGCCAGTCGAGTTTCTGGAGCAGGTTGCCGATCGCCTTGACCGGCGCGGTCGTGAACCAGGCCGGGGCCTGGGCGTGGGTGGCATGGCCGCGGATCACGGCGAGCGGGGCGAGGCCGCGCTGTTCGGCTTCCGAACGTCGCATCAGCACGAGGGCCGCGGCGCCGTCCGAGATCGACGAGGAATTCGCCGCCGTCACCGTGCCGTCCGGCCGGAACGCCGGCTTCAGGGTCGGAATCTTGTCCGGCCGCGCCTTCAACGGCTGCTCGTCGGTATCGACGATCGTTTCGCCGCCGCGCCCCTTGATCGCGACCGGCGCGATCTCGCCCTTGAAGCGTCCGCCTTCGATCGCCTTGCGGGCCCGGTCGAGCGAGGCGAGCGCGAAGGCGTCCTGTTCCTCGCGGGTAAATTGGTAATGGCCGGCGCAATCCTCGGCGAAGGTGCCCATCAGGCGGCCCTTGTCATAGGCGTCTTCGAGCCCGTCGAGGAACATGTGGTCGAGGGTGCGGCCGTGGCCGAGGCGATAGCCGCCGCGCGCCTTGTCGAGCAGATAGGGCGCGTTCGACATGCTCTCCATGCCGCCGGCGACCATGATCCGGCTGCTTCCGGCCGTGATCAGGTCATGGGCCAGCATGGCGGCCTTCATGCCGGAACCGCACACCTTGTTGATGGTGGTACAGCCGACCGATTGCGGCAGGCCGGCACCGAGCGCCGCCTGGCGCGCCGGCGCCTGGCCCAAGCCCGCCGGCAGCACGCAGCCCATGATCGCCTCGTCGATTTCGTCGGCGCCCAGGCCCGCACGCTCGATCGCTGCCTTGATCGCGGTGGCGCCCAGCTGCGGGGCCGCCACGTCCTTGAGCTCGCCCTGGAAGCCGCCCATGGCGGTGCGGGCCATACCGACGATGACGATCGGGTCGTTCATCCCATCAACTCCTTGTTCGATAATTCTACCAACCGAGACACCCCCACCCTCCCGCTGTCGCGGATCCTCCCTCTCCCGCATGCGGGAGAGGGCCGGGGTGAGGGTGTCGAAAACCGGGATCTATTATAGAGGCCTCAAGCCGTTTCCTTGAACAACTCGCGGCCGATCAGCATGCGGCGGATTTCAGACGTGCCGGCGCCGATCTCGTAGAGCTTGGCGTCGCGCAGCAGCCGGCCGGTCGCATAGTCGTTGATGTAGCCGTTGCCGCCCAGGCACTGGATCGCCTCGAGCGCCATCCAGGTCGCCTTCTCGGCGGCATAGAGGATGGCGCCGGCCGCGTCCTTGCGCGTCGTCTCGCCCCGGTCGCACGACTTGGCCACCGCATAGACGTAGGCCTTGGCCGCGTTCAGGGTCACGTACATGTCGGCGAGCTTGCCCTGCATCAGCTGGAACTCGCCGATCGCCTGGCCGAACTGCTTGCGCTCGTGCACGTAGGGCAGCACCAGGTCCATGCACGCCTGCATGATGCCGAGCGGCCCTGCCGCCAGCACCGCGCGCTCGTAGTCGAGGCCGCTCATCAGCACGTTGACGCCGCGGCCGACCTCGGCGAGCACGTTCTCTTCCGGCACCTCGCAATCCTCGAACACCAGCTCGCAGGTGTTCGAGCCGCGCATGCCGAGCTTGTCCAACTTCTGCGCCGTCGAGAAGCCCTTGAAGCCCTTCTCGACCAGGAACGCCGTCATGCCGCGCGGACCTGCCGCCGGGTCGGTCTTGGCATAGACCACCAGCGTGTCCGCGTCCGGGCCGTTGGTGATCCACATCTTGGTGCCGTTCAGCACATAGCGGTCGCCGCGCTTGTCCGCGCGCAGCTTCATCGACACCACGTCCGAGCCCGCCCCCGGCTCCGACATGGCGAGCGCGCCGACATGCTCGCCCGACACCAGCTTCGGCAGGTACTTGCGCTTCTGCGCCTCCGTGCCGTTGAGCTTGATCTGGTTGACGCAGAGATTGGAGTGGGCACCGTAGCTCAGGCCCACCGACGCCGAGGCCCGGCTGATCTCCTCCATCGCGATCGTGTGCTCGAGATAGCCGAGACCGGCGCCGCCATATTCCTCCGGCACGGTGATGCCCAGCACGCCGAGGTCGCCGAACTTGCGCCACAGGTCCATCGGGAACTGGTTCGTCCGATCGATCTCGGCCGCCCGCGGCGCGATCTCCGCCGCCGCAAAGCTCAAGACACTCTCCCGGATCGCCTCCGCCGTCTCGCCCAAATCGAAGTTCAAGCCCGGCATCTGGTTCGACAGCATCGGGGAATCTCCCTCCGGCGCGCTTCCCGTCCGATTGACAGGAAATCGCTCCAGACAACAAATCGGAGCGATGGCCGATCAAGTATGATCGGCCATCGCTCTCGGGGGCCCCCTATTTAGCGCGCGCTCGCCACGCTGCCCAGTGACATCGGCGACGCGCGATCCGAAGCCGCTATTGCTGGAGGGGCGGTTGCGTGGCCGGCTGCTCAGGCGGTGGCGGCACCGGCGTCGGCACCGAATGACGGATGGTGCCGCCGATGGTCTGATCCGGCGACCGGGCGAATTGATCCGGCGTGTAATAGGTCAGGGTCGGCGTCGGCCCATCGGGCTGCCTGACCAGGCTGCCAGTGCGATAGACGGACGGCGCTGCCGGTGACGATGTATCGGCCGGCCCGGCGCAGGCAGCCAGCGTGCCGGCCACAGCAAGCAGACTCAAACCCAGCATACGCATGATAGACTCCTCAAGGACGATCGAGCCTCGGTCCGAAGCCACCTCAGATATGGGACAGGTTTGGCGCGGACGCCACGGTCAAAAGACAAGTGGGGCGGGAAATTCCTTCCCGCCCCACCCATCACATTGCCGTGAGCTACCGAGCAACCGGCTGGTCGGCCGCCTACTCCGCTGCCTGCGCCACCGCTTGCAGGTTCTGGCTGAGGATGGCCTTGACCACAAACACCATCACGCCGCCGATCGCCAGGCACCCGGCCAGGAACAGCATCGGGGCGATATCGCTGTGGGTCTGGTCCTTGATCCAGGGCACGACGGTCTGGGCGACGAAGCCGCCGAGATTGCCGACCGAGTTGACCACCGCGAAGCCGGCCGCCGCCGAGGCGCCCTTGAGGAAGGTCGACGGCAGCGACCAGAACACGGGCTGCGCCGAGAAGATACCGGCAGCGGCAACGCACAGCAGCGCGAACTGCACCGCGTGGTTCGAGACGAAGACGCTCGCCAGCAGGAAGATCGCGCCGACGAAGGCCGGACCGGCGATGTGCCAGCTCTGCTCGTTGACCTTGGCCGAATGACGCGGGACCCACCACAGCGCCCAGGCGACACAGATCCACGGAATGACGTTGAGGAAGCCGTTCACCGTATTGGTGACGCCGAAGCCCTTGACCACGGTCGGCAGCCAGTAGCTGAGCCCATAGGCGCCGAGCGGAAAGGCGACATAGGAGAGTGCGATCAGCAGGACCCGGTAGTCGAGCAACGCCAGCAGCAGGCTGCCGTGGGCGACCTTCGTCGACTTGCTGTCTTCGCTCCGCAGCACGGCCTTGATCCGCGCCTTGTCGTCCGGCGTCAGGAACTTGGCCGCGTCCGGCCCGTCGGGCAGGATGAACAGGGTCAGGATGCCCATCAGGATCGCCGGGGCGGCGGTAAACAGGAACACCCATTGCCAGCCGCGCAGGCCGAGCGTGCCGTCCGCATCGAGCAGCATGCCGCCGATCGGGGCGCCGATGGCGTTGGCGATGGCACTCCAGCCCATGAACAGGCCGACCAGCCGGCCGCGATATTCCCACGGCACCCAGATCGTCAGGATATAGAGCACGCCCGGAAAGAAGCCCGCTTCGCAGGCGCCCAGCAGGAAGCGCAGGATGTAGAACATCGTCGCGTTCTGGGTGAAGGCGAGCGCCAGCGTGACGCAGCCCCAGGACACCATGATGCGCGCGAACCAGAGCCGCGCGCCGACTTTGCTGAGGATGACGTTGCTCGGCACCTCAAAGAAGAAATAGCCGATGAAGAACAGCGACGCGCCCAGGCCGTAGACGGTCTCGCTGAGGCCGAGGTCGCCCACCATCTGCAGCTTCGCGAAGCTGACGTTCTGGCGGTCGATATAGGCGATCAGATACATGATGCCGAGAATCGGCATCAGATGTCGGGTCACCTTCCCGACGGTCTCCTTCGTTCGCGCATCTTCTGACATGTCTCGCCGTTTCCCCATGTTTGTCGTCGGTTGATCGACCCGCCGGCTCTTGGATGGCCGGTCGGATCCGGCCTTCAGCGGCCGCGTTCCAGCACCTGCTGGGCATCTTCCTCGGCATCGGCCAGCAGCCGATGCATGGCGGCGCGCGCACCGGCCTCGTCGCGCGCCAGCACCGCATCGAGCACCGCCTGGTGCAGCCCCATGGAATGGCCGAGCCCTCCCGGGCGGCCGAGCGCCAGGCGCGCCGTCGAGCGGATGACGGTGTCGATGACCGCGCCGAGCGAGCTCAGATAGCGATTGCCCGCCGCCTTGAGGATCGTCAGATGAAAATCGATGTCGACGTCGAGCGCGTCGGCGCCGGCGTCGGCTTGGGGCGCGAGCGCCGCGAACGCCGCCCGCATGGCCTTCGCCGCAGCCGGGTCATGGCGACGGGCGGCGAGCGCCGCCCCTTCGGGCTCGACCAGCCGGCGGATCTCGAACAGTTCGGTCAGGGTATCGGCGAACCCGTCGGATGCCGCCTGCCAGGTCAGCACCGCCGGATCGAGCAGGTTCCAATGCTCGCGCGCACGCACCACCGTGCCGGTCTTCGGCTTGGCGAGGACCAGCCCCTTGGCGGCCAGCACCTTGATCGCTTCGCGCAGCGTCGTGCGGCTGACGCCCAGTTGGCTGAGATAAACGGTTTCGGCCGGCAGCGTATCGCCGGGCATCAGTTCGCCGTTGAGGATCTTCTTGCCCAAGGTCTCGACGATGGCGCCGGGCAGGCCGGCCACGGGCGGCCGCTGCGCGGTCATCGCCTTCATTCCTCGAGTCTTCTTGCCGACATCGCTCGACAGCATGCCGCCCCCCTTTCCCGGACCCTCGACCGCCCATTGCGGTGGGGCCTGATTATTGGTTGGTTCACGTCGTATCATCGGAGTTTTGAATCGTCAATCGTCGGAGTAATGCCGCGCGACATTCAATGGCCCCAGGATCGACCCTAGGCCGAAGCGGGAAACACGCCAAGCGTGTCGGCGCACGACTTTGGCTGGCAATGGCGCACCGCCGTCGCCACCTATCTCCGCTCAGCCATCGAGGGAAGGAAACGGGAGCCATGAAGCTGTTCGTAACGGGGGCCAGCGGGTTCATCGGCGGCTCGGTCGCAGCACGGCTCGCCGGCGCCGGCCATGTGGTGCGCGGCCTGGTGCGCGATCCGGCCAAGCTCGACGCCGTGCGCCGGACCGGCATCGAGCCGGTGCTGGGCACGCTCGACGATGCCGCCCTGCTGACGCGCGAGGCCCAGGCGGCTGACGCCGTCATCAATGCCGCCAGCAGCGACGACCGGCAGGCGGTCGAAACCCTGGTCGCGGCCCTTGCCGGATCCGGCAAGGCGCTCATTCACACCAGCGGCAGCAGCATCGTCGCCGACGAGGCGATGGGCGAGCCGTCGGATCGCATCTTCGACGAGGACACGCCCTTCACCCCGGCGCCGGACAAGGCGGCCCGCGTGGCGCTCGACCGGTCCGTCCTGGCCGCGCCCGGCGTCCGCTCGGTCGTGCTGTGCAACAGCCTGATCTATGGCACCGGCCTCGGCGCCGAGCCCGAGAGCGCGCAATTGCCGCGGCTGGCGGCGCTGGCGCGCGAAACCGGCGTCGCTCGCCATATCGGCCGCGGGCTCAATATCTGGTCGACCGTCCATATCGCCGACGTGGCCGAGCTCTATCGGCTGGCGCTCGACAAGGCGCCCGCCGGCACCTTCTGCTTCGTCGAGCAAGGCGAAGCCTCGTTCCGCGCCATGGTCGGCGCGATCGCCGACCGGCTCGACCTCGGCCCGCCGCAGGCCTGGCCGGCCGAGGAAGCGGTCGCCAAGCTGGGGCGGCAGACCGCGGTGTTCTCGCTCGGATCGAACAGCCGGGTACGCGGCCGGCGCGCCCGCGCGCTCCTCGGCTGGGCTCCCGGCCGCGAGTCGGTGCTCGACTGGATCGGAGCGGCGCTGCCGAGGGCTTGAGAAAGCCGGCCGACCGCTCATTTACTCATACGAAATTCACTGACCGGAGAATTTAAGACCATGGAATATCGCCATCTCGGCGCCTCGGGCCTTCGTGTGCCCGCCCTCGCCTTCGGCACGGCGACCTTCGGCGGCTCGAATGACTTCTTCAGGGCCTGGGGCTCGACCGACGCGGTCGGCGCCTCTCGGCTGATCGACATCTGCCTCGACCATGGCGTCAGCCTGTTCGACAGCGCCGACGTCTATTCCCAAGGGGCCGCCGAGGAGATCCTGGGTGCAGCGATCAAGGGCAAGCGCGACCGGCTGCTGATCTCGACCAAGGCGACCTTCCCGTCGGGCGACGGCCCGAACGACTACGGCTCGTCACGCATCCATCTGGTCCAGGCGGTCGACAATGCGCTGAAGCGGCTCGGCACCGACCATATCGATCTGTTGCAGCTGCACGGCCAGGACAACAATACGCCGGTCGAGGAGACGCTCGCGACGCTCGACCAGCTCGTGCGCGCCGGCAAGGTCGGCTACATCGGCTGCTCGAACTTCGCCGGCTGGCACCTGATGAAGTCGCTGGCCGCCTCGGACCGCCACGGCTTTCCGCGCTATGTGGCACACCAGGCCTATTACTCGCTGCTCAACCGCGACTACGAGTGGGAACTGATGCAACTGGGCCTCGACCAGGGCGTCGGCGCCGTGGTGTGGAGCCCGCTCGGCTGGGGCAAGCTGACCGGCAAGATCCGCCGCGGCCAGCCGGCGCAGCCCGGCAGCCGCGCCCATGACATCGCCGGCACCGGCCCCGCCTATCCGGAGGAGCGGCTGTTCGCGATCGTCGACGCGCTGGACGAGGTCGCCGAAGAGGTCGGCAAGTCGATCCCGCAGGTGGCGCTCAACTGGCTGCTGCAGCGGCCGACCGTCTCGACCATCATCATCGGCGCGCGCAACGAGGAGCAACTGGTCCAGAACATCGGTGCCGTCGGCTGGAACCTGACGGCGGAACAGGTGGCAAAGCTCGACGCGGCGAGCGAGGCGACGCCGTCCTACCCGACCTGGCACCAGCGCGGCTTCCCGATGCTGGCCCGGCAGAGGGTCTGATTGATCCCCGCGGGGAACGTAACGGCCGAGCGCCCCTCACCCTCCCGCTGACGCGGGTCCCTCCCTCTCCCGCACACGCGGGAGAGGGTTGGGGTGAGGGTGGCTGGACGGTATGAACCGGTCAGCTTGCCGCCTGCGCCGCCTGCGTTTCCTCGGCGAGCGCGCTCGTCACCTGAGCATCGTAGACCGCGATGGCGCTCATGTTGACGAGGCCGCGTACCGTCGTCGACGGCGTCACGATATGGGCCGGCTTGCGCACGCCCAGCAGCGCCGGGCCGATCGCGAGGCCGTCGCCCAGCGCCTTCAGCAGGTTGAAGGCGATGTTGGCGGCATCGAGCGTCGGCAGGATCAGCAGGTTGGCCTGGCCCGACAGGCGCGAGTTCGGGAAGATGCGGTTGCGGTGTTCGACCGAGAAAGCCAGATCCGCCCGCATCTCGCCCTCGACCTCGAGGTCGGGTGCGCGTTCGCGGATCAGTTCGAGCGCCTTGCGCATCTTCACCGCCGAGGGCGCGTTCGAGCTGCCGAAGCTGGCGTGGGAGAGCAGCGCCACCTTGGGGTCGAAGCCGAAATGCTTCACCGTCGCCGCGGCATGCACCGTGATCCAGGCCAGATCCTCGGCGCAGGGATCATGGGCGACGAACGTGTCGGCCAGGAAGAACGTGCCCGTCGGCAGGATCAGGACCGAGAGCGCGAACGGCCGCTCGACGCCCGGCTGCAGCCCGACCACATCGACCACATGGTGCAGATGGCGGTGAAAGTCCCCGACCGCGCCGCAGATCAGCGCATCGGCCTCGCCGCGCTCGACCATCAGCGATGCGATCACCGTGTTGCGGGTACGAACCACATGGCGCGCGAAGTCGGGCGACACGCCCTTGCGCTCCATCAGCCCGTGATATTGCGTCCAGTAGCTGTGGAAGCGCGGATCGTCCTCGGGATCGCACAGCTCGAAATCCTTGTCGATCCGGATGTGCAGGCCGAGCCGTTCCAGACGCTTCTCGACCACTTCGCGCCGACCGATGACGATCGGCTTGGCGATGCCCTCGTCGAGCACGGTCTGCACCGCGCGCAGCACGCGCTCGTCCTCGCCTTCGGCATAGACCAGCCGGCGCGGATCCTCCTTCGCGCGCTCGAACACCGGCTTCATGACCAGGCCGGAGCGGAAGACGAATTGCGACAGGCGCTCGCGATAGGCGTCGAAATCGGTGATCGGCCGCGTCGCGACGCCGCTGTCCATCGCCGCCTTGGCCACGGCCGGGGCAAGCGTGGTGATGAGGCGCGGGTCGAACGGCTTGGGGATGAGATATTCGGGCCCGAAGGTCAGGTCCTGGTCGCCATAGGCAGCCGCGACCACGTCCGACGCCTCGGCCATGGCGAGGTCGGCCAGCGCCTCGACGCAGGCGATCTTCATCGCCTCGTTGATCGTCGTGGCGCCGACGTCGAGCGCGCCGCGGAAGATGTAGGGAAAGCAGAGGACGTTGTTGACCTGGTTCGGATAGTCCGACCGGCCGGTGCAGATGATCGCGTCCGGCCGGACCGCGCGCGCCTCCTCGGGCGAGATTTCCGGCGTCGGATTGGCAAGCGCCATGATGATCGGGCCGTCCGCCATCTGGGCCAGAAGTTCGGGCTTCAGCACCTTCGGCGCCGACAGGCCCAGGAACACGTCGGCGCCGCCGATCACGTCGGCGAGTGTGCGCGCGTTGGTCTCCTTGGCGTAGCGGTCCTTGCGAGGATCCATCTCCTCCTTGCGGCCGACCCAGACCACGCCGTAACGGTCCGTGACCCAGACGTTCTCGACCTTGAGCCCCATGTCGACCAGCAGGTCGAGGCAGGCGAGCGCCGCGGCACCCGCACCGGACGCCACCAGCTTGATGTCCTCGAGCTTCTTGCCGCGGAGCCGCAGCGCGTTGCGGATCGCGGCGGCGACGATGATGGCCGTGCCATGCTGGTCGTCGTGGAACACCGGGATCTTCATGCGCGCGCGCAGCTTGGCCTCGATCTCGAAGCACTCGGGCGCCTTGATGTCTTCCAGGTTGATGCCGCCGAACGTCGGTTCCAGCGCCGCGACCACGTCGACGAAGCGGTCCGGATCCAGCGCATCGACCTCGATGTCGAACACGTCGATGCCGGCGAACTTCTTGAACAGCACGCCCTTGCCTTCCATCACCGGCTTGGAGGCGAGCGGCCCGATGTTGCCGAGGCCGAGCACGGCCGTGCCGTTGGAGATGACGCCGACCAGGTTGCCGCGCGACGTCATGTTGGCGACTTCGGCCGGATCCTGGACGATCAGCATGCAGGCTTCAGCGACGCCGGGCGAATAGGCCAGCGCCAGATCGCGCTGGGTCGAGAGCGGCTTGGTCGCATGGACCCCGATCTTCCCCGGCGTCGGATAGCGGTGATAGTCCAGTGCGGCTTCGCGCAGATCTTCGGCCATCGGCTTTCTTCCCCCAGAATCTTATGGCGGAGCGGGCTCCGCTGCGGGGACAGGTAAGCCGATGCGCGTGCCCGTGCACAAGGGGCACGTCACGCGTATCAGATCAGATTTTCTCGAAAAGAGATGGTGCGGTCGAGAAGACTCGAACTTCCACAGGGTTTCCCCCACAGCGACCTCAACGCTGCGCGTCTACCAATTCCGCCACGACCGCACGTCGTATTCATATCCGCCCGAAGCATGGGCGGTCCGTTGAGGTTCGGGGTGGATAGCAAATCGGGATTACCATATCAAGCGATGGTTTCGAGCATCGTGACAGATCTGCCCTGCGGGGCCAGAGCGCACGAGGCGGATTGACAAGGTTCGGACGGACGGGCGGTTTTCTGGAATGAGCATGGAATGGCGGATCAGCGACGGCCTGGTCGATTATGAAACCGCGAGCCGGGAGATGGAGACGCGCGTCGCGGCGATCCGCGACGGCTCGGCTCCCGAGCAGGTCTGGCTGCTGGAGCACCCGCCCCTCTACACCGCCGGCACCAGCGCGCGCGACGAGGATCTGCTCGATGCCGCAGGATTGCCGGTCTATCGCACCGGCCGCGGCGGCCAGTTCACCTATCACGGGCCGGGCCAGCGCGTCGGCTATGTCATGCTCGATCTGAAGCGCCACGGCGGCGACATCCGGCGTTATGTCCATGACCTCGAGGAGTGGCTGATCCGCACCCTCGCCCGCTTTCAGGTCAAGGGCGAGCGGCGCGACGGCCGCGTCGGCATCTGGGTCGCCGAGCGCGACGGCAGCGAGAACAAGATCGCGGCCATCGGCGTGCGCGTGCGCCATTGGGTGACCTTCCACGGCGTGTCGCTCAACGTCGAGCCGGACCTGAAGAATTTCGACGGCATCGTCCCCTGCGGCATCCGCCAGCACGGCGTCACCTCGCTCGCGGCCCAGGGTATCCTGGTCTCGATGCCGGAAGTGGACGCGGCGATGCGGGCGGCATTCGGCGAGGTGTTTGGGGTGGTGGAGTAGGCCGGCCGGCTACAGGGATCAGTATCGAATCCGCCGATACGTCGTCGGGCTCGCGCCCAACACCTTTCGGAAGCGGCGGTTGAAGGTCGAGAGATCGCCGAAGCCCGCGTCGTAGGCGATGGCGGTCACCGGTTCGTCCGAGTGACGCAGGCGTAGGGCGGCGCGGCGGAGCCGTTCGCCCAGCACAAACTGGTACGGCGTCACGCCGGCGACCGCCCGGAAGGTCCTGAGGAAATGATAGGGGCTCATCGCCGCGTCGCGCGCGAGGGCGTCCAGGCTCGCCGGCGCCTCGGCCTGCGCCTCCAGGTGGCGTAGCGCCTCGCTCACGCGCCGTTCGTCGCGGCGGCTGGGTGCACGTGACGACCGCCGGACGCCGGCCAGGGTGCCCGCGACCGCACCGGCCAGCCGGAGCGCCAGTTCCTCCAGCGCCGCGGGATCACCGCCGGCCGCCTCGGCTGCCACGACCAGCGGGATCGTCGCGGGCGACGGCGGCAGCCGGGGCTCCCTGAACCAACTCCGGTGCGCGCCCGGTACGGCGGCCAGGAAATGCTCGAAATATTCCGGCTCGAAATGGAAGGCGACGCACCGGTCGCCGATGCCGTGCTCGTGCCCGCATTCGAAGCAGGCGCCGGCATTGCCGAGCACCAAGGCACCCGGGGCCAAAGTCGCCCGGCCTTGGCTCGTGCGGTATTGGAACGTCCCGCGCGTCACCGCGGCGATGCAGACGGCGCCGTGCCGTTCCTCGAACGGACGGTCGCCGGGTCCAGCGGTGCAGACGATGTCGCGCACGCTCCAGCCGGGCCCCGATGCCAGCGGACGGGCGATCGTGGTCATGGCGCTATCATAGCAATTTTTCCCAAGCGGCGGTGAGCTCCGGCGGCCTAGGAAAGGGTTCCCCTGCCGGAGGACCCAACCATGAGTGCCGCCTCGTTTCCACTCGCCGACCTGCTGCTCGCCAATGGCCCCGCCCCCGACCGCGCCGACAAGATGGGCCTCTACGGCTGGCTCATCGGCGCCTGGGAAATGGATGCCGTGCTGACCGCCGACGACGGCCAGCAGGCCACCGGCCACGGCCGGATCCGCTTCGCCTGGGTGCTCGAAGGCCGGGCGATCCAGGATGTCTGGATCCTGCCCGGCGTGTTCTACGGCACGACCCTGCGCGTCTACGACCCCGGCCTCGACGCCTGGCACATCCTGTGGAGCGATCCGGTCCGGCAATTCTATTCCCGCCAGATCGGCCGCGCCCGGGGGCCGGACATCGTGCAGCTCGGCACGACCGACGCCGGCGTGCCCGTGCGCTGGAGCTTCAGCGAGATCACGCCCAACTCGTTCCGCTGGCTGGGCGAACGCTCCCTCGACAGCGAGGCAACCTGGCAGACCCAAGCCGAGTTCCGGGCACGTCGGATCGGTGCGTAAGCACTGACAGTCCCTTGCCCGGCCCGCACCGCCGCGCCATCATGCCGGCCGCGGAAGGAGCATCGACGTGGAACTGGACGGGCTTGCGGCGCGCGTCGCCGAGCGGCTGATCGCACGGGGCGAGACCATCGCCATCTCCGAATCCTCGGCCGGCGGGTTGATCTCGGCGGCGCTGCTGGCCGTGCCCGGGGCTTCGGCCTATTTCCTCGGTGGCGCCGTGGTCTATACCGGTGTCGCGCGCCAAGCGCTGCTCGGCATCACGCCGGAGGACCTCGTCGGCATGCGACCGGCGTCGGAACCCTATGCCGCCCTGCTGGCGCGCACGGTCCGCACGAAGTTTTCAGCAAGCTGGGGGCTGGCCGAGACCGGCGCGACCGGTCCTGCGGGCAATCGCTACGGGGATGCCGCCGGCCATGCGTGCCTCGCGATCGATGGGCCGATCACCCAGACGCGCACGCTCGAGACCGGATCGCCGGACCGGGCCGCCAACATGCGCGCCTTCGCGGCGGCGGCGTTGCAGATGCTCGAGAGCGCCCTGACCTAAACCATATCGTTAGCAGACGCTGGGACCAGCGCTCACCCGCCGCGAGAGCCAATATTCGATCCGCTCGATCAGCTTGCCCGGGTCGAACGGCTTGACGATGAAATCATTGCCTCCGGCCTTGAGACCGGCGGTCACGTCCTCGGCGGTCTTGCGGGCGGTCAGGAACGCGATCGGCACCGTCCGGAGCGACGGGTTCGCGCGCAGTTGCCGGCAGGTATCGAACCCGTTCACGTACGGCATCTGGATATCGAGCAGGATTAGCCGCGGCATCATGCGGTCGGTGAGCGAGATGGCCTCGCGGCCGCGCCGGGCGCCGACGAAGCTGAAGCCGGCCGCCTCGACGATGCCCTGGATCAGCAACAGCGTTTCGGCCTGATCGTCGACGGCCATGACGATCTTGCTGCGGCGGTCGGTCGATGGCGCACTCATGCGCCCGCCCCGCGCTTGGCCTTCTGCCCGGTCGAGCGGGCGGCCAGATAGGCACCGAGGGCGTCGGCGCTGGGGCCGGCCGCCGCCTCGAACGCCTGCAGCAGGCGCGAGACCGCTGTGGCATCCGCCGCCCCGGCGGCGAGTTCCAGTTCGCCCGCGAGCCGCTGCAGTTCGCGCGCGCCGAGATTGCCGGATGTCCCCTTCAACACGTGGGACGCCCGTACCAGGGCCGGGAAATCGCCGGCGGCAGCCGAGGAGGCGAAGGCGGCGAGCTGGGGTGCTACCGAGGCCAGATAGCTGTCGACGATGACGGCAAACCGCGCGACGGGCATCATGGCCGCCAGCCGATCGAGATGGTCGGTATCGAGCCAGCCGCCATCCGGGCCCCCAACCGCTTCCTGCGCCGGCGATGCCCGGCCCGGGATCCAGCGCGCGAGGGTCGCCAGCAGCGCCACACGCTCGAACGGCTTCGAGACATAGTCGTTCATCCCGGCGGCGAGACAGGCCTCGCGGTCGCCCAGCATGGCGTTCGCCGTCAGGGCCACGATCGGCGTCCTGCCGGCGTCCCCCGGCATCTTGCGGATCTCACGGGCGGCCTGCAGTCCATCCACGGCCGGCATCTGCACGTCCATCAGCACCAGATCGTAAGTCCGCCGGCCAACCGCCTCGATCGCTTCGCGCCCGTCGCTCGCCAGGTCCACCCGGTAGCCGGCATCGGTCAGGATGGTCGCCGCGATCTCCTGATTGATCGCGTTATCCTCCGCGATCAGCACGTAGGGGCCCGCTGCCCGTCTTGCCGGCATCGCCGGGTCGCCGACGACGGCGTCCGCCGCGGCCGGGCGGGCGCCCAGCAGCCCGCCGATCGTGTCGATCAGCATCTGATGGCGCACCGGCTTGGTCAGGAAC
>Ga0209166_10001304_pt1 | contig 21346 bp, 20 predicted proteins | sample Coa_R1_3_FD_187151 | JGI IMG/M metagenome (GOLD analysis project Ga0209166, IMG submission 187151) | Surface soil microbial communities from Centralia Pennsylvania, which are recovering from an underground coalmine fire - Coalmine... | ecosystem: Environmental > Terrestrial > Soil >... | reverse complement strand
TCAAGAGCCTAGCCGTTTGGAGATTGCAATTACTTCTGAGGTTGAACTGGCGGCATGGTGCGTCCCAACGCTTTTACTGTGATTTCGTCCGGTACCGCATGTCCGTCTTTCTTAACCACGACTCCGAATCCTCCGCTATAGTCCCACATCGTCCAGCCGATACCGTACTTCTCGAGCGTGGTGTGGACGTCGGAAATCCACGCGGCGCGATCCTTCGGCAATGCCATTTTGCGGTAAACGCCGAATTCGTTACACGTTAGTGGCACGTTCCAGCGCTTGCCCCATGCTGCGATTTGGCCAATCTCCTCATCAATGCGCGCGGTGTTCCAGCGGTCCATTCCGTAGTGAAGGACCGCGAGGCGATTCACCGCATCGGGAACCAGCGCTGCGGCTTGCTGCACGTTTTCCGGAGTCGAAGGGTACGGCAAGTCTCTCAGATAATGCACATAGTTCGTGCTCCAGTTTGCGCCCTGGTGCGTGAACACATGCGGATCGTAGAAATGAAAGTTGTAAATAATGTTGGGATCGCGGAGCGGTTCGATGAAAAGGAGTTCGTTGTCGGCGGACCAATTCGCTCCTGCCACGATAATGGTCTGGGCGGGAGCTCCTTCGCGGATGGCGACGGCGAGTTTCGATTGCACGCCCTCCCATCGGTAGCGGTCTCGAAATTCCGGCTCGTTCAATATCTCGAAGAACACCAGATCTGCGTTCCACGAGGAGTAGTGCTTCGCCAGCGCTCGCCAGTAGTCGGCGAACTGTTCCACAGACTCATTGTCGGCGACGAGTTTTTCTTTGAAGTCCGAATCTGGATGGATGTCAATAATCACTGCCAGGCCTTGATCCAGAATCATTTCCACAGCGGCATCGAGATACCCCAAATAATCTTCGGGAATCTGGTCGGCCTGCTTGCGGCGGAACATCGGTTGCGGATTCACGCTTAGCCGCACGTGATCAAACTGCATCGCCTTGATCAATGCGATGTCCTGAGCGGTGGTCCATGTTTCGAAGTGTTCCTTGGTGTAGCCCTTCTGGTCGTAGACTTGCGCAAACCATTCGCTCAAATTGATTCCATAACGGAGATGCGCAGCGCGCCGCTTTGCAAGGCCCGAGTCCTGCGAGGTTTGTGCCAGTCCTGTACAACCCAAGCAAAGAGCGATCGTCACTAATGCAAACAAACGGACAAGCCACGCCCAAGCATCAATGGTCCTGGTAATCATTTTCACCGCCGCTTTCACCGGAACATGGATTTAAAGCGAGAAGCCTATATCGACAATTAAAGGCAAGCAAGAGATGGTGCCTTCGCGCAACTTTCTCCTCGGCACGAATCAACGCCATTCGCCGTTGCTGATATGTAGCCATGGATTGGAGAGCGAGTGAACTTCGATTAAGGCAGGTAGACGTTGGCCGCACTCTAGCAAGCCCCGCAGCTGACCGTCTGATTTTTCTTATTCGGTCTTGCCCATAGGAGTGGGTTTCGTCCGTTCGATGGTGCGCAGTCTTTTCCCCACGGGCGAGTTCTTCGCGATGAACCGCATGCACTCGCAGAAACCTTTACGCTCACCCGGCGCCTGGCAGGCGTAACGGTAAGCAGCATGAACCGTGGCGCGGTGGCCGCACAAACAAACTTCTCGTGAAGGCTCAGGCATGTGCCGCCGTCCTTCTGGATTCCCAGGAGCCCTCTTCTTGCCCTCCGGCTTGGTCTCGCTCACAGAACTCCTCCAGTCACTGGCTCTTGGAGAGAACCCAGTTTGCAATCGAAAATTCTGATCCGCCCTGTCCGTGTTTGCCTTCCGAAGATTATCACCTTTTATCGAGCGGGGTTTCAATAGCCTCAGCTTCACGCAAACTCAGACTTGGTTGCCGACACAGTTCAACGAGATTCCGCGGCGCCAATAGAACGCGGCACTTTCCCGTCCAGCGGTCGACGGGGATGATCTGTTGGGGCTCTCAGCCATGAAAGGGGTCCAGCGGCTAGACCTCAAGGATTACGGGAAGAATCAGCGGCCGCTTCGAAGTTTGCTTGTTGATGTATCGCTTTAGGTCCACGCGGATTTTTTCTTTGATCACGCCCCAGTCGGAATTTTCTTCGGCATTCGATTCCGCAACGGTTTTCATCAGAACTTCGCGGGCGCCGACTAGGAGCTCCTGGCCGTTTTCGCTCATGACACCACGAGTCACAATTTCGGGCTGCGATTCCAGCTTTCCTGTGTGCTTATCAATGGCGATGATCGGAACGACGACGCCGTCTTCAGACAGATGCTTTCGGTCGCGGATGACCACTTCTTCGATTTCTTCCAGTGAACCCGAGTCAACGAGGACCCTGCCGGCGGTCACGGGGTCGCGCCGTTTAGCTCCGTCCTCTGTGAATTCGATGGCTTGGCCATCTTCCAGCAAAAAGATTTCTTCAGAGACCGCGCCAAGTTGATGCGCCAGCGCTGCGTGACGGAAGAGATGCCGGTACTCACCATGGACCGGCACGAAATACTTCGGCTTCACGAGTTGCAGGATCAGTTTTTGTTCTTCCTGGCTGGCGTGGCCCGAAACGTGAATCACTCCTCCGGAATTGTCGTAATACACCAACGCTCGCCGGCGAAACATGTGATCGAGCATTCGAAAGATGGATCTTTCATTGCCGGGAATGATGCGCGCGGAAAGGATCACGGTGTCGTTTTCGTCGACGGATACGTGGCGGTGATTGTCGACGGCAATGCGCGAAAGCGAGGACATCGGCTCGGCCTGGCTGCCGCTGGCCAGAATCACGAGGCGCTTGGGATCGAAGCCGCGAATGTCCTGCGGCCGCACCACCATGCCGTCGGGAATGCGTAGAAGGTCCAGCGAGTGCGCAATCTCTACGTTGTCAATCATGCTGCGCCCGACAAATGCCACCTTGCGGTTGACGCGCACGGCGATGTCAATCACCTGTTGAATACGGTGAATCGAAGATGCGAAACAGGACAAAATCACTCGGCGCGGGGCCGAACGGCATAGCTCTTCGATACGCGGTACAACGGCGCGCTCCGAAGGAGTGAATCCGGGCCGCTCGACGTTCGTCGAGTCGCTGAAAAGTGCCAGGACACCTTCGAGGCCATACTTGGCAAGCGCATGCAAATCAAAAGCCGCGCCGTCAACCGGCGTCTGATCGATCTTGAAGTCTCCTGTGTGGATGATCACGCCAACGGGGGTTCGAATTGCCAGTGCCACGCAATCCAAAGTGCTATGCGTTACCGAAATGAATTCAATTTCGAAAGGCCCAATTTCGACCAGACGGCCGGGAATGACTTCGCGCAGCGTCGTGGAATCCAGCAGTCCCGCTTCCTCCAGGCGCTTCTTTACCAACGCCAGCGTGAACCGCGTTCCGTAAACCGGAACATTCAAATCGCGAAGAATGTACGGCAGCGCCCCGATGTGGTCTTCATGCCCGTGCGTCAGAACGATAGCTCGAACCTTCGCGCGGTTTTGCTTCAGGTAGGAAATATCCGGAATGACCAGGTCGACGCCCAAGAGTTCGGATTCAGGAAACATCATGCCGGCATCAATGACGATGATGTCGTCACCGACTTGCAGGACCATCATGTTCATGCCGAATTCACCGAGCCCGCCAATCGGAATAGCGGTCAGGGAGTGCGGTGTCTTACTTGGGGCCTTGCTCAAGGAAACATTGACTCCACAACGTAAGCGAGAATCGTATCACACGGCACCGTTTCGCCAATGGCGGAGGCCGGTGATAAGGCACAGAAAGGATTCGTTAGCGCCTAATGGTGAGAATCACCGGCAAAAAGGTGAGCGATAGAGACAAGAATCACCGCGCCGAGCGTCGCGGCTGCGAGCGAATACCAAAAGCCGCCGCCAAAAATTCCGAGCTGCACAAAGACCCATCCGCCTATGAAGGAACCGACCAGGCCGAGAACGATGTCCGCGATGCAACCGAAGCCACGCCCTCGAGCGATTTTTCCAGCGAGCCAACCGGCGATGAGGCCAATTAGGAGCCAGCCGATGACTCCGTTCCGGTAATGGATGACAAAGGTCTGTGGATCGGCGAGCAAGGTAGAAAAGAAAAAGTGCATTTTGCCTCCGAGGTTAAGACGCTCAAGAATACGCTCAAATGGTCTTACGCAAGAATGCTTTCTTTGCTTCGCGGTCCCTTGTGGTGCGTCACCGCGTAGCTGGCTGCTGCTGGGTCATGCAGTGAATCGTTCCAAGGCCGAGCACCAGATCCCGGCAGGGAATTCCCACGACTTCGCGGTCTGGGAAAAGACGCGCGAGCATGTTTAGCGCAATGCGGTCGCTCGAATCATTAAACGTTGGCACCAGCACGAGTTTGTTGGCGACGTAAAAATTCGCGTAGCTGGCGGGAAGGCGGAAATCGTCAAAGTAAACGGGCGCGGGCATCGGCAGGGTTTCCAGGCCCAGGGGAACGCCATCCTGATCCTTCATGGTTTTTAGTAGCGCAAGATTCTCTTGTAGAGGGGCATAGTTCGCATCGCGTGAGTCTTCTTCCACGATGGTTACGACCGTTGTGGAGTTCACGAAGCGCGTGAGGTCGTCCACATGCCCATGCGTGTCGTCGCCGACGATGCCACTCTTGAGCCAGAGCACGTTTGTCACCCCAAGATAGTCGCGAAAGATGTCCTCGTAATCTTGCTTTGTGAGGCCCGGATTCCTTTCCTGGACTTTGCTCAAAAGGCATTCTTCGGTGGTGAGCAGCGTGCCGCGGCCGTTCACATCAATGCTTCCGCCTTCGAGAACCACTCGGCGGCCTTTATGCTGCGGCTGCCAGATGCGCCGCTTCAGCTTTTTATTTGCTTTCGCAACCACAGCTGCGTCTTTTTTGTGATTCGGATACTTGGCCCAGCCGTTGAATTGAAAATTATTGAAAGCGACTTCACCGGATTTGGTTCGAACACAGATAGGGCCGGAGTCCCGCATCCAGCCGCGATCGGTGGGCGCGACGAAAAAATCCACGGCATCGAGATTCGCTCCCGATTTCTTGAGGATCGCGCGCACGCGCGATTGCGCTTCGCGATTTTCAACCAGCAGGAAAACGCGCTCGACGCGAGAAAGATGGCGGACGATTTCGGCGAAAGCCCAGGGAATAGCGGCAAATTTTCCAGGCCAATCGCTTGTTTCGTGGGGCCAGCCGAGCCAGGTCGCCTCGTGTGGTTCCCATTCCGCGGGCATGCGGAAGCCGAGAGAGAAAGGCGTTGCCGTTTGTGAGGGCTGCTTCATCGGGTGAAGGAATTTAACATAGAGAGCGCAGAGCACGCAGCGCTCGCAGAGCAAGAGGGCGGGTCAAGTTACTTTTCGCCGAGCCAGCGGTTGAGGATGGGTTGGTAAGCATCGATGCGGCGGTCGCGCAGGAAGGGCCAGTTGCGGCGCGTGTCTTCGCTCTTGGCGGGATCGCATTCGACGACGAGAATCTCTTCTTTGCAATTCGAGGCTTCTGAAATCACCTGGCCGAAAGGATCGGCGACAAAGGAATTACCCCAAAACTCCAGTCCGGGATCGCCGTTCTCGGGGTGGCCTTCAAAGCCAACGCGATTTACCACGGCAGCGTACACGCCGTTAGCGATGGCGTGACTGCGTTGAATCGTTTTCCACGCTTCCAGTTGACCCGCGCCGAACTGTGCTTTCTCGTGCGGATGCCAGCCGATGCTCGTGGGATAAAAAATCACCTGTGCGCCCCCGAGCGCCGTCAGCCGAGAGCCTTCGGGATACCACTGGTCCCAGCAGATTTGCACGCCGATGCGCGCGTACTTCGTATCAAAATTCGGAAAGCCCAGATCGCCCGGCGTGAAATAAAATTTCTCGTAATAAAGCGGATCGTCCGGAATGTGCATCTTGCGGTACTTGCCGAGAAAAGTTCCATCGGCATCCAACACGGCGCAACTGTTGTGATAAACGCCAGCGGCACGACGCTCGAAGAGCGAGACGACCAGCGCGACTCTTTTTTCTTTGGCGACCTGCGCCAACTTCTCCGTAGTAGTCCCGGGCACAGGCTCGGCCAGATTGAAAAGATCCGCGTCTTCCTTGCGGCAGAAGTATTCGCCGCGAAACAGTTCATGGAGGCAAATGATTTGCGCCCCCCGCTTCGCCGCTTCCTGAATTTTCCCGATGGCGCGTTCGAGGTTTTCCTCTGCATTTGTCGTGCACTTCATCTGCACGAGCCCAACAGTGAATTTGCCGGCCATGAATTTTAGTTTAGCATGAGCAAGAAGCGGCTTTTCATGCGCGATTTTGCTTTCCTTTGTGCCGCGTTTGTACTAAAAATCATGCGAACATACAAGCATTACCCCGAACTACTGGCAAGATTGCAGTTCATTCGCTCCAGGAAATAACCTTTAAGTCTGAGGAGACGCGATGGGGAGGCAGCAAAAGAAAACTGTGACCGGGCGGGTGTTGCACGACCCGGTGAAGGATAAGCTCCGGCCGATCTTCCCGCTGGACTTATCACGCTGCCGAACCATCGATGAACTCGTGCGTGCCATGGGCAACACGGCATTCACCGGGCGGCAAATTGGCGACGCCGCTGACGTATTGGAAGCCATGGCGAGGGATAAAGATTGTTTCGTGGTGATGACGCTTTCCGGGGCGCTGACAGTAGGAAAAATGGGGCTGGTTTTTTGCGACCTCATCGAATCCGGCGTGGTGAACGCCATTGTCTCGACGGGCGCGCTGATGGCGCACGGACTAGTGGAAGCGACCGGCCACTCGCATTTCCGCTACGACCCGAGGATGGACGACAAGACGTTGTTCGAAGCGGGCTACAATCGCGTCTACGATTCGCTCGAGCCGGAAGTCAATCTCGATCACGTCGAAGAAGTGATGCAGCGACTGCTCAGCGAGTGGGACGCGGAGGAAGTGGTTTGCAGTTGGAAGATCCACCGTCGCATCGGCGAGTTCCTGCACAAAAACGCGGCGGGGCGGGGAATCCTGAAGTCGGCGTTTGAATACGACGTGCCTGTGTTTGTGCCAGCTTTTAGTGATTCCGAATTGGGTATCGACTTTGCCCTCCACAAAATCGCCCGGCAGAGAGAAAACCGGCCGGTGCTGAGGTTCGATCCTTTCGAGGATTTCGAAAAGTTTGCGAACACGATGCTGGCGACGAAGCGCATGGGCATTTTTACGATTGGCGGCGGAGTGCCGCGAAACTGGTCGCAACAATTTGGTGTATACGCGGAGCTGCTCGCGCGGCGCGGTTACAAAAAGCTGCCATTGAAGCGCTACAACTACGGTGTCCGCATCTGCCCGGAGCCCGTGAGCTGGGGCGGGTTGAGCGGGAGCACGTACACGGAAGCGGTTTCGTGGGGGAAATTTGTGCCACCCGAGGAGGGTGGCCGGTTCGCAGAGGTCTTCGACGACGCCACCGTGGCGTTGCCCTTGATTGTCGGCGCGGTGTTGGAGCGCCTCGGCCACTTCAAAGGTTGATTCGTCAGACGCCACGCAACCTCAGCCTCCAGTGACGATGCAGTCGGTACTGTGGAGTCGAAGTAGGCGAATCCCGGGAAACGATGATTAGCTTTCGCTTCTTAAGGTGCTCGATGGCGTGCTGCACTGCGGACTTGGATAGTCCCGTAGCCGAAGCAATCGTGCCATAGCTGGCTTCCACGCAATGAGTCATCTCTCGCTCGATGCGTACGGCGAGATACAAGTACACGATGAAGGCGGAAGGCTTCTTATCGTGGCCCACCAGATCGCGCATCAGGACATCGAGCACGTAGCTATCAAGCGCGATTGCGGCGGTGGCGGCAACCATGGCGTAAGTTTATCACTATAGTCGTAATTGGTGGGGGGGCTTGCGCGAGCTTCCGTGCGTTGCAAAGATGCCCTCCGGGAGGAGCCATGATCCGAGGCATTAAATTCGTCACCGTCCCCGTTCGCGATCAGGAGAAAGCGCTAAAGTTCTACACCGAAAAACTAGGGTTTCAGATTCGGACCGACCAGCCGCTTGGAAGCCAACGCTGGATCGAGCTGGGAATCCCAGGCGCGGAGACAGAGCTGGTGCTGTTCACTTCGCCTGGACACGAAGCCCTCATCGGGCAGTTTCAGCCTCTCGTATTCTGGACAAACGATGTTCCTAAATCCTATAAAGAGATGTCCGCAAAGGGCATCGAGTTCCTGGGGCCGCCGAAGACGGAAGAGTGGGGAACCTCGGCGATGTTCCGGGATGTAGACGGCAACCAATTTCTTCTCTCATCCAAATAGGAGGAGTCATGGCTACTGCAAAGACGCAGGCGCTTTACGATGTGCATCCGGGCGTGGCCATGGTGCAGAAGTGGGTGGCCGAGCTGAAAGAGAAAACGGGCCGTTCGCTTGAGGAATGGCTCGCACTGGTGAAAAAGGAAGGTCCGAAGGACGAAAAAGCGCGCCGCGAATGGCTGAAAACCAAGCACAAGCTGGGCACGAACAGCGCGTGGTGGATCGCGGAGCGCGCCGCCGGGGAGGGAGGCGAAGATTCGCCGGAGGAATATTTGCGGATCGCCGCCCAACATGTCGATGAGCAATACGCTGGGCCGAAGGAAAAGCTGCGTCCGATTTTTGATGAATTGCTGAAACTGGGCCGATCGATGGGCGACGACGTGAAAGTGTGCCCTTGCAAAACCATCGTGCCGCTGTATCGCGAGCACGTGTTCGCTCAGATTAAGCCTACAACCAATTCACGCATTGATTTTGGCCTTGCGCTAACCCACTACAAAGGAAAACTGCCGAAGCGTTTAGTTGACACAGGCGGCCTGGCCAAGAAGGACCGCATCACGCATCGGATTGAGCTGACTTCCGCCTCGCAAATCGATACAGAAGTGAAAAAGTGGCTGAAGACCGCCTACGATTTGGACAGCAAGCGGGCCGACTAGGGAACATCCAAACGGCTGCCAGCGCCGGCGTAGTAGTAGTGCTCTTCGTAAGTTTTCTGCAAGCGAAGGAAAGCCGGTTCTCCCGTGCAATGCCCGGGCGCAATCCTCTCGAGCTTCCATTTGTTCTTCAGGTTTGTGGCGAGCAAATCAATTTGATCTTCCGGTGCCGTTACCAGATGCAATCCGCCGAACAGAATGCGAAAGCGAGAATCAATCGCCGTAGCCGCTTGCAAGATTTCTTCGATTCCCGGGTGAGAGCAGCCGACCACTAGCATCAATCCTTGCGGTTGTTTAATAGCCAGCGAGAGTTCGCGGAGTTCCAGTGTGCCCGGAGTCTTCGAGATTGTGGATATGAGGAAAACTCCCGGTGCGACCTCGGTCATCGCATCAACCAGTTGAAAATTGCTTCCCTCATACAGTCGGCCCGTGAGAAGTTTGTCCGGATAATTTCCGTCGAAGTAGCGCATTTTGCCCGACAGTTCGGGAACTGGCCGCAAAAACGCCGAGGGCAAACTACCTCCAAATTGACTAAAGCCTTCTTTGGGCGCGTACACGGTTACGGCGGGGTTTATTTTCAAAACATACTTTAAACCGGTGCTGTGATCGGCGTGTCGGTGCGAGATGACCACGAAGTCGAGCTTGGTCAGATCAACACCTAGCGCTTTGACGTTGTGCTCGAAGATCGCCTCATTGTTCCCCGTGTCAAAAAGGATGCGCTTGCCGTCGTGTTCGACCAGCGCGGAAAATCCCCAGTCTTTGGTCACCTCTTTGGAATCAGAGAAGGCGTCATAAAGGATGGTGACGCGATCTTTCGCGGTCGCAGAAAACGGGAGAAGGAAAACAAATAAAAAAGAAGGAAACAGAAACAAGGCCTTTGGAATCCGCATGGGCACCTCCGAGAACAATTTAGGGGGATACGGCTAGTCGTCTTCGCCGATGAGGATGGCGGCGCCTAACACCGTGGTCCAAAGGCCGCGTTTGTCGCCCACGGCGGATTGCGTGATGTTCATGGTGCGGACGATCTTATTCGAGATGCGGTAAACCTCTTTTTTTTCGTCGAACGACAAGTCCGGATCGAATTCCACGTTCAGCGTAGTGGCGAGCATTTCCGCTGCGAGTTCTTCCGCGTATTCGCCGGCGACTTCTTCTGTTTCCCCGAACGAATGGTGTTCGGAGAGATAGCCATACATGGTCTTGTCGCTGGGCAGAGCGAGACCGATGCTTGCGGCGATGAGGCGATGCGGCTCTCTCGTCGAATTCTCGCTGATAACGGTAAACGCAACCTGGCCGGGCTTCAGATGCTTCAAGCCTTCGCTTCGAGAAATCAATTTGCAATTCGGAGGAAAGATGGAGGAAACGCGGACGATATTGCAGGCGGCAATGCCCGCGTTGCGCAGGGCCAGCTCGAAGCTGGAGAGCCTTTCCCGATGTTTCCCGACACCCTTCGTGAGGAAGATCTTCTTCGCGACAAACGCCATGGTGCCGGTTTTTCGGGCCTCCCTGAAAGGATTGAGAGCAAAAAATTTAGGGCAACGCAAAAGTAACAAGAAGGTTTTCGAGTGTCAATGCATTTTGCGGCCTGAGATCGATACCGAACCGGAATTATGAATGACGGTTAACAGTCGTTCTGAGGAAGCTACTCCCCGGCGGCGCGATGAACGAACTTTCCCAGCGGCTTGCACAGGGCAAGCAGGTTCCCGAGGTGCTCCGCAGTGAAATCCGATCCGGCTGCTGCCGAAGTTGTGCCTTTACGGCTGACTTGGATGACGCCGACGACTCTACCATCGAAGAGAATCGGCGCGCTGATGATTTTTTGGATGGGGTCCAAGCTCTCGCCGCTAAGTTTTATGTTTTCGAAGACCACAGCATGACGCGCGGCGCTGAAGTTATTATCAATTTCCGGCCGGCTCTCGCGCGCCGTCTTGGCTGCGAGGGCCGAATTGCTGGAGAGCGGGACGAAACCGACATTCTTAAGCGCTTCCGGCACGAGAAAATGCAGGTGTTTCCACCGCGTTGAAATTGCCAGAATGGCGACTTCCTCGTCGCGAACCCCAATGATTTTCGCGATTTTTCCAGCAATGGCCGGGAGTGAGGGTTGCCCCGTGCCTGAGTCATCGCCTTCGAGAGCACGCGCGATACGTTCCAGTTCCGACACAAGACTGAGAGTTGTGCTCATGGTGATTCCTTGAACTCTGGGAGTGCAACCAGGAGGGGCTAAGCCCGGCGGATCCCGTCGAACGACAATTCCATTTTCGCGCGGCTCGCTCGCACCCTCAAGAAGAGTCTGGCGTAGTGTTGTGCGCAAAAAACCGTCCCATCGGACAGGTTGAGTTTGCATCGCCGGATACATCTGCCTATACTTGTTTCGCCGCGATTCTCACTGCCTGCAGCAAGCAGGTTGCCCCTACGGTTCCTCAAAAAGCGAACCAGTCAGGAATCCCGCGGCGGAGAGGGCATGTTGGACACGGCAATCTGGCCTCGCTCGAGTTATCTTCCTCACATTGCTGACTATTTTTTGAAACTGACATTTTCCCACCAAAAAACCTGTTGTCACCGATGAGTGCCACGGCCAATATTCCGCTGGCCCAGCTTCGCTTCTGGGATACGACCATCGGCAAGAAAGCCGTCATGGCGGTGACGGGATTCATCCTTTTCGGTTTTATCGTCGGTCATCTTCTTGGGAATCTGCAAATCTACGAGCCGCCGGAGAAAATCAATCATTACTCAGAAATGCTGCGGAGCGTGCCGTCGCTGTTGTGGGGCGCGCGCATCGCGTTGCTGATATCGGTCTTCCTCCATATCTGGGCCTCGTTCGCCCTATGGAGGCTGCAGCGCGCCGCTCGGCCCGTTCCATACGTGAAGAAGGCCAACCTGCATTCTACCTACGCTTCGCGCACCATGATGTGGAGCGGGCCGATCATCCTGGCTTTCGTGATTTACCATCTCCTGAATTTTACGTTCGGAACGGTCCATCCGGGCGGTCCGTTCGACCAGCACAACGTGTACAACAACGTGGTTACTGGATTTCAGTTTTGGCCGTCTTCAGTGTTCTACATCATCGCGATGATCATGCTGTGCTACCACCTGTACCACGGGTTGTGGAGTATGTTTCAGTCGCTCGGTTTCAACCACCCGGTGTACACGCCCTGGATCCAACGGTTGGCCAAAATTGCCGCGATCCTGATTGCCGCTGGCTATATCTCGATTCCTGTCGCCGTGCTGGCCGGCTTCATTAAGCCCGTATGAGGGCCCGTATGAAGGCCGGTATGAGGAAAGACTGAAAAGATGGAACTGATTTCCAACGCGCCAACCGGGCCCATCGAGAAATCGTGGGAGACGCACAAGTTTGGCCTGAAGCTGGTCAACCCGGCAAACAAACGCAAACATACAATCATTATGGTGGGCACAGGTCTTGCCGGCGGGTCCGCTGCTGCAAGCCTCGGAGAGTTGGGCTACAACGTAGACTGTTTCTGCTTTCAGGATTCTCCTCGGCGCGCGCATTCCATCGCTGCGCAGGGTGGGATCAACGCTGCGAAAAATTATCACAACGACGGCGACAGCGTGTACCGTTTGTTCTACGACACGGTGAAGGGTGGAGACTTCCGTTCGCGCGAAGCCAACGTCTATCGCCTGGCGCAAGTAAGCGTAAACATCATTGACCAGTGCGTGGCGCAGGGCGTGCCCTTCGCCAGAGAGTACGGCGGCCTGCTGGACAATCGCTCGTTCGGCGGCGCGCAGGTTTCCCGGACCTTCTACGCCCGTGGCCAGACCGGGCAGCAGCTTTTGCTCGGGGCGTACCAGGCGCTGGAGCGGCAAATCGGGCTGGGCAGCGTGAAGATGTATCCGCGCACGGAAATGCTCGATTTGCTCGTGATTGACGGGCGTGCGCGCGGGATTGTCACGCGGAACCTCAACGACGGCAACGTGAGTGTGCATTTTGGCGACGCGGTGGTGCTTGCCACCGGCGGGTACGGCAACGTCTTCTATCTTTCCACAAACGCCAAGGGAAGCAACGCCACAGCGATCTGGCGAGCGTACAAGCGCGGGGCGCTGTTTGCGAATCCGTGCTTTACTCAGATTCACCCCACCTGCATTCCCGTTTCGGGCGACTACCAATCCAAGCTCACCCTCATGTCCGAGTCCTTGCGTAACGACGGACGCATCTGGGTTCCCAAGAAGGTGGGAGACAACCGGAGAGCGGCTTCCATTCCGGAAGACGAGCGCGACTACTATCTAGAGCGCCGCTACCCCAGCTTCGGCAACCTGGTCCCGCGCGACATCGCTTCCCGCGCCGCGAAGGCCGTCTGCGACGAGGGCCGTGGCGTGGGCGAAACGGGGCTGGGGGTCAATCTCGACTTTTCCGACGCTGTCAAGCGGCTCGGAGCGCACAAAATTGCCGAGCGCTACGGCAACCTGTTTGAGATGTACGAGCGCATCACCGGGGAAGACCCTTACAAAGTGCCGATGCGCATCTATCCCGCCATTCACTACACCATGGGCGGTCTGTGGGTGGATTACAACCTGATGTCCACCATTCCGGGGCTTTTTGTGCTTGGCGAAGCGAATTTCTCCGATCACGGTGCGAACCGTTTGGGGGCTAGCGCGCTAATGCAGGGTCTTGCCGACGGCTATTTCATCACCCCGTACACCATCGGAAACTATCTGGCCAACACGAAGTATGAAAAATATCCGGAAGATACTCCCGCGGCAAAAGAGGCCGTCGCCAACGTGAACGCCATCACCAGGAAGCTTCTGAATACCAGCGGCAAACGTACCGTGGATTCTTACCACCGCGAACTGGGCAAAATCCTGTGGGAATACTGCGGCATGTCGCGCAACGCAGCCGGTTTGAAAAAAGCCGCTGGAATGATTGCGGAGCTGCGCGAAGATTATTGGAGGAACGTGCGCGTGCTGGGGGCGAATGAAGAGTTCAATCAATCGCTCGAGAAAGCCGGCCGCGTTGCTGATTTCTTCGAGCTCGGCGAATTGATGTGCATGGATGCGCTGCACCGCAACGAATCCTGCGGTGGCCATTTCCGCGAGGAATACCAGACGCCCGAAGGAGAGGCTTTGCGCGACGATGGCAACTACTCCTACGTGGCCGCGTGGGAATTTCAGGGCGCAGGCCGCCCGGCTTCTCTAAATAAGGAACCTCTGGTCTTCAATTATGTGAAGCCTTCGCAGCGGAGCTATAAGTGAAATGAAACTGATACTTCACGTCTGGCGACAGAAAAACGGGCAGGACCGGGGCCGCATGGTTCGCTACGAGGTTCCCGGCGTAAACGAGCACATGTCGTTCCTCGAAATGCTGGATGTGCTCAACGAGAGTTTGATCGAAAAGGGTGAGGATCCCATTGCGTTCGATCACGATTGCCGCGAAGGCATCTGCGGCATGTGCGGCTTCATGATTAATGGCAAGGCCCACGGCGGCTTCAAAGGCACCACTGTTTGCCAGTTGCACATGCGCCACTTCAAGGACGGCGATGAACTCTACCTTGAGCCGTGGCGCGCCGCCGCCTTTCCCGTTGTAAAGGATCTGGTGGTGAATCGGTCGTCTTTCGACCGCATCATCGCCGTGGGCGGATTTATTTCCGCGCCCACCGGCAGCGCCCCCGATGGGAACGCCATTCCCATCCGCAAGCAGGATGCCGACCTCGCCATGGACGCGGCCGCGTGCATTGGGTGCGGGGCGTGTGTGGCCGCCTGTCCGAACGCCGCCGCGGCTCTGTTCGTCAGTGCGAAAATTTCCCACCTGGCCCATCTTCCGCAAGGGCAGGCGGAACGCGACCGTCGTGCCCTGGCCATGGTGCGGCAAATGAATCGCGAAGGCTTCGCGAACTGCACCAACATCGGAGAATGCGAAGCGGCGTGCCCGAAACAGATCAAGCTGGAAGTCATCGCGCAGGCCAACGCGGACTACATCAAAGCGGCCTTCACCGAGCGCCCGGAAACCGTCTCCGGCGGGGTTGGCTAATTTCGCTTTTAGATGCTGGCGTTGTCTCGTGCGACAGTGCCGCTCTTGAGTTAGAATCACGCGGACAATTTCTGAGGGGCATTTCATTCTCGCCCCGGGGAGTGTTAAGTGACCCGACTGAGCTGGCGTCTTGCTGTGGGTTTGTGCCTTTGTGCCGGATTGCTCGCCGGTTCGCGGCTTGCCGTGCCCGCGAAAGCCGACGACATCGCCGAGCGCGCCAGAAAATTGCACTTCTCTTCGATCGTGCTCGATACTCACGACGACACCACGCAGCGTTTTTTCACCAAAGATTTCGATCTCGGCAAGCGCAATCCCGACGGTCACGTGGACATTCCGCGTATGCGCGAAGGCGGCATGAACGCGATCTTCTTTTCGATCTGGATTGATGGCCGCATTATGGGTCCTCCGGCAGTACAGAAGGCCCTCGACCAGATTGATGCCGTTCACGAAAACGTCCTCAAGTATTCGAAGGACATGGTCTTCTGCCGCACTGCCGAAGAGGTCCGCCACGCGCACGCGCAGGGCAAAATCGCCGCGCTCATCGGCGTCGAAGGCGGCCATATGATCGGCAATGACATCCGCGTCCTGCGCATGTTTGGCGACCTGGGCGTCCGCTACATGACGCTGTCGCATTTTTATAATGACGAGTGGGCGGATTCCTCGACCGACAAGCCCGCGCACAACGGCCTCACCGATTTTGGCAAGGACATTGTCCGCGAGATGAACCGCCGGGGCATCATGGTGGACATTTCCCACGTTTCGGACAAAACGTTCTACGACGCGCTCGAAGTCAGCAAGGCTCCGCTGATGGCTTCGCATTCGTCCTGCCGCGCCTTGTGCAATCATCCGCGCGACATGTCTGACGACATGATCAAAGCGTTGGCGGCGAAAGGCGGCGTCATCCAGATCAACTACGAGCGCAGCTTCATCGATCAAGCGTACAAAGATGCTTCCGACAAGCTCTCCGGTGGCGTAGTTGCCCAGTTCGATGCCATCACCAAGAGCTGCGGAGATGATCAGGAGTGCATCACTCGCAAAATGACCGATGCTCAAAAGCAATTGACAGAAGAAGGGAAGCTTCCCCACGTGAGTTGGGAACGAATCATTGACCACATCGATCACGTCGTAAAACTCGTCGGACCAGACCACGTGGGCCTCGGCTCTGACTTTGACGGTGCGACCATGCCTGACGGCATGGAAGATTGCTCGAAGCTCCCGAAAATCACCGAAGCTTTGATGCGCAAAGGCTACAAAGACGACGACATTCGCAAAATCCTTGGCGGCAATCTGCTGCGCGTGATGGAGCAGACCGAAAAAGTCAGCAGGGAACTGCAAGCGCAGTAACAGATCGTTTCTTTTTCATGGAGAAATGAGAATTGGAATGCCTCGAAACCTGCCCAAGACTGCGCTTTACGTTGCAATTGGCGGTTTGCTGGTGGTCGGCGTGAAGTCCGACGCTATCTCGGCGCGCGCTAAGAAGCTACACTTTTCCTCCATCGTTGTGGACACGCACGACGACACGACGCAGCGCTTCCTCGACGGAAAGTTTGACATTAGCGAGCGCCATTCAGACGGCAGCATTGATCTTCCGCGTATGCGCGAAGGCGGCCTCAGCGCAATTTTCTTTTCCATCTGGATTCCCAGCAAAATCACGGGAGCCGACGCTGTGAACCGCGCTATCGAGCAGATTGAGGCTGTTCGCGCACAGGTGAGTTTTCATCCGAAAGAGCTCGCTCTGGCCACCACCGTCGCTGAGGTCCGCGCCGCGGAAAAAGAGGGCAAGATCGCCGCGCTGATGGGTGTGGAGGGCGGCCACATGATCAACTCCGACCTCGATGTGCTGCGCAAATTTGCCAGCCTTGGCGTGCGTTACATGACGCTAACCCACAGCGGCGATGTCGAATGGGCGGATTCCTCTGGCGACAAGGCCGCGCACAACGGCCTCACCGATTTTGGCAAAGACGTCATCCGCGAAATGAACCGCCTCGGAATCATGGTAGACATTTCGCATGTCAGCGACAAAACTTTCTACGACGCGCTCGAACTCAGCAAAGCTCCGATGATTGCTTCGCACTCGTCCTGCCGCGCCATTTGTGACGCTCCCCGCAATATGACCGACCGGATGATGAAGGATCTAGCAGCCAAGGGCGGCGTAGTCCAAATCAACTATCACGTCGGCTTCCTCAGCCAGGAATTTCGCAACGCCGAGAAAGCGAATCCCGAGATCAACAAAGCCATCGCCGAGGAAGTGCGGAAGCGCTGCGGCGACAGTGAAGCCTGCCAGCTTTTGGAGGGCGACCGCCTCACGCGCGAGTACGTTGAGAAAGGCAAGCTCCCGCGCGTGGACTGGACGAAAATTATCGAGCATATCGACCACGCAGTGAAAGTTGCGGGTGCGGATCACGTCGGCCTCGGTTCGGACTTTGACGGCGCAAACATGCCGTATGGCATGGAGGATGCCACCAAGCTTCCAAAAATCACTGAAGCGCTTCTAAAAAAAGGGTATTCCGAAGGTGACGTAAAGTGGATTCTCGGCGAGAATACTTTGCGCGTAATGGCGGAAGTGGAGCGCGTGAGCCAGGAGCTGTCCAAGCAGCCGCAGAAATAGGTTCCAGTTTTGCAGTGCGAATTCAAAAGCAGAGAGGGAACAGCAATGAGAAAGCTCGCAACTTTGATTTTCGTTGGCTTATTTGCGCTGGTCGTGCAAACACCGGCGCAAACTCCCGCGCAGGCTCCGGCGAAGCCAAAACCGGCTGGCACAAGCGCAGGAGCAGCGGGAAAATCCGCCGCGGCAAGCTACGACCGAACCTTGCTTCGTCCCGCCATGCTCAAAGAAAAGGCGCCGGAAACCTTCCAGGTCAAGTTCGAAACCACGCGCGGCGATTTCACCATGGACGTCACCCGCGCCTGGGCCCCGATTGGCGTGGATCGCTTCTACAATCTCGTCAAACACCATTATTACGACAATATGGTGGTGTTCCGCGCCGTTCCCGGTTTCGTTGTGCAGTTTGGAATCAGCTCCTACCCGGCCGTGAACGCCGCCTGGCGCAACGCCGACATCCAGGATGATCCTGTTACGCAGAGCAACAAGCGGGGCTTCGTGACTTACGCCAAGACTTCGCAGCCCAACTCGCGTTCCACCCAGATTTTCATCAGCTTCAAGGACAATTCTTTCCTGGATTCGACGGGATTCGCGCCTTTCGCCACGGTTGACGCCGCCGGAATGAAGGTTGTGGAGATGCTCTACGACCAGTACGGCGACCAGCCCACGGACCAGCAGGACCAGATCTCCAAACTCGGGAAGGCCTATCTCGACAGCAAATACCCCAAGCTGGATGTCATCAAGCATGCTACCATCGTCGGCGCAGCGGCGGCCCCTGCTCCGGCAAAGCTCGCGGCGCCCAAGGCCACGGCTCCAGCGGCAAAAAAGCCGTAATAAACTGCCCTGAAAGGCGCTTGGGTCTTGATTACTTTTTTGAATGCCATGCATCTAATGTTTGCAGAGGATTCCCTTTGACAAGGGGAAACTCTGGAAAGTATCCTGCTTCTTCATGACGAACCACTGCCAGATCATGTGTTGTCCCTGCGCGTGTTGCGCTATGTGTCAAATGACACCCATCTCTGGCCACAGGAGTTTCCGGACTTAGACTAGCGTAATCATCAAGTTCCGAAGCCCACGAGCCAGAGAACCTGGCAAGTGGGCTTTTTTATTTTTTTGCGGAGTTTCGCGAGGAACACACTTGGGGGCCATGGTTTATGACCGTTGTTACAACAACTGAAGTCGAGGAAAGGCACAGCCGCGAAGCCGTTGAGGCGGAGATTGCTCGCTTTGAAGAGCGCGCCCAACAGCTCCGCCGCGGCGAAATCACAGAAGAACAGTTTCGCCCGTTCCGCCTGAAGCACGGTACGTATGGGCAGCGGCAGCCTGGATTCCAGATGTTGCGCGTAAAAGTTGCCGCGGGCGTTGTGAAACCGTCGCAGCTCCGAGTCCTGGCGCAAATTGCCGACGAGTATTCCACCGGCCGCGGCCATCTCACCACACGCGAAAATGTACAATTCCACTTCGTCAAACTCGAAAACGTTCCGGCCGCTATGCGCCTGCTTGCCGATTGCGGTCTGACCACGCGCGAAGCCTGCGGCAGCACCGTACGCAACGTTACCGCTTGCCCGGTTGCGGGAGTTTGCCCCGGCGAAGCGTTTGATGTTACCCCTTACGCTTTGGGCGTATCGCGCTACCTCCTACGCCATCCGGATTTTCACGATTTGCCGCGCAAATTCAAAATTGCATTTTCCGGCTGCGCTGACGACGGCGGCTGCGCTGTTGCCGGAATCCACGATGTGGGCTTGATTGCGCAGGTGCGCGGATCGAATGGCACAGCACGCCGGGGCTTCAGAGTCCTTGTCGGCGGCGGACTGGGGAGCTTGCCGACCGAATCAGCAGTTTTGGCAGAATTTCTACCGGAAGAAGAGTTGCTCCCCACGATAGAAGCCGTTCTCCGCGTCTTCAGCGAAACAGGCAACCGCAAGAATAAATTCAAAGCGCGTCTGAAATTCGTTCTGCGCGAAAAGGGCATCGAGGAATTTCGCCGCCTGGTTTTTGAAAAGCGCAAAACCTCACAAGCGCCGGCCGAGGTTTTCACTGTGCCTTCTCCAATTCACCGGCCCGCGCTCGTCAAAATCTCTCCCGCGCCTTTGACGCTTAGTTTGTCCAATCCTGCGTCCGATGCCCAGTACGACCGCTGGGCCGAGAACAATCTGATGCCCCAGCGCCAGACGGGCTACGGCACAGTCTGGATCAAACTTCCTTCAGGAACATTTCACAGCCATCAAATTCGCGGCCTTGCCGATCTTCTCGAAAAGAATGACCTGACGGGCGTGCGCATCGCCATCAACCAGGATCTGGTGATTCCGTGGGTTCCTTTCGACCGCGTCCGTACGGTTTACGATGAGCTCAGCGCCCTCGACCTCGCTATTCCCGGCGCGCGCACCATTTCCGACGTCACAGGTTGCCCCGGAGCTACCACGTGCAACCTCGGCATCACGCGTTCGCTCACGCTTGCCGAAGAGCTTTCACGAGCGCTCGAAGGCTATGACGACCCCGAAATCAAAAAGCTCCGCATTAAGATTAGCGGCTGCCCCAATTCTTGCGGCCAGCACCACATCGCCGACATCGGCTTTTACGGCAATGTTAGAAAGGTCGAAGAAAAACAGGCGCCTTACTATCAACTGCTCCTAGGCGGCAAGGTGAGCGCCGATGGCGTTCGCTTTGGACGCCAAGTTATGCCCGTTCCCGCGCGGCCCATTCCCGCCATCATCCGCGAGCTTCTCGCGTTTTATCAACAGGATCGCCAGTTCGGCGAATCGTTTAACGCCTGGGTCGGTCGCACGCCTGACAAAGCGATTGTCGAGCGCCTGCATCCTCTCATGGAAGTCACTCACTCCACCGAAGACATTTTTCTCGATTGGGGCGATACGGAAACCTTTTCACTCAAACTCGGCCGCGGCGAGTGCGCTGCCTGAGAGGCTTCGAGGTTTCGCGGTCGGCTTGGTTTAATGAGGAAACAAACTCGTTCGACGGGTAATCGACCGGTCGTGAATTTCCACGCGGCTACTGAGGTTTCGCCGGCCAGTCTTGCAAATCGGTTGCGCCCCACCCGTAAGCAAGAATCCGCCATTGTCCAGCCGTATTCTTGAGCACAAAGGACCACGCGCCATGCTCCTCAAATCGTCTGTCCTTGTATATGCCGCTCCACGTGGTTGGAAGTACAAAATAGACGCGGTCGCCCGTGTGTTCAAAAGCATTCGCCGGACCGAAGCTGAATTTCAGGTCTCTCAGCGGTATGGCGTGTTGTCGATAGCCTGAATCCCATTGTGCCGCTGCGTCCCCGCCGCTAAAAACAAATGGTGCGAAATCCTCGACGATAGTAGGCCCGTCATCCACGAAGACCTTCGGCAAGACTGCGCCATCCACATGGGACATATAGCTCGCGAGTGCTGTAACAGGCTCCATCATGGCTTTGTCGGGGCCATGTGCAACCTCACTCGCTTGCGGTACTCGTGCCGATCCAACTTGGAGCGATACAGTTAGCAATAGAGGCACTGAGTAGGCCCACCGGAGGGAATGGATAAGCTTCATCTGCGACTCCTTGAATGCAGCCGCAGTGTATCACGCGAAAAGAAATGAAAACTGGTGCTCTATGGTGCCGTGACGGCCGCTACTCGCTCTTCCGTTCCTGCACTCCTTTCACAGCGCCAAGGATCAAATTGTAAGCCGCTTTGCGCGAAGTCCCGGTTTTATCATGATCATCGTATGGCATTGCCGCCACTCCGAACGCGCCAACCTTTTCGTACTTAAACATTTCCGTGATTGCCGCCGCCAATTCCGCGCTCGTCGGCCCGTTCGGAACAGGCAACGCGACGCCGGGCACTTCACTGGGGTCGAGCCCGTCCATGTCCACATGAACATAAATCACGTCTGTAAGCTCGGAGAGCCGCTTCATCTCGCGATGCAAGTTCGCCGAGC
>Ga0209166_10001302_pt1 | contig 21366 bp, 14 predicted proteins | sample Coa_R1_3_FD_187151 | JGI IMG/M metagenome (GOLD analysis project Ga0209166, IMG submission 187151) | Surface soil microbial communities from Centralia Pennsylvania, which are recovering from an underground coalmine fire - Coalmine... | ecosystem: Environmental > Terrestrial > Soil >... | reverse complement strand
CGACCCGATCATGCGCAATATCGCGGAGGGCAAGGTCAACAGCACCATCATGGAAACTCCGGACGGAGGCGCCTACTTCATCGTCAACAAGCCTCTGGCGACCGGCGGCTGGGTCGCGACCATCGAAGACATCACCACGCAGCGCAGGCTCGAGCAGGAGCGCGACCGCGACCGCGCCTTCCTGCGCGAGATCATCGACCACATCCCGACCCAGATCACGGTGAAGGATGCGCGCGACAGCCGCTACGTGCTGGTCAATTCGGTGGCCGAGGAGCAATTCGGCGCGGTCGGCCGGGACATCGTCGGCAAGACGCCTTACGACATCTTCCCGCAGCATCTGGCGGCGCGGGTCCTTGCCGATGACGCGCTGGCGCTGCAATCGGACAGTACGATCTTTATCGACGACCACCGCTGGGAAACCAAGCTCCACGGCAGCCGCATCGTCAACTCGAAGCGGCTTGCGATCCGGGACAAGGCCGGCGAGCCGCGCTACATCCTCAATGTGGTCGAGGACGTCACCGAGCGGCGCGAGGCGGAGGAGAAGATCGCGCATCTGGCGCACTACGACGCGCTCACCGACCTGCCGAACCGCGTGCTGTTTCGCGAGCGGATCGAGCGCGAGCTGAAGAAGGTGGCCAATGGCGAGCCGTTCGCCCTGCTCTATATCGACATCGACGAGTTCAAGGGCATCAACGATTCGCTCGGACATCATGTCGGCGACGAGCTCCTGAAGGCGGTGGCAAGCCGCATCCGCAGCCGCGTCAAGGACAGCGACCTGGTTGCGCGGCTCGGCGGCGACGAATTCGCGGTGATCCGAACCGGCGCGACCTCGGCCGACGAGGTCGCCGCCTTCGTCACACGGATACACGAGGCGATCCGCCAGCCCTATCAATGCCTCGGCCATCAGCTTTCGAGCGATGCCTCGATCGGCATCGCCATGGCGCCGCTGGACGGCACAAGTCACGACCAGCTCATCAAGAATGCCGACCTTGCCATGTATGCCGCCAAGTCGAGCGGCCGCCGCACCCACCGCTTCTTCGAACCGGCGATGGACGCGAGCGCAAAGGCCCGCCTGACCATGGAGCAGGATCTGCGGCAGGCGATGGCCGACGGCGCATTCGAGGTCCATTACCAGCCGCTTGTCCATCTCGGCCGCAACGCGGTCTCAGGCTGCGAAGCGCTGTTGCGCTGGCGTCATCCCGAGCGCGGCATGATTTCGCCTGCCGAATTCGTTCCCGTCGCGGAAGACACCGGACTGATCAACGAGCTTGGCGACTGGGTGCTGCGCACGGCTTGCGCGGAAGCGGTGACCTGGCCGGACCATGTCAGGCTCGCCGTGAACGTGTCGCCGGTCCAGTTGAAGAACCAGACGCTGGCGCTGCGGATTGCCGGCGCACTCGCCGCGTCCGGCCTGGAGCCAGGCCGGCTCGAGATCGAGATCACCGAAGCGGTCCTGATCCGCGACGACGAAGAAGCGCTCGCGATCCTGCATCAGCTCCGCAATCTCGGCGTCCGCATCGCGCTCGACGATTTCGGCACCGGTTTCTCTTCGCTGAGCTACCTGAAGCGTTTCCCGTTCGACAAGATCAAGATCGACCGCTGCTTCGTCAGCGACATTTCCGAGGTCGACGCCTCGTCGTCGATCGTGGAGGCCGTGGTCAACATTGCCGCCGCTCTCAACATGACGACCACCGCGGAGGGCGTCGAGACCGAGGCGCAGCGCGAGCTGTTGCGCAAGCTCGGCTGCACCGAGATGCAGGGCTATTTGTTCAGCGCCCCAAGACCGGGCGCGGACGTAAGACGGTTGCTTGCAATGGCCGGCGACAGGGTCGCCGTCGCGTAATTTTTCAAAGGGATATGCCGCGCGAAAACGCGGCACCCCGGGGAAAACGATGAGGAAGTCACGCGCGAAAAGCTCGGAATTGGCCCATTCCTACGCGGTGCGGCTGATGCAACATCTCGTCGTCCCGACCTTCGTGATCGATCCCAATCGGCGCGTGGTGATCTGGAATCGCGCCTGCGAGCGGCTGACCGGCGTTTCCGCAGCCGAGGTGCTCGGCACCTCCCGGCACTGGCGGGCCTTCTACGAGACGCAGCGCTATTGCCTCGCCGACCTCGTGGCACTCGAGCGTCCCGACAAGCTCGCCGAGCTCTACCCGCAGTACCTGGTCCGCAGCGAGCATGGCATGGGCTTTTCCGCCGAGAACTGGTGCGTGATGCCGAAGCTCGGCAATCACCTCTATCTCGCGATCGACGCAGGTCCGATCCATGACGAGGATGGCAATCTGATCGCGGTGGTCGAGACGCTGCGCGACATGACCGACCAGAAGCGCGCGGAGATGGCGCTGCAGGCGCTTGCCGTCAAGGACGGCCTCACCGGGCTTGCCAACCGCCGCGCCTTCGATCAGACGCTGCAGACCGAATGGCTGCGCGGGCAGCGCAGCGGCAAGCCGCTGTCGCTCCTGTTCGTCGACGTCGACCACTTCAAGCTGTTCAACGACAAGCACGGCCATCAGAGCGGCGACGAGTGCCTGCGTGCGATCGCGGCCATCGTCGGCGCGCAGGCGCTGCGGCCCGTCGATCTCGCCGCGCGCTATGGCGGCGAAGAATTCGCCATCATCCTGCCCGAGACCGATCGCGACGGCGCATGCGAGGTGGCCGAGCGGATCCGAAGAGCGGTGATGGATCTGAAGATCGCGCATGGCGCGCCGCGCGCCAGCGCCCATGTCACGCTCAGCGTCGGCGTTGCGACGCAAGTGCCGACCCTGGAGCTCGCCCCCGACAGCCTGCTTGGGCAGGCCGACCAGGCGCTCTATGCCGCCAAGCGTCTCGGCCGCAACCGCGTGACGTCGGCCGATACGATGTTGAGTGACGTCGCCGGCTTCATCGCGGCCAGGCGCGCGCGCCGCGCGGCGCAGCGCTAGGGCCTGCGGCGGGCGCCGTCAGCGCAAATCGGCGCCGCTTACTACCACTGTCACCGCCGCTCCTTATATTGAGCCTTGAACTCACACCTGCGCAGGCGCGGTATCCCATGCAACCCGTCTCTATCCTCCTGAATATCCTCTGGATTCTGATCGGCGGCGCCTGGATGGCGTTCGGCTGGCTGGTCGCCGCCATCATCATGGCCATCACCATCATCGGGCTGCCCTGGGCGCGCGCGGCGTTCAATATCGCCGTCTATACGCTGCTGCCGTTCGGCTCGCGGGCCGTGAACCGCTATGAGATCACGGGCCAGGAAGACATCGGCACCGGGCCGCTCGGCGTCATCGGCAATCTGATCTGGCTCATTCTCGCCGGCTGGTGGCTCGCGCTCGGTCACCTCATCACTGCGGTGCTCTTGGCGATCACGATCATCGGCATCCCCTTCGCCTGGGCGCACCTGAAGCTCGCCGGCATCGCGCTCTGGCCGATCGGCAAGACGATCGTGCCGGCCTGATCGCCCCGCCCCTTTTTCACGGAGCGATCCTCGTGGCCGCCTTGTTTCTCGTCATCTCGACCCCGCGTCCCGAGCGTTCGTCCGAGGTTGCCGCGCGGCGCCAGAGCTTTTGGCCATGGATCGGCGCCTACGAGGCCTCCGGTGTCTGCAAGCACATCTATGCGCGGGTGGGCCGCGGCGCGGTTGCGCTCTTCGACGTCGAAGACAACGCCGAGCTTCACCGCATCCTGAACGAATGGGCCGATATCATACCGGCCGAGTTCGAGGTCTATTCCCTGGTCGACGTCGAGGCGACGCGGAAACTGCTCGCGGCGCAGGTCGAGGCCCATAAGGGCGCGTAGCCCACCGTCCCCGCTTTATGCCGCCAATCGCCCGCGGTTGTGCTCGGCAAGGATCGGACGCACCAGCCGGCCGAAGCGCTCGGCCTCCTCGTCGTGAAGATAGCCGGACAGGCAGAAGGAGTGGCAGCCGACATCGATGAATTGCTGCAACTGATCGGCGCATTGCGCGGGATTGCCGACGACGGCGATGCCGGCGCCGGGCCGCACTTTGGTGATGCCGGTCCACAGATGCGGGAGCAGGAGATCGCCATGCTCGCGCGCGAGCTGCTGCACGCGCAGGTTGGCGACCGAATTGTTGTAGAGCGTGTTGCGCTCCTGCCTCAGCCGTTCGCTCGCGTGCCGCACCAATTGATCAGCCGCCTCCCATGCCTCGCTTTCGTCCTCGCGGCAGATGATCTGCAGCCGCATGCCAAAGCCGATCTCGTTCTCGCGGCCGTGCGCACGTGCCATCTCGCGGATCTCGGCGATGTTTTCGGCGATCTTGTCCGGCAGGTCGCCCCAGAACAGATGCACGTCGGAATGCTTTGCTGACATTTCCCAGGCCTGGCGCGAGCCGCCGCCGAGATAGAATTTCGGATGGGGCTTTTGCAGCGGACGCGGCCTGACATGCGCGCCGGTGATCGTGTGAAATTTGCCGGCAAAATGCACGGGGCCGCTCGTGGTCCACAGCGCTTTGAGGATCGAGACCTCCTCCTCCATCAGCGCGTAGCGCTCTTCCTTCGCGTAGCGCACGCCTTCGGCCTCGACCTCGCTCTCGTTCTGGCCCGCGATCAGGTTGATGCAAATGCGACCGCCCGACATCTGGTCGAAGGTTGCGATCATCTTCGCCATCAGCACCGGATTGATATAGCCCGGCCGCGCCGCGATCAGCGGCTTGATGGTGGCCGAGCGCGCCGCCATGAACGCGCCGGAGATCCAGGCCTCCCAGCAGGTCGAGCCGACCGGGATCAGGAGATATTCGAAGGCAGCCTTCTCCGCAGCCGCGACCACGCGCTCGCAGAGTTCCACCGAGCCCGCGATCTGCGCTTCCGCAAGCCCATAGGCCGTGGTGTCGCCATGGGTCGGCAAATACCAGCCAAATTCGAGCGGACGCATGGGCTTCTCCCGTACGCGCAAGGCGCGCGCGATTTCTGGGGAGTTTACAGACCGAACCGCGGCAGACAATCCGCGCCGCATGCAACGCCGCCATTGCCGATATCAGGCCAATCAGCTAAAGGGAGCACATCCGCGCCCGTAGCTCAGCTGGATAGAGCGTTGCCCTCCGAAGGCACGTGTCAAGCCGGCTGGTGCGAAAAGTGAGGAAGAAAGAGTATTGTACTGCAATGGCTTGCGAGGGCTGCGCGTTGGGGTTCACTCATACGCGAAACCCGCGTAAGCACTGCGTAAGCAGTAAGCACCCGTAGCTCAGCTGGATAGAGCGTCGCCCTCCGAAGGCGAAGGCCACACGTTCGAATCGTGTCGGGTGCACCATTTTGCCGCCATTCAGAATAGAACCGCGAACTCAGGGCTTGGATCGGCCGTTTGTGATCGGCCCCCTTCTTGCGCAGCTATCGGGCGAAGCAAAATTGCGCGAAGCTGATATCGGATAATATTGGGCGCAAGCCAATCTTCACGATGACGCAAATGGACGCCAGAATTACCGAACTCGTGGCGCGGCTCACGGCGCTGGAAGGCGAGCGCGCGGAGATCTTAGCCGAGATCAACACCCTGCGATCGGTGCGGAGTGAAGAGGCCGCGGCTGTCAAAGCGGTCCCTTCGGCAAAAGCCGGCGATCCCATCGACCGGAATTCGACAATCGAAAAGAAGATTGCTCTGTTTCGCCGGCTTTTCCGCGGCCGCTCAGATGTCTTCCCCATCCGTTGGGAGAATCGCACGACAGGGCGCAGCGGGTATGCACCTGCCTGTACGAATGAGTGGCAGCGTGGGATTTGCGAAAAACCAAAAGTCAAATGTTCGGCATGTCCAAATCAGGCATTCCAGGCCGTAGATGAAGTGTCGATCGAACGCCATCTACGCGGGACCGACACGAATGGCGCCCCGTTCGTTATGGGCGTTTATCCGATGCTTGCGGATAATACCTGTTCGTTCCTGGCCGCGGATTTCGACGAAGGGGAATGGCGAAGAGATGTCTTCGCTTTCAGGGAGACCTGCCAGCGCCACAAAATTCCTGTTGCCATTGAGCGGTCGCGATCCGGAAACGGTGCTCACGCTTGGATTTTTTTCGAGGAACCGATACCGGCGGCGTCGGCGCGCCGTCTCGGGGCCTTCCTAATCACCGACACGATGGAACGTGTCCCCGATATCGGATTCGGATCCTACGATCGGTTTTTTCCGAGCCAGGATACAATGCCGGTGGGTGGCTTCGGTAATTTGATTGCCTTGCCGCTTCAGGGACTCGCGCGAAGTTCTGGCAACAGCGTGTTCATCGATGAGTCTTGTTCGCCATATCTGGATCAATGGGCCTTCCTGTCAGCGATTGAACCTATGGCGCGATCGGGGGTGGATCATCTGGTCGAGGAAGCGAGTGCATCTGGAAAAATTCTCGGCGTACGCATTCCTCTTGTCGACGAAGACGAAGAACCGTGGCTTGCCCCGCCATCGCGCCGACAGCCACCGCCAACAATAAGCGGGCCACTGCCAAGCGCGATCACCATCGTGCAGGCTGACCAGGTTTACATCCCGCGTCACGCGCTACCGCCGCCCTTGATCGCTCGCCTTATTCGTCTCGCTGCGTTCCAGAACCCCGAATTCTACGCTGCACAAGCGATGCGCCGATCGACCCATGACAAGCCTCGGATCATCTCTTGCGCGGAGTTGACTAGCCATCACGTTGCTCTGCCTCGCGGGTGCTTCGACGCCGTTCGCGATCTCCTTGCGTCAGTTGGAATTGCAGTAACAATCGAAGATTGCCGCACTACCGGTGCGCCGATCCCATTCGCATTCACCGGGGCACTGCGCCCAAACCAGGAGCGCGCGATCGCAGCCCTGTTGCCGCACGATACCGGCGTGCTTGCGGCATCGACGGCGTTCGGCAAAACGGTCTTAGCTATCCGGATGATGGCCGAACGCGGATTGAATACGTTGATCCTCGTTCATCGCCGTCAACTAATGGATCAATGGATTGAGCGGCTTACCGCGTTCTCAAGCCTGCCGCGCGATGCGATAGGCATGATAGGCGGTGGTCGTCGCGAACCAAAGGGTCAGGTTGATGTCGCACTGATCCAGAGCCTTGTTCGCAAAGGAGAGGTCAATGATATCGTCGGCAATTATGGGCATCTCGTAGTCGATGAATGCCACCATTTGTCGGCGGTGAGCTTTGAACTCGTCGCGCGCCGCAGCAAGCCACGTTACATCCTAGGCCTGTCGGCAACGGTGACCCGAAAAGACGGGCATCACCCGATCATCGTTATGCAATGTGGCCCCATCCGCCATCGTGTAGATGCGCGATCCGAGGCCGCCAAGCGCCCATTCGATCACGTGGTGCGGATCAGGGATACCAGCTTCCAACTCCAAGCCTCATTGGGCACCTCTTCTCCTTCTATCCAGGATGTTTTCAAGGAAATGGTCGTTGATGAAGCGCGCAATGATCTTATATTCGATGACGTCTTGCGTGCGCTGGAAGCGGGTCGTTCACCCGTCGTGATAACGGAGCGTACCGCCCACTTAGAGATCATCGCAAAGCGTCTTGAGCGTTTCGCGAGGCATGTGATCGTATTGCGCGGTGGGCAAAGCGAGAAGCAGCGGCGCGACAGCGCCGCACGGCTCGCAGCAATTCCCGAAGGCGAGGAACGTGTCATAGTCGCGACGGGACGCTACCTCGGCGAGGGTTTCGATGATTCTCGCCTCGATACCCTTTTTCTTACTATGCCGATCGCTTGGAAAGGCACGCTTGCCCAGTATGCCGGACGGTTGCATCGTCTCAACGACGCCAAGCGCGAGGTGATCATATATGATTATGTCGACATGAGAGTGCCGGTTCTGGCCCGCATGGCTGCGAAACGCCGCCTTGGCTATCAGTCAATTGGTTACAAGATATTGGGTCGCGATTTGTTTTCCGGCCAGATAGTCACATCGAGCGCACTCGCTGCGCGATAGTCAAGCGGCCAAATAGTTAGAAGAGCGCGGGCGGAACTACAAGAGGCCGCCAAGCCGAATAATTCCTTTTCAGCCTGTCCGGCGCCAAGGGCGCGGATTTTGTGAGTGGATATCGCCAGCTCCGAAAGGAACGAGACCAACTCCCGGCTATCATTGCAATGATTCGCGGAGGCGCCTCGATGAGCCGAACCCAGCCAAAATCCTCGCCGACGGATGAGCATGCGAGACGGATCGCGCAGGCGATCGCCAAGGGTCGACCGCCCCCATTCAATGATGCCTTCGATCGGTACTGCGAAAGCTCCCCACGCGAAATCTTTGCCGCCTTCACGGGCGCGGCTCGCCACATGCCTCCGGCTGGCCAGGATGAGCCGCTTGCGATCGGTTATCTGTTTCTGCTGCAGCGGCTGCTCGAGCATCTACGTTATCGCACCGATCGCGGCTACGCAGACGCAGCCAAACTGATCGCGGATTTTCAGGCCGACGTCGTCGCGCAGGTCGAGGCCGGAAACGTCGACGGCCGCATGCTTCCCTTTGTGGGAGGAGCCCTGCACCAGTCGAAAATCCCGGCATCGCCTGAGCTTGCCGCGGCGTCGGCAAGGCAGCCCGTCGACCCGGACGAGGACGGACCGCTTCCGACCGACGTCCACGCCGCTCTCGCCGGCATCCTCGAAGCCTGCGACGGCGATCCGTTCCTGGCCGTGGGCTCGCTGATCGAAAGCGGTCATGCCATGCCGGCGGAAACCCGCAGCGCCTTGGCCGTGGGCCTGGCGCTTGCTGGCATCCCCGAAGCGCGTGGCGCCGCGGTTCTGTTCCTGCTCGACCCAAATTCGACTGTGCGCCGGGCGGTTGCCGGCGCGCTTGCGCAGGTCGCCGCCTCGCTGACGCCGACAGATGTCCGGCGGCTGATCGCAATGCGCAATTGGCGACCCGAGAACGAGCGAGCCGAAGTCGACGCGGTCATACGCAAGGCGCGGGCGGCTGGGATCGATTGCGCGCCATGGGAGGCTGGCAGCATCGAGGCAATCGTCGCCACTGCCGTCGACGGCGCCACAGCGCAGGGATTCCTGCTGATATCCCCGGCCGGACGGAAAAAGCGGATATCATCGGTCCTGACCAAAGGCGGGATAGCGGATGCCTGGAGCGGCGAGCCGGAATCGCGCCGCCAGATCGAGACGAGTCTCGCCGCCGCCGGGATGGATACCCCTACGCTTGCCGTATCCCGATCATATCTCGATCGCATCGTGGCGCACGAACTGGCGCTCAGTATCGAGAAACGGGAAGCGCCGCCGTTCGGCCTGCTCCAGGTCGCCGAAACTATCGGCGGTGCCGATTGGCAACCCGCGCGCATGGCCTTTGGTGAAACGCTCGCCGGGCTAATCGCCGAGGTCCCCAAGGCGATGTGTGAGCCCGCCACGCTCGCATCGGTGCTGCAGAAGTGCAACGAACTTGCCGAGCTGGAGGCCGTCGCACAATCCTGGTTCGAGGACGACCCGCAGGTCGCTCAAGCGGTGGAGCGCGCCCGCGGCCGTGATCGTGCTAAACTTGTTACGTATCTATTGCAGAGCGTCATTGCGCGACATCGTGACAGATGGGCTGATATTGTTTTGCGCACGGCCCTGTGGATGCGCGAGGCTCCACCGGAGGCCGACCTATGCTGGCGCGAGCTCGCGATCGTTGCAAAAGCGCTCGTCGACGGACAGGATGTGACGGAGATCGGATTGATGCGCGATATCGCATTGCGGACGATCGCAGTCCTCAGGGACGCTGGGCGGATGTGAGAGAGCCGGTGGCGCGTTTTGCGCCGCCTATTCGCCGAATTGGGGAACGTGGCACTTGAGGTGGCGCCCCAATGGAATCGATCAAAAAAAATTATATAGCAATTTCAATTACATATGAGTTCGCAGTTTTATTCTGAATGGCGCGCCACTTCCGATCAAAGCTGGGCTCTCCGGCTAGAGCCGCGCGAGAACCACAGCCGGCGCTGATCCAAAATCGAAAGATCGGATCACGCATGCTTGCCCGTTGAGACACGGAGAAACAACGCCGCCCGTGCGCAGCCCGACGGCTCCTGAACAGGTTCGTGCCTCACCGACGAGACGGCGGATGTTGCCGCCGGGGCTCTCGAAGGCGGCGTAGACGACGTTCCACCAAGAATGTCAGGACCCGCCGAGCTGGCCATCCGAAATGTACCTCGGATCATAGCCCGCAAGCGCATCATCGAGATTAATGGGATCGCCCCAAATCTCGCGACGCTCTTGCGGCGTGAGCGCCCAGAACGCCTCAAGCGCGGTAGAGTTCGCAAAATGCTGAAGGATCGCGTCGTTCCCCGCGATCCGCGCAAGCGTGGTGCGGGCGATATGCTCGGCAACGACCTCCTTGCGCAAAAGGCCAAGCCTCACCTCGCGGTCGAATTTCTCAAGATAGCGATGCTCGTGCAGATGCTCGACGGCGCTCCGCACCTCGTACATCTCGCCCATGAGATCGTGGTGGCGCGGGCCGATAAAAAGCTCCGTGCGGCTCTTGAATTGCTTCAGTGCCTTGCCCGGCTCCGCCATGATGAGCCCTTCAATGCACCGGCAGTATTGATGCAGGCGCTCCATATTGTCCCGGAGCGAGCGGGTTTCGACATAGAGAGTGAGCGCCCTGAAGAAACGCCAGTTGCTTCGGCTGGTATCGGCGACGACCGCTTCCAGCGCGGCGGCAAGGCGGGCCGCTTCCTCGATCTCGGATTTCAGAAGCGACGGATAGTGGCGGATCGAATGCGGGATCGGCGTCTCGAAGTCAGATTGCGACCGGATGCCGGTTTGACCGTCGCGGCGCGATCCCGTCAGAAGCACCGGGCGATGGGAAGGCGCGAAGATGCTGGACAGCAGGAGGCCTGTGTAGAAATGAGAGACACACCGGCTCAGAATCTGGTTTTCGCCGTCAAGCACATCGGGCGCAGTAGAGGCCATTTTGCTGATAAGGAAGAGGTTGCAGCTCTCAAGCTCTTCCGTGCGCATGCTGCCAAGCCAGCCGCGCCAGTGTTCTGGGATCGAAAAGCGCGGATCGGCCATTGCCCAGTGGTTCGGGGTCAGCTGAGTAAGGGGAAGGTCCTCGTCAAACTTAACCTCCAGGCCGATGAGGGCGTATTTGTCGCCGTCCGCGATCCAGTTGCCCGCTTGATGATTTGCGCCGGTCAGGGAAATATCAGCACCTCTCGGGATTGGCTGCGGTAGCGTATCGTTCGAACGCCCGCGGCAAAGTTCGGTTGACCGCCTGAATCGTATCACATCTCTACGTTGCCGCGCCGCAAGACCGTTGCTGGTGGTTTTCCGAGAATTCGCGAGCGTGAGCAATCTTTTGCGCGTCGTCTTGCGCCGCACGTGCTGAAAAAGCAGGCGCGCCGTCCAGGCGCGATTACCAAGATTTAATCTCGAAGATTCCCGAGCTCAGCCATGCGGATGACGGCCGCATAAACGGGCGTTCACATTCCATGACTCGTTTGCGCCACAAACCAAACCACTTACTCAGTGCGTTTCAACCAGGAGGAAGGGCAATATCCCTTTACGACCATGACCAGGTCTTTTTGTGCAATTTCGTGCGGAATGATTGTTGTGTTTCTTGCGAGTACCTCGATTGCGAATGCTTGTTGCCGGTTTGAGGCCGACATTCCGGGTATCGGACATGTCGATACCGGCCACCCGCTCCAGCCGGTGACCCCGGCCCCGATCCATGTGCCTGGCGGCACCATCACGCCGCCCGCGCCCGGCCCTGTGCCGACCACGCCGAGCGTGCAGCTCGACAAGGGCATCCTGGGTTCGAACATCGTAAATCAGGCCGACAAGATTCTGCACGCCCCGGAGAAGGCGATGCAGGACGGGCTCAACGCCGTCGGCAAGGGCATCGAGCATCTCGGCAACGAGATCGGCATGTTCTGGGCGCATCTGAAGCAGGATGCCATCGATAAGGCCAAGGGCTTCCTCGACTGGCTGCTGGCGCTCGCCGAGAAGTATCTGCCGCTCGCCGTCGCCGCCGTCTTCGGCATGATGATGCTGGCCGCCGCTGTCGTCGTGTATGTGCCCAAGATGATCGCGGCGATGTTCCGTCGTCGGCGCCCCGCGCGCAAGACGCGCGTGCGTCACGCCTGACGTCGAAGTCTAAGCGCGGTTCTTGGGCCCGCGCTTAGCGCCATTTATGATGTGCCGTGACTTTGATTCCTAAGGTTCTCAACTGCGTTCACAAACTCCGGCACAGTTCCAAATCTGCCGACGTTGCCAAGGGCGGTATCGATGACATGGTGAGCGCATCGAACAAACGTCGCCACCGAGCCCATTTCGCGCGGAAAGAGAGGAGAGATGTCCTGGCGGCCCCGCAGCCGGTACGCCTCGCGGACATTTCTCGCAACTTTTTCTCGTTCGGTCCTGTGCTGGGTCAGCAATAATCCCATTCGCTCTGCCACGTTGAACTCCGCCGGCTCAGCGGAATGCCGCAAGAGCAATGCCTCCATTGCGGACAGGGTGTAGCTCAAGCGTTCTATGGGACTTGCGAACGCCGTGCCTGTGCTGAACAGCAGCAAGCTTGACCTGACGGCGAGCGCGAACGCGCTCAGTCCTTCCGGACGCACGAGCGCTCCGACCGCGTCGAGACCGGGCTTAATTCGCTTCAATGCCTCTTCAGAGATTCGCCAGCCGGGCGCATTCGGCACAAGCATCGCCTGCTTGTAGGAAAACGTCCCATCACCGATGACCAAGAGGTTCGACATTGGAACTAGCTCCGATCCAAGCAGCGCGTTACCGGCAACTGCCGGAAAATGCACCGCAGGCGGCGAGAAGAACCGTAGAAACGCCACGACGATCCTGGCGATGACCGCACCGTCTTCCTCGATCTTTTCCGCTTCGGCGTCCAATTTGAAAACAACCGCAGCTAAGCCCTGCATGTTTTGACGCAGCTTGTTGAATAGGCCGACGATACTGTCGCGCTGCTGCGGCGCAGAGCCGAGCGCTTCCGACTCCAGCTTTTCGATCATGGTCCTTGTTATGGTCACCACTTCAGCGGGGCCGACGGTGAACGAGTTCTGCACTTCGAGGTTCACAATGGGTGCCCACAACTCCAGCGACCGGACGGCTTCCCGGCCCTCTTTCGCTATCGTCTCGGCGAGACTCCTTCTGTCTTCCACCTCGAAACTATCTTGCAGCCATTTAATGACCGTCTTCTCCAAGAACCCGCGGCTCAGCGTCCGGCTGGCCCAATCCGACCGTAAGACGCTTTCCGTCAACGCCTGCATTTCGGCAAACGCCTCTTCATCGAGTCCAAACCGGGCCCCGTCCTTGTAGATGAAGACAAACGCGCGCCGGCCCTCCGCATCAGTCGCCCAGACGAGAGGGACCGAGAGCATCTCCTGGTCGGTGAGGGTCGCGCCGGGCGGACGCTCGCTCGGGAATCCGTCGCCGCGCTGCGCCTCCAGCTCGATCTTTCTTACTTTATACAAGAGCGCGTTCGCCGCCGCGTCCAGCGTAGCGGCCCGGTCCGGCGCAAAGGAAAATTCCTGCTCCGGCCCATCGCCACTCTCGCCTAAGGAGACGCTCGTTTCGGGCGGGACCACTGGAGCTGGCTTCGCGGCTGCTTCAAGCTGATTGAAGGATTCTTGCAGCGCGCGTAATTCATCCAATTCGGCCGAGTGAAGTTGATCGAGCTCACCCTGCAGCCAGTTATGAAAGGACAAGATGTTGCCAGTGTAGGATTCAGCAATAGTTCGAATGTCGACGAACTCACCGCAGCTCTCGATGAATGTTCGTGCCGGAGCCGACCAGTTGCGCCACTCCAGCAAGGGAGCTGTCCTGATGTGGATACCGGTTTCGAGCGTGCCGGTTCCGGCCTGATCGGGGTTCGATTGAAAGTTCATATACATTTCGGAATTGGGCAACCCGTTGTGCAGGATGTAGTTGCGCAAATCCTGGACGAACCTCACGAGCGGCTGATTCTTGAAGTCAGTGTCAACCTTGGCCTGATAGCGCTCCAGCATTGGCGTATCGCTGTAGTGCTCCCGCATGAATATGCGCGTGTGTTCGACAAGTGTGAGCGCCGCTGCGACGAAGTTGTGGACTCGGCGCGTCACCTCGCGATGGGTCTGGCTTCCGGCCTCGCGGTTGGCGACCGCCATCAGGCGAATGCCCTCATCGGGATCGTTCACGCGACGTGTGATTTCGATCAGTTCCTGAGCATTCATCTGAAAGATATTGAGCGTGAAAGTACGCTGGTGAGAGCGATTGATGTGGTCCATACCCCGTGAAGCATGGATTGCATCCAGAAGATCTCCATGATTTTCAGGCGCTTCGCTCACGACCTTCTCCCGCGCTAGACACGCCAGAGGATATAGCACTAAATCTCGCAACCACGGGAAAACGCGCGCGTTATCCCGTGAAATGGACGTCCGTGTTCAATATTTTTCGTAAGACGGCTTTCGGCGTCGCGACAACATTAGTAGCGCTTGCCTTTGGCCCATATCCTCGCGGATGCTGTGCTCAGATTCGAGCGGTCCCTCCGTTCCCGCACTGGCGGTTGACGATGAGTTGGAGATAAGACCGTTGCCGTCTTGGTTTCCTCGCGGCGCTACGGTGCTGAAGGTTAGTTCGCAATCTCTCCTTCTGTACCGTGATGGGCGATGAGATTGATTTAATCGCGACGCCTCGCCGATTGTTGCAATGGTCGCGCGCATGAATGCTCCTTAGGCCGGCGAGTGGTCCGACTGTGAACGCTAAAACCCGACAGGGCGCGCGCCCGTCTCAACACCGAGCCACAAGGGTCTTCCCCTCCAGCTCGATCTGCTCCCGGTCGCAGGCGGACGGGTCCTCCTTCGCGAGCCTTCCAAAACAGCGAAAGGCGCGTAAGCGCCATTCTCCTCTTTCCGGGAGGAACGCACGTGAAGAGGTATTATTTTGTGGGCCGCCGATGACGCCCCCTGAGAATGTTTTTCATAAAAACTGTTTTCAGAGATTATTTTTCACGGTGTAGGATACGATTTCGGTTCAAGTGGGCTATTGTGAAGGAAATTCACGAAGGGGAATGGTTTTTCAGGGAGGATTGAGTGAGCGCGCAATTTTTTGGACCGGTGAATGTTTTTCATGACCGGAGGCTACCCGAAAGGGCTGCCCCGGCGGGTTACGCTGCCTTGATCGATGCTTACAAGCTTCCCGTTCCGGTTCCCCGTACCCTTTCGGCGATTGGCACAAAGCACCGCATCATCGAACGAGACCGCTGGCGTCTTTATACGCCCCGGCACGCCCCGGAGGCCTCCCTTGAAGGGCATCTGACCTTTGCCCTCAAGAACGAAGGATTGGACCTCGCCGTTTTGAAGCAGCTCTTCCTTGCCGTGAAGGAAGGAGAGATCGCTGAGCTCGTCCGGCAGAAGCCGACCGGTCTCTACACCCGCCGCATCTGGTTTTTGTACGAGTGGCTGCTCGGCCGGGAGCTCAAGTTGCCTGCCGCAGACAAGGTCTCATATGTGGATGCGGTCGATACCGAACTTCAGTTCGGTGGGGCGCGCGAGAACTCGGCCCGGCATCGAGTCTGCAATAATCTTCCCGGCACTACCGAATTTTGTCCGCTCGTTTTTAAGACTCCTGCGTTAAATGAATTCATCGCGCAGGACTGGAAGGAGCGCGCTCGTGCGGTCGTCAGCGAGGTTCCGAAGGACTTGCTGGCGAGGACGGCTGCATTTCTGCTGTTGAAAGATTCGAAGTCCAGCTATGTGATCGAAGGTGAAAGGCCACCTCAGGATCGTATCCAGCGGTGGGGCCGCGCCATCGGTGAGGCGGGCCGCGTGCCGCTCGACGAGCAGGAGTTTCTTCGCCTGCAGGGCATCGTGATCGGCGACGAGCGCTTCGTGAAGCTCGGCTTTCGCAAGGAGGGTGGCTTCGTCGGCGAGCATGACCGCGATACGCAGCGGCCTATTCCAGACCATATCAGCGCGCGGCATGAAGATATTTCTTCCCTTGTGGCCGGGCTGATCGCCTTCGACCATAGCGCAGAGAACGATCTCGACCCTGTGATAGCTGCAGCGGTGCTCGCGTTTGGATTCGTCTATATCCACCCGTTCGAGGACGGGAATGGACGCATTCACCGCTATCTCATGCACCACGTTCTCGCGCGGCGTGGCTTCAATCCAGCCGGCCTGCATTTCCCCGTATCATCGGCGATCCTCGAAAGGATCGCAGAATACAAGAGCGTGCTGGAAAGCTATTCCAGCAGGCTCCTTCCTTGCATCCAGTGGGAGGCTACGCAGAAGGGCAATGTAAAGGTCCTGAATGATACTACCGACTTCTATCGGTTCTTCGATGCCACACCGCACGCTGAGTTTCTTTACGAATGCGTGCGCCAAACGATTGAACAGGACCTGCCAAACGAAACCAATTTCCTGCGCAGCTTCGACACCTTCCGCGCCGGCATCGAGAACATGCTGGATATGCCAGAGCGGACACTCAACAATCTCGTCGGCTTTTTGCGGCAGAATGACGGGAAGTTTTCAAAAAGGGCAAGAGAGAACGAGTTCGCCCAACTCACAGCTGACGAAGTGCACAAAATTGAAGAACTTTACCGATCTTCATTTTTGAGGGATGGCTCCCAGGCTGGACCGTGAACAGCGAGCGCCGCGATCTGTGAGTAGTCCGCCGTGTCTAATCGACCTTCACGCAGCGCGATATGGCCAGGTTCGCGCACCGGCATAGCGACGGGCTCGATCAGTTCAACCAGGTGATGGGCGCGATGCGAAACGCGCCAAATCTGGTCGAACTCGGCAAGGACGCTCGCGGCGAGGATCGCTTCACCACCCGAGAGATGATCGCGGCCGAACAGCGCCTCCATCGCGCCGCCGAATTGATGGCCGAGCAGGATCGCCATGCGGTCCGTGACGCGGATCGCGAAGCCGCTTTGGCGCGAGCGGAAGCGCGCGGCCTTGTCCTGTCTGGCGAGCAGGTCGACGCGCTGGCGCATATCACCGATGGGCGCGATTTGGGCGTCGTGGTCGGCCATGCCGGAACGAGAAAGAGCGCGATGCTGGGTGTGGCGCGGGAGGTCTGGGACGTAGCCGGCTATGAGGTCCGGGGCGTGGCGCTGTCCGGCATCGCGGCGGAAAATCTTGAGACCGGATCGGGCATTGCGTCGCGCACCATTGCCAGCATGGAGCATGGCTGGGGACAAGGCCGCGACCTGCTCACGACGCGCGATGTCCTGGTGATCGACGAGGCGGGCATGGTCGGCACCCGGCAGTTGGAACGCGTGCTGTCCCACGCAGCCGAGGCCGGAGCAAAGGTGGTCCTGGTTGGAGATCCCCAGCAACTGCAATCCATCGAAGCGGGCGCGGCCTTCCGCTCGATCCATGAGCGACACGGCGGCGCGGAAATCGGCGAGGTGCGCCGTCAGCAGGAGGACTGGCAGCGCGAGGCTACGCGGGATCTGGCGACGGGCAAAACCGGCCATGGACTGGAAGCCTACCGCTCCCACGGCATGGTGCACGAGTCCCAGACCCGCGAGCAGGCGCGCGGCGATCTGATCGAGCGCTGGGACCGCGACCGGCAGGCATCACCGGATCGGAGCCGGATCATCCTCACCCACACCAACGACGAGGTTCGCGCGCTGAACGAGGCGGCGCGCGAACGGATGCGGGCTGCGGGTGATCTGGGGGATGACGTCCGCCTGACCGTCGAACGCGGCGCGAGAAATTTTGCCGGCGGAGACCGCGTCATGTTCCTGCAAAATGAGCGCGGCCTTGACGTGAAGAACGGCACGCTCGGCACCATCGAGCAGGTCAGCGCCCAATCCCTGACCGTGCAGACCGACGATGGCCGATCCGTGCAGTTCGACCTGAAGGATTACAACAAGATCGACCATGGCTATGCCGCGACCATCCACAAGGCACAGGGCACGACGGTGGACCGCGCCCATGTGCTGGCAACGCCCGGGATGGATGCCCACAGCAGCTATGTCGCCCTGTCGCGACACCGCGACGATGTGGAGCTGCATTATGGTCGCGACGATTTTGCGGGCGAGGGGCGGCTCGTCCGTACCCTGTCGCGCGATCGGGCCAAGGACATGGCCTCGGACTACGACCGTGCCGATCCGGCGCAGAGCTACGCCGAGCGGCGTGGGATCACCTTCCGCGAGCGCGTCGCCGAGATCGTGCGCAAGGTCGTGCCCGAGAAGGTACGCAACATGTTCGACGGGCTGCGCTCTCCTTCAGATGTGACCGGCCCGGATGGCGGACCGAGGCCGGAGCGGGAAACGCCGGAAAGGGAAAGGAGCGGTACGGAAGCCCTGCGGCGCGACACGGAAGCGCCGGAAAGGAAGGTTGCGGAAGACCCGGAAAAGGAAATGCGCCGGTTGCGCACCCAGGCGCTCGTGCGCCATGCCCGCGCCGTAGATGCGATCTTCGAGGCGCAGGAGATGGGCGGCGAGGCAACTTCCGAGCAGGTGAAAGAACTACAAAAATCCCGCCGAGCCTTCGAAGGGGTGCGGCCCTATGGTTCGCACGATGCCGAAGCTGCCTACAAGAAGAACACAGAGCTCGCCCGCGAGGCGGCTGGCGGCCGGGTCAACCGTGCCATCCGCGCGCTCCAGCTCGAAACGGAACTTCGCATCGATCCGAGCCGCCGCGCCGACCGTTTCGTGGAGCGCTGGCAGAAGCTCGATCACACCAGCCAGCGCCAGTATCAGGCGGGCGACATCTCCGGCTACAAGGCGACGCGCTCGGCGATGGGCGACATGGCTAAAAGCCTCGAACGCGATCCGCAACTGGAATCCATCCTCGCCACCCGCAAGCGGGAGCTCGGCATCGCATTCGAAACAGGCCGCCGGCTCGGCCATGAATTGGCCTTCACGCACGGCATCGACATCGGCAGGGGCCGAGGTATCGGAATTTGATCCATCCATCTGCCGCCGTCTGTACGCCACGCTATGACGAGTCGAACAACCCTCTTGCCCACCTGCCACTGCTTGTCCTGGCTGTTCTCAGAAGTCGTCAGAGACAGTCAACAGGAGGCAGCGCAGCGATGCGCGAACCAGATCGTATCATCCGCTTGAGAACCGTTCTTTCCCGGACGGGGCTGTCCCGGTCCACCATCTACCGCAAGATCGCCGAGGGCACGTTCCCGCCACAGATCAAGATCAGCGTCAACGGGACCGGCTGGCATGAATCCGAAATCAACCGCTGGATCGCAGATCCCGTCTCTTGGCGTCCGAAACGCGAGTTCGATGAAGTCCGATGAGCCTCGGACCAGCACCGCGGATTCAAGCTGCGAGGCGGTGCGCTTGCTCGGCATCTGCGAAGGGCTCGCCCACGGCCTTGCGCAGGAAACGAGCAAGCGCCGCCTTCCGAGAGTCGCGGTCAAGGGCGTAGGCGGTCTGCTTGAATTCGACCCCGTCGAGCAGGCCCTGAATGTAACCGGAGATCGTGTCCGCCGCCATGATCAGCGCGGTATCAAGTGTATGAATGTACTTGCTCGTAACCGATCCCTTCGCGTGACCGACAAGGGCCGCGATCGTGACCTCCGTGAACCCGAGATCGTTCGCGATGCTGGCGAAGCTGTGCCTCAAGACATGCGGCGTGATATCGGCAAGTGACGTATTGTGGAAGATTTTCTCCCAATGATTGGGGAAACTGCCGAACGCATTATCGTCGCCCTGTCCTGGGAAGACATAAGTGCCGGCTCTAACCGTCCATCGGCTCTCTAGATATTCAATTACAGGCAAGCCGATAGCCCGAGTCGAGGCGCCCTCCTTACTATCGACCAGACGCAGGCAGCTCGCCTCCATATCGGTCTCATTCCACCGTAGCTTGATCATTTCCGAACGGCGGCATCCGGTAAGAGCAATTTGGCGGATGATATCAGTCGTCATTTGGTACCTCTCGTCCTCAGCCGCTTTACGCAGGATTCCTCCGAGTGTGCGATACTCAGCTTCGGTCAAGCGGCGGCTCCGAACCCTGTCCTTCGGTTTGCGAATCCCATGCGCGGGGTTTGTCTCGATGATGCCGACCTCCACGGCATAGGTAAGGATGCCTCCGAGCAGACCGACGGTCCTCGTGGCGGTGCCGACGCCTCCCCGCACAATGGCTTTGCCGCGCAGCTTCTTGGTCTTGACGCTGGCGCGCGTCTTGCCGGCCATGATGTCCTTCAAGACCTTGTTGACGTCGGCCTTGACGAGATCCTTTACGCGCCGCGTACCGATGAGCGGCAGGATATGACGGTGTATGCGGCCAGTATCGGTGACGATTGTCGTCGCTTTCTTCGGGCGCCCTCCCTTTCCGAGTATGAGGCCCGCCTTCAAGTCGTTGAGATAGAGCTCGCACAGCTCCTTGACGGTGATCGCCCTGTGATCGAGCTGGCGCTCCTCGGCGGGATTGTCGCCTTGCGCAACGCGGCCCAGCTGAACCTTTGCCTCTTTCCTCGCAAGCTCTGGCGTCCAGACGCCATGCTGCCCGATCGTGTAGCGGCGCGAACGACCAGCAGATCGATATTGAATGAGATAACTGCGCTTGCCTGACGTGAATACGCGCAGACCGAATCCAGGCAGCTCATCGTCCCAGATGACGTAGTCTTTGTCCTGTGCTTCGGCGGCGTCGACGGTGCGCTTAGTGAGCTTGGCCATCGAATTTCTCCGACTTTAAGCCCGTCTCCCGCGTAAGCACCACGTAAGCAGTTGGAAGGAAATTGGGGCGCGCGGCAGAATAAGCGCTGCGGTAGCCATTTCCAGTTTCCATAACAATTTTAGTAGCATAGCGAAGCATTACTTGCCCTATCGCAATTTTGCGTAGGGCAGCCTAAATTGCTCCGAAGGCAAAGGTCACACGTTCGAATCGTGTCGGGCGCGCCACTTCGGTACCGAACTGGGCACGCCAAAACCCGTCGGTTTTGCGCTTGAAGCAGCGACGAGCGTGCGCAGGAGCGTGCTTTTCGATCCCATGATGCGCAATTCTTTCTGATCGACTTCGACACGTTGGGCGAGCGCGCGGAGGTGATCGCGGCGGTAGCCTCCCTTCTCGGTCCGCATGCGCTTGCGGCGGTCCTGGCAAACCGTCCTGAGAGCCTCCGGTGTAATCGTCGGTCCGCCGCGTTCAATCGCATCCTCGGCCCTCTCTGCGTCGATGCGGGCCCGGTCGCGCGTCGCTTTTAGTTCGCCGATGCGGTCCTTCAGCATGGGAGAGATCGGCGACGCCGTTCTCGATCGCATCGTAAAGCCGCTTGAGTTTGGCGTGTGCTTCGGACGCCCGCTTGTGCAATTCGGCGATGTGCGACTCCCGTCGTTCGGCGCGCTCGGTGCGACGATCGAGTACGTGCGATAAGAGTCGCTCCAACCGCGTGGGCTGTAACAAACGCTGCCCATGGCGCCTCTGTGTAAGCCCCCGGTGAGGGCCGCCTTCCCGGATTGTGCTCGATCATGAGATGATTTGCTCATTAATTTGCAAGCAAATGAGCAAACGTGACGACGGTTACGGTTCTGTCCGGTCCAGAGAGGCGACGG
>Ga0209166_10001301_pt1 | contig 21394 bp, 17 predicted proteins | sample Coa_R1_3_FD_187151 | JGI IMG/M metagenome (GOLD analysis project Ga0209166, IMG submission 187151) | Surface soil microbial communities from Centralia Pennsylvania, which are recovering from an underground coalmine fire - Coalmine... | ecosystem: Environmental > Terrestrial > Soil >... | reverse complement strand
ATAGAAGATTGCTGCGCACCAGGAGATGCTATCGGGAACAGGAAGGCTATCAAATGGCAACTTTGTGGAACTTCTTTAGGCTTTTTGGACCTTCAGCGTGCCTTGGCAACTTACGGAATTTGCTAAAACGATCAACCTAAAGTGGTTACCTGCTGACTGGGGGGCTACCGTTCGCCCCGATGATGGCAGGTACCGTGCTTTTCCACTCACGGGTTCTGGCAGTGGTTCATAGGATATCCGTGATTCTGAACGAATTAAACACTTGCGGGGGCATTGGCACCCAGATGGCGATGGCAGGCACGGCCTACATTTCGGGCATAAGTGCGGAAATGCAGCCAGTGCAGCGGTTGATCTCCGAGATTGCGCCTACGGATATACCGGTCCTGCTACTCGGAGAGAGTGGCACCGGCAAAGAGGTCGCGGCAATACAGATTCACAATTTGTCGCGATACCGAGACCGAAGGTTTGTGAAGGTCGCGTGCTCCACCGTAACGACTGAAGCGTTAGAGGGCAGCTCTGGCGTTGCGAATGGCGAGAGTTGCGATTTGCCGGGAACGCTGTTCCTGGATGAGATCGGCGAGCTTAACCAGGATTCCCAACGGCGGGTCCTGCACTCAATTCCCGATGGCAACAATGTGACGGCTGGCCAATCGATAGGCGGCCGGATCATTTCCTGCAGCACTCGCGATCTGGAAACGGATGTTCATCACGGGAGGTTTCGTAGCGAGCTGTTTTATCGTTTGAGCGGCGTTTGCGTGCAACTTCCTCCACTCCGCAAACGAAGAGACGACATCCCGCTGCTGGTACGTCATTTTCTAAGCAAATACGCGCGAGTCTTTCGTCGCGCGGAAATGACCCTCAGTGACCGCGTTACGCAACTGCTGGTGGAGCACCCCTGGCCGGGGAATATCCGGCAGTTGGAGAACGTGGTTAAGCGGATCGTAGCTTTGGAGAACGAGGAACTCGGGATCGTGGACTTGAAGGTCTCGCCGATGCTAGCGGGGATGCAGCACTCAGGGATGGTGGCGGCACCCTCGCACTCGCGCTCGCTTAAGGCGGCGTCGCGAGCTGCTTCGAGGCAGGCGGAGCGCGAGCTTATCTTGCAGACATTAGAGAGAACCCACTGGAATCGTAAGCGGGCGGCCGAAGCGCTGCAAATCAGTTACAAATCTTTGCTTTTTAAACTGAAACAAATTCAGATCCCGGAGTCGGAAGAAGCCTGAAGCAGGTTGGAGAAATACGATGAGAAAATTATTTGCAATGGCGGTCGTGGCCGGGTTCGCGGCATGCGCGGCATACGGACAAAGCGCATCGATCAAGGCTCAGCCGGACGGCAAGGTACCGGCAGCGAAGGAGGCCGCGGCCTACAATTCGGCGGCGGACTTGAGCGTTAAGGCGGCGACTGACGATCCCAATTACGTGATAGGCCCGGAAGACGAATTGATTATCAGCGTCTGGAAAGAGCCGGACATTTCCCGGACCGTACCGGTGAGGCCGGACGGCAAGATTTCGCTCGCGCTGTTGAATGATGTGCAAGCGACTGGACGCACGCCAATGCAATTGGGCTCGGACATTACGGAGAAACTGAAGGGATTTATATCAGAGCCGCAAGTTACGGTGATTGTGGCGAGGATTAATAGCCAGCGGATTTTTGTGGTTGGCGAAGTGCCGCGAACAGGCGCTTATACGCTGGTGCCCAACATGACCGCGGTGGATGCGATTTCAAGCGCTGGCGGATTTACGCCGTTTGCCAAGCGAACGAAGATCTACATCCTTCGCAAGGAAAACGGCAAAACGACGACAATTCCATTCAATTACAAAGAGGTGGTGCGTAAGCGACGCGCCGATCAGGACGTTGTGTTGAAGCCTGGGGACCGAATTGTCGTGCCGTAGGAGGTGATATGTCTCGGACACTACTAAAAATAACGGGCCTGCCGCTACTGCTCGTTCTCTGCGTCTCCCAAGCGCTTGCGCAGGATTCAGGCGACGCGCCGAAACCCGCCATGGGTGGAGACAATGCGGGCGCGTTGCAATCCAATGCGCCGGCAGATATTCCCGATACGCGGCCATTGGCAGGCATCCAAAACTTGTCTTTGGGCAGCTCTGCGACAAGCCACAGTTTCTTGCTGCCAAGTTTCGGCGTGACTACTCAGGTGCAATTCAATCCTTACGACAATTCCTCCGGCGGATCTTCGCCAATATCGACCACCTATCTGAGCGGCCGCTTGGGCGTGAATAAAATATCGGCGCGATCGGAGTTGATGGTTGACTATCTTGCGGCAGGGGGCTTCTCGAACGACCCCAACAATCCGGGCAACTCTCTGGTGCAGAGTCTGGATTTCGCCGAGACAATTAGAGGCGGGCGATGGTCGCAGACGTTTGGCGAGGAGTTCACCTATTTGCCGTCATCCGGGTTCAACTTTGGGGGAATGGGCGGCCTTGGCAATTTGGGCGTGAGTTTAGCCGGCGTGGGGACGACTCCCGGATTTCGTCAGGATCTTGTTCCAGACCAATCTATCCTGACGAATGACGCGGCGCGTATCAGCAATACCGCCATGGCGGAGACAACCTACGCGCTGGGTTATCGCTCTACTCTAAGCTTCTTTGGTACCTACGGGACCTTGCATTTTCTGGGCGGAGGTCTGCAGGACACCAATATGATCAGTGCAGGCGCGGGTTACAACTATCTGCTGAGTCCACTTAATTCGATGTCCGTTTCCTACGGATTCAGCAGGCTGACGTTCCCGAATCTAGCATTGGGTGCAGATAGCCATAGCGTATTGCTTTCTTTCGCTCGCAGGGTTACGGGCCGACTGAGCTTCCAGGTTGGGGCTGGCCCAGATATTCTGATTTTTAGCTCACCGTTGGCTGGACCTGGAACGGTACTGAGTTGGGCCCTGAACAGCGGGCTGAACTATCAGTTGCGCAATTGGAGTACCGGCTTCAACTACAGCCATTCTCTCGCCGGGGGAAGCGGGGTGTTGCCAGGCGCGGAGACCGATTTATTTTCGGGTTACGCGGGCCGGAAATTTGGGAGCTGGCAGGCGTCGGTCACTGCCGGGTATGCCAGGAATGGTGCGTTGCAGCAGACTTCAATCACTTCCGTAGCGCTGCAAGATTGGTTCGCGGGAGCTACGATGAGTCGCCAGTTTGTAAGTTTTGGCAGCCTATACATCTCCTACAATGCTGCCCGCCAATCAAACCTAACTGCCGTCTGTCCATTGCCAGCCTGCAATACGAGCGGCACGACGCAGACGGTCTCTGTCGGTTACAACTGGGGATTCCGGCCGATCGTATTGGAATAGAGCTTTGCGGTTGAAGAAGAGAGGAACCATCCGGGATGATAGTGCAACGCGAACTTACGGTTGAAGACTACATAGGGATTTTGCGTCGCCGGTGGTGGATTGTCGTGGTCCCTGCGGTGGTTTTTTCGATCTGTGCATATACGATTTCCTTGTTTCTGGCCAGCCGCTACACTTCAGAGACGGTCGTTCTGGTGGAGCAGCCTGCGGTGCCGGATAGTGTGGTGAAACCTGTGATTGGGGGTGACGCCAATGAACGGCTGACCACCATGCAGGAGCAGATTCTCAGCCGGACGAGGTTGCAACAGATCATCGAGAAATTTGGACTGTATAAGGAAGAAACCGGCCGCACCTCGATGGAAGATATGGTAGTGCGTCTTCGCAAGTCAATTACGGTCAGCGCCGTGCGTCCGATGGCGGAGACCCGGGCCAGTGGGTTGCCGGGGTTTACGGTGAGCGTGGTGGCGGCCCAAGCCTACACGGCGCAGCAAATTTGTACCGAGATTACTTCGTTCTTCATGCAGCAGAACGTGTTGATTCGAGAGCATAAGACGGAAGACATCACGCAATTCTTGACCAAGCAACTTACGGAGTCCAAGCAAAAACTAGACGAGCAAGATGCCAAGCTCGCAGATTTCCAGCGCCGTTACATGGGCGAGCTTCCAGATGAAATGCCGCAGAATTTAAGTCTTCTGACCGGATTATCGTCCCAGGTGGAGGCGACTTCGCAGGCGCTCAATCGCGCACAACAAGACAAAATGTTTGTGGAATCGATGCTTCAGCAGGAAAAGCCCGCGCAGAGAATGGCGGCGCAAATGTCGACCGACCCCGATACGCTTCATAAGCAGTTGGCGCAGCTACAAGAGCAACTTGCTTCGTTACGAGCACAGTACACGGATAACCACCCGGACGTTCGGCGCACCAGGAAAGATATTGCACAGCTGGAGAAGAGAATCAACGACAGCGTTGCTTCGCCTAGCCCGGCGGTGCAAAGCGCGATAACCGAGGAGCCTGTAGAAACGGCGCAAAGTAAGCAGCTCAAGGCGCAGCTCTACCAGATCAATACAACGATACGGGAAAAGACGACGGAACAGGCGAGGATTCAACAAGAAATAAGCACTGTGCAAGCGAAATTGAAGCTTACTCCCGCAATCGGTCAGGAGTACAAAGCGTTAACGCGTGATTATCAGACAGCATTGGGTATCTACAATGATCTGTTGAAAAAACAAAGCGATTCAGAAATGGCCTCGGATCTGGAGAGGAGGCAGCAGGGCGAACAGTTCCGAGTGTTAGATCCGCCTAGCCTGCCGCAAAAGCCTACTTATCCCAATCGTCCAGTTTTCGGAGTGGGTGGACTGGTCGGTGGATTGGCATTTGGACTGGCGATCGTCTTCGCTTTGGAGGCGCAAGACACTACCTTTCGGACGGAGCGAGACGTGGAGCGGGTCCTCAAACTGCCTGCCTTGGCTATGATTCCCCTTCTGGAGGTTCCGAAAGACAACCTTAGCGATCCTGAGGTTAAATTTTCCGCAGCTTCTGGAACTGTGATATCGGGAATGGTGGGTTAATCGGCTATGTACAAGAACTTCTTCGGCTTAAAGGAATTGCCGTTCAACTTCAGTCCCGATCCCCGGTACTTGTATTGGACGCCAGCAGCGCAGGAGGCGCTGTCCGCGTTGACGTACGGAATCGAGAGCCGCAAGGGTTTCATTCTGCTGACGGGTGAAGTAGGAACTGGCAAAACCACACTGTTGAACGGCTTGCTGGACTGGCTGCGAGAGCACGATATCGCAACTGCGTTTGTCTTCAATTCTCAGCTCTCCAGTTCGAAGCAGCTTTTTGATTTCATGATGGCGGATTTCGGGATTACCTGTGAGTCGCGTTTGAAGAGCCACGTTCTCCTGAAGCTCAACCAATGGCTGCTGGACCGATATCGAGCGGGGAAAACGACCGTCTTGATTGTGGATGAGGCGCAAAATCTTTCCGAGCAATTGCTCGAGGAAATCCGTTTGCTGACCAACCTGGAGACGTCAACCGAGAAATTGCTGCAGATTGTGCTGTCCGGCCAGCCAGAGCTGGACGACAAACTTAATCGGCCGCAGTTGAGACAGTTGCTGCAAAGGATCGTATTTCGATGCCGAACCGTTCCGCTCACCAAGGAAGAGACACATGGTTATGTAGCCGAGCGTCTGAGAATTGCGGGCGCCAGTGGCGCGCCATTATTCTCCAATGAGGCATTGGACGTCATTCAGAAATATTCCAAAGGCATTCCCAGGATTGTCAACCTGCTCTGCGAGCATTCGCTGATTAACTCTTTTGCTGAACGATTGAAGCCAGTCCCGGCGAAGGTTGTGGAGGAAATAGCTCGTGAGTTTACGCTAGGGGAGTTTGCGCCTACGCCACGACCGGTGGTTCGCCTGAGCGCGGATCGAGAGCCCGGTGAGCGCGTGGAAGGTTTGCTTCGAGATTTATTTGGTTATTTGAGGCCCGCCGACCAGCCCCAGCCGCTGACGGGAATATCTAGAGAAAGGAAGTCATGAGCAAGGTCCACGAGGCGTTGAAGAGGGCACAAGAAGAACGGTCTTCTGAGGACCTGCAGGCGCCTGAAAGCCTGAACAATGCTGGCCCTGCAGCGATGCCTGAGCCAATTCACATCGGGCCGGGGCAAGACGAAAAGCCTTGTGCCAGAGCCAACTCAGCGTCGAACCGGCTACCGGCGAACAAGGATCTGACTGTTGAACCGATCTCTGCTGGCGCAAGCCGGGTACGCGTCGATGCACCAACGATTTCTTCGGCGACAATAGCAAAGGCGATTGCTCCGCCATTGGCCGCGGACCGCCGCCCACATACGCCCGCAGTGGGAAGAGACCCGAGGACGGGGCAGTTCTTACGGTTCGAAGATCTGCTGAAGAGTTGCGCGGAGCCAGCATGGGTTCTGGATCCTAAAACCGTTGTCTTTTCCGGCGCTAACCAGCGGCTGGCGGGTGCGGAGCAGTTCCGGACACTGCGCAGCCGCCTCTATCAATTGCGTGAAGCGACGCCTCTGAAAAGAATTCTGGTGACCAGCGCATTGGCTGCTGAAGGGAAAACATTTGTCGCCACGAACTTGGCTCAGGCAATCGCTAGGGAGAAAGAGCGGAAAGTTCTACTCATCGATGGGGACCTACGCAGCCCAGCGCTACACCAGCCGTTAGGGGCGGCGCTAACTCCCGGACTGTCCGATTATCTTCGCGGACAGGCTAGCGATCCGGAAATTATTCAGCACGGCCAGGAAGGTAATCTGTGCTTCATTCCTGCAGGGAATCCAGGCAGCGATCCCAGCGAATTGCTGTCCAATGGCGCTCTTGAAAAGCTGCTGGAGCGGCTTTCACCGCTATTCGACTGGGTAATTATCGATTCTCCGCCGTGCCTGCCCGTAGCCGACGCGAATGTTCTGGCGGGGCTCTGCGATGGCGTTTTGTTGGTGCTCCGCGCGCGGTCCACACCCTCCGCGGCAGCCGATAAAGCCCGAAAAGAGCTACAAAAGCGAAGGGTGATAGGTGTGGTTATGAACGCAGTGGAAGAACCCGAAACCTATGGCGGTTATTATGGACGCCGCCATGGCGCTGCGGTTCGTCCGATAACGAGTGCAGCAGTAGGACCCCAACCGGAAGTCCCCTAAGGCTCACATCAGGAAGTAGGCTAAACACTATGTGGAATAACTTTTCCCTGCCGGGCGCACTCCGCGCTCCTTTGGGTCATTTTATGCTGAAAAAAAAGGACTTACCGGTAATTCGTATGGTTCGGGAATTGCGGCTCAGGTGTTTGTCGAAGGTTGTTTTGCGAGCCGGAGCGCCTCTGGCGAGAGCTTTAAGGGACAAAGACCGAGAATGCCTAAGATAGGTACGCATGAACTCCCTGCCAGAACCCTGATGCTGGCTGGTGTCGACGGGATCGCCATGTTCTTGGCACTTCTCGCCGCGACGGCCCTCCGCGTTCCCGGCGCCTTAGGCGTCGATTTTCAGGACGGCCTGTACTGGGCCAAACTGGGTGTTTTCGCCGTAGTGTGCTGGCTATGTCTTTACTACAATGACCTTTACGATTTCGGTGTGGTACGGCGGCGAGCCGATCTTCTTGCGCACACGCTGCAAGCTTTGGGCGCCGCCTGCCTGGCTTTAGCAGCGCTCTACTTTCTGAGTCCATCCGCAAGCGTGGGACGTGGTGTGGCGCTTACGGCCGCCCCGGTGATCTTGCTTCTGTTACTCAGCTGGCGTTTATCGGCAAACGCCACCAACCTGTTGGCGCGCGGTAACGAGCGTGTGCTCATGATTGGCACTGGGGAAGCGGGAGTCTCGCTGGTTCGCCACATTTTGGGACATCCGGAATACAACATGAAAGTAGTCGGATTTCTGGATGAGGCGGGCCAAGATATCGGGAAGAGCCTCGTCAACCCGTGCATCATCGGCGCAACCGCGGACGTCGAAAAAATCGTGGCGTCGGAAAAAATCGATCGGGTGGTCCTAGCCTTGAAGGAGCGGAGAGGAAGTACGCCGGTCCGTGAACTTTTGAATTTGAAGCTTTCGGGAATTCGTGTCGAGGATGTGCACAACTGCTTTGAACGTCTCTCCGGCCGCATCACGCTGGAGCACCTCTCACCAAGCTGGCTGATCCTATCCGACGGCTTTAAGAAATCCTCCGTTTTGTTAGCCCTCAAACGGGCCGTTGATATCCTAGCGTCTTCGATTTTGCTTTTACTAGCTTGCCCGTTTTTGCCTTTTGTAGCGCTGGCCATCTATCTTGAAACCGGCGGCCCGATTTTCTTTAGGCAAACGCGGGTAGGTTACAAAGGCCGAAATTTCGAATTGCTTAAATTTCGCTCTATGGTTCAGGACGCCGAAAAAAACGGACCAAAGTGGGCGACTGCGCAGGATAGCCGGGTGACTCGCGTGGGGCGCATTATTCGCAAGACTCGCGTGGACGAAATTCCTCAATTGTTCAATGTCTTACGCGGGGAGATGAGTTTGGTGGGACCTCGTCCTGAACGGGCCCACTTTTGCGCGATGCTTTCGGAAACGATTCCATTCTTTAATCTACGCCATACGATTCGCCCTGGGTTGACAGGGTGGGCCCAGGTCAGATTTCGGTATAGTTCCAACCTGGAAGACACCAAGGAGAAACTCGAGCTGGATCTGTTTTATCTCAAGAATCTCTCGCTCATCGTGGATTTGGCAATTTTGTTTGAGACCGTCAAGGTTGTGTTGCTCCGGCGGGGGGCTCAATAGGTCTTTGCAAAAGATCAGCACAAACTCCTGCGTAGTGTACGCGCAAGCCATGACACCACCCAAAAACTCGTCGGCGATTCCGCTAACCAGAGTGTTGATGTTGACGGATGCATTCATGCCCCATGCCGGCGGTTCTCGGGAGTATTACCACAATATATATCAGGCCTTGGTGAAGCTCGGTAGCTCGGAAGTTACAATTCTGACAAAAAAGACCCCGGGCTGGCAAAAATTTGATGAACTCGCAACGTCCGCGTTATTTCGCATCCGGCGGCAGTTTCGGCCGCTGCGTTCCTGGAAATATCGAGAATTGCCTAAGGGCGTGGGGTCCTTTATTCACGCGTTATGGCACGTGCTACGCCACTCGCCCGAAATCGTTCATGCGGGAGATTTATACCCGCAAGGCCTAACCGCGATGATCCTAAAAAAGCTGTTGGGCTTACCGTATATTGTTTATTGTCACGGAGAAGAGATCACTCAAACGGATAAGTACTGCCATCAACCGGTAGTTCGCGATCGAATTTATCAGAATGCGGATGCAGTAATAGCGAACTCGGAATTTGCCCGGCAAAATTTGCTGCGGATCGGCGTGCGTGCGGATCGAATTTGCAAGATCACGCCTGGGGTTGATGCTAAGCGCTTTCGGCCCGGGCCTCCCAATATTGACCTGCTTTGCCGATATGGCCTCGAAGGTAAAACCGTAATCTTAACCGTGGCGCGGCTCGTTCCTCGCAAAGGTCATCGCGTAGCATTGCAAGCATTCGCAAGTGTCTGCGGCGAATTTCCGCGCACGCATTACCTGATCGTAGGAACTGGGCCTGAAGAGATGCATCTTCGTCAGCTCGTCCTGCAGTTGGGACTTCAAGAGCGGGTAACTTTTACTGGCTTCGCGCAAAGAGAATCGTTGCCTGACCTGTACAATCTGTGCGACCTGATGCTGCTTGCCAATCGTGAGGAAGAGGACGGCGATGTGGAAGGCTTTGGCATCGTATTTCTGGAAGCGAATGCCGCCGGAAAGCCTGTTATCGGAGGTCGCTCGGGCGGAGCAGGCGAAGCGGTGATAGATGGTACAACTGGGTACCTTGTGAATCCGGAGAATCCTGTCGAGGTCAGAAATGCACTAGTACGACTTTTGTCTGATCACTCGTTACGCGAAGGGATGGGCGCCACGGGAGCACGCCGAGCCAGCACGGAATTCACATGGAGTGAACGCGCGCGGATGCTGGCGGACTTGAATCGCGAAGTTCTCGCTCGCAAGGAACAGACGGAGGCCCCTGATTGCAATAAGTGCTTGGACGCGTTTGGCAAAGGTAAGGGCTAAACTGCTAGCGCGTTGATCGCAAAGTCCGATTTGCGGGATTTCTAATCGCAGAATTTACCCAAGAAGGTACTTTCGTACAATGCACTTCGGGTTCTCAACCTATGGACCAGTCTTCATTTATGCAGGCGCTATTGTGTCTTTTACTTTGTCGATCGCATGGCGACCGCAGGTCGGCATGTATTTCCTGGTTCCATTGTTGCCTATGCAGACCGCGCGCTATTGGGTACATGAGTTTCCGTTAGGTGAGAAACTCGTCGACGTACTTCTTTTGGGTATAGTCATAGGACTGATAATTCATAACAAAAGTCCGCGAATTCTGCCATCACCATTGAATAAGATCTTAATCATTTTTTTCGCGGTCACTTATTTTGCCCTTTGGGAAGGTTCGTTCTTTGTGCACGCACCGCTCCCGCTGTCTCTCGATGATCCGCGTTTTTCTGATTGGAAGAATTATGTCGAAATGATGCTAATTTTCTTTATTGCGGCTTCAGCTATTCGCACGCCAAAGCAGATGACTCTAATCATTTCGCTGATGATTCTTTCGGTCGTCGTTGTGAACCGGAACTATCACAGCACCGTTGGCGGGAGGGATTTCTCGCAATACTCAGACTCCTTGCGCGAGGCGGGTCCCCTCGGGTATGCAGGTGAGAACGGGATGGGTGCCTTTCAGTCAGAAATGGCGATCTTCTTTATCGGGCTCGCGTGTTTCGTAAGAAAAGTAATCCCACGGATCGTACTCTGGGGAGTGGCGATGAGTTCCGTGTATTGCCTACTACTTACATTTTCGCGGGGAGGGTATCTCGGTTTTTTGGTGGGGCTTCTTGTTCTAGGAATTATACGAGAGCGCAAGCTGCTGTTTGTTCTTGCCATTCTATTGGTTAGCTGGCAAAGCCTCGTGCCCAATGCGGTTCGCGAGCGCGTTCTAATGACCTATCAGCAAGGGGAGGGTTTGGACGCGTCGGCCGAGGAACGGGTCACTATATGGCAGGATGCAGTGGATGTGATTACTAGGAATCCTCTACTTGGCACTGGTTTTGACACTTATGCTTACATGGGGCGTGTTGGCGACTACAAAGATACGCACAACTACTATCTCAAGGTTTTTTTGGAACTCGGTCTGATAGGGCTTGCAGTCTTTCTTTGGGAGTTGCGTACGGTCGGGAAGATGACCTGGCAATTGTTCAGGGCGTCTGAAGATCCCTGGCTATCCGGCCTGGCGGGTGCGTTCTTTGCCATGCTGTTCTGTGCTGTTGTCGTCAATTTCTTTGGTGACCGCTGGACTTATCTTCAAGTAAACGGATTTTTTTGGGTGCTGGTTGGCCTAATTTCCCGCGCACTTTTCATTTTGAAAGAAGAGCAGACCGTCGGAGAGGCATTTTCTGTGGAGGCAAGTCCTCTCAATGTGGGGATTGAAGTGGCTGCTCCGCACGTATGACGGCGTCCGCGCAAATCCACCCTCGCGTTCGGACCGAGCCCGTCCATATTGCCTATTTTATTGATCAGTTGTGTGAAACGGGTGGCGCCGAGCGCATGTTGCTGAATACCATCCGGTTGCTGCCCAAAGATCGGTTCCGATGCTCGCTGGTCACGTTTAAGTTGAATCCGACCTTGGCCCTGTTCCAAGATTTGCCCTGCCCTCATTTCGTTTATCCGCTCCGGAACACCTACGATTGGAATGCGTTTCGCAATTCGTCGAGAATCCGCGACTTTCTATCGCGCGAAAAGGTACAGATAGCGCACACGTTTCATGAAACGGCTGACCTCTGGGGCGGGCTCGTAAGCAAAGTGGGATGCGACAGAATTCTAGTGTCTAGCCGGCGGGATATGGGCATCCTGCGTTCACTGAAGCACAAGGTCGGATATCGGCTCATGAATCGGATGGTTGACCTAGTGTTGGCGGTGTCCGAAGAAGTTCGCCGGTTTTGCGTCCGAACTGACGGCGTTCCTCCACACAAGGCCGCAACCCTTTACAATGGGCTGGAGCTAACGAAGATCGATGCAGGAAATAGTGCACCAAATGTTCGGAGAACGCTGAGCGTGGCAGCATCCGTTCCGGTGATAGCGACGGTCGGCCACATTCGTTACGTTAAGGGGATCGATGTTTTGTTAAAAACGGCGGCAATTCTTGTTCAACAGATTCCGAATGCGGTTTTTTTGGTGGTCGGCCGAAATTCAGATCCCGAGTACCTACAATGCATCGATCGAGAGATAGATAAGCTGGGAATTTCCTCAAGCGTGCACTTTTGGGGTGCGTCGGAGGATGTGCCTTCAATATTGCGACAGTGCGACATTTTTTTTCTGCCGTCGCGTAGCGAAGGTTTTTCAAATGCTTTGATTGAAGCAATGGCTTGCAGCCTGCCGTGTGTGGCCACAAATGTGGGCGGTAACGCTGAGGCAGTCTCACATAATCAAAGCGGATACATTGTGGATAGTGAAGACGCAGCGGGCGCTGCCAACCGCATTATGGCACTTCTAAAAGACCCTCATTCAGCGCGTAGGATGGGCGTCGAGGGCCGAAAGATCGTGGAAAGCAAATTTACGGCTGATATCATGATGGCGCAGCTCGTTGGACACTACGAACGACTATTGAGGGACAGGCGGAATTGAGATGTCCAAGTTGGCAGAAATCCTCTTTTGGCTGTCATTGGCCGCGTTGCTTTACGTGTACGTAGGATATCCGCTTATGCTTCTCTGTCTAACGTCGTTTTCCCGGATCCCGCAGGCCAAGCCGAGTTATACCCCGTTTCTTTCTATCTTGATCGCTGCGTACAACGAAGAAGCTGGGATAAAGAAGAAGATCGAACAGACTCTAGACTTGGACTACCCGGCAGATCAGATGGAGGTCCTCGTTTTATCCGATGGTTCAACCGACGGGACTGAAGAAATTGTTAAGTCGTTCACCGACCCGCGAGTTCGGCTTCTTCACGTTAGCGGTCGAAGGGGTAAGACTAATGCGCAGAACGAAGGGGTGCTTCATGCGCACGGCGACGTTCTGATCTTTTCGGATGCGACCACGATCTACCATCGCCAAGCTTTGCGGTACCTGGCATGCAACTATGCAGATTCGAGCGTGGGCGCCGTAAGCGGTCGCTATCAGTATTTCGACCCGCAGGGCAACTCTCCTACAGGCCTGGGTACGATGGCTTTTTGGAATTACGAGAATTTCATCAAAAAAATGCAGTCTACAACGCGTACCATTTCTGGCTGTTGCGGCTGTATTTATTCAGTGCGAAAGGAGGTCTATACGCCTCTCGCTGCTGAAGTGATTAGCGATCTGGTGCAGCCTCTACATGTGATCCGCAAGGGGTATCGCGTCGTGTTCGAAGATCGAGCGCTTGCCTATGAGGAAACCACCCAATCGACATCTGAGGAATTTTCCATGCGTGTTCGAGTGGTTACGCGAGGGATGCGGGGTCTCCTCAGTGTGCCGGCGCTGTTGACGCCTTGGAAGTTTGGATTGGTTGCATTTCAGTTGTGGTCTCACAAGATTTTGCGGTGGCTGGTCCCGTTCTTTCTTTTAATTCTGTTTGGCAGTAATCTCCTTCTTTGGCGAACTCCGTTTTACCGAATGTTCCTTGAAATACAGACTGTGTTCTACGCCTTGACTCTTCTCTCGATTTGGGTTCCTGTCCAGAAGTTGTGGAAGCCGCTGGGGATACCCCTTTACTTTTGCACCTTGAACGCAGCCGCGCTGTTCAGTGTGATCGAAGTGGTTCGGGGGAAAAAATATGTAGTTTGGCAGACGGTTCGGACCTGATATTCATGAAGATTGAGTTTCTAACGCAAGACGACCCACTGTACGTCCTGCCCTTTTTCGACGAATTTGTACGCCATTATGATTCTGAATTCGAGATCGTGCAGATCTCTACCTCACCAACGATGGGTAAGCGGCCGCGACGCCAAATGGTAAAGGAATTGGCGCAGCTTTACGGACTCACCGGGATGGCCCGTTTGAGTGGCCGGCTGCTCAGGTCTAGATTGGCGGGAAAGCTACCTAAGAAAGTAGGTGCCAAGAGCTATGACACCCTGGCGCAATTGTGTCGTGCGTACTCCATCCCGCATGCGCCGATCAAAAACCCGAACAACCTTGAGTTTGTTGACCGCGTGCGTGCTCGACGCCCCGATCTGCTGGTGTCGGTGGCTTGCCCATACATCTTGAAGGAACCGCTACTGAGCCTCGCTCCGCGTGGAGCCATAAACATCCACCACGCACCACTCCCTCGCTATAAGGGGATGATGCCGACGTTCTGGCAGATGTATCACGGCGAAAAGTCCGTCGGCCTTACCATTCATTATATGGTCGCCAAGATTGACGAGGGCGAGATTCTTTTTCAAGACCAACAGCCCATTTTGGCAGACGAGTCGCTTGACCATCTGATCCGACGTTCCAAACGCCACGGCGCGCACTGCATGGCCGATGTTCTCCGTCAGATTGGGTCGCATTCTCAGTCAACTCAAGCGTTGAGTTCAGCAGACGGTTCTTACTTCACATTCCCCAGCGAAGCAGAAATCAGAGAATTTCATCGCCGAGGTTTGCGGGTCATCTAACCACAAATTACTTAGTGCTATGATCGGGCAAATGTGAGGCCCCGCGGTGCTTCGACGAAAGAATAGCAGGCGTCTTGTCAGCTTGGTTTGGATCTACTTCCTTCATTGGAGCGGACTACTTCGCTGGGTACGCAACCGGATCGCTTCGTCTTCGGGCATTTTGATTCTCACGTTACATCGTGTGCTCGACGATTCTGAGTTTGAACGGTCGGACTCCCCCGCAGGTATGGTGATTCGTCGGCAAACCTATGAGCAGCTTCTGGACTACTTGAAAACGAACTTCGACGTCATAGCGCTTTCTGGAAATTCGGCAAATTGGTGGCACGCCGGGCGACGTCCTCGAATCGCTATTACTTTTGACGATGGTTGGACGGATACTCTTGAGACCGCTTATCCACTGGCAGAGAAGAATCAACTTCCCATTGCGGTGTTTATCTGCCCGGGACTCGCGGGTCTGTCGTCGCCTTTTTGGCCGGAAACAATTTGTCGCGCCTGGAAGACTGCCTCGCTTTCACCGGCAGCGATCGCCACCTTTTCGGCTATTTGTGCGGAATCGGGCATTATAGGGGAATGGCGAACGGGCGTCTCCAGTGGGAAAAATCTGGAATGGCTCCTTGCTGCCATTAAGGATTTGACTCCAGAGAACCGAAACAAGCTGGTTCAACGATCATCGGCTTTTGTCACAGAGGATGGAATTGATCTAGCGATTTCTCGACTGGAATCAACAATGAACTGGGACGATACCAAAGCCCTGTCGCTTGCCGGTGTTCAAATTGGCTCGCACACGCAGCACCACGAAATTCTGACTCGCCTGTCAATGCAGCAAGCACAAAGGGAAATTGGCGAGTCGAAAATCGAAATTGAATCACGCCTGGGTGTTCCTTGCAGGATGATCGCTTATCCTAATGGGTCCTGGTCTCGACCAGTTCGCGATATCGTTGAGCAATTGGGGTATTCCCAGGCTTTCACCAACGCGCCCGGTGTCTGGAGGCAGCAAACCGACCCTTTCGTGATTCCACGGGTGAATCTTTGGGAAGGCTCCCTGACGAATGCGGTCGGAGAGTTCTCTGCGGCAGTATTTGAATATACTGTCTTTTGGCGCGCTTTCGTCACAAAATAGCGATTTTCAACCCCAATATTTAGGCGTTAAGCGATTCACACAAATGGTTTAGTTAAGTCCAATATTTGGCTTGATTCTGGCTGCTGTCTGGCGTTCCACGTAGTACAGGTCGCCACCTGTCCCAAATTTGTCCTCGCTGTCAGTAGCCCACCATTATTCGGTTTGCTAAGATCGTCCGCGATGGACGGGGTATGCTTGCGCGGCACTGAGATAACTTTACGCACTCTCAAATCGAGTTAAGCGAGTGGTGGGTACACCCGAGTCACATTGCAGACGAAGAATCTGGATCACAGGTGGGCCGTGAATGGCCCCATAGGGAGCAGTTCGATGGTTAGAAAAAAAATGATTCCCCGCCTAGCACTCTCAATCCTTCCACTGATGATGCTGAGCATCGGTGCTTTTAGTCAAAGCGTACCTCCCACGGTTTTTTTTACGGACTTAACCAGTGGTCCGAATACGGGGGGCGAAAACAATAATGGGACGATCCTTACGATCTATGGCCGGAACTTCGGTGCGACGCGCGGAACATCTACTGTAACTGTAGGCGGCGGACAAGTAGCTGCCTATCTGGTATGGGGTGGCCGCAGCAAAGCGGCCACTACGGCTGCGCAATTGGAAACGATCAGCGTGGCGATAGGATCCGGTGCCAGCAGTGGGACAGTTTCGGTGACGACAAGCAACGGTTCGTCTAGCTGTGCTGATTCGCTGGACAATTGCCATTTCACGGTTCGGTCGGGGAATATTCGCTGCGTTTCCACGTCAGGAAACGATTCCAATAGCGGGAATTTCCCGTCGACCTGCTGGGGCACGATTGTAGGGGCCAAGAATTCGCTCGCGCCCGGCGACATAGCGTACGTGGAGAATGGCGTAAATCAGACTTCTGTGGACAATTACAATGCTGATCTAGCGATCACCGGAAATAATTGTACAGTTGCCAGTCCCTGTGCCTTGATCGCTTATCCAGGTGCAGTCAGTAACATCGGATCAACGAGCGCTTCGTATGGGGTTCGCACACCGGCAGTGAGCGGAAATATGAACTATTGGATTATTGCTGGATTTAATATCGAGGGAATCGCTGGCTTGGACCTTGTCTCAGTAACAGGATGGCGGGTTATAAACAATAATTTTAACTGCCCACAGGGAAGTGGCCAATCGGCCTGCATGCACACGGACACGACGACCCAGTACAGATTCTACGGCAATTATGTTCACGACGTGGGCGATCAAGCCGGCTCAATTGACAAGTATTATCACGCTGTCTATTTCACCACGAACAGCAACCATATCTGGGCAGCCTGGAATGAGGTAGCTCCGAACCCAACAAAACAGACCACCCAGGGTGGGTGCCGTGCGATTCAATTCTACTCCACAGGTGGTGCTAACCAATTTGATTTGCACGTCCATGACAATTGGGTGCACGATGCGATTTGCGATGGCATTAACTTCTCGACCGTTGACCCATCTAAAGGAACGGTAGAAGCTTTTAATAACGTCGTTTATCACGTGGGTACGGGACCTGATCCCGCGAACGGTAGTTCAAACTATTCCTGCGTGGTTTCGGGAGGCGGAGGAAGCGGAAACATGCTAGTCTATAATAATACGTTTTACGATTGTGGGTCGTGGAGGACCAGCGATGCTGGGGCACTCGATCCGACCGGTCCAAATATTAGCGTCACGAATAACATTGTGTATCAGCTTTCCGGCGAGTCTTTCGTTAATCCCAACACGAGCGGATCGATGTTGTCAGGCGCTAACAACATTTGGTTTGGCGCCTCGAGCAGTGTTATCAGTGGACTTATCGGAAATATATTGAGCGATCCTCTTTTTGTTAGCACCGGAACGAATTTCATGCTACAAGCCAGCAGCCCAGCGATTGGCGCCGGATCTACGTCTCAGCACTCGACCTTTGATTTCAACGGCGGTCCACGACCGAGTCCTCCGTCTATTGGTGCTTACGAATATGCTGCAGCGTCCTCCGTACAGCAGCCGAACCCCCCAACAGGTCTGACGGTTACGGTCAACTGATTGCCCGGAGCGTATCTGCTGTCAGGGCGCTGTAAAAACAAGGATCGTGAAAATCCACCCGCCACCTTAAGAGTGTTCGACAGGAACTACTATTCCTTCGCTTGCCGGGGATTTCCAGGTTTTGTAGTTCAAAAGGGAGCGTGCTCGGGCAACGGCGAAGGTCAGATACAGTAGTGTGAGAGGAATTACCTCGAGCCAGTTTCGTCGACGAGTTGCTCTGGCGAAAGCTGCTGCAAAGGGTGGAAGCAGCAGTAGGGCTATAAAATAGGCAGAAATCCTCGGGCCAGCTCCAGCAAGTCCTATAACGGCACCCATGAGGATTCCCGTAAGGCATACGGACGTGTGGAAGGCCAGCAAGACCGCCCGTCCGTTCTTCTTCTTCTTTGGGTCTCGTAGAAATACCGTGAAGACATGTGTGCCGTGCCAGCGCTGTTTTTGATAGAAACTCAGGAGAGTCTGTGGAGTCCCCAAATGGGTCACTTTTAGATCCGGATACGACCGTACGGGCAAACTTGCGGCGCGCGCACGCTCACAGAGCTCGAAGTCTTCGTTAGTCTGAATCGACTCGTCAAAGCCTCCAACCGCGAAAAACGCTTGCCGATTCACGAGCAAGTCGCCAGCGGGAACGTACGAGACATCGCCCACCTTCTCTGCAAATCTGTCTTGACACCATGTGCGGCCTACCCAAGTGGAATCATCGGGAATGCCGTAATGTGCTCCGACTATCCCGGCTTGGGGATCGTCAAAGCGGTGCAAGGCGCTTAAAAGCCAACCCGGAGGAGCCAAGCAGTCAGCATCAAGGAATGCGAGGAACCGACCTCGCGCCTCCGCAGCACCGCGGTTTCGCAGCGCCGAAATGTGAACTTTCTCGAGTTTGAGAATCTTTAAGGTGAGGGTGTCCTTAAAACAACTGGCGACCTCAATCGTTCGATCGGTCGAACCGTTGTCTACCACGATCACTTCGAATGCGCTTTTCGGGAACTCATTTTTCGCCAGTGCGTTCAAACAGCGCCCAATAACGACTTCCTCGTTCAGCGCCGGAATGACGACGGAGATTTTGGGGGCATCGACTGCGGGCTGATGACGGTCGGTATGAGGTGCGCTTATTGCTTTTGCAACACTATTTTCCCAACCGCCAGTTTCACGATACATCTGCAAATAAGTCTCTACCATCGCTTGCGCGGAGAAATACGCGCTGACTCGATCGAACCCGCGTCGGCCCATTTCTTTGCATAATCCGGGGGACGTCAGTAGCCGCGTAAGCGCTGCTGCTAGCTGTGAAGGATCGGCAGGCCTAACTAACAGCCCAGTTTCTCCGTCTTGAACCAGTTCAGGAATCTCGCCAACCGTGGTTGCCACAACTGGCTTGCCTGCCGCCATGGCCTCGAGCACAGCCATAGGCATTCCTTCATTTAGAGAGGGCAACACGAAAACATCCATGGAGGCATACACATCTGCCACGTCTGAACGCGTTCCCAAAAGGAGAACGTGATTTTTAATATCGAGTTCCTTCACCATGCCAAGCAGTTCCTTACGGAACGGCCCATCTCCTGCCAGCACGAAAGCCACGTTTGGATTTTCCCGTACAATTGATTGAGCAGCTCGCATTAGGTGAACCAGGCCTTTTTCCCTCGCGAGGCGTCCCACAAATCCAATCACCTGCTTGTCTTTCAGCTGGGGAAGTGGCCGTAGTACCGGCTGCCCTTTGGAGAAGGATTCCGCATCAATTCCGTTTGCGACCAGTTTTACGCGCTTGCTCGGCACGCCAGATCGCCTAAGTGAATCCTTCACAGGGCCCGAAACAGCGCCTATTCTTGCAAATCGCCTCAGAAAGAAGCGGTCGAGCGATGCATAGAATCGTAGCGCAACCGTTTTGCCTGGCCACCCGTGACAGGTGGCTACTAGCCTTGCAACAGTTCCTCGAGCTGCTAGATATCCGTAAATGTTTGCTTTATATCCGTGGCTGTGGACGACATCGATCTCGCGCCTCAATATTAAGTTCCGAATAGCACCTATCGTCCGGAGGTTGATTCTACCTTTGCAATCGATATGCTCAACATGAATGCCGCGGCGGTGTGCTGCGTCAGCCAGTTCGCTGTTGGGTCGATGAGAATTGTTGAAGACTCCGATTGTTACTTCATGGTTCAGGCTCTTCAGCGCCAAAGATAGCTGCACCGACATGTTCTCGGCACCGTAATAGCCTCCACTGCTGATGAGTTGGAGAACGCGTAGGGTTCTCATCGAGGTTTGTTCTCCTGCACGAACTGATGTGCTTGTTCGATGTCCTCCAGGCTCTGGTTCTTGTGTGAGATCGCTCGCCAAAATGCGTGATATACCCTATCCCCAATAAGCGATTTCCCAAATTCCTTGATGCCATGGCTCGCTCGCAGAAATCGGACGCGTGCGCCTTTTCTTCTCAGGAGCATAACCACGTCCTCGGCATTCATATTTTGAGTAGCCATCCATCGCCCGGTCAGGCGAATTCCGTCTATTGAAGATTTTGCACTCCAGGGATCGGAAGTAAAAACCTGAGTATATCCAACCGCGGCGCAAGCGCCGAGAACCTGCCGGTTACAGCGGCCGCCGGGCATGGATATGGCGTCTACACGGGCGCCGAGGCGATCCTCCAACTCGTTCTTCGACAGCACGAGTTCGCGCTTCAATGCTGGCAGCGAACATTGGGTTAGAAGAACATGGGACCAGCCATGAGATTGCACCTCATGTCCACGCGCTCGCAGCTCACGGAGATGATGCCAATTCATATACCCGGATCGTTTGCTGGTCCACCCTGCAGTAACGAAGAATGTGGCGCGCTCGCTGAAATGCTCCAGAATCGGCACAGCATTAGTTAGCTGGGAGATATGCCCATCGTCGAAGGTGATGTGTGAACCCGATCCGTCTCGTTTCAGTTGCTGCAGGCTAGCGACGTGTTCTCCGAATAGATCCTTAGTTAAGCCGTAACGATACAACGTTTTAGTAACAGTAATCTCATGATAAGCCAATGGGGGTACTGTAATCTCGCCTGGCGGAAACGGACGATGATTAAGCTTGTTATCGTCCATTTCCACCAAGTGAACCCTCTTGCATCGCAGTAACGGTCCCTGTATTGCTGCCTGCGTTTCGAATTGCCCTTGCCAGGAATTCTTTAAAAGACTGAAATTTGACGTCAGCTAGAAGACTCTCCAACCGACTTTCCATAACTTCCAAATTCGTGTAATGCCGGAGCCTTGACCTAACCTTGTCTTTGATGCGGGGCTGCTCGGAATCAAGCTCCCAAGGATGGATGTAGACCACCACTCGTTCGCCGTATTCCCGCTCGAACTTTCGGAAGATCCAGCGAGTATAAGCCATGGGCAGAATGCGTAGATAGCCGCCACCGGCTCCGGGGAAATTTTGGCCCAAGATGCGAACCGTCGCCGGCGGATATTCGTGCAGGGTCAGACCGTTTTTGCAGGGGATCACATGCGGAAACCGCTTCGCTCCGGCTACTCCATATAAATCATGATGAATCGGGAACACGCTCGAATCGTAGGTAAAACCTTGCTCGGCGAGAATTTCCAGGGCCCACAGGCACGCATCTGTTATCGACCAGCTAGGCGCGCGATATCCGTTGACCTTCACTCCTGCCGCGTCTTCGATTGCGCTTCGTGCGATCCGGGTGTCCTCGCTGAATTCCTCCGGAGTCATGGAGTAGACCGTGCGGTGCCAAAAACTGTGGCAGGCAACTTCGTGACCGCGTGCCGAGACCTCACAAACCAGGTGTGGAAATTTACGTGCCACCCAACCTACAAAGAAAAACGTTCCCTTAACGTCGTACTTA
>Ga0209166_10001300_pt1 | contig 21394 bp, 15 predicted proteins | sample Coa_R1_3_FD_187151 | JGI IMG/M metagenome (GOLD analysis project Ga0209166, IMG submission 187151) | Surface soil microbial communities from Centralia Pennsylvania, which are recovering from an underground coalmine fire - Coalmine... | ecosystem: Environmental > Terrestrial > Soil >... | reverse complement strand
CCAAGTCTTGGCACCATCCACGCTGATGATCACGCCCTGGTCGCTGGACAGAATCATGCGGGCGGGATCGTCCGGGTCAATCCACAGGCTGTGGTAGTCATCGCCGCCGGGAGCGCCCTTGATGGCGTCAAAAGTTTTTCCGCCGTCGGTGGATCGATACGTGGAGGTATTACACACATAGATTATATCCGGATTCCTGCTATCCACAGTGATGCCGCCGAAATACCACCCGCGCCCCCAGATGCGCGGCTCGGAATCGGCCAGCGTCCAGTTCTGGCCGGCGTCATCCGACCGGTAGACACCGCCTTGTTTCGCATCCACCAAAAGATAAACGCGGTCGGGCTCGGTGGGCGCCACGGCAATGCCCATGCGGCCAAGACCCTCTGCGGGCAGGCCATGGCCGGTAAGTTGTTGCCAGTAATTTCCTCCGTCCGTCGATTTGTACAGCCCGCTGGCCGGGCCATTGGACGGCGGATAAACATTCCACGGCGGCCGCCGGGTCTGCCAGAGCGCGGCGTAAATGATTCGCGAGTCGCGGGGGTCAAAGGCCAGATCGATGGCGCCGGTGTTCTCGTCTTTGTAAAGGACGCGCTCCCAGGTTTGCCCGCCGTCGGTCGAGCGGAACACTCCGCGCTGCGCATTGGCGGCGTAAGGGTGCCCGAGCGCGGCCGCGAAAACTATGTTCGGATTGTGGGGGTCAACAAGGATGCGCCCGATTTGCCAACTGTGCTCGAGCCCGATATGCGTCCAGGTGTTGCCGGCGTCGGTCGATTTGTACATCCCGTTGCCGTAGGAAATATCAGAGCGCATATCCGCCTCGCCCGAGCCGACGTAAATCACGCTGGGGTCGGAAGGCGCAACGGCAATCGCGCCAATGGAGGCGATGGGCTCGCGATCGAAGATGGGCTTCCACACGCGGCCGGCGTCCGTGGTTTTCCAAACGCCGCCGCCCACCGCTCCAAAATAAAAAGTGGCGGGTTGCCCGCGAACCCCGGTGGCTGCCAGCGCGCGCCCGCCGCGCGTGGGGCCAATCATGCGCCAGCGCATGCCGGAAAGGAGACTGGGATCAAATTGCTGCGCCGCAAGACGCGCGGGCAGAAGTGTTTCTGAAATCAGGAAAATAATCAGTGCAAGAAAAAAATGGTAAATCGGCAAACGGCGCAGGTTAGACAAGGTCCAAAATCTCCGGGTGGAATTTGGTTTGAGGTCGAACGGCGTGAGTATACATCAAACTGCGGCCGGGTTGAGAGATGATGCCGGGCTCACACGCCGGACGCGGAATTCCTTTTCATTTGAGGTTGGTCACGCCGCCTATCGCTGGTCGAGCCTCGCGGGCAACCAGCCGGATCGGTCCCAACAGGCCTGAGGGCAGCGCCTGAAGGTTCTCCATGCCCTGAGGCGTTGCGCGGACGCCATAGCGGCTGTAGAGGAGGCGATAGTCGGGCAGCGCCGAGCCCGCCATCTCATTGATGGCGAGATTCCCGACAACGATCCGCAAAATATTTTCGCCGGGCCGAAGTTGTGCTGTGACTTCAACCGAGTACGGCGGATGCCACACGGAGCCCGCGCGCCGGTCGTTCACGTACACCACCGCTGCCTCACGAACCGGACTTTCCAGCCAGGCTTGCATCCCCGGATTCCTTCGATGTGTTTCAGGAATGGGTTTGCCCTCTCCAAAATCGAGCGAGAATTTGAGTCCGGGTTGAATCATATCCTTCGGCGCGATGAAGGTTTTTTCGTAGGTAACTTCGCCTGAATAAAAACGCGCGTCTTCATCATCCGTCCAGGAGCGCAAGTGATCCATCACCACACGCCGGCCCGTCTTGGCGAAGGTAACGCTCCAATCTGCGCTCAAGTCGAGGGGCGGAGGCATCTTGTGGATCGGCTGACTTTGGGATCCAACACCCGCGCCCGCGACTGTGTTGTGAGATTTCTGGCCGTGTGAAAAGACCAGAACCCGTGACCCATAAGGTTCCAAATCCAAGGCAACGGTTGTCGCTCCCTGGGGGCGCGCCAGCACTTCGGCGGATCTGATTTTTCCGGTGAACGGGTCCCACCATTCGGGCGACATTCCTGAAACCCGAAAAGTCGCCTGCGTGCTGCGCGCTTCGTTGCCCGTGTTGGCGAGGAAGTAGACATCGGCAAACTCGGTTCTGCGATGCACGAAACCAATCTCCGGCGCTGCCGACGACAGCGAGACATCCGGAATGAAAAGGTTGGAAAGTGTTTTGCCAGGCTCCGCATCTTCATCCTTGACGAAGTGCGCGGGCGCGGAAGCGCCTTCGAATAACCGCCGCGAGATCCCGCGAATCTGGCCGGTTTGCGCCGCACTGTCGGCCAGCCCTGGGGCGAGCGACGGCGTGCGCCCGGTGGCCACCAGGATTCCGCCGTGGCGCACAAAGCCCTGCAACTTTTGCAGAGTGGCAACGGGGATGCGCTCAACGCCGGGGAGAATCACGATGCGATAGCGATTGCCATTGACGGCCAGGGCGCCCTGTTCCACTTTCCCGAGATGGTTGATGGCCGCGTCGTCGATAAAATCAAATCCGTATCCCGCCTCGAGCAGACTGGGAATCAAATGCGGGCCAAGCAATTTATCCATCGCCTCGCTCACCGAGACCTTGCCGGGCGAGAAGCGCGCCCAGGCATCGTCAGTGGGAAGATAAACAGCGACATCGTTTGCGGGCTTACCCTGCCTCAGCAAAAAACTCACGCGCTGCAGGTAGCGCGCGACGTCCGGCATCACCAGCCACCAGGGATTGTGCGCGTTCAGCGCCGTACTTGCATAAAACCGCCAGCCCGGCTCACCGCCTGTGCCGGGAGAATAAGGCCATCCGTGGCCCACCAGTTGATTGATGCCTTCGAGGAAGTGAACGTCAGCCTCCGCTTTGAAGTCGAGCGGGGTGGCGCGAAAGGCCGGCGAATGAAGCCAGGTCCAGGTCTCCGATGAAGTCACCGGCCGCCCATAAAGATGATTGGCAGATGAAGCCCAGCGCGTCGTCGCAAAACTTTTCCAGTGCGCGCCTTCACCTTCCGGCAAATCCACCAAAGCGTTACTCGAAAGGATGGCCGGCGGAGTTCCGTAAAGCTGCGCGCGGAAAAGAGTGCGGTGCTGCCGGGCCCACGCTTGAACTGGAACAACAAAATTTTCATTAAAAAGTTCGGTCAGGGTTTGGCCCCAGTCGTGCCGGACGGAGGCCGCCTTCGGACCGACGCCGCTGACGAGGGCGGGGAGATAAGGCTTCAAATCGTAACCGCGGCGGGCGCGAAACTCCCGCAGAAAATCGCCTGTCCAATCCGAGCCGTAAACTTCCAGGCTGTCGCAAAAGATGGCGTGCGGCGGATTCGGTCCGAAGGCCTGCATCAGCCGGTCGCCCACAATCTTCAGATAGTTTTCAACAGCCGCGCGATCGTAGTGATCCAGCACAAACCCCTCAGCTCCCACCGCGGCGCGCTTCACCGTCTGGCCCGTCCGGCTGGCGATGAAAAACAGCAGCGCGTGACGCCCTTCGAGGCCGGCGGGCAATCGCACCATTCCATTCTGGATGTCGGTTATCTGCCGCCCTGATTCCGTCTCGAAATTATTCGGATCACCTTTCTCCAGGAATACAGCGATCAGCTTTTCTCCCGTGCTGATGGCGGGCAACGGGACATGAGACTCGCGAGGTGTTAGCGCGACGGCCCGAAAGCGAAGCGAGCCCGCAGCCTGGGTGACGGGAATGTTCGGGCCGCCATAAGGCCAGCCGCTGCCCAGCGTCAGATCCATTCGCAAGCCGAGTTGGCGGGCCTGGGAGGAGGCGAAGCGTAGCGCCGCGATATGCTGGTCTGAAAGAAATGGATAGTTGTGGAAACCGCTCGCGGGATCGTCCAACGCCAGAGGGTAGACGGGCTGCACCTCAAAACCTCCGATGCCGGCTTCCTTCATCTGCTTCATTTCACGTTCGATTTCGGCGGTGGTTGCGGAAGGGCCAAACCACCACCAGCGCACCATGATCCTGCTGTCATCGGGAGGTTTCTCAAAAGCCTTCTGGAGGCTCGCCAGATTTCTGGGCGAAGTTGAATGTTGAGGCGCAACGCCGGAAAATCCGGGCGCTAACGTTGACAGGAAAAAGAGTGTGATGAGTGGAATTATTCGTTTCGAGCGGATCATCGTGCTCCAGCGCGGAGAACGTCAGTCCTTGGCCGTCATTTGGAAAATCTTCGCTTCAACAAAAAGATTGAAAAGGACGGGATCGAGAAGTTGAGACTTCACTTCCTGCCCGATGATATCCAGGGCGCGCTCAATGGGCACGGCGCGTTTGTAAGGGCGGTCGCGGGCCGTGAGCGCATCGTAGATGTCCGAGATGGTCATCATTTTGGATTGGAAAGGAATGGCCTCACTTTTCACGTGATACGGATAGCCGCTCCCATCCAATTTCTCGTGATGCGCTTTGGCGATGCCGGGTATGTTTTTCAATTCCTTGGTCCAGGGAATCTGGCTGAGGAAGCGGAAGCTATGGATGACGTGCGATTCAATTTGCAGGCGCTCGTCGGCGTCAAGGCTGCCTTTGGGAATGGAGAGGAACCGCAGCTCCTCCGGTGAGAGCAGGGGCTCCGCCTGCCCGCTCGGGTCGTCGAAAGTCCAACCCGCGACTTCCAATAGTTTTTCGGAGATCTTTTCCGGCAGAACGGTGGGTTCATTGGCTTGCAGGATGTTCTGCAGGAACTCATCGAGCTTCTGACTCTCTTTCAGGAAATCGCCATCAATCGAAGCGAACGCCGTTTCAAAGTTTTGAGTCCCGTTGCGCATCAGGTAATCCAATTTTTTCCGAACGCTTTCGAGCTCCACGGCTTTCCTGATGTAGAGGAAGCGCTTCTTGATGAGCTCCATTTGCGAGGGATAAAGTTTTTTGGCCTTCACTAGGACATCCTCGCGCACCCCGACCTTGCCAAAATCGTGCAGCAGGGAGGCATAACGGAGCTCCTGAATTTCCTGGCGCGAGAAGTTGATATCTTTATAAGGTCCGCTGTCCGCCCGGTCAACCGCTTCCGCCAATCCCACTGTCAGCATCGCCACGCGCTCCGAGTGACCGAAGGTGGTGGGGTCGCGCGATTCAATGGCCGTAACCGACGCTTTCACAAAACCTTCAAACAAATGCTGGATGTCGCGATAGAGCAGGTTGTTTTCCAGCGCCACCGCGGCCTGGCTGGCCAGCGAAGAAGCGAGGTCCTGGTTGCGTTGGGAAAAAGGAATCACTTCCTCGTGCACCTTTTTTGGAGAAGTCAATTTGACTGCGGGATTCTTCTTGGCATTGATAAATTGCAGGACGCCAATCACTTCGTCCTTCTGATTCTTCATGGGGACGACAAGCATGGACTTGGTGCGGTAGCCGAATTTCTGGTCGAAGTCGCGATTCAGGCGGAAGGGGAGCTTGGTGATCCGGTAAGCGTCCTTGATATTCAGGATTTCCCCCGTGGCGGCCGCATAGCCGGCGATGCTTTTGGTGTCAATGGGCAAAGTGAACTGGCGGAAGGGGACCGAGTGACTGTCACCCTGAGTCAACTTGAAGACCAGGTGTTTGCCCCCGCCCGGCTCATCCTCGGCGAGGTAAAGTGAACCGGCATCGCACCCGGTGATTTCGCGGCTCTTGGTCAAAATCAATTCAAGCAGGGCGTCGGTATTGCGCTCGGTGGACAGTGCCACGCCGATTTTATTTACGGTTTCGAGTTCGGAAGCGGCCAGGTGAAGTTCCTGGCGGGTCTGTTCGTGCTCAATCTCAGACCGCACATTTTCAAAAGCCTTTTCAATTGTGCTTTCCAGAACGAACCGCGGCACATCGCGAGGGAGAGTGGCAAAGACGTAATCGTCAAGCTGGGAGCGCGACCGGGGCGGAGGGCCATCCTTTAAGAGAGCAACCACGCGCCAATGACCCTCTTCAGGCGCCAGGCGATCGAATCGCCGAATGTCGTCCTTCGTCGAATCGGCGAGCAGGACGGCTGGGACCTGCCACGTCAAACCCTCGCTTGAATCCCGGTCAATGGGGACCACTTTGCACGAACGCGGCACCATGCGGAGGACACGGGCCAGCGCCGTCGGTCGGAAATAGTAGAGGGTTTTTGCCATCAACATTCAACAAACGAAGCTTGAAAATTCATGACCGACCAGGCCGCCATCACAGCAGTTTCCGATTGCGATTTAAATGCGTTGCACCTGCGAGGCCAGCCAGGCGATTGGCTGCCGCCTTACATATCGGCGCAAGGACCATCGTTTCACTCCCGGCCTTACATCCAGTTTAGCCTCTGAGAAGCCTTAACATGGCGGTGCATGATGAAGGACAGAAGGCTTTGATGGTTCAGCGTCCGTCGCCGAAAAAACACGGCAAAATACGGACAGTAGTTGAAGGAAAAAAACGCAACCCGAACGCTTAGGCTCCGGCGCTCTTCGAATAGCTCGCGATCGCTTTTGCCTCATCATCGTGCACGTCAAAAACGGTATAGAGCTTGGTGATCTGCAGGAGGTCATGAACCTTCTTGGTCAAATTGAGAAGTTTCAACTGGCCACCCTGGTTGGATACCGCCGTAAAGGCGCTCACCAATTCGCCGATCCCCGAACTATCAATGTAGGTGACGTCCGCCAGATTCACCAGAATGTTTTTGTTGCCTCGTGCCAGCTCGTCTCGAATCATCTGACGCAGTTGGACGCACCCTTCTCCCAGCGTAATCCTGCCGCTGACGTCGATGACGGTAATGGAATCAACTTGGCGTGTTGTGGCCTTCATGCTCACGGTCCGATCCTCCTTGATTATTCTTCATGTTGGAATTCAGCTTCTTCACCATCGTTACTTCGGTCCCCACACCGGGATGGCTTTCAACCCGAAACTCATCCATAAATGCGCGAATCAAAAATATCCCCCGGCCGGAAACCTTGAGCAAGTTCTCGGTGGCCAGCGGGTCAGGCACACTATCTGGGTCAAATCCGGCTCCCTGGTCGCGTATAAGGATCTCCAACCGGTCACCATAAATCTGGTATCGCACGTAGACGCTTTTGGTCTCGTCGTTCTTGTTGCCGTGGTAGATGGCGTTGATCAGAGACTCATGCACCGCCATTTCAATCTTTTGCCGGTCGTCCTCATCAAATCCCGCCGTGGCTGACACGCGGCGAGAGATCTCGTCAGCAACTTCCACTTTCTTTAAATCACTTTCGAGAGTTACCTCAACAACACTGGTATCAGCAGTCATCATTAGACGGAGGTTGAAGCAGATCCCGCCTCGGAAGCTACATCAGGCGCGTGCGAAAGTCAACGAAGCAGGAAAACTTCCCTCTCAAACCTCCTTCCAGGTAACCATCTTAAATGTCTAAAGCCATTTCGTCCAGTCGCAAGGACTGGCTGCCTCTCTCCAAATCTGGGACCCCCATAAGACCGGCGTAGAGGATAATCGAAGCCCACCCCCGCGTCAACAATTCTAGTGAGGCCAACTCTCATATAAGTGAATAGTTTCGATCTGATAACCATTCTCAGCAGTGGCTGGTATATACTCACAGGGCTTTAAGATCTCAAAACATAAATGCCGGGCTCAATATGTTTCGGGAAGGGTGTGGCGCCATGAAGATGACACGCGGTAAGGAAACCTACACGACTCAGCTTACGGTGGGTTTGGACCGGAGAGCCAAGTTCACACTGGAGGACCGTAAGCAGGAGTTTGCCGCGGTCATGCGAGTCTACAATTTGCTTGGCGACATGACCTTTCAGGTGGACCGCATCAACGGCGTGAGAGATGCTTTGACCGACCGTGCCGGCAAGCTCAAGGCCGATGATCCTGTGCGCAAAAAATTGATGGAGCTTTCAGGGAAAGCTGACGAGATCCGCAAGAAAATCGTGGCCACCAAGGAAGGCGGCGCGATCACGGGCGAGGAACGTATCCGCGAAAAGACAACACAATTATACGGCACTCTGATGGATTATGAGGGCCGCCCCGGTGACTACCAGTTGGCGCGCATCGATTCATTGAAGCACGAACTCGATGACGTGACCGCTGAGTTCGACGGGTTCATCGCCAAGGATCTCCAGGAGATAAACGAAGCCCTCAGCCAGAAGAAAATGGAAGTCATCCATCCGGTCACACGCCAGGAATGGGACAAGACTAATAGCGGGTCCTAGTTCATTACTTCCCGGTCGACGGCAATCCTCAAGTCTTCAGCCGGCGAGATCGACCCGTCGCCAATAAAGTAGCGGCCGCCGTGAAGCAGCGGCTACATGCCGCCAATTTTCGGATGGCGGGTTAAGCCCGCCGCTTCAATTATCAGATCGACCATCGCTCCCGCGTAAAAATCTGCATGGCGGGAATAATATTTCGTCTACCATGGCTGGTTTGAATTATGCTTTGTCGCGTCGCCAGTCATTATGAACAGGAGGTCTGCCGTGGTTTCATATCGCCGTCTGAGTTTTATTGGGGTCGCTTTTGTCTTCGCCCTTTCGCTCGCCAGTGTTGCGCGAGCGCAACAATATCCGCCCGCCCTCTACCAGGAAATGCGCTGGCGGTTGATCGGTCCGTTTCGCGGTGGTCGCACCCGGGCGGCAGCCGGCGTGCCGAGCCAGCCCAACGTTTATTATGTCGGGCAGGTGAACGGCGGCGTCTGGAAAACAACCGATTATGGCCGGACGTGGCTGCCCATTTTCGACGATCAACCCACCCAATCGATTGGCGCCATCGCAGTCGCTCCCTCTGACCCTAATATTGTTTATGTGGCGAGCGGCGAGGGCCTGCAGCGGCCGGACCTCTCCGTGGGCAACGGGATTTACAAATCAACCGACGCGGGCAAAACATGGACGCATCTCGGCCTGCGTGACGGCCAGCAAATCCCCGCGCTGGCCGTTGACCCGCACGATCCCAACCGCGTGTATGCGGCGGTGCTGGGACATCCCTACGGCCCCAACGAAGAGCGTGGTATTTTTCGCTCGACCGATGGCGGCGCAACGTGGCAGAAAACCCTTTATAAGAATGAGAACACGGGCGGTTCTGATATTGAAATAGACCCGGAAAATCCCAACGTGGTTTACGCATCAATGTGGGAAGTGCGGTCAGGTCCGTGGGAGGACAACAACGAGTATGGCGGCTCGGACGGAGGCCTGTTCAAATCCACCGACGGCGGCACTAACTGGCGCCAGCTTACCAAAGGACTGCCGGAAGATTTGCAGCAAATCTACGCAGCCATCGCGCCCAGCGACCCCAATCGCCTTTACGCGACAATTGGCACGGCCCATGCCCTGGCCGTATATCGCTCCGACGACGCGGGTGAAAACTGGTATCGCGCCACCGATGACCCGCGCCCTTCCCGGCGGATTGGCGGCGGCGACTTGCCCATTCCCAAAGTTGATCCCAAGAATCCCGACGTCGTTTACTGCACGAGTACAGTGACGTGGCGTTCCGCAGACGGCGGCAAAACCTGGACCGGATTTCGCGGCGCGCCCGGCGGTGACGATTACCAGAACATCTGGATCAATCCCAACCATCCGAAAGTCATTCTGCTAGTCAGCGACCAGGGCGCCATCGTGACGGTGAATGGGGGAGCGTCATGGAGTTCCTGGTACAACCAGCCCACGGCGCAGTTCTACCATGTGATCACAGACAATCGGTTCCCCTATTGGGTTTATGGCGGCCAGCAGGAGAGCGGTTCAGCCGGCGTGGCCAGCCGCGGCAATGACGGTGAAATCACATTCCGCGAATTTCATCCGGTGGGCGTGATCGAATACGGCTACGCCGCGCCAGACCCTCTGCATCCTGACATTGTGTACGGAGCAGGCAGGAATGAGGTCTCAAAATTTAGCTGGACCACAGGACAGGTGCAGAACGTCAGTCCCATTCCGGTGGCCGGCGAAAAATATCGCGCCGATCGCACCGAACCGCTCATTTTTTCCACCGTCGATAAGCACATTCTTTATTACGCCACCAACTTTCTTTTCAAGACAACCAACGGCGGCGAGTCATGGCAAACCATCAGCCCGGACCTCACGCGCCCGCACCCGGGAATTCCCTCGAGCCTGGGCAATCTTGCCGCCAGCGATAAGAATGCCGACAAACAGCGCGGCGTGATTTACGCGCTCGCTCCCTCTTTCAAAAACGTGAATACCATCTGGGCGGGTACGGATGAAGGCTTGATCTGGATTACGCGCGACGGTGGGAAAAATTGGAAGGATATTACTCCTCGGCAACTGACGCCCTGGAGTAAAGTGACGCAAATTACCGCTTCGCATTTTGACGATGTCACCGCCTACGCCTCCGTCAGCCGCTTCCGCATTGACGATCTTCATCCCCAAATTTTCCGCACGCATGATGGCGGCAAAACCTGGCAATCCATCATCAACGGCCTTCCCGATAACTCGCCGGTGGATACGGTGCGCGAAGATCCGGTTCGCAAAGGTTTGTTATATGCCGGCACAGAAACCAGTGTGTGGGTTTCGTTTGACGACGGCGGCCATTGGCAATCACTGCAATTGAGCCTGCCCCACAGCTCGATGCGCGACTTGTGGATTCATGATAATGACCTGATTGTTGCCACGCATGGCCGCTCGTTCTGGATTCTGGACGACCTCACGCCGCTGCGACAGATCACGGAAGCGGTGGCGAATTCCGAAGCCTACCTTTTCAAACCTGAACCCGCTTATCGAATCCAGCGCGACACCTATACGGACACGCCACTTCCGCCCGATGAGCCCACAGGGCAAAACCCTCCTGACGGCGCTGTGCTCAATTATTATCTCGCCGCGCCCGCTTCCGGCCCGGTCACGCTTGAGATCCTCGACAGCACGGGGAAACTGGTGCGCCGATATTCCAGCGCCGACCAGCCGGAGGTTTCGGAAGCCGAGCTTGCGAAGACCAGCGACATTCCACTCTATTGGATCCGCATGCCGAAGATTCTTTCCGCTGACGCGGGCATGCACCGTTGGGTGTGGGACCTGCACTATCCCGCGCCGGAATCGCAGCGGCACGAGTATCCGATATCCGCCGTTCCCCACGACACGCCGCGATTGCCGCTCGGTCCCACCGCCGTGCCGGGACCGTACACTGTACGTCTCACCGCGAATGGCCAGAGTTACACTGCGCCGCTCACTGTTAAGATGGACCCGCGCGTCAAGACGCCACCCGCCGGCCTTGAGCAACAGTTCCAGATGGAGACGCGCCTCGCGCGCATGATGAACCAAAGCTATGAGGCCACCACGCAAGCGCGATCGGTTCGCGAACAGTTGCAGAAACTCACGCCGCAGTCGAGCGGCCCGGCGGGTGCGGTCGTTGTCACGCTGGATAAAAAAGTGGCAGCCATCCTCGGCGCCCCCGGAGGATTTTTGGCTCCGGTTTCACCAGCGCCAACACTGAGCAAAGTGGGAGGAGAAGTTGGAACGCTTTATGGCTTGGTGAGCGGCGCTGATGCCGCACCCACAGCCTCCCAGGTGGCAGCGATGGCTTCCGTCGAGCACGAGTTCGAAGGCGTCATCAAACGTTGGGATGAAATCAAGTCTACTGATATCCCGGGGCTCAATCAACACCTTCGCCAGGCGAAATTGCCGGAGATAAAGCTCGACCAGAAACCCAAGGCGGAACCGGAGACATAGAACGTTGAATAATGGCGGGCTACGGGGCTAGTGCAGGATCTGCTCTCGTCGCTGGGCGGTCCTCATACGTGATGTGAATAACGCGGTCGCTCGAGGTTATTAAATTGAGATGGAAACCACAACCGCGGCGGATCGGAGTGACCTTTAAAACGTAGTCCACTGCAGGACCACTCTTCCTAGGGCGGATAAGTGTGTATTCAAATTTAAAATATTTCTCCAAGCCAAGATCTGCCGAGATACTGGGGATTTCCAACGGGTAGCCGTCTTGAGGATGCTCCCGCTTTTGCTCCTCAAGCAATTCCTGGGCCGTCTTCACTTTTCCAACCATACCTGCCTGTGCGGCGGCTACCGGCATGCGATCAACATTAGGCCAAAGTAAACCAGTAATCACCAAACAAAAAACAAAAATTACGCGCCCCAACCAAGGCAAGAGAAAGAATGTTAATGCCAAGATCCACAGTACGCCAGCGGATACGAAAGCGCCCGGCTGGCCAGTCTCAAATATGTAGCAGCCGGCGTCCTTGAATTCAAGATACAGCAGGAGGGTGAAAGCAATCCCCGTACTGAGCAGCAAAGACCTGACCACTTGTTTAGAGCTTAGTCTTTTCTCCTTGCTGCCTCCGATCATGGTTCCTCTAAGACAATTGACTCCGACACGGTGAGCGTCGAACTTTCCATTACTATTAGGTACCTACTTGGGGAAGAATAAGCTCTTTAATCCTCCGTTCACAAGCCGAATTTTGTATCTCTGCGGCGTACTCCAGTATCTCCATAACCCACTTTCCCGCAAGTTGTGTTACATTGAGTTTTTTTCACAAACTAAGCGCCTCAAAGAGGAGTTGAATGCTCGACCTTGGATTTGTTCGTGACAATCTGGATTTGGTGAAGCAGAAGATGCGGGAGCGCGGCCTCGCGGACGCGATGAAGGATTTTGAAGCTTTTGACGCCACTCGTCGCGCCGCGCTTGCTGAAGCTGAGCAGCGCAAGGCGCGCCGCAATAAAGTCTCGGACGAGATCGCGACATTGAAAAAACAGAAGCAGGATGCTTCCGCGCTGATTACTGAAATGAAAATGTTGAAAACCGAGATTGAAGAGTTTGACGCCAAGGCGGAAGAATCAGAAAACGCATTACGAGAATTGCTCAGCGGGCTCCCCAACCTTCCCCACCAGACCGTGCCTGTGGGCCGCGGCGCGCAAGACAACCAGGAAATCCGGCGTTGGGGCGAGCCGCGCAAGTTCGATTTTGAGCCCAAGGCGCATTGGGACCTCGGCCCCGAGCTCGGCATCCTCGATTTCGAGCGGGCGGCGAAAATTACCGGCGCGCGCTTTGCGGTTTATTCCGGCATCGGCGCCAAGCTGGAACGGGCACTGGCCAATTTTATGCTCGATATACATACGCGAGAGCATGGCTACACGGAAATCCTGCCGCCTTTCGTTGTAAATTCCGCCAGCCTCTATGGGACGGGAAATCTGCCCAAGTTTGCCGCCGACCTTTTTAAGCTGGAAGGGACAGACTACTGGCTGATCCCCACGGCTGAAGTTCCGGTAACGAATCTTTATCGCGACGAAGTGCTTGAGGCCGACTCGCTTCCGGTAAAGCACTGCGCCTGGACGGCGTGCTTCCGCAGCGAAGCCGGTTCCTACGGCAAAGACACGCGCGGGATCATCCGCCAGCATCAATTCCAAAAAGTCGAGTTGGTAAAATTCGCGTTGCCGGAAAATTCGTACAATGAACTCGAATCGCTCACTCACGACTCGGAAATGATTCTTCAACGATTGGGATTGCCCTACCGCGTAGTGGCGCTATGCACGGCAGACCTCGGATTCAGTTCCGCGAAAACATATGATCTCGAAGTCTGGCTCCCAAGCGCCCATGAATACAAAGAAATTTCTTCCTGCTCGAATTTTGAAGCGTTCCAGGCGCGGCGCGCCAACCTGCGCTTCCGTCGCGGCCAAAAAGGGAAAACCGAATTCCTCCACACTTTAAACGGCAGCGGCCTCGCCATCGGCCGTACCTGGGTCGCCCTGATTGAAAATTACCAGCAAGCGGACGGCTCGGTCATTATCCCCGAAGCTCTAAGGCCGTATCTTGACGGAATTGACCGGATCGTTGGCAAGTAGGTAATCGGACGGTCTCCGCCTACCCCTCCTTGATTGATCCACCTGAAGTGTGGCCGTGCCATTTGGAATCGAAACCCATTCGAGATGCCAGTCATTCCCGCTTTCGCGGGAATGACAGCGCGTGGGGTCTCGCGCGTATGTCGCAAATGACACTAGTACCGACTGCAAAAAAAAGACTTGACAAGACGACTCTATATATGTAGAGTTCTCTGCCGTGAAGACACCACGCATATCCCCCGAAACCCACCTCGTGCTCGAAAGTTTTTTTGTGCGCGCAACCGATTGGCGCTACGGTTACGAACTGAGCCGTGAAACCGGTCTGAAATCCGGAACGCTCTACCCGATTCTGATGCGCCTTGAAAAGCACAAATTGCTGGAAGCTCGTTGGGTGGCGGCGGGAGACGGCGTACCGCCGCGGCACACCTACCGGTTGACGCCGAATGGATTGGAATTAGCCCAGTCCCGCGTCCGCGAGATGGCCAAGGCAAACAACAAGCGATTGCTGCGCAAACCTGCCTTAAGCGGGGGATGAAAATGTGGCTGGAAACTCAAGCGCGTCAAGCTGCGAATGTGCTGCTGGAATCCGCAATCCGCATCGCGCCCCTGGACAAGCAGGACTGGGGCCTGGCGATGCGCGGCGAACTCAACCACGTGGAAGGATCTTGGGCTGCATTGATGTGGGCGTTGGGCGGCGCGAGCGTTCTCGCCAAGCAAGCTCTTGCCGCACTTTTTATTCCGGGCCGTCCTGGCGAGGCCATGCCACCAGGCGCGGGGCTCTTTGCCAAGGATGTTTCAATTCGCAAAGCAGCACTGGCCATGGGCGGCGCGTGCGTGCTGGCGGCGCTGCTATTTCTCGCCGCTCCACCCTTTCGGCAGGGTCTTGGTGTTTCGTTGAGGCCATGGCTCTCGGCGTTTCAAGGGACCTCCGATAATCTCCAGCCGGGATTGGAGGCTCTCGCCCGGCGGGCAGACCGGAATCACGACGCCGAGGGATTGGCCTTTTGCGCGATTCACCTGAGCGATGACGCCGCAAGCACCCGGCTGGCGCAGGAAGCCGTCCGATTTGACCCGAATCTTCTTTGGGTTTACGCCGTGGTGGTAGTGCGTCATCCCGAAATTCCCGAAATCAGCCAATGGGTTCCCAAGCTCGAGCGCTGGGATTCGCAGAACGCCCTTTTCCCCTTGGTCGCCGCGGAGAGTAATGACATCAGCCACGTCAGCCGCGAAGACATCAAGACGCGGGGAGGGGAGAAAGACCCGGCGTGGCAAAGTGCCATGACCGCGGCGTTCCAATCCCCAAAGTTTGATGATTACCTGGACCGTGCCGAGGAATTGGACCGAAGTGTGGTGTCCCGATATGGTTTTAACGATCCGGAGGAAGTGTTTTTTGAAGAGGAGGACGGCATACCGACCTATGCGGCGGCGGATTCCGGGCATTTCGCATCTTCTCTGATTCACTCCGGGGAAGGTCTCGAATCCAGAGGTGACTTTAAGGGTGCGCGCGAAACATATTGGGCCGTAGCTCGCTTCGGCCAGTTAATCGATTCTCAGGGACACACTCGCCCCGAACATTTGACGGGTATCAGCCTTCAATCCCTGGCCTGCAACCACCTCCAGGCGCTTTCCCAGAAGGAAGGGAACCAGGAGGATGCTGCGCTTTTCAGTTATCTGGCGGTGAAGTTCGACCTGAAGAGTGAAGCACCCGCGTGGCGCGGGGGATGGATTTTTGGCCAGGGTATCTGCCAGCGGAACGCCACGGTGTTGCTTGTGTCAGGGCTGATGATCCTGATCTTTTCCGGCATTTTGGTGGTCGCCATACCCATCCTGATCGCTGGCAGTCGACGGAGCGCACGCCCGGAAGCAGAGCGCGCCAGACCTGTGGCGACGTTGGTTGTCTTCACCAGCGCGGTGGGTTTGTTGTTCTCCTCGGTGATGCTTTACCTCACTTATCGTCCCTACTGGTACATTTTCCAGAGCGCCATCCTGAACCGTGACAGCAGCCAGGCCCGGGACCTCCGCGCGTTTCTTAATTCTACCCAGATGGTATATGGCCTTCACTTGCACCTGTCGCCGGGCGACCGGTTTTATTTGTGGGCGAGCGTCATTTCGCTCGCTGTAGCGGGAATGGTCTTCATGCTTCTGCGACGCGCGTTGGGCCGGGCGCGAATTCCTGCGCTTCGGCAGAGTCCTCGAGTGCCATAACATTTCGCTCGTAGCCAAAATTGAGGCTGCGACAACTGAGCATAGGTGTGTGAATTTTAGAGCCATCAGCTTTCAGCGATCTGCAAGACCGCCCAAGCACCGCGACTGAAATGTGACCGCTGGAAGTTGATGGATTCATGGGCATCAAGGAGGGTCCAATCATGGAGATCTCGGGAAAAAATTCTGAACGGAGAGAGTAAATGAAAAAACCCATTGCGGCAGCAGTTTTATTTCTTTGGATTCCTATGCTGGAGTCGGCACAGGGCGGAGAGCATCCATACCGAGGCCAGGGTTATATTTTTCTTGGTGTGGGTAGTGGGACGGACAGTCCCTCCTTTGAGCACGTAGGCGGCGGAGGGGAAGTTCTCCTTTTCAGGGGGATCGGGGTGGGCGGAGAACTTGGAGCGATGGGTAGGCCCGGTGAAGGTGAAGGCGTCTTATCGGTCGGCCCGTCCTATCACTTCCTGCATGCATTCCGCAAATCGAAAATCGACCCCTTTGTTCAAGGTGGATATACCGGCACCTTCGAAGGAGATGCCCCTATCCCGGGTGGTAGTGGGAATCTCTTCAACTTCGGGGGCGGCATGAACTATTGGTTCTTCAAAAGAGTGGGTCTGCGTTTGGATTTTCGAGACTATGTCCATCACAAATCCTTTTTCCCCGCCGGCGGATCCACAGATCAATACTGGGGCGTGCGGGTCGGCTTGACGGTCAGGTAGAACAAGCGCAAGAGTGATAAACTTTAGATAGCAAACGGCATACTGGGGTTCCCTGCTATCTGCCTACTACTTCCTGCCTTCTGCCTACTGCTTTCTGCCTGCCGTCTTCACCGCCGGCTCCGGCATATAGCGATGAAAGTCACCGGGGGCGTGGGTATGCTCGAACTGGATGGTGGTGTGGGTGATGCCGAATTCCTTCGCCACCACTTCATTCAAACGGTGGCAAATGCGTTCGCTTTCTGACGTGGGCATATCCAGAATCCGCACATGGCAGGAGAGGGCGCGCGACTGCGATCCGAGCGACCAGATGTGGACGTCATGCACCTCGCATACGCCGGGGACTCCGAGCATGGCGGTGGCAACATTTTCAAGGCTCATGCCTTTGGGCAGGCTTTCCAGAAGAATGTTCATTGACTCCGTGACAATGCCCACCGCCGACCACAAAATCATGCCGGCAATCAGGAAGGCAATCAGGGGATCGATAAGCGGCTGTCCCGTTTTGCGAATCAGCCACGCGCCCGCAATGATGCCCACGCTTGAAAGCGCGTCGCCGAGGTTATGAATGAAAACGGCGCGCAGGTTCAGGTCGGCCCGCCCACCCATCAGCCCAAAAGTAATCGCCCCATTCACCAGCAGCGCCACCACGCCCACCCAAAGCATGGCGCCCGTTTTGATGGGTTGAGAGTTCACAATCCTCTGGTAGCCTTCATAGCAGATGAACAGCGACACAGCCACCATCACAATGGAATTCACGAAAGCGGCCAGCACTCCGGCGCGCTGGTAGCCAAAAGTTTTCTGATGGTCGGGAGGGCGATGCTCCCAGTAGATTGCGATGGCGGAAAGAATCAGCGCGGGCACGTCCGTGAGGTTGTGCCAGGCGTCGGAAATGAGCGCCAGACTGTGGGCGAGCGTGCCCACCACAAATTCCACGGCCACCAGCGCCACGGTGATCGCCACGGCGAGCTTCACCACCCAACCGACTGCATGTGAATGATCGTGAGTGTGCATGCTGAGGCCCGTTTTTCTTCCCGCAGGGCGATTGTATGCCATCGTCAATCAAGTGTGCAATGCGCGAAAGAAACTGCGGTATCGTAGCGCCGCCCTTCAGGACGGCACATGCCGGGCTAAAGCCCGGCGCTACAAAGCCAAGATACATCACTGCGGCCTCCGGCCGTGACTGGTTATGTTAAGCTCTGGGAATTGTGATGAAAAAACCTTTGATATTTGCTTTCTGTATTGTAATTGCGGCTGGTGGTCTGAGCGCGCAGACGCCTGTCTGGCAGCCATCGCCGGGACATAAGCAACAGCCAATATGGCCGGGCGCGGTTCCCGATGCGCAGCCTGTTCCGGGACCGGAGTATGTGACGACGGTGAAAGACCACCTGGTAGCCGGCAGGCCCTGGGTTTGGGTGAGCAACGTCTCGCGGCCAACGATTACGATGTACTCACCAAAGGGGAAGAACACGGGCGTTGCGGTTGTCGTGTTTCCCGGCGGGGGCTTTGAGGGATTAGCCATCGATCTGGAAGGCACGGAGGTTTGCGATTGGTTGACGTCTAAGGGGATCACGTGCGTGCTGCTGAAATATCGCGTGCCGAGCCTGCCTTATGACTGGCACTGCAAGTGCCGGCCCGACAGTTTGGTGACGTCGTCACTGGCGCTGGAAGATGCGCAGCGGACGATGGGGCTGGTGCGCTTACACGCCGCGGAGTGGCACATCGATCCGCACAAGATTGGAGTGCTCGGGTTTTCGGCAGGCGGGTATCTGGTGGCGGAGATCAGCACGAAATTCCAGCGCCGTTTGTACGCGCCTGTCGATGCGGCTGACAAGGAAAGCTGCCGCCCGGATTTTGCGGTGGCCGTTTATCCGGGGCATCTGTGGGTTGGCGGTGACGCTTACAGATTGAATCCGAATGTTCAAGTCACCCGCCAGACGCCGCCCACGTTTTTGGTGCAGGCGGAGGATGACAACGTGGATGGCGTACACCAATCGGTGGCGTACTACATCGCGCTGAAGAAGGCCGGGGTGCCCGTGGAGATGCATTTGTATGCGCAAGGCGGGCATGCGTTTGGGCTGCGGCGCACAAAGCTTCCCATAACGCGATGGCCTCAGTTGGTGGAGACCTGGCTGGGGACGATTGGAATGATTCCGGAGCAGTAGCGCGGAGTGTGCACGCCCGGCTCTCCTCTCCATTCCCTCGGGGTGATTGTATGCCAACGTCAATCGGGTGCGCAATGCGCACTGGCAGCAGGTGAGAAAAATTATCGAGACTCGCCGGTGATTGATTCCTCCATCGGGAATCTATTTGAAGGCAGCCACATGATCCGCGGCGAATTGGGAAAATGATATGGGCTTCCGCCGGGTTATCCGTTCGACCGCGGAGGAGACGGTGGCCAGTTTGCCGGCCCGGATGATCGCATGGAGTTCCATCAATGCGTCAATGATCCAGTCCGGCATTCCAGCCTGTTTCGCATCGGTTCGCGCGCCTTCCTCAGGCAAGCTGATGTAAGTTATTTTTCTGCCGATTGCTTTGGAAATTACTTCCGCCACTTCATAATTCGAGAGCGCTTCGGGGCCGGTTAAATCGTAGGTCTGCCCCTCGTGCCCGGCATGAGTCAGCACGGTCGCTGCAACGGACGCAATATCGCGCGTATCGATGTAGCTCATTTTGGCGTCACCATCCGGAAGATTAATTGCCGACTGCGCTTTGATATCACCGCTCAAGGCGCCGGAATAGTTCTGCATGAAAGAGTTTGGACGCAAAATTGTGTAGGGTATGCTGGAGGATTCAACTGCTTTCTCGACCTCGCGATGCCACTGCCCCATCTTGATTGCGGGCTTCAGATTCGCGCCCAAGGCCGACATCCGGACAATGTACTTCACCCCCGCTTTTTTTGCCGCGTTAACCGCCCGAACGCCCAGCTCAGCCATGTTGGGCACAAAAGGTGTGAGCAAAAACACCTTCTCGACCCCGTCGAAAGCAGCGGCGAGAGTTTCCGGCCTGGTAAAATCAAATTCCACCGGCTCAGCGCCGGCCTCTTTTATTCTGGCAGCCTTGCTGGTGGATTGCACCGCCGCGCGCACCGGAATTCCGGCCGCCGATAACTGCTCGACCACTTTGCTTCCCACATTGCCTGTCGCCCCAGTCACTAGAATTTTGGAAGGCATGATGAACTCCTTTAGCTTTGGAATTTGTTTAATGAAACGATATGAATTGTGACCTGCACAATAAAATCGACACGGCCGATGATCACTCTTCGACTCCGGAAGGCGATTCTCCGGGAATTATCTCGACCTCCTTTTTCTCAGTTAGTCTGATGATTCTTAGCGTCGTTTTGACTGCAACTTGACCCTCGGTGAGAAGCTTGTGCAAGTCATCAATGCCCGCCACTGGCTGATCGCCAAAACCAATAATGATGTCGCCGAGCGCGAGGCCCGCCGCGGCTGCGGGGCTCACGGGCTCAAGCGAGACCACCAGGACGCCGCTCTCCACTTCCAGGTTATGGAAGCGGACGACACGGCGATGCAGCGGAACATTTTGGCCGCCCACTCCGATGTAGCTGCGCCGCACTTTGCCGTCTTTGATCAGACCGCCGGCAACAAATTTGGCCGTATTGACGGCGATGGCGAAGCACAATCCCTGGGCGGGAAGAATCACCGCCGTGTTCACGCCAATCACTTCACCGAGTGAGTTCACCAGGGGGCCGCCCGAATTGCCCGGGTTCAACGCCGCGTCGGTTTGGATAACGTTGTCAATCAATCGGCCTGAGCGCGACCGGAGCGAACGGCCGAGAGCGCTCACCACACCGGCGGTCACAGAGCACTGGAACCCGTAAGGGTTGCCAATGGCAACCGCCAATTGGCCCACCCGAATCGCCTGTGAATCACCCAGCGGCGCCGGAACCAGGTTGGGCGCGTTGATCCGAATCACCGCCAGATCGGTGTGGGGATCGTCGCCGATCAGGCTTGCCTGGAACCGGCTGCCGTCTGCGAGTGTTACGTCGAGCCCGGCCGCTTGATGAACCACGTGGCTGTTGGTCAGGATAAATCCGTCCGGAGTAAAGATGAAACCTGAGCCGCTTCCGTGCGCCTCGCGTGGAGAGCGCGAGTCACCTGGCGATCGCCCACTGAATTTTTTTCGAACCTCGATGTTCACCACGGAAGGGCTGACACGCTCCACTACACCGGTGACGGCCTGCGAATAGGCATCCAGAATCCGGTCCTCGGACATGTGCGAGGCTGTGGAGATTCCAGGCTGCCCATGATTGTTGCCTTCACTTGCTGTCAGTTCAATGATGGAATCCATTTCGATCCCTCCTGTTAGGTGCTCCAAGTTCCCTTGGCAGCACTACGCGGGGAATTGCATCTTTATTAGATACATCAAGAGCCGAAGTGATGCGAAAGTACTCCGGGAGTGCGCGGTCCGGTAATCAGCGTGAAAGGCTTTCCGGGAGCGTAGCGGGCAAGTTTGTTGTAGCGCTGACCTTCAGGTCGGCAGGTCAATTAAATTCAAGGTGCCGATCTAAAGATCGGCGCTACGAGAAGCCAAACTGAGACTCTACCGGATAGCAGTCTACTTTCCGCCGCGACTTTGAAGTAGAATAGATATTGAAGCGCGGCTTGCAGGCATCACCGGGCCGTTTTTGTAATTTTGCTGGTGATTTATATTGGAATTATAAGGAGGAACAAGAAATGTCGTTTGGCATATATCTGGCTGGGTACATTATTTTTTGCATCGGCCTCCTCATTGGAATGCACTTACTTC
>Ga0209166_10001299_pt1 | contig 21398 bp, 22 predicted proteins | sample Coa_R1_3_FD_187151 | JGI IMG/M metagenome (GOLD analysis project Ga0209166, IMG submission 187151) | Surface soil microbial communities from Centralia Pennsylvania, which are recovering from an underground coalmine fire - Coalmine... | ecosystem: Environmental > Terrestrial > Soil >... | reverse complement strand
AGCGCTTTCTTCCGCAGCAGGCCTTCGTTCAGTGGGACGACATGCAGCTGATTCATCACCCGCGTGCGCATCTGCACCAGTCGATGCCGATGCCACAACAGTTGCCGCAGATCGCGATTCCCGGCGTCCGGCACCCAAATCCGCGGAAAGCGGTCCTCCATCAGCAACCGCAACAGCAACTGCGCATCTTGTCGATCCGTCTTCTGCTTGCGCACTCGCTTGGTGCGAATCTCGGCCGGATCCCCGATCCACAACTCAAACCCCAGCTCGTGCAGCAAACGCTCGAACCAGCGCGAGTGTCCGCTCGATTCCATGCCCACTCGCACCAATAGATTCTGCGGCTTCAGTTCCCGGTAGAACTGCTCGGCCTGCTCGCGATGCGCCAGCCGTCGTTCGCCGCACTCCCCTGTTTCCTTGTCCACAAAGGCAATTTGCTGGAAGCCCGGATGATAGTCACAACCTATAATCAACATGTTCGGCTCCTTTCCTCCGAGCCCTTTGGTGGTTAGCGCTTCCAAAGTTTACTCGGGCCTGGGAGCCGACATTGTTTATGGAATCATTACACTCACAAGCCTGCTGCGGCCTCAATGGTTTAGTTGAAACCGGGCTCCTATTGAAACTTCCCAAGCGATCCAAGGGAATCTATCTCTGCTTCCCAGCCGTCATATTCCCCGTCGAACTGAGCAGCCAAAGCCTCCATTTCGTCGCGCAGCTCCTCCATCTGTTCCACAGTCTTCAGCGGAGCCTTTGTCGCAAAGACAAACCAGTCTTCCTCGCCCGCAGCTTTGCGAACCTGAACTGAGAAGTCACGACTGCGGAGCTTTTCGCCTACCTCTTCTGCGTTAGCCTTGTTGGCGAAGTAGAGATAGTGCTTCATTGGTTCAGAAGCCCTGTACTCGGGAGTAGAGCTTCCGCTCTGCCTGTCCGCTTCGGCGATGTCCTGCAGCCGCAGTGCTTCGTCGCGTTCTGCCGTCCAGCCGCGAGTGAGTTCCTTGACCATCACAGGATGTGACCACAGATGGTGAATCGAGAGTCTCAGTTGCTCTGGCGTCAGGTTGTGAATACAGGGTGTGCGTTGGTGTTCCTCCACGGTCAGCAGGCACGATGCACTGAACATTTTCCAAGCGCTTGCTCTACCGCGCTCGGGTCGGGTGCACCAGACCACCGCATCAGCGGATACGGCTGCGCCCACTCCGGAACGGGTTGATGCGAAACAATCTCTGCGTGCTGATCGTGAACTGCGTAATTCAGAGTGTAAAAAACGAAGTATAGTTCTCTCTGTTTCGCGAGTTCGCTGAAATCGTTCGGTCGGATGTGAAAGAGCCCGGGCAGCACACGCACCAACTGGCCCATGCTTTTGTTGTCGTGCGTGTATTGAACGTAACGTAGTCCTGCCTGCGTCTTGATTTCGCAGAGATCCCCAATTTTTGGTTTCGTTCCAGACATCATGGGTTGCTCATTATTGCAGAAAGCCGATGGACCGAAGCAATCCCAAGATTCAACTGTTGAAATATCGCCATATCACGCAATATAAAAAGGCGCCCACTTTTGCGGTAGGTTGAGATTGTTCGCATCGCCAACCTAGCGAAAAGGAGACGCCTTTATGAGTCAAGAGAAGTATATCGGCATGGACGTGCACCAGGCCACCATCTCGGTCGCGGTCATGGACAGCAAAGGCAAGCTGATTATGGAGTGCATTATAGAGACCAAGGCGGCCACGATTCTGGAGTTCATCCAAGGCGTGCGTGGAACTCTAGCGGTGACCTTCGAGGAAGGAACTTGCGCTGCCTGGTTACATGATCTTCTAAAACCACATGTTAGCCGGCTGGTAGTCTGCGACCCACGCAAAAACGCTCTGTTGAAGGATGGCAGCAAGAGTGACCGGATCGATGCGCGCAAACTGGCGGAGCTATTACGCGGCAACCAACTCAGTCCGGTGTACCACGGAGACCATGGGGTACGGACCTTGAAGGAGTTAGGTCGCAGCTATCTGACCATCACCAAGGATCTCACGCGAGTGATGAGTCGGATTAAAGCGATGTATCGCAGCTGGGCGATTCCCTGCAGCGGCACAACCGTGTATCGGAGACGTAATGCGCCAGATCACAGCGCTCGGGCTCAGGACACGCAAGGGCCGCACGATCCCCAAGCAGACGTTCAGTCGTCTCGTGCGAAATCCGTTCTACGCTGGGTGGATCGTGAATGGCGAAACGCAAGTGCGCGGGGCACACGATGCCCTTGTCAGTGACGAGGTTTTCGAGCAGGTTCAGGCGAGATTGAAGGGACACACTCCCCACGATGTCAAATGCGACCAATTTCCTCTCAGAGGATTTGTCCGTTGTGCGCGGTGCGGCAAGAATTTGACGGCGGGGTGGGTGACGGGCAGGAATCAGAAATATCCTCGGTACTGGTGCTGGACGAAGGGCTGTCGGGCGGTTACCGTTCGGGCCGAGCGGCTTGAAGGGTCATTCCGTACGCTGATCGGTATCATCCAGCCTGAGGCGCATCTGCTGGCATCCCTCCCTACTCTGGCTGCACGAAGTTGGGAGCAGCGCAAGGAACGGATCGCCACCGATGCGAGATTCCTCGCACGGAGACTTCAAGACCAGAACACCCTGAATGAGAGAACGATCAAAGCCAAATTGCTGGGCGAACTCAACGAGGATGACTTTCGGACGATGAAAGCGTCAATCGAGAGGGAGAAACAGCAGATTCAAGGGCAGATAGCGGCACTCGATGCTGAGAGTTCGTCAATGCAGCAGTTGATCCAGCAGACCGATGAGGCCATCATTCACTTCGGGAAGTCATGGGATGCGGCGGTGCCGACGCGCAAAAGGGAGATCAAAGTGCGCTGTTTCCCGAGGGTCTAGCGTATGACCCAGAATTGTTCTACTTTTGTCCGCCAAACCCCTCGTTGTTGCAACTACTTAACGACGTTCTGCAGAGCATGGGTCTTGTTGGCGTCCCCGGCGGGATTTGAACCCGCGTTTGCGCCGTGAAAGAACCCGGTTAACCTGTAACTGCAAGAAAATACGCGACGCGGGTGGCTCCCAAAAGCGTATCAAGTTGCGTTCGGAAACGATTCGTGGACCATGATTGGACCATAAAGTTCGATGAATCAAAGATTCAAACATGTTGTTGCATGTTCGTTACGTTCCGGAAACGCCGCAAGGCCCTTCTTTTTATGAGCAGGAAGAACACTGGCACGAGTATCAGCACGTGAATCGTTGACGTGATCATCCCGCCAACGATGGGAGCCGCGATCGGCTTCATTACATCTGAGCCGATACCTGATTCCCACAGGATCGGAGCAAGACTCAGAATCACCGCTGTGACGGTCATCAGTTTCGGACGCAATCTCTGAACCGCCCCGTCGATTGTGGCTTGTTCTACATCCGCATCGGTCAACAGGTGGCCCTCTGCTATGCGTTGCTGGAGAGCCTCATGCAGGTAAACGACCATGACGACTCCGGTCTCCACTGCGATCCCAAAGAGCGCGATGTAGCCTACCCAAACAGCCACGCTGAAGTTATAGCCGAGCAGCCATTGCAGGAGGAGTCCGCCAGACATGGCGTAAAGCGTCGGGAAGATCAGAACCGCGGCCTCGGTCGCGGATTTGAAAACTATGTAGAGCAGTAAGAAGATCAGAAAGAAAACGATCGGCAGGATGATCTTGAGTCGTTCCTTGGCGCGCAACTCAAATTCATACTCTCCGGCCCATCGATACGTGTATCCTCCCGCAAGAACTAGCTTCTCCTTTAGCAGCTTGTCCGCGCGACTCACGAATCCACCGTAGTCTCTCGTTTTCAGATCCAGATACACGTAACCTGTGAGTGCTCCATCTTCGTCTCGAATCATCGCCGGTCCTCGGGAGAAATACGTGCGCGCCACCTGATTGATTGGGATTTGCGCACCCGACGGAGTGCCGACCAGCGCACGACCCAACTCTTCTGGATTATTTCGGAAGTCACGCTCATAGCGAACCGCGACCGGAAACCGCTGCCGGCCCTCCACATTCTGAGCGATATTTGCCCCACCAATCTCCGAGGTAATGACCCGCTGAACATCTGCTACGGTGAGCCCGTATCGGGCCGCCTCGGGTCGATTCACTTCCACGTTCAGATAAAAGCCTTGCGAAACTCGTTCGGCGAAAATCGAACTCGTGTCTGGCATACCAGAGAGGATTTGCTGGATCTGGGCACCGATGTCCTGAATTCGCGCGAGATCGGGGCCTTGGACTTTCAAACCCACTGCGGTCTTGATTCCGGTTAGTTCCATATCGAGCCGGTTCCGAACGGGCATCGTCCAGGCATTTGTGAGGCCGGGAAACTGGAGCATGTCATCCATTTCGCGTATCAGCTTTTCGTATGTCATACCTGGTCGCCACTGCTCTTGCGGTTTCAGCATGACCGTGGTGTCGTACATATCGAGCGGAGCGTTGTCCGTCGCGCTGTCGGAACGGCCCACCGTACCAAAGACTGTTTTCACCTCAGGGAACGAGCGAATGATGCGGTCCTGTTCCTGCAATAACGCGCTCGCTTGAGTGATGGAAATTCCCGGTAGCGCACTTGGCATGTACAGGGACGAGCCTTCGTACAGTGCGGGCATGAATTGGCTCCCCAGCCGGAAATACAAAGGAATTGTCACAGCAAGGAAAATCAGGTTGATCGCGACGACCAGCTTCCAATGTCGTAGTGACCAACGCAACACCGGCAGATAAATCGCTTTGGTCATTCTCGCAGCCGGATTTTGCGACTCCGGCCGGAGCCGTCCCCGAATAAACAGCGGCATCAGTGCTGGCACTAACGTGATCGACAGTAGTGAGGAAAAAACAAGCGCCAGCGTCTTCGTCCAGGCCAGGGGCCGGAACATGCGACCTTCCTGGGCTTCCAGCAGGAAGACTGGGAGAAAGGACACAACAATAATGATCAACGAATAGAACAGCGCGGGGCCGACCTGCTTTGCGGAGAGGGTCAGGATTCGTCTTCGCTCTGAATCGTCCAGCGCTTTTGTATGCTCCCCGGCCGCCAGGCCGCTGCGCTCCGCGACATGCTTATATCCATTCTCCACCATCACAATCGCAGCATCGACGAGGACGCCAATTGCCAGCGCCAGTCCTCCAAGCGACATCACGTTGGAACTGACATTGAGGTAATACATCGGAATGAAGGCGGCCAGCAGAGCAATCGGCAGCGTGATGATTACCACCAGGGCGGAACGAAAGTGAAACAGGAATGCGATGCTGACGAAACTCACGATGATGGCTTCCACGATCAGGTCGCGCTTTAGGGTCTTGATGGATTCATTGATAAGCCATGAGCGATCGTAGCCGGTCGCGATCTCGACCCCCGCAGGTAACGATGGTGCGATTTCGCGAAATTTGGCTTTTACTCCGTTAATTACATTCAGAGCATTCATGCCGTGGCGCATGACCACTACGCCGCCCACGGTCTCTCCCTCTCCTTGCCAGTCGGCCGCCCCACGACGGATGTTTGGGCCGAATGAGACAGTTCCAAGGTCCCGCACCATAACAGGTGTGCCGTTCTTCGAAGCGACGGGAACATTTTCCAGATCTGAGAGTGAACGGAGATAACCGAGACCTCGGACCATATACTCAGCTCCGCTCATCTCCAGTACGTCGCCGCCGACTTCGTTCGTGCTCTCCCGCACACGCTCAATAACCGTGGAAGCCGGAACGCCATAGGAGAACAGTTTGTTGGGATCTAGTTTTACCTGGTACTGGCGCACGAATCCGCCGATGCTAGCGACCTCCGCGACTCCGGGGACAGTTTCGATCTGATATCGCAAATACCAGTCCTGCAATGCACGAAGATCAGCCAGACTCGTCGTATGACTTCGATCGACGATTGCGTATTCGTACACCCAACCCGCGCCGGTGGCATCGGGCCCAATTGCAGGGTGTACATCTGCGGGCAGGCGCCCGGCGATTTGTTGCAGGTACTCCGTCACCCTGGAACGCGCCCAATACAGGTCGGTTCCGTCCTCGAAAACGACAAAGACATAGGAGTCCCCAAACATCGTTTGTGCTCGAACGGCTTTGACTTTTGGCGCCGCGAGTAATGACGAAACGATCGGATAGGAGATTTGATCTTCGATCACGTTTGGAGGCTCGCCGGCCCATTCGGTGTGGATGATTACCTGCACATCGCTGATGTCAGGAAGTGCGTCGAGCGGAACATGCTGCAGGCACCATGCGCCCGCGATTGTCAGCAGGATGGCTCCGGTAAATACCAGAAATCGGTTGCGCTCGCACCAATCAATGATTCGCGAGATCATCACATGCCTCCCGTAGCGCTGACGCTCAGTTGTTTCGTGGCGATGGTCTGACCGCCCCGCTGGACAGTAACGGTGACCTGCCACGTACCTCCGTTTTGCAGTTGCACCGGCCCTTCATAGAGCCCCTTCCCTTTATCGGTGAGCGTTGCCACATCGCGCATGGCCGCCATACCCATGGCAGGCATCGCAGGCATGAAGAACGTCACATTCAACTCCGCTCCCGTAACTGGCTTGCCGTCAGTCCCAGTCAGCTTTATTCGCACAATGTTTGAGCCTTTGTGCGGCGGATCAGGTTCTGTGCTCAGATCAATCCCAATTTGCAGAGTGGGTGCATTCATCGCAGCCGCCGCACCGGCACCCGGCGGTGGCGGTGCGAACGATCCCATCGCAGCTTGAAGTTGGGCTTCCGAGTCCACGAGGAAGTTCGCTGAACTGACAACACGTTCTCCTAATCGCAAACCTTTGAGGACCGCGACATGATCGTCAACTCTCGGTCCCACTTCAATCACACGGGGTTCGAGATAGCCCTGCCCGTGATCGATAAAAGCGATCTGGCGAGTACCCGCTTGCAACACGGCCGAGGAGGGAACAATCAACTGCCGTCCAAGTGGCACTCCAATGCTGACGTTCACGTACATTCCGGGTTTCAGTACAACGCCAGGATTGCTAAAAACAAGCCTCACTCGGACGGTGCGAGTCATGGGATCAACTTGGGGAAGAATCTGATCGATGCGACCGATGAAACGCCTTCCGGGATACGCATCAACCGTGACTGTGGCAGAGTTGCCCGGTTTCAGACGGCCAATGTCGGTTTGTGACACATTCGCATAAACCCACGCCGTGGAGAGGTCAGCGATCGTGTAGAGCTTGCTGTCACCGTGGACGTACTGATTAGGCAAGGCGTTGCGTTCGGTAATGTAACCGGAAACTGTAGAATCGATCTCAATGTCGTGCTGAACTTTGCCGCTTTGTTCCAGCGCCAGGATTTCGTGTTGGGGAACATCGAACTGTCGTAGGCGGTCAGCAGCGGCCTGCAGTAACCAGTCGCCCTCTCTGGACGCCGTTCCATGCATATCTTGAGAGAATGCACTCTGGTTCTGCTTGGCGAGCAGATATTCTTGCTCTGTGCTGACAAGTTCAGGACTGTAGATCGTGAACAGAGGTTGGCCTTTACGCACGTACTGATAGGTTGCGTTGGCGAATACTTTCTGAATCCACCCCGAGAACCGAGTTTGGATGTAAGACAGCTGCTGCTCATTTACATCCACGTTGCCCGGCACTCGCAATTCATCGTTGAGGGACTGCATTTCGACGACGGCCGTTTTCACTCCGATTGCTTGCAGACGCTGCGGTGATAGCTGAACCGGGGTAAGAGTTGGCATCGACTCTTCTGACGCACGATCTTTTGCCAACATTGGCTGCGTTGTGCTTTCGGGTCCCTTGGCAATCACGGTGTCGTTTTCGTCTGGCGCAACAACCATGCGATTGCGGCGGGAAATGACATATCCAAGGGCCACGGCCAGCAGAATGCAGAGAGTAAGAACCGCCCCAAACGCGCGTCGATACTTTTGTTCACTCATTGCGTCACCTCCGACCCGGATTTCTGTAACTTTTCGATCGGTACGCCCACTGCCAGCTCCAAATCAGCCAGCCGGGCCTCGAAATCGGCAACGGCCTGCAGATCTGCAAGATCCAAATCAATGACGGTCATCTGGCTGTCGAGCAGATCCAGAAACTCAGTGCGATTGTTCTCGTAAGCAATCACCGTTGAATGCAACGTGGCTTCGGCCTGCGGCCGCAAGGATTGTTGGTAGACGTTCGCAAGCTTCTGTGCCGCTCGCGCTTCGACGAGAGCCTCTTGAACTTGACCGAACACCGCGTTGCGCATCGCTTCAAGCTCGGCGTCTTGTTCCGTGACCTTGGCTGCGGATTCGGCGATCTCCGCATCGTGTTTACGCCTGTTTAGCCAGGGCAGGTTGATTGACCCCTCAACCATGTAGTTGTTCCGAAACTCGGAACCGCGCGGCATGAGCATGTAACCCGCCGACACAGTGAAGTCCGGGCTGTAGCTGTTTTTGGCTAAAGCTTCTTCTTTGTGGCTCTTGTCCAGCGCAGCTTGCATCTGGACAAGGTCAGGTCTGTACTGAAGCGCCATCTTTTCCAGAGTTCCGATGGACGGCAGTTGAGTGGAGATGATGTGCTCTCCACGAACCTCGATGGGGCCACTCGGGTCTCGGCCAAGCAGCGTATTCAAACGGGCGCGAGCTATGTCCGTATCCTGGTCAAAGTGAATCAGGTGCTCGGCCAATCGCGTTAGTGAGATTTGCGCTTTGAGAACGTCCTGTTGTGGCACTTTCCCAACGGCGTACTTGATCTTGGCCGCTGCGACTGCTTGTTGGGCAATATCGACATGCTCGTCGTGAATCCGCAGTCCATCCTCAGCACGCAACAGGTCGTAGAAGGCTTTGCGCACGCGAATTCGAATATCAAGCCTCGTTGCATCCAGCGCGGCCTTCGCCTCCGCAACGTCACCTTCGGCCACGCTCGTTCGCAGACCACGTTTGCCTGGGCCTGGGAACGTCTGACCGATCATGAACATGTTTTGGGCGGCGTTGTAGTTCCAAGGCTGACGCAGAGGAACTTGCCAGCCGCGGTACATGAGCGACGGATCGTCCAATGCACCCGCCGAAGGCACATGCGCCTCGACAACGGCGAGCTTTCTGGCGGCAACCCGGATTTCTGGATTCGCAGCCAGCGCTATTTCTTCGATCTGGCCTAAGGTGAAGGCGGGCCCTGATGTTTCCGGATGATGATGCTGCGGAAGCAACGTCGCCACAGCAGACAACTTTTCACCGTCGTCGCCTGGCGATTGCGCACACGAAAGAATGACCGACCCCGGAAAAAGGGATATGCAAAGAATGACACGTAGTGCCTTCATTACTCCTCCATCTTGATTTTTCAGAGAGAGAGAAAGCAGCTGCCCGTCAGTGTGAGCGCACGAATGCGCACCCACTTACGACAGCCAAATTGGAGTAAGAAGGAGGTCTAGATTCGCAGAACGGACGTACCGCCTGGAGACGATGTCGGAGGCGGAGCCTCTAGAGCAGGTGATAGAGGCAAAGCTAAGGCGGAGTCAACAGGGACAATGGTGCTCGGCGGAGCAATCGCCAGCGCGAAAGGACGGTTCGGGGGATACGTCGGTACAGGGCTAACGGCAGTGTCCCGCTGATGTCCCTGGCAGCACGAATGACTGGAAGGCATCACCGATGAACCGCATTGTTGCGCCATCCTGAGGCAGCACTCGTGCTCGGCTGGCGTCATCTGACGCGTTGGCACCAGGCAGGCAATGGCTGGAGTCACGGCCCATAGGACCGCGATGAAGGTCATCGTTGCTGCGCCTGCTTTGCTCACTCTCATCAGTGTACCGCTCTGGGCTCAGAATAAGCATCTACTGTCGCTTGCTCAAGTGCAGTGACCACAATCACACGATACTGTTCAGGTAGCGAAGATATCTCGTTTTCGCCGTTGGCAAAAAGGGAGCTCAAGACGGCGTGGGATCGAACGGCGGTCTCCAAATATTTGCCCAACAGAAGCATCAGTTGTCGGCGGTGACCAACAGCGTGGCCCTTAGTGCCGCGACCTTGTATATTCTCGACATGCCGTCCAAAAGGGGCGGTAACATTTCCTTTCGGCGCCTTCTGCGTTTGTTCATCTCCTTCAAATTGATCATCTTTTACGCCGGCAATCCGTTGGATTCTTTGCGGCGTACCAGCTTTGACTATGGATCACCGTAGCGCGCCAAAACTAACGTCCCTGCAAGTTGTTGAGAGGTTTGGCGTCCCCGGAAATTCCCAGTTTGAACACCTGGGTCGGGCTACTGGAGCAGGCAGAGGTCCTGACACGGTTGTGTAGAGCCATTCTAGGGCCGTAATCGGCCTCCGTGGGATACCCAGCAGAGGCGCAAGGCCCCCCTCGCCCCAATTAGCTACCTCTATGCCACTCCGCCATTACTCCTGCTTCTTCTCCTCCTGCTGGTGGAGCGCTTTTTTGAGGCCGTCCTTGCCGCCCTTCTCCCAAGCCTCGAACAGGTTTTTGATCTGCTCGGGTTTCGGATACTTCAGGTCCTGCGGTCTCGGGACTGGTCGCGTGAATATTTTCATCTGCGTTTCTCCGTAAAGGCGTTTCAGAACTCGCGATGCGCAATCATATCCGATTCATGCACCAGCCCCAGGCGTGGTCTTTGATTGCCTCTGCACGTGCAGTCAGATCACTGTGCCCTTCCTAAAAGGGAACCGGAACTTGCCCCTGCCCCCTACTTTGCCCAGCAACTACCACTCTCCATAGCTCGGAAGTTGACGCCGCCTGTTGCTCAGGGCAAGATGGCGGACACCATGAAGACTCTCCTGCTCTGCCTACTACTTCTCGGAGCGAACCCGAAGCCGTACGACGGTGCGAGCGTAATCATTAAGGCAACGAGAGCCAACGGCAGCGATCTGCGAATTGATGCCGAGAGCGCAGTATGGATTGCGCCCGACATCCATCACTATCGCCACTTCGTGTTTTCGTGCCGCACAACCGCGGCGAACTGCGCCGCACCACGAGTGGGAAGCCAATACACGCTGCTTATCCCACCGAAGCCGACCACTTGCGACGGGTACAACCTCGGTGACAACGTCGGCGGCGATCCAATTACGGTCTGCCTAATTTCGGTGTCCGAAAAGTAGTAAAGGTACGGGTTTAACGGCCCGGACTGAATACAAAGGCCCCTATCCACACGAGGTGATCCAAGCATTTCAACTATAGCTCAGCCTCGTAAGGAAGGTGTCAATGAACTCCCGCGCCCGGTCTCGCCAACCGAGCGATCGTCGGGCGGCAAGTCGTGCCCTGCGGGCTTCCTCGGCGCGAGCGTGCCGGGCAGTAACAACGAGGCCTGTACTATCACCATTGGCAATGAGCGACGGGTAGGGACATAGATCGTTGCACGAATGGAACCCAGGCTCGTCGAACATGCCTGGAATGAAGTGATACATCTGCTCCCCTGCATTCGCAAACACACGAGGTGCCACCACCATCATAAGCATCTGCAGAACCTCAAAGCTCGCCGCACTGAGACTGAAAGGGAACACGTTCTCATTTCTGCGAATAGGGTGGTCTTCCGGCAGACCGGCAATATATCTGGGATCATCAAAATAGCCTTCTCGCTCTGCTGAGACGAGTCCAGCGTTGTACTGGCCGAGGCATTCAAGGCAGCGGCGCTCCGGCGAAGCGATATGGGCCTTCCAATCCGCGCTCCACAAGCCTCGACCCGGTCTTGTCACAACCTGAATCCCACCGTCTATGACCGGAATCAAGTGCGAGTACGCAACAAAGTTGAGGACGCTCCGGCCCCAGGGGCGGTCAACGCAGCAGAACAACACATCGCAGTCGAGGGGCCCGAAACCCCGGTTCTTCAGCGACGCTTGCTTCCACTTCATGAACCGAGAAACCGTTGGCCGTACTACTCTCCCGCAGCGCGCGACCCAGCGAACGAACCTTCGGCCAGTGGAGGCGTGCGTGGCGTCGGCTGCCGTGCAGCAAGCGATCAAGGTTCACGAAGTCGACGGTGTCGAAATCAATCAGCGTGAGTCGTTCGATACCGATTCGGGCGAGGGCCTCCGCGACAATAGATCCTACGCTGCCTGCGCCGACGATCCCTATGCGCAGTCGCGCCAAGTTGTTCTGGGTGGTCTGGCCCCATGCAGACACAGTTCGGCGAAGTTCCTCCTTCAACGGAGGCGGCGGCATTAGATGATCCGCATAAGTCACGCCTAACCGCTCGCCAACCACGCGGACATGAGTACACCATCGGCGTTCGTAGATGCGGGGCCTGGTTTTTTCCCAGAATCGGGCGCTCCATGTACCGTTCGTGCCGAGAGTGAGACCCACCAACGGTAATCCTGTAGCTCCTTTGCTCGCGGCGGCGTGCGTTTGTTCCGCCCTCACGTCGTCATCGCTCATGTCCTGCCAGCCCGGCCCTGGGTGGCTGTGCAGGAACGCGAGCCCGGCATTCTCGGCAACAGCTTCTCCGACAGCTCTCTCGAAGTACGCCGGAAGGAAGCTTGCATTGCCATGTACACGCCGCTCGCCCGCTTGCGGCAGGATTGCCCGATACAGCAGTGCCGTCATTCGCGTCGTTCCGTTGCTTGGATGCCACAACGCGAAGCACAAATCTTCTTGGCCGTCTGCGCGCAGAAGATGGCTAACAAGCTCGCGGTCAATAAGCGCGGGCATGGCGATGCTGTATGTGGCCCTCTCGATCGTCATAGGGTGTCGAAGAGACGATTGATGTGTGCAAGCACATCGCGCACTTTTCTCTTGGTCTGCGCCCAGTGGCCGAGGGGCCGACTCCAATACTGCCAGTCCGCGCCGAATGGGCTTTCATGGATAGCGCCATTCGGGTGTGGTCCCTGGGGGTTAATGGGAAGAAGACGCGGTGATACGTGGGGTCCTGATGGGGGAGTAAGCGCGAAATCCTCCGGCACAGCAAACCCCAGTTTTATCTTCGTACCCGCCAAGCGTCCGCATGGAATTTCATACGGAATCGCCACGCGGTCAGCGCCAAGGTCCTCGACGTTGAACCCGTCGACGATGAAAAACAGACCACCACGGCACACGAATTGACGCCCACCGAAATTCTGCAGAACGCAGACATTAGGCCGATTCGCCAATCCCATGGTAACGCGCCTGGAGGGGTGGTTGCAGTGTGAAAGCTGCGGACATAACGCGATGCCGCAAGATCCAGCCTTCAAGTGCACCTGCGCAAAATGCACGGAGCCTACGAAGGTTCGTAATTGAGGACGCGGTGTCGATTGGCGCGCCTCTGTCCACGGGACACAGACTTGCGAAGTTCATGCTTTCAGCAACCCGCATGCACCGACGACAGTGACCCGCCCTTCACCTATCCTGACTATGAGTGTCATTGCCTTATCCGGCGCGAAGGAATTTCCTTTCTTGACAAATTGGAGTGATTGAGGCTGAGATATTCGGAACAGTCCCCTTCCCATGACTTTCTACGATCGAATTCGTCAGGAGCATTGGCTGCGCGACAAGCAGGACGAAGGCAAGGGTCTGATTCTCAACGATGACTCCGTTTGGAAGGTCCATCCCTCGGATCAATTCATAACCTGCACGGTGGCTACGAGGATCGACAATCATCGTCGAGTACACCGAAAAACAGGGCCACCCCTATCTACTTCGGAACCGTACTGAAGGGGAAATTGCGCGAGCCAATTATCTTGGAGAATTTCATGCAGCCAGTTAGCTGATTCTTTTTCATTTCCCAGTTTGCGGTAAGGTCGTGAGCACGCGATATGCTGAGAGCAGCCGGGCAGGCCGACGTTCCTCAACTTCGACAAGCCGTATCCCGACCAGATATTCACAGTGCTCATCTGGGGCAGTGATCGCTGCAAAGTTTGGGAACCCGGAGGCGGCATATCGTGGCAAGCAGGTATGCGCGACCGGCAAGATCAGTTCGTATCGAGGCGTACCCGAAGTGGTTGCGTCCGAACCATCACAACTGAACATTCAATGAAGTCGGCTGACGACAGTCCAGGTACTGTTAAAGTTTCATTCTAATCCGGTCGATGTGCCCGGTAGGAGGGCACCATGACCGCCAACCAACGCATTCCCGCCGCTCAATACCTTCGCATGTCCACCGAGCATCAGCAGTATTCGCTCGAAAACCAGTCTGCAGCAATACATAAGTACGCCGTGTCCCACGGCTTTGAGGTAACCGATACGTACTCGGATGCCGCCAAGAGTGGCGTTGTGCTCAGACGCAGAACCGGACTCCGGCAACTGCTGCAGGATGTGGTCGCTGGCAGCTCGGCCTGTAAAGCGATCCTCGTCTACGATGTGAGCCGCTGGGGGCGCTTCCAGGACACGGACGAATCTGCCCACTATGAATTCTTATGCAAATCTGCAGGAGTCCCCGTTCACTACTGCGCTGAGAGCTTCACGAATGATGACAGCCTTCCCAGCTTAGTAATGAAAGCACTGAAACGAACCATGGCGGGCGAGTATAGCCGCGAACTGGGCGTCAAGGTGTTCGCCGGACAGAGACGTTTGGCACTCCTTGGATTCAAGCAAGGAGGCATACCTGGTTATGGGTTGCGTCGAATGCTGGTCTCTGCGGATCGGCACCCGAAACAGCGATTAGCGACTGGAGAGCGAAAGAGCATCGCGACCGACCGTGTGATTCTGGTGCCCGGCCCGGCAAATGAAGTGCAGGTCGTCCGCGACATTTACAGGATGCTAATAGACGAGGGTCTTACGGTCAGCCGGATTGCCCGCGAACTGAATCGAAGGGGTATCCCATATACCAGCGATTCAAAGTGGGATTATCACGCTGTTTACGGTATTCTCACCCATCCCAAGTATGCCGGGTATCACGTCTTTGGTCGAACTTCCCGCCGACTCTATACGCCGACAATCAAACTGCCCACGTCGGATTGGATTCTGGCGTACGGGGTTTTTACACCAGTTGTGAATCATCGCACGTTCTTACATGCGCAACGTATCCTCGCCGATCGTACGTTTAACAAATCGGATGAAGAACTGCTCGACAGATTAAGGGCTCTACTCGACCGAGAAGGGAGATTATCACTCAGACTGGTCAAGAACTCGCCACATGTGCCCTCGCCCTCGACGTATCGATTACGGTTTGGAAGCTTGCGACAAGCATACGAACAAATCGGATATGGCCGCGCTGAACAATTTGGTCCCATTGATCTCCGCCGTCGAACGCAAGCTCTTCGAGATGAACTGCTAGCACGTTTGGCAACGATGTTCCCAGATGACGTGTCGCTTGTTCGCCGAGGCGGAAGATGGCGCAGTCGATTGCGACTCCGGAGCGGGCTCATGGTGTCCGTTGTAGTGGCTCGGTCGATTCGGCCTTGGAAAGAAACCATTCGGTGGCAGATTGATCCCGTCTGCCATGAGCGCAAGTACGTAACATTGCTAGCACGGTTAGACAATGAAAACCGCAGCTTCCTTGACTTCTTTGTCCTGCCGAATATCGATCGCGCACGACGGTTCCATATACGGCGCACCGATCCATGGCTGAGCCGGGGGCTAAGGCTCAACGACTTATCCGTATTCTGCACAGTGGTGGCGAGGGTGCAAGCCTCAAAATAGAAAGAGACACTCGTTGGGCGTTCTCTAATGTGTCCAGGCGACGTTGAGTTCGAGTCATGTGAGTGGCTTAAGAACGGAATGCAAAGCGGGGAACAAGGGGAAGATCCACAGTCACGATGTAAGCAGCGTTACAATTTGTGATTCCGGTCACATCCTACAAACTCGTAATCGAGTACGGTACCCACGTGGAATCAGAAACTGAACTCTGTGCGCGCTACGAAAGAGAGATGGCGGAACTCGCGGCTGTGGATCACTTCTTTTATCTCAATCGGGCTGCCAGTCGGACTGAGCGCGCCAACTATGCAGCTAGGCAAGATCGGCTAGAAACAGTACGCGTTCGGCTGTATTCCGAGTTAACTTCACTCCGCGAGCTTCGGCGGCTGCGGCGTTGTCGTGTGCTGATCCGGTCATCAGTAGCATCGAGACAACATCGTTAACCATGTAGAGCGATGCGTTAAAAACAAAAAAGGACACGCTGATCGCATGTCCCTGTCCAACTCGGTACTCTTACTTGGCTTTCTTGGCTCTTACCTTCGCCCACCGGGCACGTTGAGCATCCGCTATTCTCTTGCGTGCCGCTGCAGAAAGTCTCCGCTTGCCTGTCCTGCCGTTACTCGTTGCGCCGCCTACGACACCGCTGAGCGCTGCGATCGCTCGGTCCAAATTCGCGCGCTCCTCTTTCAACTGCTCCAGTACCGCACCTAGGTCAGTCATTCGTTCAGTCCTTTGGGGAAGATTGAACTGCTTGGTATGGACATGATACTGGATTGCAGGGCGAGGTACCTACTGGTGGCAGTGTGTGCTATTCCTTCTCTGCTGGCTCTTGCTGCTGTTTGTGAAGCACTTCGCGCAAAGCGTCGCGTCCAACCGTTTCACGCTTCAAATAACTTCGTAACCGGTCTTCAGTCGGATAGCGATCTTCCAGGTGTGCTTTCTTTTTCGGTTGTGGGGCTGCTCATCCTGTGTTCCGCAATTTGAGGCCCGGACGCTTCACGTCTGCAGCGAACAGGATCACGGTTTATATCCGGGCCCGTTGGATTGGAATAAAGTGTACCAAGTTGGTTGATGTCAGTCGCACGTTAGGAGGGCGGTCTGCGCCACGTTTCGTTCGGATTTTGTAACGTTTCACGCTCGGAACTGATCGGCATACTGCGATGTTTGCGCAGTATCCGACATTTTTGGCTACAACGGAATTTGAGCCAACCCAACGAGTAGTATGACCGTTTAGGATAATGGCAGCAGAGACGCAAGCATCGCTACACAAGCAACCGCTTTTCGTGTTTCGTAACAGGAATGCAATTACTACTCCAACAAGAAACAGATGTGTATGTTTGCTTCACGTGGGGACACACTGAATGTCCATCAGTTTCTGCACTATCTCTGATTTTCTGATTCGCAACAGATTATGCCTCTGATAATTCTCTTTGTTGCGCGGCCCTAGTTGGGACCCCTTTCTAATCGGAATTGTATTTCGGAGGATAGATGACACTCCGCTCAAATTTCGTTCTGGTCGTGTGTTGCGGCGCACTAACTTGTTTGTCAGTATTCGCGCAGAGCCAATCACACACTCACGGATACAAAGTTAAGATAATTGGTCCCGCCAAGGAGCCGCCTTCGGCACAGCAGATGGTTGTTCCTTACTGGACGTTGGAGTCGGGCTGGGACACGGAACTTGAGGTGCGTAACAACATGGCTCAGCAAAAGCTGACGATTACCCCGTGCTGAGAACTCCTAACGGACAGGAGGTTCCATTGGCTGCTGTGACACTCGCCCCGGATCAGTCCGTTTCTGTCGATTTGCGAGATGCAGTTACTCAAAGTCATCCGGAACTGGTCGGCCATCTTGGCTCGTACGGTTCGATTCTGTTCCGGTTCAACGGCTTTGCTACGGCAAACATGTTTGCTGCTGCGATGGTGAAGCGCGACGGTGGTCCGATTGACTTTCACTTCGATGGTCGTGAGGTTAATTCCGAATTGAACTCGGGCGGAGTCGAGGGAATCTGGTGGTTGCCGGCTGAAACCTCGAATGATTTTCTCATCCTCAGCAATTCGTCTCAAGATGCTGTGACTGCGGAGCTGACCCTCTCGTTTCCGTCTGGGATGGTTCGCCAACTACCACTTAGCGTGGCTCCGGGACATACTGAACGCCTCAACGTGCGTGACCTCCTTGGCTCAGTTTTGAATGGGATGGGCGGGATCAGTGTGACTTACGCCAAGGGAACGCTTTCCGTTGCTCAAATTGTTTACGACGAGACAGCCGGCTTCGCCGCGATCATGAAACTTTTTGAGCGCGACCTCGGAGAAAAACCGGGCAGCCACATTCTGCGCGCGCCGATGATGGCTCTCAGCCAGCCGGACCCGGTATTAGCATTTCCTCAGGAGACGAGATTGATTCCGCAGGTTCTGCTGTGGAATTCCGGAGCGAAGCCTGTGGCCATTTCCCCTATCATCGACTGGAGGAATGGAAGCGCGTCCGGACGTTTTCATCATCCGGTCATCCGCTTATCCTCGCATCAGTCGAAAATAATATATATCGACGATCTCCAGATAAGCCAACAAATCCCATCTACCGCCATGTGGGGCACTGTAACGCTGAGCTATGTGGGTACCACCGCTGATGTTGTTGCGGTTGCCCTCGCATATGATCAGACCAATCGGTACGGCCTGCAGACACCATTCTCCGAGGGAACGAGCCACCTTTGGAAAGGCAGCATGTGGCATGTCGACAGCGCTCACAACACGCTCATCACGACCGGGAACGGGGGATCAGAACCGACTACGGCACAAGTCACGCTCTTTTATAATGAGGCACAGGGCAGATACAGGATCGAGAAGGTCTTATCCCCCGGCCAACAGTTGTGGCTCGACATTGGACAACTCATCCAAAATCAAATTCCGGACTCCGATGGTCACACCCTCCCCCCGGAGACAATGACGGGGTCGTACGAACTGCGCGACGTGGATTATCAGACCGTAGGCCTGCTCTACGAAGGGAAGCTTGTCATTGATAAAACATTCGGCCATGCTTCTTACGGCTGTGCGGCATGTTGTGGGTACAATACGACTGCGATGTCACCCAGCAGTTTCACGGGTCCGGTAGGTATCTACAATCAGGACCTAGTTCAAGCCTTTGACGGCTGCTCGGGCGTATACGACGATGTGACGTACGCTGCGTACAACTGGAGTAGCGCGAATACGTTGGTGGCTACGATCAGCCAGTCTGGGAACCTGCATACCGTCAGTGTGGGTTCGACAAGCGATAACACGTTCGTGCAACTCGAAAGTGATATCGTTTCCCATAACTGCCCGGAAGTGACGAAGAATCCGGTGCAGCCACTCTCGGTGCAACCGCAGATCAGCGGACCGAATACGGTGTGGTGGTTCAATGGTGGCGCACGCATGGGGTATTCCACTTCCATAACCCTCACAGCGTCTGGTGGCTCCGGGTATTCATGGAGCATCAGCAAAGGGTCGAACATGATTAAGTTGTCTGCAACGAGTGGCAGCTCGACCAACGTGAGCAGTACCGGCACAGCGTTCAGTTCTAGCAGCACAGATATATCAGTGACAGTCACGTCGAACGGTGTGGCATCGAATCCTTTCTACGTCACGTCTAAACGGCCATATACACTTACATTAGGCACAATAACATATCAGTGCGACTCAACATGGGGCTATGATGACTTCTTCCCTTACACAATCAAGGATCAGATGGGCGTGGCGCTCCCTAGCAGCGTTCCTTTGAATGAGTTCTGGACCACAGGTGTGACCGACGACTACACGGGCACGAACTGGAGGCGAATAAGTCCAGGCCAAACGACGACTTCTTCGACCACACCAGCTCAGTTCTCAGACGAGATTCAGGGAGAAAACATTAGCCTTCCGCCCGTCCCGCCAACAGCTTGCCCGAGTGCGGGTCGGGCGGTTGAGCATTGGGGTCAAGAGTGGTTTGTCGGGAGCTTGACTTCGGGGAGCGGCGAGGCGGTTCAAACAGATACCATACAAAAGAATACGAACGACGCAGAGGTCATGAGCATTATCACGCCGGTACCATAATAAAGCTCTGAGACGGATCAGGACATGAAGCTAAGAAATTCGCAAATCAAGGTTCTTGTCCTTGCCATTGTGGCGGTCATACCGAAATCTGCGAAGGCTATCCCGGTTCCGATTCTGGACGTACCGGCATTGGTGGCAGGCTCGGACTTGGTTGTCACAGGAAAGGTGACGTCAATACGGGAGGACGGTACCACAGTCGTTAACCGCGTGGGCGACGCCGTTCCCGCGCGCTTCGCTGTGTGTGAGGTGGAAGTTGATAAAATCCTGAAGGGAACCATCGAAGGCACCACCATTTTGTTTCGGTACGTCCTGCCCAGTGAGCCAATCGGCTACGCGAGCGTTGTATTGGGTTATCAGATACTCTTCTTGAAAAAGCGCAATTCTGAGTATTCCTTGACAAGTCCGTACTATGCGTCGTTACCTTCCGTTCCTGGCCCAGCCGCCGTGAGCGGGGATGCATTAAGGCAAGTTACGGCACTTCTTGGCGCGCTCTTGGAATCGCCTAGTGTACCTGCTGGACAAAAGCAGACCGCACTGCATGCTCTCAGCACGATTCCCACATCTGCATCGACGGAACTACTGCGCAAAACACTAAGCGAGGCCAACACGGCATTACGCTTAGGAGCTGCTGGTTTTCTGTTGCTACGTGGGGACATCTCGGGCATGGAAATAGCGGAACGTGCGTTGACGCACCCGGAGGGTTTGCCGCCGTACGCCGCTCACAATCTCGACTATGCCATTGGCGAGGGGGTGAGGAACGAAACGGCGGTGCCAGCGTTGGCCAGGCTCGCGCGTCTTCCAGAATTGGAAACCCGCCAGGCAGCGGCGTCCGCCTTGAGACACACCGCTTCTAAAACGGCGCTAAAAGCGCTGGTGTTCTTGCTCGTAGTGCGACACGAGGCGATAATGGGCTTGGCCGAGATCACCGGCCAATCGGATTGGAGTCCGAATCTCGAGTTGTTCCGTTCGCAGGAGGAACGTCATGTAAGTCACTGGCGCGACTGGGCGTCAGCGAATTTGGTCACTGAGTGAGAAATCGGCGGGCTGGGCCAGGTGCCGCGTTGCGGGGTTGTCCAGCCTGTCGGGCGCGTGCCTTTCACGTTTTGAGAAGTGGGTGCCCCAGGGCCCGTGCGGATGAATGTGGGGTGGACGCAGATTTCGCTTCGGCATAACTTGCTATAAGCTCCTAGGCCTCGATAGCGGAGTTGGCTCCATGCGTCCGCGCAATGAAAGGAGCCGTCAATGTACAGATCCTTTTGTATTGGCTTGCTCCTCATCATAGGTTCTCTTGTCGCATTTGCAGAGAATGGATGTAGCCTTCTCAATCGGGGCTCTTCCGTTGAGGCCAGCAAAAGCGCGGCTCCCACCAGCAGCGTCAACGTCGCTGAGGCTCTCAGCAGGGCTGCGGTGTTGCCGTTGAGCACGACCTGCCCTAACTGGGCGGCAGTGAGGATCGCCAACGTTGTGGTCGTGCTGACGCTGAGCACGCGCGAGGTTCCGAGCACCGCGTATATCACCATGGGCACCAGCGCGGTATAGAGGCCTACCTGGACCGGCAGTCCAGCCATCATGGCATACGCCATCGCCTTGGGAATAATTACTGCACCCGTGGTCAGCCCCGCGACGACATCGAGCCATATCCCATCAGTACGGGAGGAGACCAGCCACTCAGGTAAGAGACGGAACCACCGATGATTTGACATGCTGCAGACCTACCAGACCAGCGGGACGGTTCGATGCTTTTGCTTCGGCTCTACGTATCCTTTCGCCTTTTGTCTTGGCGGAAGCTTCGGAGGCGTGTAAGGAATCTCCTCGTACGGAATGCTGCTGAGTATGTGCGCAATGCAGTTGAGGCGGGCACGCTTTTTGTCG
>Ga0209166_10001297_pt1 | contig 21418 bp, 14 predicted proteins | sample Coa_R1_3_FD_187151 | JGI IMG/M metagenome (GOLD analysis project Ga0209166, IMG submission 187151) | Surface soil microbial communities from Centralia Pennsylvania, which are recovering from an underground coalmine fire - Coalmine... | ecosystem: Environmental > Terrestrial > Soil >... | reverse complement strand
CTCTTCGACCGGATCGCTGAGCACGGCGATCCAGGGCTGAAGGCCCGGATCTCATCGGCGGTGTCGCGGGTCGCCCGGGAAGCGTTGCGAGAGGCGACCCGGGTGGTGCTCAGCGAGGACGGCGAGCAGTCCTTGCCGGTCATCCCGCACGTCGTGGGCGGCGACGACCTGGTCGTATCGGTGGTGGCCGATCGGGCCTGGCGGTTCACGGTCACCTACCTGGATGAGTTCCGGCGCCGGCTCCGGTCCATCCCGGGCGTTCCGGGCGAGCTGCTGTCCGCCGTCCCGCCTACCGCGTCGGCGGGGCTGGTGTTCAGTCACTGCAAGTTCCCCTTCCGGCGGGCGGCGGAGCTGGCGGACGAGCGGCTGCGGGCCGCGAAGCGCCAGTTCTGCGGCGTAGTCCCGGCTGTGGCGTGGCTGGATGTCACCCGGGATGGCGAGCACCCGCCGGCCACGCTGCGCGCGTGGTCCCTGGATGACCTGATCGAGCTGGACGGCCCGCTGCGCACGCTGACCGGTGTGGAACGCTCCGGCCGGGCCGTGCTGGAGCGGCTGATCGATCCCGGCAGGCCGGTCGTGTCCGTGGCCCGGCTGCAGGACCATGCTCGGCGCTTGGAGCGTTCCAAAGTTCTAGAGCCGTTCCTGACAGACGGCGATCCGGAAGCCCGCACCACGCGGATGGCCGGGGCTTTGTCAGTGGCCAGGTGGTGGCGATGAGGTTCGAGATCAAATTCCACACCCCCTTCCGGGTGGCATCCGGGCAGGCTGGTGACGGCAGCGACATCATCGTGGACCCTCACGCGCTGCTCCCGGCCTCCAGCCTCAAAGGCGTCATGCGGTCGGCAGCCCGTGACCTGCTCCGGTTCCCGTCGTCCCTGGTGAACGACGTCTTCGGTGCCGCGCGGTCGGCTTCACCGTGGTCGTGGTCAGACGCACGGGTGCTGGCGGCCGACGGGAACAATCCCGGCGTCCGGCCCCGGGCCCGGATCCAGATCAAGCCGGAGACTTCGACCACGGTCAAGGGCGCGCTGCTGATCGCCGACGAAGTGCTCGCCGACCGTGCCGAGTTCACCGTTGAGCGAACCGGCTGGATCGAGGGTGGCGAGGTTAGCTCACACGAAACCGTTCTGCTCGCCGCGTCCCGGGCAGTGACTGCGATAGGCGGGAACCGTCGCCGTGGCCTCGGCTGGGTCACGATCGTTCCAATGGACCCGGCGTGGTCTCCTGCTCATCTGGACGCCGCGGTCAAGCTCGCGGGGGGTGCGGACCATGGCTGACTCGGGGATGCTGTCTGTCTCGGTCACCGCCCGGCAACGGCTGGCCCTGGGAGTGGGCTCGGAGGTCTCCTACTTCACCGCGACCCATTCGTTCGTACCCGGCAGCGTGCTGCGGGGCGCTCTGGCCGCGGCGTGGATCGCCGAACACGGTCCACCCACGGCAGGCAGTGGGGACCAGGCCCGGTTCCGCGACCTGTTCGATGGACAGATCCGCTACGGTCCGCTACATGTGCCTGGGGCGACCGTGATCCCGGTCTCGGTGCGGATGTGCAAGTACCCCAAGGACGACGACTGCAAGCGTCAGGCTGTGGACGAGGCATTCGAGAGCGCCGCGAATTCCCAATGCCCTGCGTGCTCCGGGCCGCTGGAGCAGGGCAAGGGTGATGTCGTCCTGCCCGCGGAAATCACGCTGGACCGGATCACCCGCACCTCCATCAACCCGGAGACGGGCAAGGCCAAGGACGGAGAACTCTACGCGCACGGTGCGCTTCCGGCGGGGACACAGCTCACCGGCACGATCTACGGTCGCGATTCGTGGCTGGAGCAGCCGCGGGAGCTTCGCCTGGGTGGCCGGCGGACCGTTGGCGGCATGGCCTCGTACCAGGCTGTTCCTGCGGTTGCGAACGGGGCCGGAGTGTCCTGGAAGGACGAAGGACTGCTGGTCATCCGGCTCACCAGCCCCGGGGTGTTCGTGGACGCGGCGGGGCGTCCCAGCCTGACGCCCGATCCCAGCCTGGACCTGCGCGGAGCTGACGTCGAGCGGCCCTGGGCGCGACCGCAGCCCTGGTCCGGCTGGCACGCCGCCTCCGGCCTCCCCAAACCCGAAGAGTTGTGCGCTGTGCCCGGTTCCACCTACCGGCTGACCGGGACGACCGAGATGCTCCGTGAGCTCGCCGGATGGCTGCCGCGCGAGGGTATCGGGCTGCGCCGTGGCGAGGGGTTCGGTTGCGTCGAGGTTGTGACCACTCCGTGGCGCCCGGCTCCTGCCGCCGCTCCCGGCCGACCGACGATGCGTGAAGTCACCCCTGCCGAAGAGCTCTTCACTATGGTGATGGACCTGCGTCTCAGCGAGGAGCAACATCGTTGGGTCGTCGGCGCGCTTCGTGATCTTCAGCTTGACCGAGAACGCGGCGGCCGCGGCCGACCAGGAGACGGCCTGGCCGATGGGGACCTTGCCGATGATCTTCTCTCCCGGCCGGCCGCTCGAGACTTCAGTGGCCGACAGCGCGACCGACTACGCGAGCTGTTCGGCGGAACCGATCCGCGCGTGCTTCGCGACGTGCTCACGCTGCTGCTCGCCCGGTCGTCCTCGGGAGGTGACTGATGATCATCACGCTCGTGACCGCGACGATCGAGGTGGAACCCGGCTGGGCCGTCGGTGCGGTCACTCACTCTGATCCCACGGTCGACCGGGACATCCTGCTCGATGCGGCCGAAAGACCCTGGGTGCCGGGCTCGGCCCTGGCCGGATCCCTGCGAGCGCACCTGCGGGCGGCGCGGCCGCCGGCCGATGAGCGGCTCATGGGCAGTCCGCCCGCGCACAACAAGGCCGAGGCGGATAGGAGCATCGCGTCGCCGCTGTGGATCGTGGGATGTGCTTTCGACCCAGGCGATGCTGCCGACGGCGATACGGTGGACGCTCTGGAGATCGCCGGACAGACCGCGATCCACCGTGAACGCGGAGCCGCGACCGAGAAATCGCTGCGGATCAGCCGCCTCGCCGCCAGCGGCGGATGTTTGACCGTCTACCTGCGGCACGACGCGGCCAACGGGCAGCCGCTCAGCGACGCCGATCTGAAGCTGATCAGCACCTGGCGGCCCGCGATCGGCCGTGACCGGACCAAAGGCAGCGGCCGGGCCACACTGGTCCACCTGAAGAGCGGCATTATCGACCCGGCTACGTCGGCAGGTGCGAGGATCTGGCTGACTCAGGACGGTCCCGAACTGTTCACGGCCGTCGCCACGCGGGAGCTGATCTGCAGTGCGGAAGATCACCCATGGCTGGAAGCACGATTCGACATTACGGACGGCCTGCTGATCGGGGACGGCCTGCCCAAGCTGACTTCACCCAAGGCAGCCCGACGGGACCAGACTTCGGCTGAGGACGGCCGCCGGCCGCCGGTAGCGCGGTCCCGGCAGCGCACGGGTCGACCGCTCATCCCCGGGTCAGCCTGGAAGGGGATTATCCGATCCAGGACAGAGTTCATCATCCGCTCCCGCTACGGCGAGGAAGCCGCATGCCAGCAACAGACTGACTGCTGCACATGCGTCACCTGTGAGGTGTTCGGCCACCAGGGCCAGCGTGGGTTGCTGGCGTTCCGCGACTCCTACATTGAGCAAGCCCGCGTCGAACCCGAACGAACGCATGTCGGAATCGACCGGGTGACCGGCGGGTCAAGAGACGCCCTGCTGTTCCAGACCCAGCCTGTGGCCGCCGGGCAGGTGGTCCTGCGGATCGATCAGCTCGGCGACGTCCAGCCGTGGGTCCGCGCCACAATCTGGCACGTACTGCGCGACATCCACGACGGCCTGATCGGCGTCGGATCGCGCACCACCAGAGGCCTTGGCACACTCCGGCTCGCCGACCCGCCCAGCTCTCTGGAACCGGTCGTCATCCCGTCGCTCGAAAGCTCGGCGGAACGAGAGGTGACAACGTGACCAGAACTCAGCAGGTGACCCCGTCGACTTTGCCGACCACAGGCGGCACTGGCGAGCTGATCGGCTACGGCCGGGTGAGCTGGCACCAGCTCGCCGTCATGCTCACCGGATCTCATGCAGCCTGGGCCGACTACAACGGATTCCACGTCGGCCCACCTCCGGATGGCCCTCCGCCCTACACCCACCTATGGGCATGGACGGCGGGATGGCTGGCCCGCGCCCGCCTCGACGGTGACACGGCGATCGTCAGCGTCCTCGCGCTCACTGGCGAACCGCAGTCCGCCCCGCCCGTCCAGCTTCGCGAAGCAGTGCCCTTCCAGCGCACCCAGGCCAAGACCTGGCCAGCCGACGAGAAACGAGTGGGGGAGCAGGCAGAAGAGGTAGCCAGCCGCACTGTAGACGTCTACCTGATCCCTGGCCAACGCCCGATCACATTCGTCGCCGTGGCAGACAACGGAATATAGGGTGGTTGGCGATCATGAAGAAGGGTTACCACCTGCGCAACCCTGCGACCAGCGCAATAAGGGTGTCCTTGGTGGTGGGGCTGCGATTGCTGTCGTAGGCGCTGAACAGCTCGTCGGCTTGCGCGGCGGGAGCGCGGGAGCACCGGTAGGGCATGTCCTGGTCTTCGGGATCAGCCCGGGTAGGGGACATAGAGCCGGTGGTCGCCGGTCGCTTTGCGAACCACCTCTCTGTCTCAGGTCCGGCGTTTGCGGAGTGCCAATAATCCGAAAGGACGCACTTGCATATTAATTCCTCTTCGGTGAACTGATTCCGTTACTGTGCTAGCGTATTGAACTGTCGCCCAGGGGGAATGGGCTGGGAGGGTAGTAATGGATGACCTCGCACTCGCCGCGGCGAGTGCATTGATGACGGCCGTGGCTACCGATGCGTGGAGCGAGGTCCGGGCCGGGGTGGTGAACCTTTGGCGGCGCGTTCATCCGGAGCGGGTACCGGCAATCGAATCCGAGCTGGTAGATGTGCGCAACGAGATCGTCATCTCCCGGCAGGCCGGTGACGCCGAGGTCGAGAAGGAGCTGGCGGCCGACTGGCGGCGCAAGTTCCAGCGCCTGACGCAGGCTCACCCGGAGCTGGTTCCAGAGCTACGGCTGCTCGCGGAGGAGTGGATCAGGCTCGCCCCGGCCGGTCAGGATCGTTCCGTGGTAGCGAATGTCGAGCAGACAGCGATCGCCACGGGCCGCGGTACCGTCTACCAGGCTGGCCGGGACCAGCGCATATCAGGCGCATGAGCACCGGCGACCTGAGGCCTCAGGACGGCCGCGAACCACGGCTCACCCAGCGGGGCATGGCGACTCATGGCGGCCGGGTCATGCAGGCGGGGAGAAACCAGTACATCGTCAACCTTGGGAACGCCGCCTGGGTGACCGTACCCGTTGTGCTGGCTGTTGCCGTCGTCCTCGTTCTGTACTTAACGATTGGCCATCCGGCGCGCGCGTCAGGATCGCCATCGCCGGGGACCGCGACCTCGCGAACAGGACAGCCGCCACTGACGATCGCCCTAGCCTATGACCAGCATGACGTGGATAACGGCATGGGTTCCTGTATGAACTGGCTCTTCGACCGCCCGCTGCACGCTATCCCGGTGCCTGACAGCCCGCCCGACGAAACATGGGCGCGCCGATACGGCGGCGTGGACGTGGGAGTGACGAACTTCAAGCTGGACGTCCAGGGAGTGACGACAACTGCCGTCCAGCTCCTCGACTTCCGGGTGGTTGACGTCGAGCGAGGGTCCGTCCCTGCCGGCACCGACGTCATCAGTTCAGACGGATGTGGCCCGGCACCCGAGGCGGGGTTCGAGATTTTTCTCGGGCGCAATCCACCGCTCATCACCCCGGTTGCCGGGCTGGATAACGGGGCAGCCAAGAAGATCCCCTTCCCCTTCAGGGTGTCCAGCACGGATATCCAGCAATTCCAGGTCCAGGCCCTTGACACCCTCCAGGGACCGAATCCCTGCGGCTGTGATATCAAGTGGCGGCTTGCCCTCGACTGGAGTTACGAGGGGAAGACGGGCACCACGGTCATTGACGACCACGGCAAGCCGTTTCAGACGGTCTTTCCGGCACTGAACTCCGGTGGGAATTCGTGGTTCCCTTCCAGCGGTGGCTGGAGGCGGTTCGGATGACGAGCAGTTCCACCGGGCGTATTCCAGGCGACCCGGCAACGGTCAGGCGCTCGACGGCCGCGCGGCGCGTGTCCAGGATCATCGGGCTGACGCTCGCCGCGATCGCCGCCGCCGTCATGTACGTCACGCTCTTCCGGACGTCGGCATCGCCCGCCCGGACCCCGGCATCGCCAAGTCGCCCAAGCGCGAACCGGCGGGCCGCGAGCCACACCGCCATCGCCCTGCACCAGCGGGCTGAATTCGCGGCAGGCAGCGGCACGCTCGATCCCATCCAGTTCGATCCCATCCGGTTCGATCCCCGTGGGACGATCGTCGTGGCGATGACCGGTAGCAGCCAGATCAGCGCGTGGTCCACGAGCAATGGACAGCAACTCACTGGTTTCGCGGCCATGCCTGGCGGCACTTCGGCGAGTTCCAGCTCTCTCAGTTCGCCGGCGTTCAGCCCGGACGGAAAGGAATTTTCCGTCATCAACGCCGGCTACGGCGGCGGGGTCGCTGACGTCTGGAACATGGCCACAGGGCAGGCCACCCCCGTGCCGCTGCCCCTCGTCTCCTCGAGCTATACAGCCAACTACGCGGTTCCCGGGCCGGATGGGCTGATCGCCGACTCGTACGGGAACGGCACGCTGGGTCTGGTGGCCACGGCGACCGGACAGCCCGAGGTCATGCTCCCGCTCAACCGGGGCGCGGGCATCGGGTACCAGATAAGCGAGCCGGTGTTCAGTCCGGACGGCCAGACCGTCGCGGTCAGCGATGACCTTGGCATGCTCCACCTGCTGAACGTGCCCGCCAAACGCCTGATCGCGGCCCTCAGGGTCGAGAAGATTTACAACGTCGCGAGTCCGAACGGCATGTCCAGCCTGGACGTCGACTCCATCGTCTTCAGTCCGGACAGCACGCGCGTCGCCTGCGGGACCGAAAGCGGAATCGTCCGCGTATGGGACGTGGCCTCCGGTCAGAATGTGTCCACGTTCAGCGTGAACGGCAGCGCTCCCGGCGACACGGACGCTCGCCCGGTGAAGACGCTGGTCTTCAGCCCGGATGGGAAGCTGCTGGTCACCGCCGACAACGCGGACAGCACGCTCGCCGTCTGGGACGTGGCCTCCGGTCGCGAGGTCGCCACGGTGAACGCGGGCGGCGGGAAGGTCGCGTCCGCCGCGTTTACGACGAACGGGACCCTGATCGTAGCGACCGTCGGCGACAGCGCCTCGGGTGCCACGATCGGCCTCTGGGTCACCGGGTCGAAGCTCGGCAGCTAACCAACCTGAATTTGTAGTGTTCATGTGCTTACCAGGTAAAGCGCGTGGAGCATCCCTTACATGCGGGCACGCACGGCTGGTTGGCTTGCCGGCGTTGGTCCGTGCGCGGTGGTTTGTCTGGCCTGGTCAGGGTGATGGGGGCATGCCTCCGAGCTTGATGCGTACGGTCCAGTTGCCTGAGTTGTCGGAGAAATCGCCGTCATTGACACCGAGGTAGAGCAATCCTGAGGTTGCGGTCACCAGGGTTGAGCTGCCCACTTCGAAGGGCGGACCGGTGCCGATTCTGCCGATCAGTGACCAGCACGCCAGGTTCGGCGCGGGGAAGCTCGCGCTTTGCCCTGGGTAGTTCACCGCAGGAGTGCATGAGGGGTCCCCGTCTGGGCCCTGTGGGTAGGACGGGTCGATGTAGACCTGGCCGGTGGCTGTGATGCCCAGGGCGTCACCGGCGTTGACCGTGACTCCGGTATCCGTCCATTCCTGGGTTCCTGGGATGGTGAGATCCGGCGTGGAGGTGCAGCCATAGCTTGACCAGGCTGAGGCCCCGACGGTGTTGAATGCTTGCACCCGGAAGCATTGGTAAGTGCCGGGTGTCACGGCGAAGGTGGCCGAGGTGGTCGGCCCGGTGGTCGCGGTCAGTGTCGCGCCGGGCTGGCAGGAGCCCACGGGGCAGCCGTTGTCGACGTTGAAGCCGGTCGCGTTAGCCGAGTTGCTGGCCCAGGTCACGTCGACCTTGTACTGGCCGACAGCGACCGCGACAACATTACTGGGCGTCGCGGGGGCCTCAGCGGCGGGTGGACTCCCAACCGGCGGTGAGTGGCTGGAAGAGGTTGCCGCTCCGGAGTGCTGCGGCGAGGCGGTCACTGACGGGGTGATGGGAGCCGGTGCGCCGCCAGAACCAGCCGCCGCGGGAGTGGCAGCGGGTGATGGCTCGAGTTGCTGCTGGGCGGTGGGCTGGACGCTGGATGTGCCCGCCGGCGGGAGCGCTGCAGGCTGCCCGCCGCCTGCCGCGCTGGCTGGCTGGGCTGGACCGGCGTGCAGGAGGCCAGCCGCCAGCAGGCAGGCGAAGGTTATGGTGATCAGGCCAGCGATGACCGGCAAGATCACACCTGCCCGCCGGTCCCGCTCACCGGACGTGATCCCGAGCAGACGGGCGATGCGCCGCCCTGTGCTTGGGTGAGAATCCAGCAAGTCCTGCCACCAGTAGCCCTCATGCGGTTCGCCCGCGATGCACAGCGACCGGGCGAAACGGCCACCGAGAGCCAAGGTGGTGTCCGCATCGCGAAGTTTGACCAAGGCCGCGGCCAGCATGTCCGGGCGGCCAGTGACCTGGGCGGCTAGGGCGTCGGCATGCCATTCCCGCTGCCGCACCAAGGCCATATGGAACAGGTAGGCAACCGATGACCAGGCCAGCCCGAACACAAACACCATGGCAGCGAACAGGTAGATCACCAGCATGAAGGCCAGGCGCAGTAGCCCGCCGGTGGGGTCATCGGTGTCGTCTTGGGTCTGCGCGGCAAACCCAGCCCCGATTCCCGCGATCACGGCCGCGGCCGCCGAGATAACCGCGCCAACTGTCAGGGCCCAGTTCAGCAGGCCCGCCGACATAGCGGCCAGCCGCGAATCCCGGCCCGCGATATGCCCGACCTCATGCGCGGCCACCGCCTCAAGCTCACTATCAGTGAGCTCATCCAGCAGTCCGCGGGTATAGGCCACCACCGCGTTGGTCCCCGCTCCAGTCGCCAGGGCATTCAGCGCATCGTCATCCAAGACGGCCACGGCCGGCACCGGGATGCCGTATTTCTCCGCAACCTTCCTGGTCACCCGCGCGGCCCGCTCATCGCTAACTCGCCCCGCTGCCCGCAGCCGCCCGGTGAAGGTATAGGCACGCACCACCCCAGCAGCTACGAACAGGGCCACCGCACCGGCCACATATAGCGCCGTCAGCGGGCGGTGGGTGAAGCCCACCGCCAGCAACGCGATCACCGCAGCGTTGGCAACAGCAGCCAGAACCAGCACCGCGCTGAGAATCCGGTTGTGATTGACCTGATCGCGAATCAGCTCAGCGGCAGATTCCGGCAGCCCAGAGTCCGCGGATAACACCATCGCTGACAACCCCCCAGCTCACTGACACCGGCCGGACCGACCCAGCACTGATCGTTCATGGACCGATATGGATGTATGACGCCCATAGGTGCGGGTGATCAGGATAGTGATCACGCAACCTTGTTACTGCGTGATGGATGGCTTCGGCGGCCTGGGCTGAACATGGGATCCCGTCGCGGCAGAGCGCCTGGTAAACAGTATCAGCGACTACGGGGGCAATCGGGTCGCTGATTCCCCAGAGACTTGCGATGACGTGCCGGTATCCCACCGCCTGGAAAGCGGCAGCGAGGTGGATCGCTTCGTCGGCCAGTTGTGGCACGCCAGTGGAGGTCTCGCATGCGGACAGGTAGGCGAGTTCACGGTCCGCCTGTTCGCGTTCTGCGATGGCGTCGACCGACAGGGGGCCATCGAAGAGCCAAAGCGAGCTGTCCACCGGGTTGTAATCATTCTGCCGTCCATGGCATGCGAAATGTACCCACCCATGGTCAGCCATAGCCTTGAGCACGTCTTCCCGGGTGGCATGTTCATTCGTCAACATGGTAACCGGTGTGATGTATTTGCTTATTCGTTCCAGTTCTGCGGCGACGAAAGGCAGCGGTGGCTGTCCCGGGGCATTTGACACACCTACCACGAGCGGGGGTTTAGTCCGCGGAGCGGACGGCTGTCGCGAGCGCACGAGCGCACCGAGGGTCGAGGTGTAGGAGGAGATGACCCGGTCAGCAACGGAGGCGTTCTCGGCGCTGCGGAGTCCCGCCGCATGTAGGGGGAGCATGGCGAAGGCACCTGCAGGACACCACCATAGGCGGCGGGCTCGCGACGTGTCCCGGTCTGTGGAGCCGAGCCGTTCAGTGATCTGCAGTGCCTTGAGAAGGGGGCAGGCAACCGCAGTCCAGAGCCATGCAAGCACATCAGCGAGCATGTCATCGACGTCGGTGAGCAGCTTAGCGGCGCGGGCGATCTGTTCATCGACATCAGCGTGAGCGCTGCGGGTGGCGACTCGGCCGAGTACCGCGAGCATGGCCTTTGCCCGGTCGACAACCTCATTATGGTTAACTGCCGGAAGCGGTATGACCAGCACGCTTTTACCATTAATCACCAGCACCTCGCTGCCATAGCTGCTGGTGTTCACGATCGCCACTGGGCCGTCGACTGCCGCTTGGCGGAGCTTCCTGAACGGCACCGGGGCGAGAAAGTCCGCAAAGCCAGGTAGCCGCCGTGCTTGGGCAACCAGGAGATCCCACCGCTCGGTGAGCCGTCGGCGCTGCGCAGGGGTTGGCCCGGATGATGCCCCTCCGCTGAAGAGGTCGCGGTGCCGTCCAGTGGAGTCCAGAGCCCGTCGGGTGTCCTCGATCGCCTTGTGCAGTTCCGGGGCACGTGCGGCGAGGCGGTTGGTTTCGGTGCGCAGGTCCAGTTGCTGCGTCCACAGCACCGATCGGCCGTGTTCGAGGAGTTCGATCGCCCGCTCCGGTTCCTGATTCCGGATTGCCCAGGCCGCCGCATCGCTGGCAATCCCCTGCCAGCGGGCTAGATTCTCCTCTTGAGCTCCCCGCTCAAGCCCGCGCCAGGCCACGAGGGGGAGTAGTGACACACCATAACCGAAACCGTCGGCAGCGTTGGCGGCGTCCTTCTCCGCGGCAGCCAGGCGGCCCCAGGCAATTGCGGCCGCGAGGCGGTCCTGCGACGCGCCGGTCTCCGATCTCGCGGCGTTGGCCCAGGCGCTGATCGCCGCGGTGAAGTCCGCGATCTCGCGGGTTCGCCGGAATCTTGCCTCAAGAGCGTTGCCGAGATTGGTCATGTGCGGGCACCAGTTGTAATGTTCCTCCGGTGTCGCATCAACGGCTTCCTGGGCGGCCGTGACGGCCTCGTCGAGGTCTTGAGGGCGCTCTCGCATCCGGAGGACTATCCCCAGGTTGTTTAGGTAGCTGGCCCGGTCTGGATGACCCTCGGGGGTAAGTTCCACCGATGCGCGGGCTGTCTCGATCATCTCGGCCAGATCGGAATCACGCTGACCGGGGGTCAACGTCCCCAAGGCCGAGGCGGTCACGACCCGGAACCGCAGCGCGGCCACCAGGTTGTTCTGGTACGTGGCTTTGTCGTGGTGATCACTGGATGCGGCGGTGACAGCCTCCCGTGCGATCTGGACGATCTTCGTGACGTCGCCGGGTTTCACCCGAAGGACGGCCCGGGTGAGCAGTGCCTGCCCGAGGTTGTAGAGTCGGCCCGCTCGTTCTGGGCGCCCGGCGGGTGTCGCCTTGACAACGAGCCGGCTGAGGTATTCCGCGTCTTCGATGTCATCCTCCTCTAGCGTTTCTTCGAAACGCAGTAGCAGGACGCCGCTCAGATTCGACTGGATCACCAGGGTCTCGTCGGGTGACGCAATGGCTAGCGCTTCCCGGTTCAGTGCAACCGCATCGTCTAGATCGGCGAGTCGGCCGGTGGCTTGGAAGCTGATCCGCAGAGTATTGGCGAGGTTGGCCAGGGACTTACACCGCCCGGCGGAGGCCTGGTATTCGGGCCCTGTTGCGGCACGTCCGGCTGTGATGGCTTCTGTGAGATCGGCATTGTCTCCGAAGAGTTCGTATCGGGTCTGGAGGGCAATTCCCAGATGTGCCAGGGCCCGGCCGTGAAGTTCGTGGGCGTGGGGGGTGATGCGGACGGCCTCCCGTGCGGCAGCGGCGGCCTCGTCAGCCTCCTCCATGTTCCTGGTGATCTCCGCGCGCCGGATGAGAGCGCCACTCAGGTTGATCAGGATTCCAGCGCGCGGTGCCTGCTGATCGCAGCGGAGGCCGTCCAGGCCCTGCTGCCACGCCGCGATTCCCCGGCGGAGCAGATCCGCGTTCCCGGTGTTCTCGAAGTGGGTCATCAGCGCCGCGGCTTGCGCGTTCAGCGCCGCGACGTTGAGCATGTCCAACTCCTGCGCGCTCTCCGGCACCATCGTGCGTAGCGGTGGGGGCACGAGGCGGGGGTCGATTCGCCCGGCCACGGCGAGCCAAGCTGCCATTTGGTCTTCGTCCCACCGGTCCTTGCCGGGGGGGAGCGCTCGCCATCGGTGCATGTGGAATGCCGCCAAGAGCATGACCGCTTCGGCATCGCAGGTGTACCGAGAGCCGACCAGGGCCGCAAGCTGGCGCGCTTCATCGAGCGCCTCCGGATCGAGAACCGCCTGCGGTCCGGTCCGCAGGCAGCTTTCGATCCGGGAGGCCAGTGTCGCGATGAGCTCGTCACGACTGCGCCGTGATTCAGCGCCGTCCGTCATGTCCGCGCCTGCCAGATCTCCCACGCTTGCGCGCCGGGCAGCTAGGTCACCGTCACCGGCTCGTCTCGGCGAAGGCTCGCGCCACACCGACCTGCTGGCATCGCATGAGCACAGCCCTGTGCTCGTTGAGCGCGGTTTCAGCCTCAGATCGCGTCAGCCCCCGTAACGCCCCTGCCGGATCCGTGAGCATGACGTCGATCAACTCGGCTCCGACATTGATCAACTCCGGGTGTGCGTTGAGAACGCGGCGTGAATCATCCCAGGTAGACGCCATCAGGAAGCGCATCATCGCTCTCATTGTCTGCTCGGGTGGTGTCATGGTTGTCCCCCCTGGTTAGTTCGGGCGATAGCCGGTGTCTGTCATGGTCGCCCGCCGGGCGGCCTCAAGCATGACGCCGTTTTCTACCGATTTTCTTCCGCGGTGAGCGCCCAGGATCCCGGCTGACCGGCCGCCTTCGACGAAGCGACCTGCTTGCGCCCATCATGGATAAGTGCGCGGATCTTTAGTAGCCATGCGCCTCCTGGTTGCGATCGGTGCGATCGGTCTTGTGGCCGCCATTCCGCTTGCCATCGCCGGTTCCCGCCCGTCGATGGACGCGACCAGCAAGGTGCTCGGGCTGGCGGGCGCAGTGGCCGGGCTGATCGCCGTCGCCGTCGCGCTCCGCCATAGTCCTCGCCCGGGCCGGGAACTGGCCGATTACAAGGCGGAGTTGCGGAACGCGGTCCGTTACCAGTGGCGGGCCGAGGAGGTGCGCCGTCGGCTGCACGACCCGATGCCCATCCCGGTGCGCTGGCGGGTCGCGTCGTCGACACTGGGCGTGCAGGATCATTGGGCCAACGTGACACTGGGCCGGGATAAGGCCAGCATCATGGCGGCTACCGGTACGATCGCCGATCTGGCGGAGGCCTTTTTGCGCCTGCCCTCGGGCCGATTAGTCATCATCGGTCCCCCCGGCGCCGGCAAGACGACGCTGGTTACCCGGTTGCTGTTGGACTTGATCAGTGATCACGGCTCGCCAGGCCCGGTCCCGGTCCTGCTAGCGATCACTTCGTGGGATCCACGGTCCCAGAATTTCCACGGCTGGCTCGCCGGGCGGCTCGGGATCGAGTACGCCGCGCTTTCCGCCGATGTCGGCGACGGGCGAAACCTCGCGACGGCGCTGGTCGAGAACGGGCACGTCATACCGGTACTCGACGGCCTGGACGAAATGCCGCTGGCGCTGCGTTCCTTGGCGATCCACCGGCTCAACGCTTCCTTGCACCTCGGTGAGCCACTGGTTCTGACCTGCCGCACCGCAGAGTATGTCAGCGCCGTGGCCGGGGCGGACGCGATCACCGCCGCTGGGGTCATCGAACTGCTGCCGCTGACACTCGATGACATCACCGGGTACCTTCCCAGGACGACCAGGCCGGGCCCCGATACGACAACCAAGTGGGATCCGGTGTTGGAGCAGCTACGGGCCCGCCCAGACGAGGCACGATCGCGGGAAATCGTCAAGGCCCTCAGCCCGCCGCTTATGACCAGCCTCGCCCGCGAAGCCTTCAGCGACACCAACGCGGATCCGGGCGTCCTGTTTACCGGGGAACGCTTCGCCCATGCCGAGGCGATCGCTTTCCACCTGCTCGATATGGCGGTGCCGGTGGCCTATCAGGCCCCTCACCCTGGGCCGGGGTCGTGGGAGCCGGCCCGCTCACGACGGTGGCTGGTGACTCTCGCCGGGCTCTTGGACCGGGCGGGCACATACGACCTGGCATGGTGGCGGCTGGTTGACTGGGCACCGCCTGCGGTTGCCGCCGTCGCGGGCGCCGCCGTCGGCGGCATCGCCCTGCTCGCCGTAACCCTGGCCAGCGGGCGCGGCGCCGTGGTCGTCGGCTTGCTCACCGGGCTGGGGGCGGTGGTCGGCGGGGTCGTCAGCCTCCGCCATAGCCCGGTGCCCACAACGCTGCGGTGGAGTATGGATGGGGCCGCGGCCCGGCTGCGCCGGTCGGTCCCGGGGCTGCGCCAACTGGTGCGGCTGACGGCACCAGTGGGCTGGCTGGCATGGATCGCGGGCACCGCCTTTCTGCTTGTCGTAGTAGGGGGCCGGGCTGGGTGGTTCGGTGCCGCCGGATGTGCCGCTGCAGTACTGCTGGTCCGGTTGCTAGATCTGTGGTTCGACGTCCCGGCCGAGGTAACGGCGGCGCCCAGCCCGGAAGCGCTCTTGCGCGCCGATCGCGCCACCGCCCTGTCGCGTGGGATGTTGCGTGCGTGCATTGTGGGTGGGACAGTGGCCGCTGTGGCCCGGCCCACTGTCGGGCTGGCCGTTGGCCTGTCGTTCCTGCTGGCCAGCATGGCGTTCACGGCATGGGGCCGGTTCACCGTGATCAGGTGCTGGTACGCGCTGCGCGGTCGGCTGCCCTGGCGGCTGGTGGTGTTCCTCGGCGATGCGGCCCAGCGGGGGGTGCTGCGGCGGATGGGAGCGGTCTACCAGTTCCGGCACGCGCGCCTACAGGACCGCCTTGCCCAGACCGATCACCCCGGGCCTGACCCGCAGCGCACCATAGCCGACCCCGTGAGCGGACTGCCTGTACCTGCGGCTACGGCCAGCCCCAGCCGGGCGGGCGAGATTGCCCCAGGCTCCGGTACGTTCGCTGATCTTGACTCGGCCACGTCGTTCACCCCCGAACCTGAATCCCCGGCGCTGGCTGCCTTCATACCGGAATCCGCAGCGCCAGCCCACCATGAGTATGAACGGGTGAGCCGCCGCCCCGGAAGCACCGATGATGTTGTGGTTATCTTGACCGCGCTGGAATTGGAGTACAGCGCTGTCCGCACCCACCTGATGGACTTGCGCCCGATCGGTCACCCGGCTGGAACGCTCTTCGAAGTCGGCTTGCTGGCCGGGTGCAAGCGGCCGATAGTGCTGTCGGCAGTAGGCGAAGGCAACCAGACGGCCGCCGTCGTGACCGAGCGGGCGACGGCTATGTTCGCGCCCCGGGCGCTCTTGTTCGTGGGCATCGCCGGCGCACTTGATGAGGACATCGCACTGGGAGATGTTGTCGTTGCGACCAGGGTTTATGCGTATCATGGTGGCCGCGATCAGCCTGGCGGCTTCAGGGTCCGTCCGCGCGCCTGGGATGCATCACATGAACTGGAGCAGCGGGCCAGGTACATAAGCCGGCTGGGCACTTGGCTGCCATCGGGCGCTGGCCATCAGCCATCGGTGCATTTCCGGCCTATAGCCGCCGGCGAGGTTGTGCTCGCTGCGGCGGATTCCGGTTATGCGAGTCTCATTGAACGGTACTACAGCGATGCGGCGGCGGTTGAGATGGAGGGCGCTGGGGTTGTCAGCGCTGCGCACCTCAACAGATCGCTTCCGGTCCTTGTCATCCGGGGCATCAGCGATCGCGCGAACGCGGAAAAAAAGGTAACGGATAAGGCAGGTTGGCAACACCGTGCCGCCGCCAACGCAGCGGCTTTCACGCTCAGCCTCGTGGCCAGCCTGCAGTAGAATCAGTCACTAATCGGGGATCCCCAGAGAATGTCCGTAACGGGGTGATTGTGCCGTGCTGAACGCCTTCGCGAGGATGCTGGAAGCGGTTGATGAAGCGACTGAGCGCGGTGACGCTGAGTCGGCCCGCCAGATGCTTCAGCAGGGCGAATCATTGGTGCGAAGTTCACTGGATCGGGCACTGGTCGATGTGCGATGGGCGTTTCTTCCTGGGTGGTCAGAGGTCGGAGATGCGGAGCTGGATAGGGCACTTTTGGTCCTGTCCGAATATGGGGAGGACGCGGAACTAGCGCGTGCGTACGGCGCGATAGGCAGCCTCCGGATGGATCGCGAGGATCCGGTGGGCGCTGCCGAGGTCTATCTACGGGCCGAGCAATCCTACGCGCGCTTGGGCGACCACAGTGGCATTCTGCGCAGTCGGCTTAACCGCAGCGCGGCAATCATGTCGGCCGGTCGGCTCCGCGAAGCGGCCACCCTGCTCGGCCAGATCGAGGAAGACGCGCGCCGCTCACGGCTGCCCGACCGGGACCTGATCCGCGCGCTGGCCGCAACGAACCTTGCGGCCGCCGCGCTGTCACTCCAGCAGACCGCCGAGGCCGACCTGGCGCTGAGACGCGCCCGGCGGCTTTACAGCGAGCTTGGCATGCCGCTCCGGGCCGCCACGGCAGTCTTCAACCAAGCGTTCCAGGCAAGCCATCTGGGGGACTTCGAGGTGGCCCTGATCCTCTACGGTGAAGCGGAGGAGCTGCTCCGGCAAGGTGGGGACCAGGCGGTGGCGATGATGGCCCGCCGTGGTCAGGGGGCAATGCTTGCCCGGCTGGGCAGGCGTGAGGAAGCCCTGACCGCCTACCGCGAGGCTCTCTCGTACTTCGACCGAGCTGGTCTGCTGCGGGAAGGGCTCCGGACGGCAACAGGCCTAGCCGCGCTCTATGCCGAGGCCGAGCCGGACCGGGCTGTGGCGTTGATAAGTGATCGTCTGACCGATCAGGTCCGCAGCGACCGGGCCAGCCAGCCCGATGTAGCTGAAGCCCTGCGCAACCTCGGAAACCTCGCCTCTGCCGCCGGGCATCGTGATGAGGCTTGGCGCGCCTACCAGGACGCGACGAAGATCTGGCGGGCTGCAGGTCGCCCCGCCGAGGTGGCCATGCTCCTGGCTAACCAGGCCGTGCTCGCTGACACCATGGGGCACAGCGACGACGCGGTCGAACTCGGCGAGTCCGCTCTCTCAGCATTTCGCGAGGCTGGGATGAGCGGCCTCGAGCTGGCACATGCCCAGGCGAACCTGGCGGTGGCCATTCGGCACGCTGCGGCACAGGGCGCCGGACAAGGCCAGGGTCGGCAGCGGGAGGCACTTGGACTGGCCCTCACTGCGGTCGCCGAGGTCGACAGGCACCGCTACGGCTTGGTCGCCGCAGAGCATCGGACCGGCATCTTGGACGACCGGGAGCGGACCGTCTATACCACGGCTGTTGACACCGCGCTGTGGTCTGGTGACCTGGACGCGCTCGCGGGTGTCATGGAGGCGGCCCGGGCTCACGGGATCCCCGACCCGGCACAACAAGGGCCGCCCGGTCTGTCCCGGTGGCTGCAGGGTATGCCCTTCGCGTTGCTCAATCCCGCAGAAGAGGGTGAGGCGATCCCGCCCCGGCAGCGGGTCACCCAGATCCGTCAGCGCTTCCAGCGACCCGGCGGCCGGGACACCTGGTGGGTCACCGGCTGGATCGACCGTCGCCTGATCACCGTCGCCGCACTGGGATCTGCTACTACGCTTGCCCACCGTCAGCCGTTGGATATCGATGCTTACCTGGCGCTGCAAGCATGCCTGGGCGTGACGTTCCGGGTGGACAAAGAGAACGCATCGCGGCGGCGCGGGTCTCTGCCGCATATCGTGCGATACCGGGCGGCGGTCGGGCCGTTGCTCGGCGATCCGGTGGTGGCCGCGGATAGTGCGCAATGGCTGTCGGAAGCTGAGCGCGCCGCCATCCGCGACCATCCGGTCACCGTCATGGCCAACGAACTGGGGGAGACAGGACTTTTGTGGCGCCTCGCCCAGCAGGTTCTACCCGAAGCGCTCCGCTCAGCCTTGCTCGATCGTGTCACGAGCGGCGACCGGGCCACACTGGAAGTGGCCCCGATAGGCCTGATCGGCCATGTCCCCTGGGGGCTGCTGCCACTGCGCGAGCCCGCAGACCGTGAAGATGTCTCGACACCGAGGGTGTTCGACGCAGCCGACATTGTGTACACGCCACCCGTGTCCTTCCTCCTCGCGACTGGGCGGTCACGTCCGAACAGCGACGGCGCAGGCACGATGGTGGTGGCTGACCCCTTGAGTGATCTCCCGCATGCTCGGGCCCACGCCCGGCCAGGTGCCCGGATACTTGGCGGTGCCTGGCTGGGTGACCCGGCGCGCCTCGCCACCCGGGCACGGCTGCTCGACGCACTCGCCAGGGGCCCCAGACCGGCTGTGGTCGTCATTGCGGCACATGTCGATCGGTCTGGTTCCGAGGACCTGGCCGATGCTGCGATCCTTCTAGCGGCCGAAGATGGAGGCGAAGACCCGTTGACGGCCCGGACGATATATCGGGAGATGAAAGGCAGTCCGTCGACGTGCCTGCTGTTCGGCTGTGAGTCACTGGGCATTGCAACCGGCTACGAGTGGACCGGCCTGGCGATGGCCATGCTCTGGGCAGGTACCCGGCAAGTGACGGGAGCGCTGTGGCCGACTCTCGACGACCCGGCGACGACAGCGTGCGAAAGGCGGCTCGTCGATGCGATGGTGGCAGATCCCTGGGGCGGCTACGCGACATATCTGGCTGACTCGGCCCAGGCCTGGCGCCAGAACCCGGGCCTGCCAGAGAACCGGCCATATCGGTGGGCCGGCTACGGCCTGGTCCGCGGCCAGTCCTGGCTGCCACGAGGTGTTACCTGCCACGGCCCCGGCAACTGACGCCCCAGTCGGTCCGAAGGATGCTGCGGGACCGGCCGCTACTACTGGCGCCATACCTCCTCATTGGCCTGCCTTGCCGTGCCCATATGACAACCACAAAGGAGAATGCGGTGTCCAGAGACACCTACGTGGGTCTCCTCTACGACGGGGCATTCCATGATGTAGCACCGGTCGTGACCGCAATCACCGGCAGTCCCGCGGTGGTGGCCAGTCCGTTGACTGCGCTCCGCGAAGGTAGACCCGCTGGAATGCTGCACCTAGTCGCAGACGACGATGGGAGAAACGAGCTCGCGCCCGACCAGGCTGCAGAACTGTCCGCCGTTCTCGAACGTGTCCGGCCGGATGTCTTGTTGCTTGACTCCTGCTACTCCCGGACCGAAGCGCAGGCGCTCACGATGCGGGTACCACACGTCATCGGCCTGCCGGGCCGGATGGGCCGGGAGAACGCCAACGCGTTCCTGGCGCGCTGGTATCAGGACTACCGGGCAGGCCAGGCGGTTCTAACCGCTTTCGAAGCCGCCTTCGACGCGATTCCTGGACGTGACCTGCCCGAATTGCTCCGTCCCGAATACCACGGCCAGGATGAGGATCGCAGCCATTTCCGCAGCCCACGGACGAGCTCATGCACCGACGTCACGGTGTGGTATGGGACAAACCGCCTGCCCGCTGACAACGGGAACTCCGAGCCGTACGGCACGCATATTGATGATCGGTTGCATCTGGGGTTGTGCGTAGTCAGGGTCCCCGACCGTGCCCCATACGGCCGCCAGGGGAGGAACCTGCTGCGCCCGCACGCGGCCGGGCTCACTGGCGAGTACACATTGGTAGGTCACCAGAACCTCGAGCCGGGCCGCTACTGGGACGACCTGGCCAGGGTGCTGGATGGCGCGCCGTTCAGCCGCAGAGACGCGGTGGTGCACATCCGCGGGTACCGGTGCCTGTTCCGCGAGGCCGCTGTGGCATCTGCCCAGTTGCACGTGGACCTGAAGGTCCGTGGTATCAGCGCCTTCTACAGCTTCCCCTCCCGCGGAACCAGGTCCGGCTACTGGGCCGACGATGAAGCGGCACAGCACGCGGAACGGTACCTCTATGACTACCTGCGCGCGCTAGCCCTCAGCCGGAACATCGCCAAGGTTCACGTGATCGCCTACAGCATGGGAAACCGCCCATTGCTGCGGGTAGCTATGCGCGCGGCCCAGCATGCCAGCGAATCGGACCGGCTCCACCTTGGGCAGGTGGCACTCGTGGGGGCCGACGTTCCCCAGCACTTCTTTCGCAACGAGGCCGCGTGCTTCCGGGAGATAGCTGAAGGAGTGACGCTCTACGTTTCTTCCCGCGACATGGCTCTAAAGGGATCGGAGTTGTTTCACCTCACCCCTCGGGTCGGCCAGGTGCCCCCGCTGACCATCGTCGATGGCATCACCACGATCGATGTGAGCGACATCGATATGTCGTTGCTAGGCCACGGGTACTTCGAACGGGCCCACGCCGTGCTCAATGATCTGCACGCGTTGCTGGCCAGCGGGCTCGAGCCAGCGGACCGGACTCGGCTCATAGAGCAACATACCGAGGATGGCCGATCCTACTGGGCATTCCGGGCTTAACGGCCAGCCGCATCTCCGGCCGCTCACCGGGTGTCTCGTCAAGGGTCCGAGGCAGATATTTGAGTGGGGACAGCAGGAAGGTATGGCAGCCAGGTGTGTTGCCGCCCGGCGGGCGCTAGGTTATAGCGATGAAACCGGTGCTGCGCAGGATGGACGCGGCGACGTACGTCAAGGACATCGAGGCCTCGCGTGCGTTTTACGAACTGCTGGGCTTTGCCGAGGTGCGGTCCGGCCGGGGCCCTTCCTCGGCGTGGTCGGCCTTGCGGAATGGCCGGGATACGGTGTTGCTGACGGCGACCTGGCCGCCACTGCCGGTTCCGAGGTTTCCGCTGCTGTTCTACTTCTTCTTCGAAGACCTCGACGCGCTCCTGAACGGGCTCGGCGATGCTGGGCTCAAGCCCGTCCGCCTCGGTCACCCGCCGCACGCGCCGGGCGGCGAGGCGAAAGTCACCGATCCGGACGGCAACACGATCCTGCTCGGCCAGGAAGCGCGGTCACCAGGTCAGCCGCCGGGCCAGGAAGAAGACGAGCAGGACTGGTTCTCCATCCTGAAGGAGGCAGCGGCCCTGGCGCAGGCGCCGGGGCGGCACGACAGCTCACTGCGAGATCAGCCGAACCGGGAAGTCATGCTCGCAGCGGGCTGAGATCAAGCGTGCGGATCCGGCGGGCCACTCGGCGTG
>Ga0209166_10001294_pt1 | contig 21440 bp, 20 predicted proteins | sample Coa_R1_3_FD_187151 | JGI IMG/M metagenome (GOLD analysis project Ga0209166, IMG submission 187151) | Surface soil microbial communities from Centralia Pennsylvania, which are recovering from an underground coalmine fire - Coalmine... | ecosystem: Environmental > Terrestrial > Soil >... | reverse complement strand
CCTCCTGCGCTGCCGCCGTGGCCGGCCGCGCGAGCAGTGGGACCGGCCGCGTCCGGCTGCGCTGACCGGAGGGGCCTCCTGCGCTGACGCGCAGAGTTTCCGGCGCTGGGGTGGACGGATGGGTTTGCCTGAGCGCCGAGCGGAAAGATGCGTTCCGTGACGTCGCCTCCGCCACCACTGGCAGACCATCAACCTGTTCTGGCAGACACACTGCGGCAGACCGAATATGGCGGACACAATACTGGGGAACGGACAGGAAGATCCGGGCCAAAGGTGGGTGTCATGAGGTTGCGGGCAGGCGTGGCGATCGACTTGGGCACGGTCAACACGCTTGTCTGGATTGCCGGGCGCGGGATCGTGGTCGAGGAACCATCGGCGGTCGCCATCGACCGGGCCAGCGGTAGGGTGGCCGCCGCCGGCCGCCAGGCGGATGCACTGGCCGGTAAGGAGCCCCAGGACGTCGAGGTGATCCATCCGCTGCGGGACGGGGTCATCGCCGACCTGGGCGCGGCCGTGGCCATGCTGCAGGCATTCGTGCGGCGGGCCAAGCTGCGGCGCAGCTTGCTGAAGCCGTCGGCCGTGGTCTGCGTGCCCAGCGGCGCCACCGACGTGGAGCGGCAATCCCTGGTCGCGGCGGCGGCCTCGACCCGGCCGCGGTGCTCCGTGCGGCTGGTCGACGAGCCGGTCGCCGCGGCGGCAGGAGCCGGGCTTGACCTCACCGAGGGAACCGGGGCGTTCATCGTCGACATCGGCGGCGGGACCACCGAAGCCGCGGTGGTGGCCGGTGGGCACCTGGTCCGGGCCCAGTCGCTGCGGATCGGCGGCAACGCCATGGACGAGGCGATCGTGGACGCGGTCAAGGCCGAGTTCGGCCTGCTGCTCGGCCGCGACGCCGCCCGCAGCCTGAAGATGACGCTGGGCCTGGCAGGCGCGGCCGGATCGGCCGAAACCGTTGGCATCGACGCGGCCCGCCGCACCCCGCGCATCGAACAGGTGCCGGCGAAGCTGGTGGCGAAGGCGCTCGAGCGGCCGGTCGGGATCATCATCGATTCGGTGCAGGAGATGATGTCGGACATCCCGCCGAACCTCGCCGAAGACGTGGTGCGCGGGAAGGTCCGCCTCGCCGGGGGCGGTTCCCTGCTGCCCGGCCTGGCCGACCGGATCGAAGCGGCCGCGCGCATCCCGGCCTTCGTCGTGGATGACCCACTGCGCTGCGTGGTCCGCGGTGCGGCCGAGATCCTCGAGCACAAGGACGACACTGCCAAGGGCTGAGATCGGCGGCCAGCCGCGTCATGACTGACGGGATCGTGCACGTCTGGCTGATCCACCTGGATCTGCCGGACCCACTCATGGCAGGCTGCGCGGCCGTGCTCGACCGCACCGAGCGGGAGCGCGCCGCGGCGCTGACCCATCCCGCGGGCAGGGACCGGTTCGTCGCGGCCCATGGCGCCGTGCGCCTGATCCTGAGCGGGCACCTGGGCGTCCCGCCGGGCCGGATCGCCTGGCAGCGCGGCCCCAAGGGCAAGCCGGAACTAGCCGGAGCCGGGGCCGGGGCCGGTGGCGTGCGGGTCAGCATCTCTCGTTCCGGCAGGCTCGCGGCGCTGGCCATCGCCGCCGGCCGGCCCGTGGGGGTTGACCTGCAGCAGTTCCCGGCCGCCCTGGATCCGTGCCGGATGGCCGAGCGGTTCTACCCGCCGGATGAAGCCAGGTTCGTCGCGGCCGGCCGGGCCGGGGCACAGCTCGGCCGCTTCATCAGGCTCTGGGCCCGCAAGGAGGCCTGCGTCAAGGTGGGTGGCGGCGTGCTCATGCAGGGCCTCCGGTTGCACGTGAACGGCCGCGGCAGCGTCGTGGTGACCGACCCCGGCGGCCCGCTTCCCGGCCCTTACCTGGTCCAGGACGTCCCGGCGCCGCAGCGGTTCGGCGCCGCCGTCGCGGCCGGCGGAACGGCCGGCTACGAAGTGGCCCGGCACTGGTGGCCGGCCCGCGTTACCGCTTCCCGGCGGGCTTGAGGATACCTCCGTCAGAGCAGTTTGGGCTGCTGGAAGTACGGGGTGGACTCGCGGTTGAAGAGGAGCATGATCGCTCCGGCCCCGACCAGCCACACCGCGACCGCGACGATCACCGTCCCGATGTCGTGCACCTGGACGAACGAGCCGAACAGGTTCAGCGTATTGATGCCGAAGAACACCGCCGAGACGATCCGCGCCCAGTTCCGCCCGCGGCGGTTCGCCCAGGCCATCCACAGCCACAGGCCCACCGCGACCAGCCCGGAGAGCACGTCGGTGGCGATGAAGCCGACCTCCGCCGTGTGCACCTGCGACGAGCTGTAGTGCGGGTACTTCGCCAGGATCGCTGCCCTGAGCCCGCCGATGGTCGCCAAAGTGACGATCACGACGATCGCGCTGAGCCCGGCACCGACGTACATGAGCTTGACGGCGTTGAGCACCGAACGTGGTGGCTGCATCCCCGCAGGATTCTGCGGGCTGGCCGATGTGGGGTACCGCTCGTACATCGCTGCTCCCTTGAGTGTTCCCAAGGATATTAGTCAAGGGCTTTTTGACGGTGTCAGGAACCGTGGTTACGAACCTCGCGACTCGCCGGGAGTTACCTGCCGGGGGAGCGGCTGGCCGTCGACGGGCCGGTTCAGCTGGTCATTCCAGCGATCCAGCTCCCCATCGTCCATGATCTGGAAGATGAACAGCGCCCGCATGGCTTCGAGCAGGTCCTGTGTGTCGGCCTGGAGCGGGCGCGGCCGGGCCAGCCCGTTGAGCAGGAAGCCGTTGACCATGGCCACGAAGGCACCGGCCGCCTGGGCCGGCCGGCGTGCGCCCAGCGCGGCCAGCGTGACGTAGGCCAGCCGCTCGAAGGTGTCCAGCGCCTCGGTGACGCTGTGCTGCAACGCCGGGTTGCGGGCCGCCTCCAGGAAGACCTCGAACTGGGCGATCGTCGAGTCCCGGTCACGGGCCAGCAGCGCCTTGACGAACCGCCTGGCGACCTGTTCCGCTGTGCGCGAGCCGTCCGCTGCCGCCTCCGCCAGCTTGGTCAGCTCGCTCACCCGTTCGGCCACGTGGCGGCGGAGCGCTTCCTCGGTCAGCTGCTGGATCGACTCGAAGTAATAGGTGGTCGCGGCCAGCGGCACCTGGGCGCGAGCCGCGACCGCCCGGTGCGTGACGGAGCGAACGCCGCCCTCGGCGATCAGGGCGACCGCGGCGCGCACCAGCGCGTCCCGCCGGATCCGGCTTCGCTCCTGCAACGGCTCGCGATCCTGTGGTGGCACGGCGGATGTGACCATTGACACACCCTACCCAGAGTTGTACCCCCGTCCCAATTTTAAAAGTGGTGCAAAATCGCTTGGCCTGCGCGGCAGGGAGGCGGTCAGACATCGCGTCATAAAGACCGCCGCCGGGTTCTTCTTTGGGGACTCTTACCTCTCGCCAGTAGTCGTCCCAGCTCGGGAAGCCGGGCGGCGATGGCTCGATCTCGAAGCCGGGCGCGCTCGCCCGGAACCGGGCCAGCCGCTCCGGCTCGGCACAGTCGATCACCATCTGATACCTGACCGCCATCGGCCTCTCCCTTCGGCTCGGCCTTGCGTGCGGACAGCATTCCAGAAGACTGTGACAATGGGCTCATGTCCACTGGCGCGCAGCCCGTTCGCAGCGCTTACCCGGGCACCGCGCGGAGCCAGGGCGGTCCGCGTAAGGAGCTGGCCGACCTGCTGAAGTCCCGGCGGGACCGGCTGACGCCCGCTGACGTGGGGCTGCCCGAGGGCACCCGGCGCCGTACCGCGGGGCTGCGCCGGGAAGAGGTCGCCCTGCTGGCCGGCGTGTCCACCACGTACTACACGTTCCTCGAACAGGGCCGCGACGTCCGGCCCTCGCAGCAGGTGCTGACCGCTCTGGCCGCCGCGCTGCGGCTGAGCGTGGCCGAGCGCGCCCACCTGTTCCAGCTCGCCGGGGTGAGCCTGCCCACGGATCCCGGGGCGCGGGCCGAGACCGTGGCTCCCGCGCTCAGCGCGATGGTGGACCGGCTCGACCCCTACCCGGCATACCTGAAGGGCCGGCGCTGGGATGTGCTGGCGGCGAACCGGGCCGCCCGGGCGTTGTTCACCGACTGGCAGGCCCGTGCGCCGGGCGACCGTAACCTGCTCTGGTGGATGTTCACCGACCCGGCGGCGCGGAAGGTCTACGTCCGGTGGGAGCCGGAGGCCGCCGCGATGCTGGCCAGATTCCGCGTGGCCGCCGCCCGCAGGCCGGACGACCCGGACTTCACCGGCCTGATCGACCGGCTGCACCAGGCTAGTCCCGAGGTCCGGAACTGGTGGCCGCGGCACGACGTGGCGCCGGTCGGCGGCGGGACCAAGGAACTGCACCACCCGGCGCTCGGCGATGTCACCTTCGAGCACACCGTGCTGCAGGTCGCCGACCACCCGGAGCAGACGCTCGTCTACTTCACCGCCCCGGCCGCCGGTGAGAGTGCCCTGGCCGCACTCGCCGCCAGTATCCGGTGACCGACGGGGAAGCCCACCATCGTAATGAAGTGCTCGGCTCTTTCTGGGGAGTTGGCTCCGGCGGCCCGGGATCCAGCGGAGCGGGCGTCCTGGGTTCGAGCGGCATTGTGACGCGAGCCACGATCACGTCGGCCCGGGAGCGCAGCGCCGAGGACAGCACCACGTCGAGGTGGTTGTGCAGCAGCCGGTACCGGATCCGCGGCGGGATGAGCGTGGGGATCAGCACCACGACCTGGTCGTCGCACTGCCGGCACACCTCGTCGATGTAGCCGACGATCGGCTCCACCACCGAGGCGAACTCAGTCCGCAGCACGTGCAGCGGGACACCGGGATCCCAGGCGGCCCATTCTGTCTCGATCCGCCTGGCGTCCTCGTCCCCGGAGTCTGTCTGGTCCAGCACCACCCGCACCGCCGTCACGTGCTGGCCGAGCGACAGCGCCTCGGAGACGGCGTACCTGGTGAGCCTGGACACCCCGGTCACCGGGACGATCACGCGGGTCTGCTTGCTCTGCGGCTTTGCCGGCACCTCGTCAAGCCGCAGGTCCAGGGCCACCCGGTGGTAGTAGGCGTGGATCCGGGTGAACATGAGGATGAACACCGGGATCGCGACCACCACGACCCACGCGCCCTCGATGAACTTCGAGATCAGGAAGATGATCGTGGCCGCCGCCGTGACCAGCGCGCCGAGCCCGTTGATCGCCGCCCGCCAGCGCCAGCCGGGTGCCCTGGCCCGCCACCAGTGCACGACGAGGCCGCCCTGGGCCAGGGTGAAGCCGATGAAGACCCCGATGGCGAACAGCGGGATCAGCGTGTTGGTATTCCCGCCGACCGCGACAAGGAGCACGGCCGACAGGGCCGTCAGCGCCCAGATGCCGTTGGCGAACACCTGCCGGTCGCCGCGCAGCGAGAACAGGTGTGGCAGGAAGTGGTCGCGGGACAGCAGGCTGGCCAGCACCGGCAGGCCGCCGAACGAGGTGTTCGCGGCCAGCGCCAGGACCAGCGTGATCGTGAGCGACACGAGGTAGTACGCCCAGTGCCTGCCGACCGCCCTGGCCATGATCTGGCTGAGCACCGTCTGGCCGGACCATTCCCCGATGTGCCAGCGCCGGGCCAGTTCGGCCAGGCCGAGCAGCATGGCACCCAGGATGACGCCGAGCAGCAGTTCGGTGGTCTTGGCCCGCCGGACGCGTGGTTCCTTGAACAGCGGCACGCCGTTGGCGATGGCCTCCACACCGGTCAGCGCGCTGCAGCCGGCCGAGAACGCCTTGAGGATGAGCAGCACGCCCACCACCTGCAGCGGATGCGGCGGCGCGACGGGGTGCCCGGGCAGCGGTGTGTGCAGTGCCAGCGGGTGGATCAGCCCGATCGCGATGATCGCCAGCAGGCCGACGACGAAGATCGCGGTCGGCAGCAGGAAGGCGCGCGCCGCCTCGCCGAGCCCGCGCAGGTTGAGCACGGTGACCACGGCCAGGATCAGCAGGCAGACCGGAACCGTGTCCGCGGTGAGCCTCGGATAAGCGGAGGTCAGCGCGCCCACTCCGGCGGCGATCGACACGGCGACGGTCAGTGTGTAGTCGACGATGAGCGCGGCGGCGGCCAGCAGGCTGGCGCCGCGGCCCAGGTTCTCCCTGGACACCGCGTACGCACCGCCGCCGCCCGGATAGGCGTCGATCACCTGCCGGTAGGAGAACACCAGGATGGCGAGCAGCACGATGATCGCCACCGTGACCGGCAGGACCAGGTGCAGCGCGGTGGCACCGGCGGCGCCGAGCACGACGATGATCGCTTCGGGCCCGTACGCGACCGAGGTCAGCGCGTCCAGCGACAGCGCCGGCAGGCCCTCCAGCGGGGTGATCTGCTCCTTGGCCACCTCGGACGCGCGCAGCGGCTCCCCGACGAGGACCCGCCACGCGGATCCCACGACCGACCTGCCCGGCACGCCACCCCACCCGGTCTCATCAAGAACAAGATCACTGAATCCAGCAGTCTAGCCTTCGGCCGAGGTCCGCCGGCGGAGGGTGACCGCCGCCAGTAGCCCGGCCAGCAGCACGAGCAGCGCGGAGAGATAGAGCGCGGCGTGCAGGCCGGAGTGGAACGCCGCGTAGGCCGCGTTGATCACCTCCTGCACCAGCCCGGCATGCCCGGCGCCCGCTGCGCCGCCGGCGCCCGAGGTGTTGCCGCTGGATGGCACGCCGCCGGTCTCCACCGCCTTGATCACGATCGACTGGAAGTTGGCCGGAATGCCAAGGCGCTTGAGCTGGCTGGTGAGGCTGGAGCTGAGCTGGGCATTCACCAGCGCGCCGAGCACGGCCACCCCGGTCACCGCGCCGATCTCCCGGCTGGTGTTGGTGGCCGACGCGGCCATGCCGGACCGTTCCGGCGGGACCGAAGTCAGGGCCGATGAGGTGATCGGCACCACGGTTGCGCCGATGCCGATGCCGGTCAGGGCGAGCGAGGTGACCAGCGCCCAGTAGTCCGGGTGCGGGCTGAGGCTGAGGTTGGCCAGCAGCAGTCCCGCGCTGAACAGCACGCACCCGACGAAGATGGACATGCGTGGTCCGGCCACGCCGGTCCAGCCGCCGGCCAGCAGCGCGGTGACGATCATCAGCACCGTCATCGGCAGGAAGACCAGGGCGATCTTGAAGCCGGAGTCTCCGACAACCTCTTCGAGGTACAGCGCCGTAAAGAAGAAGATCGCGAACGTGGCGAAATACGTGCAGAACGCCGCGATGTTCGCCGTCGAGAACCCGGGGACGCGAAGGAAGCGCAGGTCCAGCAGCGGGTGGGTGGCCCGGCTTTCCCACCAGAAGAACGCGGCCACGGCGACCGCGCCGACGACGAACAGGGCAAGTACCTCCGGCGAGGCGAAGCCCGCGCTCTCCCCATGGATGATCGCGAACACCAGGGCCACGATCGCGGCCGCGCCGAGCAGCGTGCCGGCCGTGTCCACCCGCTTCGCGTCCGGATCCGCGCTCTCCGGCAGGATGATCGCGGCCACGACGAGCGCGGCCAGGCCGAAGGCCAGGTTGAACCAGAAGATCCCGCGCCAGCTCCAGGCGCCGACGAGCGCGCCGCCGAGGACCGGCCCGACGGCCAGCGCCAGCGCGGACACCGCCGCCCACACCCCGATCGCCCGGTCGCGGCTGCGCTTGTCGGTGTACAGGTGCCGCAGCATGGACAGCGTGCCCGGCTCACTGGCCGCCGCGCCCAGGCCCATGATCGCCCGCCCGGCGATCAGCAACTGGATGTTCGGGGCGAGCGCGCACATCAGCGAGCCGCCGCAGAACACCCCGGCGCCACACAGCATGACCAGCTTGCGGCCGAACTCATCGCCGATCATCCCGCAGGCCAGCATGATGCTGGCGAAGGTGAGTGCGTAGGCGCTGACCACCCACTGCAGCGACGAGACGTTCGCGTGCAGGTCGAGCTGGACGCTGCCCAGCGCCACGCTGACCACGGTGTTGTCCAGGAAGGTCAGGAACAGCAGGGTGCACAGCGCGGCCAGCGCGAGGGGCCGACCACCATGGCGGGCTGTGGCCGCCACCTCGGTCGTTGCAGCCAAGGCAGTCTTCCGTTATCCGGCCGTCATGCAGGCCGACGGCACTCCTGTTTTGCCCAGCTCCAGTACGAGCAGGGCGCAGAAGCTCTTGTCACCGACCTTCCAGGTGCCGTTCTGGTTGACCGCGACTCCGGTCTGGTTGGCCAGCGCGGGTGTGCCCGCGACGGTGATCGAGTACAGCACCGTGGCCTGGCTGGAGGTAACGTTCGTCACCTTGGTCACCTTGGCCGCCGCACTGGAGGCCAGCGATGACTTGGACTGATCGGCGATCACCTTCTTGAACTGCGGCCCGTTCTGCAGCAACGCGACCCGCTGCGCGTTCGGGGTGCTCGACGCGAAGAACTTCTCCCAGTTCGCCGCGATGGTCTGCTCGGTGGGCGTCATGCCAGAGCTCGAGGAGGGCGAGGACGAAGACGATGGTGGCGAGGACCCCGGCTTGGCCTTGGGCGGCGGCGAGCTGCCACAGCCGGCCACGAGAAGGCCGAATCCCGCCACAACCGCGGGGGCCAGGGAGATCCGGCGGGTCAGTGGTTGGAATCGCATGGTCAGCGTCTCCCTCCTGCGCGCAATCCTACTCACGCCTGAATGACCGTTGAGGGTGGACGCACAGGACTTATATACATCAGGCAGGAGCCAGGCGGCTAACCGCTGCCTCGGGGTGAATGGCCTTAAACCACGCGGCTGGAGATCAGGCAGAGGCCCTCGTCTCGGCGTCGGACCAGCAGCGCACGATGTCGCGCATCGACAGCAGGCCGATGACGTCGTTCCCCTCCACCACGATCAGGTGCCGGAAGCCGCCGCTGACCATGGCGGTCGCCGCCTGCTCCAGCGTCCAGTCGGGCGAGGCCACCACGATGTCCTGGGTGCGGTGCTGCCCGACGACCTCAGTATCCGGATCCTGCCCGGCCGCGATCGAGTCGAGGACGTCCCGCTCGGTCAGGATTCCCACGCTGGCGTGTTCCGAGTCGATGACCACGGCCGCGCCGACCCGGCGCTTGGACATCTGCCTGGCCGCCTCGCGCAGCGTATGGGTGGGGCCTATGGTGAGGACAAGCTTCGTCATCCCGTCCCGGACGTTCATCTCATCACTCCCCGGCGGTGGGGTTTTTGTGAACTTGTGATACCCCGCCCAGCAGTCCGAGAACCTCGTCGTGCAGGTGCCCGTTGGTGGCCACCGCGCTGCCGCCGTCCGGCCTGGACACCCCGGACAAATCGGTGAACCTGCCGCCCGCTTCCTCCACGATGACCTGCACCGCGGCCAGATCCCACAGCGAAACGACGGGCTCCGCGGCGATGTCGACGGCACCCTCGGCGGTCAGCATGTACGACCAGAAATCGCCGAACGCCCGGGTTCGCCAGACCGACCGGGTCAGGCTGACAAAGCCCTGCAGCCCGCCCGTTTTCTCCCAGCCGGAAATGCTCGAATAGGAGAACGACGCGTCGCTGAGCCGGCTCACCCCGGAGACCTGGCACCGGGTGGCCTTCGCCAGGCTCCGCCCGGTCCAGGCGCCGGCCTCCTGCGCCGCCCACCACCGGCGGCCGAGGGCGGGCGCGGACACGACCCCGGCCACCGGTTCGTCGCCCATCATCAGCGCGATCAGGGTGGCCCAGACCGGCACGCCGCGGACATAGTTCTTGGTCCCGTCGATCGGGTCCACCACCCAGCACCTGGGCCCCACGCCGATCTTGCCGAGTTCCTCGCCCAGCACCGCGTCCCGCGGCCGGGACCGGCGCAGCACATGCCGCACCTGTTCCTCGACCGCGCGGTCGGCATCGGTCACCGGCGTAAGGTCCGGTTTGGTCTCCACGGTCAGGTCGAGCGCGCGAAACCGCTTGGTCGTGATGTCGTCCGCCGCGTCGGCGAGGACGTGCGCGAAGCGCAGGTCGTCGTCATAACCCGCCATGGCGCGCAACGGTACCGCTTATTACCCTGCGCTGACACTGCGGCACGGGTGTGACGCCGGAGGCTTATTCAGAACCTCCAGGTGATCACCCAGCTACCGCGGCCCGCAGACCTGGTGTCTCGTCCGCTGGGCTGGTTTTGAATAAGTCTCCCGATTAAGTCAAGATCGTAATTCTCTTTGACGGCTGTGCCTGGCCACCGTGGCCTGGCATACCGTGGTTCTCCATGGACTACACCCACCTGGGCCGCGGTGGAGTCTCTGTCAGCCGGATCTGCCTCGGCACGATGATCAGGCGCCGGCGCCCTCGCGGCTGCGGAGCAGGCGGCGGAAGGAGTCCAGGCGGGCCTCGGCGCCATGCTCGTGGGCCCAGTCGTCCAGGGCGCAGTCGCCGGTGTGGGTGCAGCCCGGCTGGCATTCGGTGGCCGCTTCGGCCAGCTCGGGGAAGGCGCTGAGCACGCGGTCGGGGGAGACGTGGCCGAGGCCGAAGCCGCGCAGGCCCGGGGTGTCGATCACCCAGCCGCCGTCGGGGGTGTCCAGGGAGAGGGCTACGGCGGATGAGGAGGTGTGACGGCCCCGGCCGGTGACCGGGTTGACCGCGCCCACCGCCCGGGCTGTGCCTGGGATCAGGGCGTTGACCAGGGTGGACTTGCCTACGCCTGAATGCCCGATGAGGACGCTCTCGCGGTCGTTGAGGCGGCCCCGGAGGTCGCCGAGGACATCGTCGGTGAATGGGCGGCTGGTGACGACGTAGGAGAAGCCGAGGGGTTCGAAGACGGCGAGGATGCCGTCGGGAGGGGCCAGGTCGGCCTTGGTCAGGCAGAGCAGCGGGTCCAGGCCCGCGTCGTAGGCGGCGACCAGGCAGCGGTCGATGAAGCGGAGCCGGGGGGGCGGGTTGGCCAGGGCGCAGACGATGACCATCTGGTCAGCGTTGGCGACGATGACCCGCTCGACCGGGTCGGTGTCGTCGGCGGAACGGCGCAGCACGGAGGTGCGCTGGCGGACCCGGACGATCCTGGCCAGGGTGCCTTGCGCGCCGGAGGTGTCGCCGGCCAGGGCAACCCGGTCGCCGACGACGACGCTTCTGCGGCCCAGTTCCCGCGCCTTCATGGCGGTGATCTGCCGGCCGCCGGACAGACACCCGTAGCGGCCCCGGTCGACCGTCGCGACGAACGCCTCGGGGGCATCTTCGTGGGCGGGGCGGCGGCGTGTCCTCGGCCGCGAGCCACGGCCCGGCCTGATCCTTACGTCGTCCTCGTCCAGGCGGGTGTGACTGGGTGGCCTGGTCAGGACTGTCCTCCCGGGCTGTCAGGCATCCAGCATCTCCGCCCACAGGCTGGTGAAGGCCGGGAACGTCTTGGCGACCGTGCCGGGGTTGGCCACGGTGAGGCCGGGGACGGCCAGGCCGAGGACGGCGGCGGCCATGACCATGCGGTGATCGTCGTAGCTGTCCAGGACGCCGCTGGCGGTCAGCGGGCGGGGATGGATCTCCAGGCCGCCGGGTAGCTCGGTGACCTGGCCGCCAAGCTTGTTGATCTCGGTGGCCAGGGCGGCGAGCCGGTCGGTCTCGTGGGTGCGCATGTGCGCGATGCCGGTGAACACCGACGGCGACGAGGCCAGCGCGGCCAGGGCGGTGAGGACCGGGGTGACCTCGACCGAGTCCCGCAGGTCGGCGACTATTCCGTGGATGCCGCCGGTTCCGGTGACGGTCATGCCCTCGGCGGTGAGCTCACAGGCCGCGCCCATCCGGGTCAGCAGGTCCACGATGTGCCCGGCGGGCTGGGTGGTTGTGGCAGGCCAGTCCGCGATCGTCACGGTGCCGCCGGTGACCAGGGCGGCGGCCAGGAACGGGGCCGAATTGACCAGGTCGGGCTCGACCCGCACGGTCCCAGGGCGCAGCGGGCCCGGGTGGACGCGCCAGGTGTCCGGACGGGCGGTGCGGAGCCCGGTGCCGCCGCCCTGCTGCCCGGATTCCTCCACGTCGGCGCCGGCGTCGCGCAACATGCTCACCGTCATCGCGATGTGCGGTGCGGACGGGACCGGCGGCCCCTGGTGGCGCACTTCCAGGCCCTTGTCGTAGCAGCAGCCCGCCAGCAGCAGCCCGGACACGAGCTGGGAAGAGCCGGAGGCGTCCAGGGTGACCGCGCCACCGCCGAGCTGTCCCGTGCCATGCACGGTGAACGGCACGGCGCCGCGGCCGCCGTCGTCGATGACGGCGCCGAGCGAGGTCAGTGCCGCGATGAGCTGGCCGACCGGGCGGTGCGAGGCCCGCGGGTCACCGCTGAACCCGACGTCGCCGGTGACCAGCGGGGCGACCGGCGGGACGAACCGCATCACCGTGCCGGCGTTGCCGACGTTCACCTGTGCGCCATGGTCCATCGGGCCCGGCGTGACCAGCCAGCCCTCGGGCACGTCCTCGATGCTCGTGCCCAGGGCCCGCAGCGCACCGGCCATCAGATCGGTGTCCCTGGCGCGCAGCGGGCCGGTGATCGTTGTGGGGGCATCGGCGAGAGCGGCCAGGATGAGCGCCCGGTTGGTGATCGACTTCGAGCCGGGCAGCCGCACAGTGGTATGCACACGCTGCTTCGCGACGGGTGCGCGCCAGGCCTGCTGGTTCCGTACGGATGCGTTATGCATGAAGCCGAGCGTACTGGGCCGCAAGCACGGCAGATCTGAAGATCCTGCAGCGGCGGGGTGGCCGGATGAAGGAGATAGGGTAAACAATCAGAATCCGGGCAGATACTTGCAGACAGAAGGAACGGGGTCAGGGGAAAAACGACATGTGTGGCCGGTTTGCCTCCGCGCGTAAGCGCATCGAGCTCCTGGAGGAGTTCGCTGTGCAGCGCGACCGTGTGGGCGCCGACCGGGAGGCTGACTACAACGTCGCCCCGACCAAGCCCGTATACGCCGTCCTGACCAGGCGGCACGAGCCCACGGAAACCGCGGAGGCCGCAGCCGGCGAGCAGGTGCGGCCGGAGCGCGAGCTTCGGGTCGTGCGCTGGGGGCTGGTGCCGTTCTGGGCGAAGGATCCGGCCATCGGCAGCCGCATGATCAACGCCCGCGCCGAGACGCTGGCGGAGAAACCGGCGTTCCGCCGGGCGTTCTCGCGGCGCAGGTGCCTGCTTCCGGCGGATGGCTTCTATGAGTGGCAGGCCCCGGCCAACGGGGGCAAGCGCAAGCAGCCGTATTACATCTACCGCACCGACGGCGGCGTCTTGGCGTTCGCCGGGCTGTATGAGCTGTGGCGGGACCCGTCCGTGCCCGATGACCAGGATGGCGCCTGGCTGTGGACGGCAACGATTATCACGACGAGCGCTCCCGACGAGGTCGGCAAGATCCACGACCGGATGCCGATGATCATCGAGCGCTCGTCCTGGGGCGACTGGCTGGACCCGGACAACAACGAGGTCAGCGACGTGAGCAGGTTGCTCGTCCCGGCCGCGGCTGGCGGGCTGACCTCGCATCCGGTCTCGACGGCCGTCAATAACGTACGAAATAACGGGCCCGACCTGGTCAAGGAGCTGAGTGACCAGGACCCGGGGTCATCCAGCCTGCCCCAGTCCAGGTCGGGGCCGTCGGGGGAGCATCCGCCCGACGGCGCTACAGCCGACTCCGGCGGGACTTTGTTCTAACCCCGTACCGGCTGGGCAGTGCGTTTCATTTCATGCTGCTGGCCAGCCTGCGGATAGGAGGTAATGGTCCGTGGACATCGCCACAGCTCGAAAGCGCCTGGAAGAGATTTGCCATGATCTCGACAGGTCCATCACCGTGCTGCAGGGGGAAAACCACCGGGAGGACGCCTCCGCCGCCTATCCGCAGGACCCCGCCGACGCCGGTGCGAACCTGTCCGAGGCGGACCGGAGCCAGGCCGTTCTCGAGGCCGCACAGCGGCAGCGGACCGAGGTGCTGAACGCGCTCACCCGGATAGACAACGGGACCTACGGCATGTGTGTTGACTGCGGCGACAGTGTTCCCGACGGGCGGCTCGAAGCCAAACCAGAGGCGGCCCGGTGCGTTCGCTGCCAGTCCAAACACGACCGGCAGCGGCACTGATTCCCGCAGCTCCGTCTTCCCGGCGCGCCACGCCGGGCTTTCCCTGGCATGTCACGCCAGCCAGCCCGGTGCGTCACGCCCGGACACCCAGACCGGTCGATGTGACATCACCCGGACACAGACACGGTCGATGCGACATCGCTGGGGCTGTGGAGGTGCTGAGCGGCCGGCTGGCGGGGGCTGCCAGCCGGGCCAGCCCGGTGCGTCGTGCCGGGCTCATTGGCCGGGCAGCCTCACAGTGGCTTGCGGGCGGTGACGACGAGCTGGATGCCGAACGACTCGTCGGCCTCGGCGGTGAGCTCGGCCCGGACCAGCCGGGCCATCGCACCCGGGTCCTGGCGGAGCACGCGGGCGACCATGGACGGGGACAGCACGGTCCGCGGCCGGATCGCGCTCGGCTTCAGCCCGGCTTCGGCGCAGAGGTCCTTGAGGTGCTGCACGCCGTAGCAGCGGGTGAACGTGCCGTCCTGCCAGGGGATCAGTAGCACCTCGGCGCTCGGCAGGTCGGTCAGCTCGGCCCAGTGGCGCTGCTCGGCCAGCACCGCCATGCCGAGTACCAGCGAGTCCACGCTGGCGATCAGGCGGCCGCCGGGACGCAGCACCCTGGCGATCTCGGCGGCCAGGTATTCCGCGGCGATGTACCTGGACATGGTGCGGTCGTCGGCGATCACCCCGTCGGCGCAGCCATCGGCCAGGAAACGCAGGTTGCCCAGGTCGGCGGTGACGGCCGCGACGATCCCGCCCGGCCCGTCCGGCCCCGGCCAGCGGCGCGGGCCGGTGTGGGTATCGCTGCCATCCGCGGCTTCCCGCTGGGTGACCCGCAGGACGAAGTGGCCGGCCTTGGCCGCCTGCGCGGCACAGCGTCCCTGCGGGCCCGAGATGTCGATGAGCACCTGCCGGCCGGCCGGCAGCCAGGCGGCGAGCTGCGCGGTCGAGACGGCCCGGTGAAAACGCCAGTAGCTCGCCAGGGAGCCATCCCCCGCCACGGCGAGCGGGCTGGCCGTAGCTGCCACCGTCACTCCTGTCGCCACCCGATGAGAGCGTCTGGCCAGAAGACTTATTCAAACTAGACTCGCAGATCTGGCGCCCAGATCTGTGATCTGCGGCAACCAGCCAGCCACTCGCAGTTCTGAACAAGCCTCCTACGTACCGCCGCGCGCCGTACGGCCAGGCGACAGCGCACGCCACCCCAGTAAGAAGCCTTCCCCGCTGGAGTTTCTTCACTCGTTAACGTCAGGAATGAAGTGACCGGCGGTGACGTTGCAGGACGCATGCTCGCAGTCGGCTACAGGCCGGTCAATAATCCCCCAGCGGCGCCTCAGCGCAAGCCCGGACGGGTGAAGGATGTATCCTCCCGGCCATATGGTGCTGCCAAGCGGCTACCTGAGACGGTGGTCCCTGAGGGGGTGAGTCCGGTCCCGGAGACACTCACGGAGCGGAGCCAGCGCTTCGAGGACGACGTACTGCCGTACCTCGATCAGCTGTACTCGGCTGCCATGCGGATGACGCGCAACGCAGCGGACGCCCAGGACCTGGTCCAGGAGACGTTCGCGAAGGCCTACGCGTCCTTCCATCAGTTTCAGCCGGGAACCAACCTCAAGGCGTGGCTGTTCAGGATCCTGACGAACACGTTCATCAACACCTACCGCAAGCGGCAGCGCGAGCCGCAGCGGGCCGGGACCGAGGACATCGAGGACTGGCAGCTTGCCAGGGCGGCCGAGCACACGTCATCGGGGCTGAAGTCGGCGGAGAGCGAGGCGCTCGAGCGGCTGCCCGACTCCGACATCAAGAACGCGCTGCAGGCGCTGCCCGAAGAGTTCAGGATCGCCGTCTACCTGGCGGATGTCGAGGGTTTCGCCTACCGGGAGATCGCCGACATCATGGGGACACCGATCGGGACGGTGATGTCGCGACTGCACCGTGGCCGCCGGCAGTTGCGCGAACTCCTCCAGGACTATGCGGAGGAACGGGGGCTGGTCAGGTCTCAGTCCGGGGCCGGCGACGGGGCCGGTTCTCCGGCGGGTGAGGCAGGAGAGGACGCCTGATGAGTTGCGGGAATCCTCATGAAACACCGTGCAGCGAGGTGCTGGCGCGGGTCTACGACTACATCGACGGCGAGCTCGACACTTCCAACTACGCCGAGATCCGTCAGCACCTGGACGAGTGCGGGCCGTGCTTGCGGGAGTACGGGCTGGAAGAAGTCGTCAAGAAGCTGGTACACAAGCACTGCGGGCATGACCTGGTTCCCAGCGATTTGCGCGCGCGGGTGCTGAGCAGGATCCAGCAAGTCCGGGTCGAACTGGAAGTGACCGAGTTCAGCGCCGAGTGACGTTACTGTAATTGGTGTGATGCCCCCGGCGGTGCGTTACGCCGGGCGGTTCTGCCACCGTAAATTTTGATCATGACCATCAATGGTCGCAATCGGTGTTCAAGATTACCCGCGATCACTAACTGTGGGTTATGAGTTACGATTTGCGCACGATACTGATTGGGCCTGCGCTCGTGACGGCATCCGGGATACCCTGAAGGCCAGGCCGCAACCATGTTGGGCTGACGCCTGCGCGAGTTGGTTCAGGAGGTGGCCGAATGCAGGCGCTCGTGGTATTCGCTTCGGTGCTGCGCGCCACTGGATCAGGTAGGAGTGACGTCGTGCCGCGACTGGGCATCTCTTGGGGGTGACGGCGCCCCGACGCAGGTCGCGCGGCGGTACCGTCACCTAGGGGGGAGCTGTTGAGCAGACTATCCAAGACGACGTGGGTCTACGTCGTGGCGGTCATGACTGCTGCTGCCTTCCTGGTCGCTCGCGGACCCCTTGGTGACATCTCCTGGCCCAAGGTCGCTGTCTTGGGCGTCCTGTTCCTCGTTTGTGAGTCCAGTTCGGCGCCTGTCGGCCCGCGTCAGTTCACCTGGTCCCCGAGTTACGCCGCCACGCTGGCGTCGGTCGTGCTGCTCGGCCCGGCCGGGGCGGCGATCGTCGGGGTTTTCGCGGCACTCCGGTTGCGCCGCGGGCTGCTGGTTGTACAGCGCGTGTTCAACGGGGCCATGTACGCGCTGAGCGCCTACGCGGCAGGGAGGGCATTCGTTGCCGTCGGTGGCCGGTGGGGGGTTCCGCATCAGTCGTCTTTCCCTGGCATCATCGGCCCGTTCGCGGTCGCCGCGCTGGTTCACCTGGTCGTCAACCATGGGCTTGTCCGTGGCGTGCTCTGGCTGACCGCAGACTCCAGCAGCAAGCAGCGGCTGCCCGCCGTGGTGGACATCAGGCTCATGCTCTCCGACCTCGGCTATGCGGCGTTCGGGCTGCTGATAGCCGCCCTGTGGAGCGTGGTCGGCCCGTTCGCCGCCGTCCTGGTCGTGATCCCGCTGTTCGTGGCCCGGTGGGCGATGCGGCAGTACGCGGCTCAGCAGTCGGCCTACGAGGCCACGATGGCGGCGCTCTGCAAGGCCGTGGAGACCAAGGACTTCTACACCCGGGGTCACAGCGAGCGGGTGTCCAAGGGATCGGCCATGCTCGCCCGCGAAATCGGCATGCGGGCGAACCGGCTGGAGGCGATCACCTACGCCGGGATGCTGCATGACGTCGGCAAGCTCGGCGTGCCCACCAAGGTGCTGCAGAAGTCCGGCCGCCTCACCGAGGAGGAGTACGCGGCGATCCAGCTGCACCCGATGCGCGGCCTGGAGATCGTCCGGGAGATCGGCTTCCTGGACGAAGCCCTCGCCGGGATCATGCATCACCACGAGCGGCTCGACGGCCGCGGCTACCCGCTCGGGCTGGCCGGTGACGAGATTCCCGAGTTCGCCAGGGTGATCGCCGTGGCCGACGCGTTCGACTCGATGACCTCCACCCGGTCCTACCGAGGCGCCCGGCGGATCGATCAGGCAATCGCGGAACTGCGCAAATGGTCCGGCACGCAGTTCGACCCGGCGTTGGTCGATGCGTTCGTGACTGCTCTGGAGCGGGAGGGCTGGGAGCGGCCGGCCCCGATCGATCCGCCTGCCAGCTCGCCGGTGGGGGTGACGGCGCAGGATCACGACGATCCAACTGCCCCGCTGCAAGTCGTCGAGAACCGCTGAGCCCGCCAGTGACCGGTCACCAATCTGGGACGCGTGGCCCTGCTGGCTGGCAGGCCATGGATTCGGGACAGCTACTGCTCATATCCGCCGCGGGGATGCTCGCCGTGGCGGCCATCGCCCAGGTGGCGGTGAGCGGCATGGTGCAGGTCGGCGACGCTGTCGCGTTCGGCTCCCTGGTTGCGCTCGGCGAGCTGCTGCGGATCACGCTGCCCGGTAACCGCGAGTCGGCCCCGATCGCCGCCGGTGGTGCGCTCGGCTACGCGCTCCTGCTGGACATCGGCGCGCATCCGGCCGTCCAGTCCGCCCTGCAGGTGATCGTCATCACCATCGGCGGGATGATCGTGGGGGCGCTGCCTCATCTGGCGGCCGGCCGCCCGGCGAAGCTGGCCGGGATGGCGTCGCGGCTGGTGTCGGTGGCCTGTGTGGCCTTCATATTCCGGCCGCTCGCGCCGACCGCGCTGATGCAGCGCCACTGGCCGGTGGCGCTCGCGGTGATGACCTTGCTGGTCGTGCTCGCCTGGTTCGTTGACGCGCTGTTCGGGGCGCTGATCAGGGCCGAGGAACTGCGCGCGAGGTTTGGCGTGGCGCTGTGGGACGAGCTGCGGGTGCAGTTGCCGCTCGGCACGGCGGTGGGCGCGTCGGCTCTGCTGATCGCGTTCTCGTCCGAGGTCATGGGGCTTGCCGCGGTGTGGGTGTTCACGGCGCCGCTGCTGGTCTCGCAGGTCGCGGTGCGGCGGTACGTAGGGATCCGGACCACGTACCTGGAGACCGTGCGGGCGCTGTCCCGGATGACCGAGGTCGGCGGGTACGTGGAAGGCGGGCACTCGCGCCGGGTCAGCCGGCTGTCGGTGGCGATCGGGCGTGAGCTCGGGATGGGCGAAGCTGACCTGGAGGAACTCGAGTACGCGGCGCTCATGCACGACATCGGGCAGCTCTCACTCCGGGATCCGATTCCCGGGGGGGCGACCGTGCTCGTCTCGCCCGGTGATCAGCGGCGCATCGCCGAACTCGGCGCGGACGTGATCCGCCAGGCCGGCGTCCTCGATCAGGTCGCGGACATCGTCATGCAGCAAAGCGACCCGTGCCGCGCGCCGGGCGCGGATCAGGGTCCTCCGGTGGCCAGCCGGATCATCAGGGCCGCCAACGCGTTCGACGACCTGGTGGGCAGCTCCGCCGACCGCGACCGCGCCGCCGCAGCACTCGAGCGGCTGCGCCTTGACACCGCGTCCGAGTACGATCCCGGTGTTGTCGAGGCGCTCAGTAAGGTTGTCGGGCGGCGTTCCCTCAGTCTCACCTGAGCGGGCATCGCGTGACAGCCCGGCCGAGGGCGGAGAACGGGCCCGGTCGTGGGCGCGGAAAGGAGACGTGGGTGGCTGAGGAAGTGCGCGCGGAGATGGTCGCGAACGTCTGGAAGGTTGTCGCCACAGAGGGCGCGAACGTCGACGACGGGGACACGCTGGTCATCCTCGAATCGATGAAGATGGAGATCCCGGTCATCGCGGAGACGAGCGGCACCGTCACCAAACTGGCCGTGGCCGAGGGTGACGTCGTTCAGGAAGGCGACCTGATCGCCATCATCGGCTGAGGTCCCCCGTCTCTGCCGGTCCCACTTCTTCTCGCGCCCGGCTGTGGCTTGAGCCGTGCCTTGAGCAGTGGGCCGTCCAGCGGTCGGGGGTTACCTTCACTATCATCCGGCGGCCGCACCGTGCGCAGAAGCGCGGCGGGTCCAGGGTGCTGGCCCGCTCGCATGTCCCGTGGTCGCGCCGGTCAGCCGGTTGCCCGCAGTGGGCGCAATAGGCCGGTTCCATGAGGCTCGTCATCGTCTCAGATCCCCGTGGTCGACCGTGGGTAGGCGACGTCTGGGTCGGTGATCACGTTGACCAGGTACGGCACGCCGGACTCGAAGGCGCGGCGCAGCGCCGGTGCGATCTGTCCTGGCTCGGTGACCAGTTCGCCCGCACCACCGAGCGCGCGGACGACATCGTCGTACCGGCACATCGGCTGCAGGCCGGCGGCGACGTCGTAGCCATAGAGCGCCTGCATCGGGTGCTTCTCCAGGCCCCAGATCCCGTTGTTGCCGCAGATCATGACCACGGGCAGGTTGTGCCGGACGAGCGTGTCCACGTCCATCAGCGAGAATCCGGCCGCACCGTCGCCGAGCAGGAGCGCCACCTGCGACGACGGCCGGGCGATCCGGGCGGCGATGGCATAGCCGAGCCCGGTGCCCAGGCAGCCGTAGGGACCCGGGTCGAGCCACCCGCCGGGACGCCTCGGCTCGACGTATTTTCCCGCGTAGGAGACGAAGTCGCCGCCGTCGCCGATGACTACGGCGTCGTCGTCAAGGATCTTGATGAGTTCGCCGTACAGGCGCATCGGGTGGATCGGTGCCGCGTCGCTGGACAGCAGTTCATGATCCGCTCCGGCGGCCGTCCGGACCGCTTCCTGCAGGCGGGGGAGCCAGTCATGGTCGCCTGAGCCGGCGGCGTTCCGGCCGGCGCGGCCGGGGCCGACGCTGGCGAGCTGGCTGAAGAAGGCCGGGAGGCTGCCCGCCGCGGAGGCAGCGAGTGGGCAGTGCCCGGCGATCTGGTCCTCCGCGTCCGCTACATGGATGACCTGGGCTTGCGGTGTTCCGTCTTTGCCGCCGAATTCGCCGTAGCCAAGCCGGAAGTCCAGCGGCGCTCCCACAACGATGACCAGGTCAGCCTCGCGCAGGGCGGTGGAGCGGGCCCGGGTGACCAGCAGGTCGTGCCCGGCCGGGAGGATCCCGCGGCCCTGGCCGTTGGTGATGACAGGTAGCCGCAGTTCTTCCGCGGCGAGCCGGGCTTCGGCTTCGGCGCCGTTCAGCCAGACGTCCGAGCCAAGGATGAGGACGGGGCGCGCCGCCTCGGCGAGCAGGGTGGCTATGCGCTCGACGGCCCCGGAATCGATCGAGCCGGCGCCGGTTAGGCCGTCGGCGGGAATGTCAGTTCCGTCATCCGCGCCGGGTCGTGGCCCGTCCTGGCCGAACAGGGCCTCGAGCGAGATGTCGAGGAAGACCGGGCCCCGGTGCGCGGTGGCGGCGAGGCGGAAGGCCTGGTCCACGGCGCCGGCGATGTTCTTGGTCTCGTGTTCGGTCCAGGCGCGCTTGGTGACCGGCGTGACGAGCTGCGGATGGTCGATTTCCTGCAGGCTGCCCGATCCCCAGCGGTAGTCCGGGGCGCGCCCGGCCAGCACCACGACGGGTGAGCCGTTGAAATGCGCGGTCGTGATGGCGCTCACCCCGTTGGTCACCCCCGGGCCGGCGGTCAGCACGGCGAGACCGGGAGTCCTGGTCAGCCGTGCCGTCGCCTCGGCGGCGAACACAGCGGTC